>Ga0182231_1000039_pt1 | contig 42289 bp, 50 predicted proteins | sample G6R1MG_29_FD_129667 | JGI IMG/M metagenome (GOLD analysis project Ga0182231, IMG submission 129667) | Miscanthus phyllosphere microbial communities from Michigan, USA - G6R2_NF_07NOV2016_LD1 MG | ecosystem: Host-associated > Plants > Phyllosphere > Phylloplane/Leaf | place: USA: Michigan...
GGTGAACGGCTGGCGCGGCGAGACCGACACCAGCGACAAGATCCGGCGCCGGGTCGAGCACGACCTGCACTACATCGAGAACTGGTCCGTCCTGTTCGACATCCGCATCATGCTCGCGACCCCCCTGTCCTTGATCAGCACCAAGAACGCCTACTGAGTGTCTCTCACGCAACTTCCGTCGCCCGGCAGAGCCTATGGAAAGGCCCGTCGGCGATCGGGGCTCCTATGAGAAACACCAGTATCGGTCCGGTCGCCCCTTGTGATTTCTCAGACTGCGTTAAGGTCTTTTTCAAGAGGATCACGCATATTTTTTATCCATGGCGTTCCAGTCCGACATTCTCCTGCCTGCCGCCTCGGCGCTCGCCGTACCCCTCCTGATCGTGGGCGCTCCCGAGACCGGACGGCCGGTTCTCGTGGTCGCCCCGCCGGGCTCCGACGCCGCCCGGCTTCTCGACCTCGTCGGGCAGGCGGACGGGCGGGTCCTGCGCGGTGCGGGCGTGGCCTGGATGGCGGTGGCCGTGTCGGAGCGCGCCGACTTCCCGGAACGCCTGCGCGATGCCGGCGCCTGGGTCGTCGTCAGTGCCGCCGGCGTCGCCGGCTGTCCGCCGATGCGTGCCCCCTAAGGTAAGTTCCATGACGCTGCAGCAGCTTTCACCACCGGGGTCCACCCTCGACAAGATCAGAACCACGTCCGGCAAGACGATCATCGGCCTCTTGTGGGTCAACGTGGCCCTCGTCATCGGGCTCAACGCATGGCAGGGCGCGCTGTCGAATGCGGCGGCGGCGGGGGCCGCCCTGGCACTCGCCCTCCCGCCGACCTGGATGAGCACGCGGCATCTCATCGGGCCGCGCACCCGGATCGCCTCCAGCATGGCGCTCGCCGGCCTCGTCGCCGTTCTGGTGGCGGTCCTTCACCGGGACGGAGGCGGGCGCTCGTTTCAGCTCGACGCGCATATGTACTTCTTCGCCTGCCTCGCCATCATCGCCGCCTGGCTCGACTGGAAAGCCCTCGTCGCCTACGCCGCCGTCGTCGCGGTGCACCATCTCGGGCTCTCCCTGATGCTGCCGAGCCTCGTCTTCCCGGACGGCGCGGGACTCGACCGCGTCCTTCTCCATGCCGCCATCCTGATCGCGCAGACGGGGGTCCTGGTCTGGCTGGTGGCGAGCCTGCAGGCCGGTGTCGCGGCGAGCGATGCCCTGCAGCGGACCGTGGCCGACCGCGACGCCGCCGAGACCCTGAAGACCCGGGCCGTGGCCCAGGTCGAGGCCGAGCAGGCGCGCGTCCTGGCGGTCCAGGCCCATGTCCAGGCATTCCAGGGCGCGGTGGGCCGTGCCGTGGGAACCATCGAGCAGACCCTCGGGACCATGGAGGGCGCCGCCACCCGTCTCATGCGGTTCGCCCGGGAGACGACGCAGGTCACGGACGGCGCGACGGCGAGTTCGCGGCACGCGGGCCACAACGTCCACCAGATCGCGCAGACCTGCCTGGGCCTCACGGCGGCGGCCGACGAGATCGTCGGGCATCTGGCGGCCACCAACACCGTCACCCGCGCGGCGGCCGACGAGGCGCGCCAGACCGGCGAGACCGTCAACGCCCTGACCGGGTCCGTCGAGCGGATCGGCTCGGTGATCACGGCCATCCGTCAGGTGGCCGAGCAGACCAACCTTCTCGCCCTCAACGCCACGATAGAGGCGGCCCGCGCCGGACAGGCCGGGCGAGGCTTCGCCGTGGTCGCCACGGAGGTGAAGGAACTCGCCGGCCAGACCGCGCGGGCCACGGAGGAGATCGCGGCCCAGATCCGCGACGTCGAGGGAGCGACGCAGACCGCCATCGCCTTCATGCGGGGCTTCGCCGCGCGGATCGCGGATATCGAGCGCACGACCTCGGCGATGGTCGAGGCCATCGAGCGCCAGCGGCAGGCGACACGGGCCATGGACGTCAACGTTGGCGCCGCCGTGCAGGACGCCCAATCGGCCACCACCCAGGTGACGGCCGTCGCGGACGCCCTCGGAACGACCATGACGGTCGCCGACGAGGTCCAGGCCTCGACCCAGGCCGTGCGCGATCAGGTCGGACTGCTGGGGGACGTCACCGCGGCCTTCCTCCGGGACATCCATGTGGGATCCGCCCGGGCGGCCTGAGGCGCCGCATCCTTTCGCAACCTTCGGGTCGGCCGGTCGAGGCCCCGCCGGCCCATGAGGCTGGCGGCGGGATCCGTCATCAGGGAGGCGGTTCGGCCGCGCTCGTCGAGGAATGGATTGAGCTCGACGCGGTCGAAGCCGCTGGCGTGCAACCCAGTCCCAGGCGGAAGGAGCGTTGGCCCGATGGTGCAATCCCGCTTAGAGTGCCTCGCAGACCTACGGTCGCACCGCGCCCCTCGCCCTCGGACATGCTGGACGCAGACCGGCAGTTGCGGACCATCGTCGGATCGTCCCGCCCCAGGGTGAGCGCGCCATGCATCTCCTCATCGTCGACGACCACCCGCTGTTTCGCGAGGCGCTGGCCACCACCCTCGCCCTCGCCTATCCGGGGGCGGTGCTCCACGAGGCGGACGGGATCGCCGGCGCCTGCGCCATCCTGGCGCGCGAGCGGGCCATCGAACTCGTCCTCCTCGACCTGTCGATGCAGGGCGTGCGGGGTTTCGACGGTCTCCTCACCATCCGGGCGCAGTTCGCCCGCGTGCCGATCCTCGTGGTGTCGGGTCTCGACGATCCGCGCATCATGCGCGACGCCATCCATCACGGGGCGGCCGGCTTCGTCCCCAAGGCGGTCGACAAGGCGACCCTGACCCGGGCCATCGCGGACGTCCTGGGGGGCGGCCTCTCCCTGCCGCCCGCCTTGGCGGACGCGGGGGACCGGCCCGACCGGACCCGCCTCGCCGAGCGCATCGCCCGGCTCACGCCCCAGCAGATGCGCGTGCTGGGGATGATCCGCCAGGGCAAGCTCAACAAGCAGATCGCCCACGCCCTCCAGGTCGGCGATTCCACCGTGAAGGCGCACGTCACCGAGATCCTGCGCAAGCTCGAAGTGGGCAGCCGGACCCAGATCGTCATCCAGACGGCCGGGCTCGACTTCGATCATATCCAGGCACGGCCCTGACGGCAGACGAGCCGCCCCCGAGGGGGCCTCACGACACGGCGGATCCCCCCGCTCCGCCCAGGCTCGGCGGCTCGACCCGCATCACGTTCATTCGCCCTCCAGGCGCGCCAAGCGGCGCCCGAGTTCGAACAGGAGCGTATCGGTCAGGGTGCGCAGGAGCGGATCGTCGATCCGATCCACGGATTCCCGCAGCCGGACGGCGTGATCGACAGCCCGATTGACGTGGTCGATCTCGAGATCGGGCCTGTCCCGATCGGCGAGGTCTTGAGCGGATACGTCTTGGGGGAGGGGAGGCATCGCGGTACTCTGGCAACGGATGGGAGAGGGCGTCGCGGCGATCCGCTCACGGCATCGGGCGGCGGGACGACACCGCGGACGGCCGCGAACCGTCGGGAAAGGGCATCCGCAGCACCGATCCGGGCAGGCCGAACACGCGGCGACAGGTGGCCACGGTCTCCGGTGTCAGGCGCGCGTAGATCGGCAGCAGCAGCGACTCGCCGTAGGCGCAGGGCAGGGCGAGGGGTTCCACGTCCCAGCCCATGTCCATCAGGCGCGTCACCAGCACCGGATGGGTCTGGACCAGGAGCCCTTCGAGGCCGAACCGCTCGGCTGTCTCGGCCACGGCGGTGAAGGAAGCGCCGGAGACGGCGTCCATCCCCCTGGCGCTCTCGCGCTTGCCCGGGGCCACGGCGCAGCGTGTCCATTCGTAGACGCGCGGCCCCGACGGCGCGCACGCACCCTTGAGAATCTCCGGATAGAGGTGGCTCTGCAGGTGCGGACGCGTCGTGGGCAGCAGGCGTGAATAGGAAACGATGACGTCGGCCTCCCATCCGGCCGGTTCCGACCCGACCACGTGCAGGCAGTCGGGTCCGTCGAACTGGTCGCGCTCGCGACCGTCCGGCCTGCGGCAGGCCTCCCACTTGAGATGATCGACGAAGAAGTCGTGCCGGAAGCGGTAGATCCGATCCATGAGGGCGGGATCCCGCGCCTCGACGTCGCCACTCAGAACCCTCAGCATGCCCGCCCCCCCTGCAACGCAGGGAGTTCTGGCCAAGCCCGGGTCGATCAGGCATCCGTAGATCTACGGAGGATCGGTCCGGCTGGAATCAGGTTATGATTCCGCGCCGTAAGGCTTCGGCGACGCTCTGGACGCGACTGACCGCCTTGAGCTTGCGCGCCGCGCAGGCGAGGTGATGCTCGACCGTGCGCGCGGAGATCGAGAGGATCATCGAGGTCTCCCAGGCGGTCTTGCCGGCCGCGGCCCATTTCAGGCACTCGATTTCCCGATTCGTCAGCCCCGCGCAGGTCCCGTCGGCCGCATCGTCCTCCTGCATCCGGCGAGCGATCGCCCTGGCCCGGGACATGGCGTAGATCGCCACGAGGTGCAGGCCGGCGCGGGCATCCTCCGACAGCCGGACCTCGGTGCCACCGAAGCTGACGCCGGCCTCGCCCCCGTCGAGTTCGTGGAAGGGGACGCAGAAGCCCTCCCTCAAGCCGAAGTCCCGCGCCTCGTTCATCACGACCAGGCCGCGTCCGTCCCCACGGTTCGCCGCCTCCTGCCACAGGAACGGCTCCGTCGTCGCCCGGATGTAGCGGATGACCGGATCCCGATGGAGATAGTTTCGTTCCTGATAGCGCTGGGTCCAGCCGACCGGCCAGCCCGAGATCAGCGAACAGTCGGACAGATTCTCGCTCTGCGAATGCGGCAGGCCGCCAATGAGGAACGCATCGTAGCCGAAGATCGCGCCCGTGCGGCGCAACTCCGCATAGATTGCCCGCTGGGTCCCCGCCGATCGCAGCCGATGGATAATGTCGAACGCGGTCTGACGGACATCGTGCACAAGCGTTACCCGAAGAATTTCGCCTGCGATTGTAACAGGATCGCGGGTTTGTGAAAGGTGGAGCCGCGGGCGACCGCAGGCCGCGTCGCTCCATCTCGAATCATGTCCGCGGAGGGGCGGCGCTCCGGCCCCGTTCCGGCGATGAGGCTCACGAGCGGGCGAGCATGGTCGGGCGTGCGCGGGCAGGGGGCGCGGGCGCGGGCGTGGGCAGATCGCGCCCACCGCAGGACCGCGGCAGCGGGCGACGGCCCCGAGGCCTTCCTCGACGGTATCGTGCATGTCGGCATCGGTCGGCAGAACATGCAACCCGGCGCAGGGCGGCCCGGCTGATGAGCAGGGCCTCGGCCTCGCCGGCACCGAGCATATCGTAGCCGGACGCCTCGAGGCAGCGCGTGGCGATCGGACGGATCAACTCGCGACCGGCCAGCGTCACGACGAAGGACGGAAGGAACGCGCGATCCGTGGCGACGATCCTGCCTACCGGGTGGAACGATCGGGTCCGGCGACGCTCCGGCGCGCGCCAGTGAGGAATACCGTCCTGCGGCCGAGGGGGATCTTCGCGACGCGGCGCATCGCCCGTCCGTCCGACGGAGGGCGGTCCCACTCGGCCCGGGAACCGATCGTACGGCCGAAGACTCGATTGGGAGAAGGCCGTTTTCCATCGGCGCCGCAAAAAGCCATTTGCTTCCTTTGACGCAGGACAGTTGCGAGCCGATACTGCATTCGCCTCGAAGAGGCACGGACGATATTTGCATAACGTCCGATCTTTCGAAGGTCTTTGCTGCCGTGCATTCGGCTCTCGCGAAGTCCGTCTTTCCATATCCGGCGCTCGGCGCCGGGCGTCCTTCCTGCCCCAGATAGGGATCGTCCCATGAGCCTTCGACCGCCTTCCGACACCACGGACGCGCCGATCCGGTTCGCCTATTGGGTGCCCAACGTCTCGGGCGGCCTCGTCATCAGCAGGATTCCCCAGCGCACGAGCTGGGACGCGCCCTACAACCGGCGTCTCGCGCAGATCGCCGAGGAAGCCGGGTTCGACTACGCCCTGACGCAGATCCGCTTCACCGCCGGCTACGGCGCCGAATACCAGCACGAATCCGTGGCCTTCAGCCATGCGCTGCTCGCCGCCACCACGAAACTGAAGGTCATCGCCGCCCTGCTGCCCGGCCCCTGGAACCCGACGCTCGCGGCCAAGCAGATCGCCACCATCAGCCAGTTGAGCGAGGGGCGCATCGCCATCAACGTGGTCTCGGGCTGGTTCTCGGGCGAATTCCGCGCCATCGGCGAGCCATGGCTCGACCACGACGAGCGCTACCGCCGCTCGGAGGAGTTCATCACGGCCTTGCGGGGGATCTGGACGGAAGACAACTTCACGTTCCGGGGCGATTTCTATCGCTACACGAACTACACCTTGAAGCCGAAGCCCGCCGACCCGCAGCCGGAGATCTTCCAGGGCGGCTCGTCGCGGGCGGCGCGGGACATGGCGGCGCGGGTGTCCGATTGGTACTTCACCAACGGCAACACCCCCGAGGGCATCCGGGCCCAGGTCGATGACATCCAGGCGAAGGCGCGGGCCAACGGCCATTCCGTCAAGGTCGGCGTCAACGCCTTCGTCATCGCCCGCGACACGGAGGAGGAAGCCCGCGCCGTCCTCCAGGAGATCATCGACAACGCCGACCCGGAGGCGGTCAAGGCCTTCGGCCACGAGGTGAAGAACGCCGGCAAGGCCTCGCCGGAAGGGGAGGGGAACTGGGCCAAATCCAGCTTCGAGGATCTCGTCCAGTACAACGACGGCTTCAAGACCAACCTCATCGGCACGCCCGACCAGATCGCCGAGCGCATCGTCGCCCTGAAGGATGCGGGCGTGGATCTGGCGCTGCTGGCCTTCCTGCACTTCCAGGAGGAGGTCGCGTATTTCGGCCAGCACATCATCCCGCGCGTGCGGGCCCTGGAGGCGGAACGCGGGCGCCGGGCGCAGGCCGCCTGAACCGAACGACCGTCCTTCCGACATCTTCCGGAGAACAGCCATGAACATCGCCGTCAGCGCGAGCGCCCTCGAAGCCAACCGCGTGCCCCAGGGGGTCCCCGGTCCCGAGAAGCCGGCGGAGCCCGCCCACGTCATCCGCGACGATGCCGAAGCGCTGCGCGTCGCCCACGCCCTCGCGGACGCGTTCCGCACGGAGGCGGCCGAGCGCGACCGCACGGGGCGCCGGCCCTTCGCCGAGCTCGACGCCTTTTCGCAGAGCGGCCTGTGGTCGATCAACGTGCCAAAGGCTCATGGCGGGCCGGGCGTGTCCTACCGGACCCTGGCGCAGGTGATCGCCGTCGTCTCGGCGGCCGATCCCTCCATCGGGCAGATCGCCCAGAACCACCTCGGCATCGTCGCCGCCATCGACACGGTGTCGGACGAAGAGCAGAAGCGCTTGCTGTTCGGCCTCGTGCTGGCCGGCACCCGCTTCGGCAACGCCTTCTCCGAGAGCGGCACCCCGCGGGCCGCCGACTTCAAGACCCGTTTCGTCGATCACGGCGACCACGTGATCGTCCATGGGCGCAAGTTCTACGCGACGGGGGCGCTCCTCGCCCACCTCGTCCCCATCGTCGCCGTCGATGATCAGGGGCGGCCCTGGTACGCCATCGCCGAGCGCAACGCGCCGGGCCTGTCCGTCATCGACGACTGGTCGAGCTTCGGCCAGCGCACCACGGCGAGCGGCACGGTGATCCTCGATGGTGTGCGGGTGGACAAGAGCCACCTCGTGCCGTCGTGGAAGGGCTACGAACGTCCCAGTGCCAACGGAGCGATCTTCCAGGTCATCCAGGCGGCGGTCGATGCGGGTATCGCCCGCGAGGCGCTGACCGAGACCGTCGCGTTCGTGCGGACGAAATCCCGGCCCTGGATCGACAGCGGCCTCGAGCGGGCTTCCGACGATCCCCACACCATCGCCATCGTGGGCGATCTCACCATCCGCCTGCACGCGGCCGAAGCCCTCCTGGACCGGGCCGGCCTCGCCCTCGACGCGGCGGTGGCCGCCCCCGATGCCGGCAGCGTCGCGGCGGCGCAGCTCGCCGTGGCGGAAGCGAAGGTTCTCACCACCGAAGTGGCGCTCGCGGCCACCAACACCCTGTTCGAACTGGCCGGCACCCGCTCGACCCTCGACGAACACAACCTCGACCGGCACTGGCGCAACGCCCGTACCCACACGCTCCACGACCCCGTGCGGTGGAAATACGCCATCGTCGGCAACCATGCCCTCAACGGGATCGCCCCGCCCTTCCACGCGTGGAGTTGAGGCACCGCCGGACGGCGTCACGGCGATGATCCTGATGCCGTCCCGGTGGCGTCGACCAGGGAGAGGACACATGCCCTTTCCCGTCGATCGGGCAACAATTCGCCCGAACATGGGGCACGCTCTGCGGTAAAAGGCGCCGTCGGCGACTGGCGAATACGCCAGGCTGTTCCATGTTCGTAGGGATGAATTTCATCGTACCCGACCGTATCGAGACCGGTCCCGCCCGGATCCGCGCCGCAGCCCGTACCGTTGCGCGCCTCGCCGCCGCGCGGGCGGACGCCCTCGATCGCACCGGTGAGTTTCCAGCGCAGGACGTGGTCCATTGCCACGAGGCCGGATTGCTGGCGGCACCCCTGCCCGTGGCGCTCGGCGGGGCGGCCCTCGACGCGCGCGCCATGGCGCCCGTCCTGCGCGACGTGCTCGCCGAAGTCGGTCGCGGCAGCCTCGCCCTCGGGCGGCTCTACGAAGGTCACGTCAATGCCCTGTCGCTGATCCTGCGCTACGCGTCCGAACCCGTCCTGCGGCGCCTCGCGGCGGACGTCCGCGCCGGGCATCTGTTCGGCGTGTGGAACACCCAGCCGCAGGCGGGCGGCCTCGTCCTCGATTCCGACGGGACGGGTCTCCTCGCGGGGGTGAAATCCTTCGCCTCGGGGGCCGGATCGGTGACGCGCCCCCTCGTCACGGCGCGCAGGCCCGACGGGCGCCAGCAGATGCTCGTCGTGACCCTCGAGCCCGGAACACGGGCCGACCTGTCGTCGTGGTGCGCCCACGGCATGCGCGCCTCCGCGTCGGGCGTGCTCGACTTCACGGGCTTGCCCGTGGACGCCCAGGCGGCGGTGGGCGAGGCCGACGACTACTTCCGCGAGCCGCATTTCTCCGCCGGTGCCTGGCGCTTCGCCGCCGTGCAGCTCGGCGGGATCGAGGCGGTGTTCGACAGCCTTCGGGAGCACCTCGTCGCCACCGGACGCGGCGGGGATCCGCATCAGGCCGCGCGTCTCGGCGAGGCGGCCATCGCCGTGGAGACGGCGCGGCTGTTCGTGGAGCGGGCCGCCGCCCTCGCCACCGACCCCGATGCGGAGCCCGCGCGGGTGATCGCCTACGTCAATCTGACTCGCCTCGCGGTGGAGCGGGCCGGCCTCGACGTGCTGGAGCGGGCCCAGCGCTCCGTCGGGCTCGCGGGCTTCCTGCGGACGCATCCCCTGGAGCGGCTCATGCGCGATCTCGCCACCTACCTGCGCCAGCCCGGACCCGACCGGGCGCTGACGCACGCGGCGGCCCATGTCCTCGCGGAGAGCCGCCCGGCCGATACCCTCTGGCGCGATCCCCGCGACGAAAACACGGTGGACAGAACCCCCGTCAACCGCCTGCCCGGCTGCGCCGCATGAGCCGGTCCACCGTCTCGCTTCCGCCCGGCTACTTCGACGGCATCTACGCCGGGAACCCGGACCCGTGGGGCTTCACCACCAGCGCCTACGAGGGGGCAAAGTACGACGCCACCTTGGCGGCCCTTTCGCGCGACACCTACGACGCGGCCCTCGAGATCGGCTGCTCCATCGGTGTGCTGACCCAGCGGCTGGCGGGGCGCTGCACCCGGCTCCTCTCCCTCGACGTCGCAGAGAACGCCCTGGAGGCGGCCCGCGCGCGCTGCGCCGACAGCCCGCACGTCTCGTTCCTGCGGGCGGCGGTCCCTGACGAATGGCCGCCCGGCCGGTTCGACCTCATCGTCCTGTCGGAGGTGCTGTATTTCTTCAGCCGCGACGACCTCGCCCGCATCGCCGAACACATGGTGCGGGCGGTGAAGCCCGGCGCCGAGATCGTCCTCGTCCACTGGACCGGCGAGACGAACTATCCGCTCAGCGGCGACGATGCCGTGGAGACCCTCGTCGCCCGGACGGCGGGCATCCTGGAGCCACACCGGCAGACCCGCACGGAACGCTACCGCCTCGACGTGCTCCGAACCCTCGGTGCCGCCCCGTGAACGGCCGGGTGCCGCGCCAAACGGTGTTCCGGCACCGAGCCTGGGTGCGCCTCACCCATTGGGTGAACACGGCCGCGTTCGGCGCCCTCCTCGTCAGCGGCATCGCCATCCTGCTCGCCCTGCCGCGCCTGTTCTGGGGCGAGACCGGCGCCAACGACGCCCCCGCCGCCCTCGTGCTGCCCCTGCCCGTGAACCTCGAACAGACGGGCTGGGGCCGCAACCTGCATTTCCTCGCCGCCTGGATCCTCGTCCTCAACGGCGGCCTCTACCTGGTCCTCGCGCTCTTCGGCGGACACCTGCGCCGCAACCTCCTGCCGGACCGGGATCAGCTGGCGCCTGGCCACCTCGCCCGCGAGATCGCCGACCATGCCCGCCTGCGACCGCCGGAGGGACGCGAGGCCCTGCGCTACAACGCGCTTCAGAAACTCGCCTATCTGGCCGTGATCCTGGGACTGTTCCCCCTGATGGTGCTCACCGGGCTGACCATGTCGCCCGGCGTCACCGCCGCGTTTCCCGAACTCTTCGCCCTGTTCGGCGGCCGGCAATCGGCCCGCACCCTGCACTTCGTCTTCGCCAGCCTGCTGGTCCTGTTCCTCCTGGTCCATGTCGGCCAGGTCTTCGTCGGCGGGGCCGTCAACCTCACGCGTGCGATGATTACCGGGCGGCTCGCCGTCCCGCCCGAAACGCCCGCCTCCCGGGAGACACCCGATGCGTGACCTGTCGCGCCGCCGCCTCCTCACGGGCTCGGGGGCGATTCTCGGAGCGGGCCTCGTGGGCGGTTCCCTGGGCGGGTGCGACGCGCCGGCCCTGTCGCAACTGGCCACCCCCTACGACTGGAGCAACGGCCTCACCTTCGCGGTCCAGCGCTGGCTGCTCCGGCATCAGCCCCTGGTGCGCGAGTTCGACCGCAGCCGGATCTCGACGGTATTCCCGACCATCAACACCACGGATCCGGACGATCCCGCCTACAAGCGCTCCAAGGACCTGGAATTCGCCGACTGGAAGCTGCCGGTGACCGGCCTCATCGAGCGCCCCGGCGCGTTCTCGCTCGCCGACCTCCGGGCGATGCCGGCGCGCACGCAGGTGACCCTGCATTCCTGCGAGCAGGGCTGGTCGGCCATCGGCGAGTGGACGGGGGTGCCGCTCGCCCACCTCCTCGCCCATGTCGGCCTGAAGCCTCAGGCGCGCTTCATCGTGATCCGCAGCGTCGACGGCTGGTGGGACAGCTACGACCTGTTCGACGCCCTCCACCCCCAGACCATCCTCGCCTACGGCATGAACGGGGGCGGCCTGCCGGTGAAGCATGGCGCGCCCGTGCGCCTGCGGGTGGAACGCCAGCTCGGCTACAAGAGCCTGAAGTACATCGCCGCCATTGAGGCGGCCGAGCGCGTCGACGGCTACGGCAAGGGACGCGGCAGCATGGTCGCCGAACTCGGCTTCCCCTGGTACGCCGGCATCTGATCAGCCCGCGAGGGCGAGACCGCCGAGCACCGTCAACCCGACGACGACCCAGGGCGCCACGCTGCCGACGGTGAGCAACACGAAGCCCGTGGCCGCCAGGGCGAGGTCGCGGGCACTCCCGACCGCCCCCGTCCAGACCGGATCGTAGAGGGCGGCGGCGAGCAGCCCGACCACGGCGGCGTTGCCCCCGCGCAGGGCCGCCTGGGCAAGGGGCTTCCTGCGGAGTTCGTCCCAGAACGGCAGGGCCCCGGTGACGAGGAGGAGGCCGGGCAGGAAGATCGCCGCCAGCGCGAGGCCGGCGCCGGTGAAGCCGTTCGGCGGCGGCTTCAGGACGGCACCGAGATAGGCGGCGACGGTGAAGAGCGGCCCCGGAACCGCCTGCGCCGCGCCGTAGCCGGCGAGGAACGCATCGGCGCCGATCCAGCCCGGATCGACGGTGCCGGCCCGCAGGAGCGGCAGCACCACGTGCCCGCCGCCGAAGACGAGGGCACCGGCCCGGTAGAAGGCGTCGACCACGGCGATCCCCTGCGACGGTAGCCATGCGGCCAGAATCGGCAGGCCGGCCAGCAGCCCGAAGAACAGCACCAGCCCCCCGGCCCCCGTGCGGCGCGACAGGGGAACGGCGAGCCGGCCGACGGGCGCGGGCGCCGCCGTCCGGCACAGTCCGAGGCCGGCAACGGCGCCGAACAGAATCGCACCGACCTGACCGAGCGCCGTGGGGGCGAGGACCGCGAGCCAGAGGGCGCCCACCGCGATTCCGGCGCGGGTCGGGTCCGGCGCCAGGGTCCGGGCCATGCCCCACACGGCCTGGGCCACCACCGCCACGGCAACGAGCTTGAGGCCGTGGAAGAGGCCGGTCGGGATCGGTCCGCCCGATCCGGCGCCGTAGGCGACGCCAACGAGGATGAGGGCGGAGGGCAGGGTGAAGCCGGCGAAGGCCGCGAGCCCGCCCCACAGGCTCCCGGCGCGCAGGATTCCGAGGGCGAACCCGACCTGACTCGACGCCGGGCCGGGGAGGAACTGGCACAGGGCGACGAGGTCGGCATAGCCCGCCTCGTCGATCCAGCGGCGGCGAGCCACGAACGCCTCGCGAAAGTACCCGAGATGGGCGACGGGACCGCCGAACGCCGTCAGGCCCAGTTTCAGGAAGGCGAGAAAGACCTCCCGGAGGGAGCCCGCCGCAGGCTCAAGCAAGCCCGCCCGCCTCCACGATGAAGCGGGCCACGGTGTCGGCGCCGTGGCCGTCGCGGAGCGACGCGAACACGTAGGGGCGCTCGCCCCGCATGCGCTTGGTGTCGGATTCCATCACCCCGAGATCGGCGCCGACCAGGGGAGCGAGATCGGTCTTGTTGACGATGAGGAGATCGGAGCGGGTGATGCCGGGCCCGCCCTTGCGGGGGATCTTCTCGCCGCCGGCGACGTCGATAACGTAGAGGGTGAGGTCGGCGAGTTCCGGCGAGAAGGTGGCGGCGAGGTTGTCGCCCCCCGATTCGATGAGGATCAGGTCGAGCTTCGGGAAGCGCCGGCGCATCTCGGCCACGGCCGCGAGGTTGATGGACGCGTCCTCGCGGATCGCCGTGTGCGGGCAGCCGCCGGTCTCGACCCCCATGATCCGCTCCTCGGGCAGGGCGCCCGCCACGGTGAGGATGCGGGCGTCCTCCTTGGTGTAGATGTCGTTGGTGATGGCGCAGAGGTCGTGGGTGTCGCGCAGCCGCTTGCAGAGCTGCTCCATCAGGGCGGTCTTGCCGGAGCCGACGGGGCCGCCGATGCCGACGCGCAAGGGACCGTTGGGAGAGCGACCGTTGGGAGAAGCCATCATGGAATCTTTCACGAGCGGAAGATGCGGGAATACTGGGTCTCGTGCCGGAACGAGCCGAGGTCGAGGGCGAGCGTCGCGCTTCCGAGATCGTCGAGGCCGAGGTCCGGAACGCCGGCCGCGAGCGCCACCACGCGCGGGGTGAGGGCCGCGACCACCCGCGTGCCGGCGCTCTGGCCGATGGGTGCGCAGCGCAGGGCCGCCGAGACGAGATTCTGCAGGAAGGCGAGACCGAAGGCCGCCAGCGTCGGAGGCAGGGCCATGCCGTGGGCGCCGGCCGCGAGGCCGACCACCACGGGATAGGCCACGGGGCCGGGTACGGCCCCGCCGAGGCGCGCGAGGGCAGGGGTCGGCCAAGCCGCCAGGGTGGCGTCGAGGAAACTGCGGCCCTGCTGGCTCGTCTCCAGGTGAAGTTCGCGCGACGGGGCCAGGGCCAGGGCGAGATCGTTGAGGTCCGCCAGGGCCATCCCATCCCCCGTCCGGGCCGCGCCATGGGCGTGCGCCACGAGGATGAGGTCGTTGCGGCCCGATCCCAGCTCCAGCACGTCGGCGAGCCACGCCGTCAGGGACGCCTCGTCGGCGACGTCCCCGGACTCCACGGCGCCTTCGAGCCCGTGCGAATACGCGTAGGCGCCGACGGGATAGCCCGGCGACAGCCAGGCCATCAGGCGCAGAGCGTCAATCATGCGCGTGGGAATGACCGTGCGCATGACCATGGTCATGCGAGTGACCGTGACCGTGGTGATGGTGGCCCGCCGCCTCGCCCGCATAGGCGCCGCCCTCGGGGCGGAACGGACGCTCCACCACGTGAGCGGTACCCCCTAAGCCCCGCACCATCTCGGCGAGGACGTGGTCATGGGCGATGTAGACCGCGTCGGCCGCGATCTCGGCCGGAATGTGCCGATTGCCGATATGCCAGATCAGCCGCTTGAGGGCATGGTCGTCGGCGGCCCGGATCTCCAGAAGGCGTTCGGGCGCGGCTTCGACCCAGACGAGGCGCCCGTCCTGAAGCACCAGGGCATCGCCGTCGTCGAGCACCGTCGGCTCGGGCAGATCGAGGAGGAAGGCGAGGCCGCCGAGCCCCCGCATGGCCATGCGGCGGCGATGGCGGTCGCCATGGTCGAGGACGATGCGGTCCACGATCTCGCCCCGGAGGGCGTCGCGGCGCAGGACGTGGGTGGCGCGGATCATAGAAACGAAGACCGGAGGAGACACGTCCCCAACCATCCCGAGAACCTCATCAGACGACGTCCGGACTTAGCGGACCGGGGTAAAAGCCCTCGTCGAGGATCAGCGCCAGGGAATAGGGGCATGTGTCCGGAAACCTGTTCTCGGGAAGGCCGGTCTCGTCCGCAGCGCGTGTGCGGGCAAGGCGGTAACTCTTGGCAAGCACGGCCTCGGGCCAGGATCGCAGACTCGGGCTGACTTCGATGAGGCCGTCGATCTGGAGGCGCTGCTCGACGATGGAGGCGCGCCAGCCATATTTACGCTTCTCCGGCTGAAACTCCCACTTCAGGAGATGCTGAAGCAGGATCGCGAGGCGGCTGCGAATTTCCGATTTCTGCGATCCGCCCACGCTCTCGATCTCTTCGGCCAGATGCTGCCAGTCGATCTCCTGTGGCCGGCCGGTCCGCAGCAGGGCGGCCTGTGCCTGCGTCCAGAGGTAAAGGTCGGTCTCATAGAGATCTTGCGCCCGCGGGACTCGGACCGGCGACGGACCGACGGCAGCCTTGGACATGACGGGTCTCCGCATTCCGGCGCCATCCTACCTCAAAACAGGAAGTAGCGCTGCGCCATGGGCAGAACCTCGGCTGGCTCGCAGACGAGCAATTCGCCGTCGGCGCGGACGTCGTAGGTCTCGGGATCGACCTCGATGTGGGGCGTGGCGTCGTTGAGGACCATGCTCTTCTTCGAAATGCCGCCGCGCACGTTCTCGACCGCCACCAGCCGCTTCTGCACGCCGAGCCGTTCGCCGAGACCGTCCTCGAGGGCGGCCTTCGACACGAAGGTGAGGGCGGTGGTGAAGGGCGAGCGGCCGATGGCGCCGAACATCGGCCGGTAATGCACGGGCTGGGGCGTCGGGATCGAGGCGTTGGGGTCGCCCATGGGGGCGGTGGCGATCATGCCGCCCTTGAGGACGAGATCGGGCTTCACCCCGAAGAAGGCGGGCGTCCACAGGACGAGATCGGCGAGCTTGCCGGGCTCCACGGAGCCGATCTGGGCCGAGACGCCGTGGGCGATGGCCGGATTGATGGTGTATTTCGCGATGTAGCGGCGCGCCCGCAGGTTGTCGTTGCCGCTCGCGTCGCCCGGCAGGGCGCCCCGCTGGCGCTTCATCTTGTCCGCCGTCTGCCAGGTGCGGATGACGACCTCGCCGACCCGGCCCATGGCCTGACTGTCCGACGACATCATCGAGAGGGCGCCGATGTCGTGCAGGATGTCCTCCGCCGCGATGGTCTCGCGGCGGATGCGGCTCTCGGCGAAGGCGAGATCCTCGGGGATCGCCGGGTCGAGGTGGTGGCACACCATCAGCATGTCGAGGTGCTCGTCGATGGTGTTCTTCGTGTAGGGGCGCGTCGGGTTGGTCGACGACGGAAGGACGTTGGACAACCCCGCCACCTTGATGATGTCCGGCGCGTGGCCGCCGCCCGCCCCCTCCGTGTGGAAGGCGTGGATGGTGCGCCCGGCGAACGCCCGGATCGTGTCCTCGACGAAACCCGATTCGTTGAGGGTGTCGGAGTGGATCATCACCTGGACATCGTGGAGATCCGCCACCGTGAGGCAGGTGTCGATGGCTTGCGGCGTGGTGCCCCAATCCTCGTGCAGCTTGAGGGCGCAGGCTCCGGCGCGGATCATCTCGACGAGGCTTTCGGGTCGCGAGGCGTTGCCCTTGCCGGCGAAGGCGAGGTTCATCGGAAACGAATCCGCCGCCTCGATCATCCGGGCGATGTGCCAGGGCCCGGGCGTGCAGGTGGTGGCGAAGGTGCCGTGCGCCGGCCCGGTGCCGCCGCCGAGCATCGTGGTGACGCCAGAGCACAGGGCCTCCTCGATCTGCTGCGGACAGATGTAGTGGATGTGGCTGTCGAAGCCGCCCGCCGTGAGGATCTTGCCTTCCCCGGCGATCACCTCCGTGCCGGGTCCGACGACGATGTCGACGCCCGGCTGGATGTCCGGATTGCCGGCCTTGCCGAGCTTGACGATCCGCCCCCCCACGATTCCGACGTCGCATTTCACGACGCCCCAATGGTCGAGGACCACGGCGTTGGTGATGACGGTGTCCACCGCCCCATCCTGGTTGGTGACCTGGGACTGCCCCATGCCGTCGCGGATCACCTTGCCGCCGCCGAACTTCACCTCCTCGCCGTAGGTGGTGTGGTCGCGCTCGACCTCGATGACGAGGGACGTGTCGGCGAGCCGGATGCGGTCGCCGGTGGTGGGGCCGAACATGTCGGCATAGGCGGCGCGGGGGAGGGCGGCGCGGGGGGGCATGCTGGTCATGGTCTTCTAGAGCTTTCCCATCACGTCACCCCGGAACCCGTACACCGCCCGGTCGCCGCCCAGCGGCACCAGCACCACGTCCCGCGTGGCGCCGGGCTCGAACCGCACGGCCGTCCCGGACGCGATGTCGAGGCGCTGGCCCCGAGCCTTCTCGCGGTCGAAGGTCAGGCCGGCGTTCACCTCGTAGAAATGGTAGTGCGAGCCGACCTGGATCGGCCGGTCGCCCACATTGGACACCGTCACCAGGGTGCGGGGCAGATCGGCGTTGAAGACGATCTCGCCCGGCAGGGTGGCCACCGCACCGGGCACGTCCGCCGAGGCCGCGCCCCGGATCGGGTGGTGCACGGTCACGAGCTTGGTGCCGTCCGGGAACGTCGCCTCGACCTGGATGTCGTGGATCATCTCCGGGATGCCGTCCATGCACTGGTCGGCGGTGAGGACGTGGCCGCCCGCCTGCATCAGCTCCGAGACCGAGCGGCCGTCCCGGGCGCCCTCGACCACGAAGTCGCTGATGAGCGCCACGGCCTCGGGGTAGTTCAGCTTCACCCCGCGTGCGAGCCGGTTGCGGGCGACCTGGGCGGCCATGGCGAGGAGGAGCTTGTCCTTTTCGCGCGGGGTCAGGAGCACGGGAGAAACCTCGGGTTGGGGCGTCGAACCGGGATGCGGACAGGCAAGGACCGTGCGCGGTTCATGTCCCGCGCATGGATGCATCCCGGCGCCAGCGGCGCAAGGGCATCGAGGGCATGGTTCCCGCGCGCAAGGCCGTTACGCCGGATCGGTTGACAGGACGCCGCGCGGCGTCGGAACAGCGACGATGGACACCCCGCACAGGAGGGCAGCCATGACCGATCCCCGCGACTTCGTCGGCTACGGCCGCACACCACCCCAGGCGAACTGGCCGAACGGCGCCCGCATCGCCGTGCAGATCGTGCTGAACTACGAGGAGGGGGCCGAGAACTCGATCCTGCACGGGGACGCGGCGTCCGAGGCCTTCCTGTCCGAGATCGTCGGTGCCCAGCCCTGGCCGGGCCAGCGCCACATGAACATGGAATCGCTGTACGAGTACGGGTCACGCGCCGGGTTCTGGCGCATCTGGCGGCTCCTCCGGGCACGCGGCGTACCCGTGACGGTGTTCGCCGTGGCCAACGCCCTGGCCCGGGTGCCCGACATCGCCGCGGCCATGCGGGAAGCGGATTGGGAGATCGCCTGCCACGGCCTGAAGTGGATCGACTACCGCGACTTCACCCGCGAGGCCGAGAAGGCGCACATGGACGAGGCGATCCGCATCCACACCGAGGCCACGGGGGAGCGTCCGCGCGGCTGGTACACGGGACGCTCGTCGATCCACACCCTCGACCTCGGCCTCGAGGCGGGGTTCTCCTACCTGTCGGATTCCTACGCCGACGACCTGCCCTACTGGATCGGCGACCCGGCCCGGCGCGGCCTCGTGGTACCGTACACGCTGGATGCCAACGACATGCGCTGCGTCGCCGCGCAGGGGTTCAACACCGCCGACCATTTCGCGACTTACCTGTGCGACACCTTCGACGCCCTCTACGCCGAGGGCGAGACGGCGCCCAAGATGATGTCGGTGGGCCTGCATTGCCGTCTCGTCGGCCGTCCGGGCCGGATCGGCGCGCTCACCCGCTTCCTCGACCATGTCGCCGGCCACGACCGGGTCTGGCTCGCCCGGCGCATCGACATCGCCGAGCATTGGGTCCGGCACCATCCTCCGGGCTGACGCCCCGGCTCGGACAGAGTGGTCCGGGGCAGGGGCCGCTCAGGGCGTGTCCGGCCCCGGGCCGTTCCGCTCGGCCCGCTCCATCCGGGCCTTGTGCAGGCCGTCGTAGAGTTTCTGCACCTCCTGGATGGTGGTGTGGCCCCGGCTCCAGTTCGTCTCGCGGACGTTGACCGGCGTGAAGGCGCTGTGCGAGCGGCCCCCGAAACCGTTGTAGATCACCGTCTCGGCCGCGCGCGGCCCGGCCGGGTAGTCGATGCGGTAGGACGGGGCGAGCCATTTCCCGCGGCCGCGCTTGCCCGTGATGCCGATGCGCAGGTGGGCGTCGCCGTGCCGCTTCTGGCAGAACCGCATGTTGCCGAGCACCCGGCGCAGATACTCGTTGGCGTCCTCCAGATCGGCCACCACGTCGGCGATGGTCGCGTCGGGGGGCAGATGGGTCTTCTGAATCATGGATCTCGGGCCTCGTGCGCGCGGGACCATACCGGCGGGGTCGGAGGAGGGCCAGGACGGCCCGCGCCCGGCGACCGTCGCCTCAGGTCTGCTCCGGAGCCTTGTCGGAGGACAGACGGCGGAGGCGACCCTTGCGCATCTCGTACTGGAAGATCGACGTCAGGGCCGGCGCCGCATCGGGTTCGGGCGCCGGAAGGGCGAGGGGGGCGACGGGTGGAGCGAGCCTGCGTTGCGCCGGCGCCCCGGCCTCGCGGCGCCGGAGGGCGAGCCGGACCACCTCCCGGTCGTGCATCATCGCGGCGGCGGTCTCGGGATCGGTGGCGATCCGGGCGCTCGCCCCGTCGGAGAAGCGCGCCCGCAGGGTGGTGACGGCGTGCAGCGTTCCGCCGAGCGCCCCGAGGCCGAGGCCGACGAAAGACGCGGCCAGGTCGAAGGGACGGGGCAGGGGCCCAGCGGCGTTCAGGGCGGAGCGCAAGCCGCCGGCGATCCCGGCCCGGCGTTTCGGATCGGCGCCGTCCTCGGTCACGAGATCCACGAGGTCCTCGACGCCGCGCGTCGCGCCGCCCGGCAGGTGCAGCAGGCCGGCTTCGTAGGTGCCCGGCCCCGGCGCCCCGGACCAGCCGGGGCCGGCGCCCTCGAGGATTCGGATCTCGCTCATATCGCTTCCCGGCGGTCACGCATCGGCGCCGTCACGGCACCCTACCGCCGCATGTGTCGGAAACAGGGCCGGCGCGTCAGGCGGGCGCGGAGACCTGCGTCCCGTAGGCCTCGGCCATCCGGTCGATGGCGGCGAGCTTGGCGTGGAGCGCCGACCAATCGTCGCGCTCGGCGATGGGGGCCCACAGCGCCTCGACCTCTTCGATGAGCAGGGTGCAGGGCTCGGCCCCGGCGAAGTACGGATGCGCGAGGCGGCCGGCATCGATGGGACGCATCGCCTCCAGGCTCTCCCGCACGGGGGCGAAGGCTTCCGAGCGATAGAGGACGGCCGACGGGCTCGCCGCCGCGCGGGCCTCCGATGCCAGGCCGCCGTACCAGTCGAAGAACGTCCGCTCGAACGGTGCGCCGCTGCGGGCGAGGAAGCCCCAGAACGCGCCAACGAACCGGTGCGCCGCCGCGTCGTCCGTGCGCGCGAGGCCGAGCCGGGCCAGGAGCGCATCGGCGAAGGCCTCCTGCAGGCTCGGGCCGAACACCTTGAGGGCCGCTTCGAGGGCATCCTGCGGCGCCAGGGGCGTCAGGCACTCGGCGAGCCGGCTGAGGTTCCAGAACAGGGCCTCCGGCTGGCGCCCGAAGCTGTAGAGGCCGTGCACGTCGAAATAGGCGGCCGTGAAGGCCGGATCGTTGACGGGCGCGAAGCGCCACGGGCCGTAATCGAAGCTCTCGCCGGTGACGTTGATGTTGTCGGTGTTGAGCACCCCGTGGACGAAGCCGGCGGCCATCCACTGCGCGCCCGTGCGCGCCACCCGCCGGCACACCGCCTCGAGGAAGGCGACGGCGCGGTCCGCCGCCGCCTCCCGCCAGAGTTCGGGCATGTGAAGGCGGATCGTGTGATCCATCAGCGTGAGGATGTTGTCGGGCTCGTCGAGCGCCAGGAAGCGCTGGAACGAACCGATGCGGATGTGAGAGTGGCTGAGGCGCACGAGGACGGCCGAACGGGTGGGGGAGGGCTCGTCGCCGCGTTCCAGCTCCTCCCCGGTCTCGATGAGGCTGAAGGTCTTGGAGGTGTTCACCCCGAGGGCCTCGAGCTGACGGGTCGCGAGGATCTCGCGCACGCCGCCCTTGAGGGTGAGGCGGCCATCCGCCGTGCGCGACCACGGCGTGCGCCCGCTGCCCTTGGTGGCGAGATCGAGAAGGCGCCCGTCGGCCAGATCGTACGCTTGGCCGAACAGGAACCCGCGTCCGTCGCCGAGTTCCGGATTGTACGAGCGGAACTGGTGGCCATGGTAGCGCAGGGCGAGGGGGTGCGGGAAACTCCCGGGCAGGGGTTCGAACCGTCCGAAATGCGCGATCCACTCCGCCTCCGTCAGGCCGCCGAGACCGATCCGCTCCGCCCAGGGCTGATTGCGGTAACGTGGGATCGCCTGCGGAAAGACGGCGGGCGCCACGACATCGTAGAAGGCCTCGCCGAGTTCGGCATGGCGCTGCGCGAGGCGCGCGGTGGTGATCGGCATCGAGGATCCTGATGTTCGGCAACCCCGTGCGAAGGGGCGTTGCGGGATGATGGGTCAATCGCCGGACACCCTCGGATGATCCCGGGGCAGGGGCCTCCTCACAAATCCGCCGGGCTCCGGTATAGGGAGGACCATGGACAACATCATCCGACCGATCTTCGGCCAACCCCGCCGCACCGAGCCCGAGGACGAGAGCCGCGTCGAGGTCCTGACCCAGCGCGTCTACGGCGAGGCCGGCGGCTGCCGGGTCTGCCTCGTCCACGACGAGGGAGCCCCCGAGGGCGACGTCTACAAGGTGGTGGCGGGGCTGCTGGTCGACGACGAGGTCAGCACCGTGGCGATCCTGCCGGCGACCCCGGAAGGCGAGGTCGATGCCGAGATCGTCGCCCTGGCGATCCTGCGGACCCTGGGGATGATCGAGGCCCGCACCGGTGGTCCGACCATCGCCTGATCGCAAAAGCCATCCATCGAGCGCTTGCATGCTGCGTCGGCTCCATGCTATCGCCCCTCCACCGGAACGGACCGGGTGCGAAACGATCGGTGCAGGGCACGGATCGGATCAAACGAGAAACCGTACCAAGCCTCTGCTTCGTCAGGGCGTTTGGGGGATAGTTTAACGGTAGAACAGTGGACTCTGACTCCTCTAGTCGAGGTTCGAATCCTCGTCCCCCAGCCAATTGATCTAACTACGCTTTTTCAGTGTCAGACTGAGAACATCTAGGCCCGGTCGGGCACGCGGTCGGGAGACTGCGTTCTCGTTTCGAGCTTCCTGATCGCCGAAATCGCCAGGGCCGGATCACGGTTCAGGTAGTGGGCATCAAGGATCGACCGCACGTCGTTCAGCGAGTGTCCGGTCAACGTCGCGATCTCCGCTTCAGAGCATCCCGCCAGCGCCAGACGGCTGACCGCCGTCCCGCGGATGTCGTGGAACGTCACCCCGCTCACGCCGGCCGCTTGACAGGCCTTCCGCCACGACGAGCGGAAGCCGTCGCTGGTCCAGGGCCGGCCCTCGGAGTTCACGAGGATCACCGGGCTCTTGCGGGGCGTGGCCGCCAGGGCATCCCGCAGCAACGCGCTGACGGGAATGACCACACGGGCGCCGGTCTTGCTCTGCTTCAGCCGGATCCGCTCGCCATCGAAGGCCGACCAGGGGAGCCGCAAGAGGTCGCCTTGCCGCTGCCCGGTCCAGAGGGCCAGGATGAGGGGCAGGTGCAAGTGCGCAGGCGCCTTTGCCAGGAACGCCGCCTCGTCGGCTTCCGTCCACACCTTGTCGGTGCGCTGCGCCCTGTAGAGGCGACCGCCCTTCTCGCAAGGGTTCACCAGCACGTGGCCGCGATCCAGCGCCCAGGATAGGACGCGGGCCAGCACACTCCAGGCGTAGTCCGCCTGGCGGCGGGACCGCACGGCGAGCCGGTCGCGCCATGCCATGAACTCGCCGCGTATCCGCCGATCCGTCAGGGCGCCGAGGGGGAGGTCGCCGAACTCGGCCTCGATGGCCTTGATGTGGCGGATGTAGTCCTTCCGGGTGATCTCGCTTCGGCCCGTGAAATCGGCACTGGCCTGGTAGGCTTGAAGGATCGAGAACATCACGCCGGCTGCCGGCTTCTTCCGCTCGGCCACGGCGGCGTTGTAGCTCGCCATGAACTCAGGTGTACCAGGTTGGCCTTCGATCCGCGGACCGCCTTTCCAGGCGTACCAGTACGTCCGCTTGGTGCCGTCGCTCAGCACCTTCGTTCGAGAATTGAGACCCTTCAATCTAACGCGCATCGCGCTTCGCCCTCCATGCATCGAACTCGGACGCCGAATCCTTCGGGCCGTCCTCGCTGGAGTAGAGCACGATCTTTCCGCCCTCGATTTCGACGCGCCCCACCTTCAGGCCGGCGGCCTGGGCGCCCTTCACTGCGCGGGCGATGGCGGCTTGCGTGATGACCCGTCGACGCTGCATCGCTCAGTCCCGCTCCTCACCCCAGCGCTCGGCGCGCAGATCGGCGATGTATTTCTCGAACGCTGCGATGCCTTCGGTGACGTTGCCCGGGTAGGGTGGGCGATCGGATGCGCCTTCCTTCTCGATCTGGGCACGCACGCGGGGCCACAGATCATCGAACAACGGCCAGCAGCGAACTTGAATGCTCACGAAGGCCTTCGCGCTGTCGACTTCGACGAACTGCCCATCCCGATTGCGGGAGAAGAAGAGCGTACCTGGGTAGGCGAACAGCGGCTCTCGATCGGGACCGTACCCATCGGTGAGCATGGCGCTGAAGGGGCCACGGCTGAAGCGCAGCGCGCCGGCCGCCTGCTCGGGCGTGAAACCATGCTCAATGAGCGTCTTGACCGCGCACAGCTTCAACAGGTCTGCGAGCTTGAAGCTGACGTGGTAGCCCTTGCCCTTCGGCCGAGCCGGAAAAAGGTCGTACCGCGTCAGGTAGTTGCCGATCTGACCGCTCGTCATACCGACCAGGGCAGCCGCATCACTACGGGCGAATGCCCAGATCTCGATCTGCCTTGCGTCCACGGGCCATCTCCACAACGTCACAGTGATGCTATGATGTTCCACAACGCTTGTAAAGCATCGCCGTGATTTTTCGACCACCCGGGCACGTCGGCCAAAAACGCTTGCACCGGCCCAACTGGATCCCCACGGGGGATCCGGCTGGGCCTGGTCGCGTCAGGGGATTTCGAGGTCTCGGCTCCCGCCGCGAAACCATCCGATCTGAGAGATTTGATGCTCAGGCGCACCTAGCGAAGGCTCGCCATCGGCATCGGCCTCAAGGTCCGCGTCGCCGTCCGTCGCGTCGAGTAGGGCGACGATGCGGTCGACGACGTCGAGGGCGAGCTCGGCCAGACGCTCGAACTCCTCACGGGGAATGGTGGTGGCCGGGACACGCCGACTGGCTGGAAAGCGAATGACGTTAGTCATGATCAACCCCAGGCCTTGAGCGCTTCGAGGAGGAGGCCGGGCTCCGCAATCCGGCCGCTGCAGTCGAGTTCATGGGCAAGGCGGGCACCAAGAATTTCGTCGTGCTCATCCTCGTTCTGCGGTTGCCGTCGCTCCAACTCGGCCACGCACCGATCTCGGAGGAACGCCAGCCGCTCCGTCTCGAAGTTCAGGAACCACCCAAGTGGCGACGCGGCGAGGTAGCCATTTGCGTCTCGGTGGGTACACAGCGGCATGTTGGTGGTGAGGCTCAGGTGATCGCTGATCTGGCGCGTTATCTCGTAGAGGCGAGCCACGTCGATGAGCGTGAAGGGCGAGAAGTCGAATGCGTCGGCATAGGCCCGCGCGTTGCCGTATCGCTGCTCCAGCGCTGCCTCCGAAGGGGCCTTCGCGAGCCCCGCACGAGCTGATGCCGCGCGCTCTCGAAGCGTCGGATCGGTGATGGCGGAATTCGTGTTCCGTGCCGTGATCATCATCACCCCCTCAAGCCAGCGGCATGAAGCCGTAGGCGAACATGCCCCCGGCGATGATGAGGACGGCGGACACGAGGTCGCCCAGTTGGTCGAGGAAGCGTGGGGCGCGGACGTGGGGCGTGTCGGGACGATCCGCCCTGATGACGGGCCACTCCCCGCCGGCCTCGGCGTCATCCGGCTCGAGTTCAGGAAACGGTCGAGCGTAGGCCGCCGCGAAAGGCGAGCGGGAGCGTTCACCGGCGCGCGCCGATGTTGTAGGATTCCGGATAGCCATGATGCGTCGTCCCTTGACGTGGGTGGTTAGGGCCGGACGGAAGCTCTCACCCTTCCTTCCGGCCTGTTTTTGTAGTACCTTTATGAGATGGTTATGTCAATTGAGGTAGTACACAAAAGGAGGGGTCGCCCGCCAACGGGAAAGGATCCAGTGTCAGCTATTAGGCTGTCAGCGGAGCTCCGCGCAGAGATCGATGCATGGGCCGAGACACAGCACGACAAACCCTCGCGCTCCGAAGCGATTCGTCGGCTAGTTGAAGAAGCGCTGAGCACAAAGCAGCATCCGCAAAAGTGAGACGCTAGAATGAGAGGGTCAGCAACTATCATTTTCGGTGAACCGGCTCGACCAACCGCCTCTGGAAGCGTGACCGCAAATGTTGAAGGATTTAATTACATCTCCGTACTTCATAAGCAATTATCTGAATTAAAAGACACAGATATAATTGTTGATTTTTCTAGGATATCATGGATAGACGGTCATCTCACCGCATCTCTTGACACGGTTTTTAGACAGTCTGCCACAAATAGTAACATAATTAAGTTGTCCGGCCTTCAGCCGCGACTAAGAGAGACGTTATGCAAGAACCGATTACTTGCGGAACGGAAACCAGATCAGTTCAATACCGTCATGCCTATTACGCCGTTTAGTGTGGAAGCAGGTCAAGATTTTTCATCTTATGCAAAAAAATACCTCGATCGACCCGAAATGCCCAAGATGACTCGGTCGCTGCGCCGTCGTTTCTTCGAAGGCGTGGATGAGCTTTTTGCAAACGCAGCTCTACACTCACGGACGAACGTACCTATAATGGTAGGAGGACAGTTTTTTCCTCGAGCTGGAAAACTTGCATTTTGCATCGCAGATGGCGGCGAGGGAATGCACCAGCCGGTATGCGCAAAATTAAGAAAAATGCTGCATCCAGAAGAAGCAATCGCCTGGGCAATGGAACCCTACAATACCACTCGCCAGGGGGATATACCCGGAGGACTTGGCTCTAAGATTCTTCGAGAGTTCATAGAGCTAAATAAAGGAAAGATCACTGTGGTTTCAAATAATGGCTTTTGGGGCCAGCATCGCTCAAGAATTGTCAAAAGGCGACTTGCGAACCCCTTCCCTGGCACAGTGGTTCTTCTGGAAGTCAACACATCCGACACTCAGTCGTATGACTTGGCGAATGCCCCAGATCCCCACAGCATCTGGTAGAGCAAATGAAAGAAATTAAAATTAGCATCGCACAGATCGTTGGAAGCGGTATTTGTGTATCTGCGCCAGACGGTCATCGCGTCCATGCAGTAATTTATGACCATATTAAAGATAAAAGGCGAGTGCATATTTCATTTTCATCCGTAACTCGATTGACCACAGCGTTTCTGAATGCGGCGATCGGACAGCTATATGGCGAATTTTCAGAAGAAGATCTCAAAAAGCAATTAGCACCACCTATGGATGCCGATGCAAGACAAAGAACGCAACTAAAACTTGTTGTTGATAGGGCCAAAGCTTTCTTCAAAGATCCTGAGCGCGCCCGTAGTTCATTTAGAAATCTTACTGGAATAGATGAAGAGCCTTCTGATGAGCGATAAGGCCTATAGAGTTGGTTCCAGTAGCGCTATATCGAGGAAGCGCATACTGTTTGATACAAATATTTGGATTTTTATTAATGGAGTAAACCAGGGTGCCGATCAAGAAAAAGTAGACGGTTATAGCGCTGCCTATAGCGATCTGCTCCGGAACGACAACGAGATCATTGTTACCGATTATGTCATAAGCGAATTTGCCAATCGCTGTGTCAAAATCGCATACGATTTGCACTGCCAAGATGCTGGCATCAAACCGGATCCCCGAGAATTCAAAAGGGTAAGAAAATCCGCTGCATTTGAAGCAGCGATGGACGAAATTCGTTTAAATTGCCTGGATCTGACCCGCGACTGCACATACTGCCCTTCGGGCGAATGCTTTAAGATCGAAGATGTTGTAAACGAGTTTTATAGTGGAAAATTGGATTTTACTGACATAGTTCTTCGAGAATTTTGCAAAAGAGAAGAAGCAATCTTCATGACAGATGACGGCGATTTTAAAGGATCAGGTCTGACCATGATAACAAGCAATCCTTACATTTTAAGAAATGCAATGATCATTGCTTGAGAAATAAACCGATATGATTACAAGCGTTTTCTGAAATACATCCTCTTATTTTCCGCCTAGTTTTCTATAGATCTAACGTTAAACTGAAATTCCGCGTGTACCGGGAAGAGATGCCATAGCCCGGCGCGGCCGATAATGACTTCGATGATATAAGAGCGGTGACTGAGACGACGATGAAAGCTCTTGAGCCTCAAGCCGATCTACGATGGAGCTAGGTCTGCGGATCTCGAGCGCGGGCGTCGTCGGCGCGCTGTTGACGGTTAGCGCGAGCGCAACGCTGGCCACTCGCATAGAGGAGCAGGAAGCCGCTACCGCCCTCCGCATTATCCGGCAGCACCGCCTCGTTCCGAAGGAGTTGCGCCGCTGCTTCTTCATCATGAGGAGCGACCACTCGGCGGGCCATGTCGTCGTGTTCGACGTTCGCGAGCGGCATCGCCCGCCGCACTGCAAGGGCGATCCAGGCACGGCACCGCGGATGTTCAGCCTTGAGGTCGACATGCGGACCGGCCGTGCGCTCTGGGACCGTATGACGCCGGACCATTCGGACGGAGGGATGCGATCGGTCCCACGGAGGGCGCAGCACTGAGTGCCTTCGCGGCCACACCTCAACGCTGCGTTCTCCGACACGGACAAGCTGCCACACTCTGCACCAAGCGGCTCGGCACGCCACTGCCCAAGAGCCTGGGCTGGAGCGAGGTCAAGATGAGCGTGAATGAGCAGACTGGACGGGTCGTGCCGTTCCCCGCCCGGGCTTCGGCCGCGGTCGCCGATGAGGACACCGCCTCGATCATTGCGGTGCTGCAGGATCAGCTCACCCTGGCCCGTGAGGGAAAGCTGCGCTCCGTGGCTGTCGTGTCCGTCTCGGCCGACGGCGAAGCGATCGGTACACAGTGGTCGTGCAAGGGTGCCGACATCACCGGCTTGATCGGGAAGCTGACGGTCCTGACCCACGACATGATGGCAGCTCGGAAGTAGCCCTATCGTTGGCTGGGATCATTCGCATGGGCGAGTAGCTCGATGCCACCAGCCGCCCGCAGGCAGAGGATCGCCTATGACCTAGGACAAGAGCGGCAGTCAGGATCGGGCCGAAACCCGCGCTGCCAAGGCGGCTGAGAGGGCCGACACCGCGGGGCAGGTTTGGGAAGAAGTAAGGGTGCGAGAGACCGCGCGCGACGACAAGATCGTTCGCCTGAAGGCTGAGCGGTTGGCACGGGATGCCGACGATGCTGCGGCAAAGGATGCCGCCAAGCCGGCGAAGCCTAAGCCGGCCAAGGGCTGACAACGGCGCTCCCCAACCGGGAGTGGTCACTAACCCGCCCCGTTCAATCGAATTGTCGATCAGGTCGACGAGGCCAGCCGCGAGGCTGAGGATGGGACGTCTGGGCTCGCTTGGCTGCTCCTGCCGTTCCAAGGGGGGGAGGGTGAAGAGAAGGCTTTCGCGCATCTGTCCTGAAGCCCAGTAGGGGCATAGATCCGAATGCGAGAGTAGGACTCGGCCCTCACGGCATGAAGACCCATTTATCGAAACGGACCCCCCGTTGAGAACCAACGGCCGAAGAATGGTGTCCGAACGAATTTTTGCATCATTCTCGAAACCCAGGCCCTGCAGGATGGTTAAACCGGGTCAATGATCCGCGTGTTTCCCTGCGCGCTTGTACCTAGGTGCACTCTCGCTCAAAATGCCGCATTCAGACCGCTTAAAGCGGAGCTGCGAAACTCGTGTTGCAAATTTGTCGTCGCCTTGGGTTTTCCCCGTTATCCACATGCCTGACGGGGCTGCCTAGATGGATTCCTTACGTCTGAGGCCAATGAATGTCTGCAGAGCTTGTTGCGAGCCCGCTATCTGTCGCCGGTCTGGGGTTTGAAATGTTTTATGCCTCGTCCTCAGTCGAAGCCGATAAGCTTGCGTCTTTGGCCTTAGAGGCCGCCACCCAGCTTGACGCTTTAGAGCATGGGCATGGCTATGATATTGAAACAGTTAGACAGTTCGGTGATGCTATCGCCCGCTTCTCTGGGCTGGACCACGATGGCGCTGCTGGCCCCTATTGGCTAGACCCTAGTAGTTCGGAAATGTTTAGTAGCGCTTTGACGCGCGCCACTTATAGAAGCATTTCTAATGTTGATACCCTGAACCAAGAGCTGGGGACTATAATTAGAGAAATGCGGGCTGGACTTGGGGCTGGCAACTCTCTTGCTGCTATCAAAAAGTTTTGCCTTGAAATACACAGTTTTATTCTCCGCGCGCGGATGGATGTAGGCTTGCACGAAAGAGGCGTGTTTGACTACGACTATAGCCATGCATGATAAGGCGCTCGCAGAGCAGAAGCTGCAGTCTGCTCTAAACTTAACCGAGAATCTGATAGCTGGGGAATGGCCATATAAGGATTCTTCGGAAGCTTTAGAGGCTATTGCCAACGAATTTCGTCGTCGGCTGGACCGTATCAGAGGGCTCGGTGACGCTAGTCCTGAAATAATAAACCATTGGTGCGCCGATGCGCGGGATCTAGTTGCTCGATATCATACTTTCATAGGTGTTATTTTAAGGTCTTCAAATATACGCAATGCTTTTGAAAGTTATGATCCTATTAGAAGTTTGGCGCGGGGTCTTTTGGGGGATGATTTTAAGGTAATCATTGGATCTGAATGGTCTTACACGCCTTTTGTGTATCCCGTTCCAATACCTTCATTGGAAAATTTCATATTTGTTGGCCTTCCGGCATCAGAGGCCCAGAATGCCTTATTGACGCCGTTAGCCGGGCATGAACTCGGGCACGCTTTATGGAAGCGGACAGAGGTAAGCGCAGAGATTAGAAATAAAGTCAGAGACGACATAATTCAGTCTTATGTCGGAAGTGGCCCCGGGCAGTCAGATCTTTTTCCCTATCCAATTACTATGGAAGAAGCCGATCAGGATCTTCGACTTAGGAGTAATTGGAAAAAGCCCTTCGAGTTTGCAATTAGGCAATGCGAAGAAATATTTTGCGATGTTATTGCGTGCTGGTTATTTGGAGACTCATTTATTCAAGCGTACAGATATTTGACTGTTCCTGATCTAAAATCCAGACCGACCGAATATTATCCAACAAATAGAACGAGAGCTGAAATTCTTCATAAAGCCGGCAATCTATTTCATGGCCGCGCATTCGCTCTTCACGAGCTATTTAAAACAAATACAGAGACGCAATCTTCTGACATAAGATTGGCGGATGAGGTTTCGCGTTCAGCGGTTGACCTCATAATAAAAACTGTTGATGAATTTTGCAACGCAAGAGCTGAGCTTAAAAAGCCAAAAGCTGAAAACATTGCAGCATGTAAGGTAAGTCTGCTTCGTATTCAGCCCGCTGAAAGTTTGAACACAATTGCAGATGTAATATGTGCAGCATGGCAGATTCGGTTAGATCTAAATTCATGGGATATAGCGGGGGTGAACCCCATCAAAAAAATTGATATCTTGAACGATTTGGTGTTCAAAAGTTTCGAGGTAAATGAGATAAGAAGAATTGATGCCGAGCCCCAAGGCCTCGTTGATACGGGCAAATGACAGGATAGAGCGTTCACAATGATCCTGAACACGCAGGAGCTTTATCAGCGTATATTTGAGACCTCGGATGAGGCGGAGGCTCTTTCTGTTATTCCAGCACCCAATAAAGAAAGATTTATGGAGGAGGCCGGGGCCTCGGTTGATTTGCGATTAGGGCGCTGGTTTCGAACTATGAAGCAATCTAATCTCCCTTTGATTGATGCATCTAAAGAAAATATAGATAGAAATTTTACAAAAGAACACTTTGTAAGATTTGATAAAAAATTTATCCTCCATCCCGGAAAGTTTGTCCTCGGTATAACTTTAGAGTGGATTACCCTTCCTGGAGATTTGGCTGGCCATGTGACAGGAAAGTCTTCTCTTGGACGACGAGGTCTAATTATTGAAACTGCAGCGGGCGTCCAGCCTGGTTATGCAGGATGCCTTACACTTGAATTTGCGAATGTCGGAGAAATACCGATAGCCTTAAAGCCTGGTATGAAAATTTGCCAAGTTTTCTTTCATAAGACTACAAGTAGTAATGTAGCAGCGCGGAGCCAGTTCAAAGGCTCTAGAAAGCCCGGACTTGGCTCCGCAGGGTAAGCCGTGGAATCAGAGGTACTTCTCTTTCCAAAATTTGCACATCTCGTCGCCCGAAGGTTTAATAATTCGTCGGAGTATCAGTGCGGCTGCAGCCGCGCATACTGCTCCCCCTAATCCAAACATTTGACCAATGAGTCCGGCAATAAGAGCGAGCGCTGCAGCTTCACTGAGGCCTGAAGCTTCAAGGATTTTTTTTCGCTCTGCGCTGTCATTCTGATCAGATCCACATACCACGCCGTAAAGCTCTGATGCTATTCGATTGAATATGCGTCCTCCAAGTTCCCTAAGGTCGTCCATTGCTTGAAATCCAACGGCAATATCCGGCTCGACATCTCCGGATGTCCGGAGGTCTTCTGCCAGTTTGGTTCCTAAGCTGAAACGTGCCAAATCCTCAAAAAGCTGATCGTCAGATGCTTCAATAGCGCGAGACAGCCATAATTCATTCTCTGTCATTTCATGTCCTGTTGCGAGGATGAGAGCAGATGGTTCATTTAGAACGTTAGGCTGCAACTTCCATACCGGCGGCCGACCTGAATCGAGTGCTCAAGGTGTCTCGTGAGGAGGTGGAATGCATGCCGGACCTTAGCCGACGGAAAATAATGAGTGGGCCGATGACGAACAGCATCGGCTACATCCCCGTATCGGTGCGGGCGTTCTGGGGGCGCTAGGCGACACCGGTGCTGCGGACGTCGGCAGAGCTTCAGACCGCCTGATCCTGCCCGCCGGACAACCTCGACAACCGCACCCCGGCGGCTATCTTGCCGGAATGCCATTCTGAGGTATCCGCATGCCGGTTTTCAATTCATCCGCCATCCGCCGTGCCGAATACGACCCTTCGAACTTAGTGCTGAAAATATGGTTTGTCCAAACGGGCGGACCATATGATTATTACTCTGTTCCCGAAAGCGTGTATCTCGGGCTATGCAACGCAAGCTCGCAAGGCACTTACTTCGCTAGGTACATCCGGGATCAGTACAGTTCGCGGCGTTGACGGCCTCCAAGAAGTAACCAGCGGACTGACAACGAACGGCAGCGCTTACATCCCCGTATCTGAACGCAGGTTTCGAAAGGCCTCGGCAACTTTGCCGGTGCGCACGCCTCCGCCGAAGTTGGCCGCGTTGACCTTCGCAATGGTCGTCTGAGCCTGCCCACCAAGGGCGATCACCTCGCGCAGGGCCGCAGCTGCCGCCCGGGCTGAGGCCGTAACAGAGTCGATGCCGGCCGTGTTGCCCTGCGGCGCCACGGTGAGGCCGCTGAGTTCGGACAGCTTCTGCTTGGCCTCGTCAGCCGCCGTGCCGATGGGGGCCAGCCCGGCGCCATCACCCTTCGGCGCGATTGTGATCGCGTTGAGGCCGGCATCGGGTGTCAGTCCTGCAGGTCGCGGCGGCGGTAGCGGCACCTGGCGCGAGGGCAGCACATCCGTGCCGTGCAGGCCGAGCCCGAGGCGGCCCGGGCCGATGGTCTCCACGTCCTTCGCGGCAGGACCGTCGACGCTGAACGCCCCCTTGTCCCGCTTCTGCCCTGCGCGGAGGGCTCCGATCGCCTCCCATGCCTTGGCAAGCTCGCCCTCCAGGCGCTTCACCTCGACGTCGGACTTGCCGATCTGCTCAACCGCCAGCGAGCGCCGCATCCCCGTGGCGCCGACGGCTTCGGGACGGGCCTGATCTTGCGCGAGGCGCTGACGCTGGATCTTGGTCTCGATGTCGGCCGGCCGGTCGAGCACCTCCCGCTCGGCCGCGGCGCGCCGGGCATCGGCGTCCTCGCGGTTCATCCGGTCCGTGTCGGCGCCGGTCTTGCCGATTCGCTTGTCGACCTCGTCGTTCCACTTCTTGCCGCTCAGCCAGGGCAGCTTGTCCTCGAACCACTTTTCCAGGCCGCCCTCGCCATTCATCTCAGGCAGTTCGATGGGCTTGCCCGCCTCGCCGCCGTTGAGGCGCTTGACCAGGCGCTGCAGGATCGTGTCGCCCTTTTCCAGGCTGTCGACCAGCGTGTTGACCTGCTCGGAGATGCCGCCGATCTGGATCTTGATCGGGTCGCCGATGCGCTTGTAGAGCACGTCGATCGATTGCGTGGCCCGGTCGATCTTCGACACGTCCTTGTCGAGGCTCTGACCGAACTGGAACCGGACGCCACCGGCGGCAATCTTCGCCTTGTCGCTCATCAGCTCGATGTACTTCGTGACCTTCGGCAGGGCGTTCATCATCTTCGCGATGTCGTCCTGATATTCCTTTCCGAACAGGTTGGTCATGATCTCCGCTTTCTTGAGCGGATCGGCCACTTTGTTGATCTTCTCCAGCAGGTCGACCATCGTCTCGACAGGCTTGGCGACGAACGCCTTGCGCATCTTGGTCGAGTCGATCCCGAGCTCCTTCAGGCCCTCGCCGGCCTTCTTCGAGAACTCCTTGCCGAGCTTCATCACGTTCAGGAGCGCTTCGAAGCCGGTGGCGGCCACGTCGGTCCGGACGCCCACCTCCTTCATGGAGGCGCCGAATGCCAGCATGTGCTCGGCCGAGATGCCGGCCTGCTTCGCCGAGGCGCCCGCGCGGCGCATGAAGTCGAGCAGGTCCGTTTCCTTCGACGCGGAGCTGTCGGCCATCGTGTTGATGGCGTCGCCGATCTCCTCGATCCGCTTCTGGTTCGCGTCGTAGATGTTGCCTATCTCAGCGAGCGCTTGGCCGGTGTCCTCGGCGCTGGTGCCCCAAGCCACGGTCGCCTTCGCCGCGTACTCGGTGAAGTTCATCAGCTCTTCCTTCGGGCGTCCGGCGAAGCCAGCCGAGGAGAGCATCGAGGCCAGGTCCTCCTTCGTCTTGCCGGTCGCTCGGGCCAGCGCCAGGATGCCCTCAGAGTATTTTTCGAGATCGGCCCCCGATGCGTCGGTGGCCTTGCCGACCTCGATCATGCTGCGCTCGAAATCCATCGACGATTTTGCAGCCCGGCGGATCTGATCGCCGATGATGTAGGCGCCACCCCCGATCCCGGCCGCTGCCGCGCCGAAACGCGCCACCCCGGCGCCCGCCACGGCGCTCCCGGCGGCGCCCGCGCCACCGCCCCCGCGCCCTGCTTGTGGCCCATGTCCGCCAGTGGCTGGGATCATCCTGCTCGCAGGCGCACCTGCGCCCACATCGGCGAGCGCCTTCTTCCGACGCTTGAGCGCCTCGGTGGTGTGGTTGATCTGGGTCTGCAGCTGGCGCTCGTGCGCGGCGAGCGCGTTGAGCGGCACGCCCGCTTGCTCCAGGGCGGTACGCAGCGCGCGGACCTCCTGCCCCTGGTTCCTGAACGCGGCCCGGGCCGCATCGGCGTTGCGCTCGGCGCTCTTCAGCGCGCTCCCGAGCTTCTTGGCGCCGTCGCCGCCGGCCTCCATCTCGGCCTTGATCTTACGCACGTTCTGCTGGGCCAGCCTGAACTTCTGCGCGGCGTCGTCCAGCGACTTGCTGGCCTGCTTGAAGGCGTCGATCTTGCCGGCCTTGGCCTTCAGCGCGTCGAGGGCCGAGGCGGTGCCCTTCAGCGCGCCGGCCATGCCTTTGGCCGGGCCGGAGACCTGATCGACCAGGTTGGCGATCAGGGTTGCGGTGCGTGTCGCCATCTCAGCGGCCCTCCGAAATTCGTTTGGCTTCGAACCACTCGCGGGTGAACTCGCCCCAGCTCATGGCGTCGAGCTCGGCCCGCGAGCCTCCGATCAGGCGGATGATGTCGGCTCGGCAGGTTCGCCAGACGAAGGGGGTGATTCCTCCGTCAGAGCTTCCAGGGCAACCGCGAGCCGCTTGGGAAAAAAACGGTCGGCATCCTCGAACACGATTTGCCGGTCGTCGTCGTCGAGGAAGCCGAGCACCGCATCCGGTACGAGATCGCCGGCCTCGTCGACGAAGATCGGCACGTTGAGATTCGGGTCGCCTGGGACCGCCGCACCCTCGGTGAATTGCTCGAACCACCGGCCGAGTACGGCGCTGGACGGGCGTCGACGGGTGATGCTGGCATAGGTTCGGCCGGCGTACTCGACCGGGTGGATCAGCGGGACGGTATGATCCGGCACCGGCACGACGAAGCGCGGCGGCGGAATATCCGGAGCAGCCGACGGTCCGGCGGGCGCGCGCCTGCGAGCGGATTGCTTGGCCATGGCTCAGGCCGCAATGCCGTGACGGCGCTTCATGTCGGCGACGAGATCGACAGGCTTCAGCGCGGCCGACGCTGCGGTTCCACCGGCGGGTTTCTGAGGGGGTAGATGAATAGCTTCGGCGGAGGTGATTCGCTCGTCGAGTGCAGTGAACTCGCGCGAGGCGGCGTCGAAGTCGCGCTGCTCGTCGTCGGTCAGGGAGCGGCCGCGCGCTTGGACGCCCACCAACTCGGTCATGCGGTTGGACGCGGCAGAACGATCGCGACGGAGGTCCGCGAGCGAGGCGGTTTCTCTGGTGGTCTCGGTGGTCATGATGAGGTCCTTCTTTGTCAGGATCAGGCGGGAGCGAGGCCGGCGCGCGCGAGCTGGCGGCGCATGTTGGCCTGAGGGTCACCGGCCTGAGGGTCACCGGCCGTCTTGCCGGCGGCGGTGGGTGCAGCCTGCGCGGTGTAGCCGGCGCCGGCTGAGTGACCTGCACGGGCGAGTTCTCGGCGCATGCTGGCGCGGGAGGCTTCGATGGCGCTTGTCCGGTTGCTGCCGGCTGCGCCGCGCGCATGGGCCTGCTGATGGGGCGTGCTCATTGGAGGGTATCCGAGGCGGGGGGGCGGGGGATGGCCTCGACCCACGCGGACACCTCAGCGACCGTGAGCAAGCTCGGCGCTTGGCGCAGGTAGAGGACGGCGTCTTCGGCCGAGAGGTCGAAGCGGATGAGGAGGGCGAAGGCGAGCAGATCCTTGTCCTGCGCCTCCGGCGCGCCTAGCACCGCTCCCCGGCGGGCTTCGTGCTGGGCTCGCCGGTCCATCATGTCATCGGCCAGCACTGCGGCTTCGAAATCAGAGAGCGTCATGCCACGCTCCGCAGCGGGGTCGCGACGCGGGCACCGTCCGCCCGTTCCTCCGTCACCATCTCCAGGCGCTCTTGGATCGGACGCTCATGGTCAGACCGCTCAGTGAGGTCGCGGGACAGATGGGCCAGGGCGGTGTCGGCGCCGCGGAAATCCTGAGCCGTGACGAAGTCGTCACCGTAGGCGTGGAAGGCAGGCAAGCTGACCCGGTTCAGCAGCGACCCGGTGTTGTACGGCGGGCTGATGCCTTCACGGTAGCGGGTGCGCTTGTAACGGTAGCGGGAGCACCCGCGCCCTGCGAATCCAGCGGACGGCGCGAGGCTGCCGGCGTCCGATGTCAGCAGCTGTCCCTCACCCGTGTTCGGATTCAGATGCACACGGCGCTGGCGATTTTCCGGCAGAGGTTTCGTTTCCCCGTTGATCGTCCACAGGACGACCTCGTTCTGCTCGATGACCTCCTCGGCTACGCCGCCGAGCCCACGTAGACCGTACTCGACCGGCTCGATGCGGCCGAACTCGTCCTCCAGCGGCTTGGCGAGCTCGCGGGCAACCTCGGCCGCGGCGAGGTCGCGCAGCAGGCTACGCAACGCCATGGCGTGGACGCGGTATTCCTCCGGCAGCCGAGCGCGGATCGCCTCGCATTTCGCCACGGCGTCGTCGTGGATCGCCTTGCGGGCCGCGCGGTCGAGGTCCTCGCGGGCCTGGGTCAGGCGCTGCGTCAGGGCGGCGACCAATGCCTCGGCGCGGTCGACCTTCACTTTGGCGGCGAGCACCGCCGCGAACTGGCGCTCTGAATCCGCCGGCGAGGCTTCGAGCAGCCCTTCCCGGTAGGCGGCCTCTACGGCCTCGCGCTCGGCGATGACGACCTCGTTCTGACCGCGAGCGTCGAGCAGAGCGGCCTCGATCTTCTCCGGGTCGGACTCCTTCCGGGCGATGCCCACGAGGGCGGCCAGATCCTTGGCGAGCTTCGGCAGGGTCGATTTCACGGGCGTGGATCCTTCTGAGGAATGAGGCCCAGGTGGGCGAGGTAGGTGCGCCGCTGCTCTTCGACGGTGGCGAGGATCTCGCGGCCGGTGGGGGTGCGGTGGCGGGACAGGGCGGCGGCCAGATTGCCGGCCGGCAGGGCGGCGGTGCTGACCCGCTCGGCGAGGATGGCGGCGGCGCGATCCCGACCCGTGCCACTTTGCTCTGAGGAGGGGGGAAGCCGGGTCATCGAGCAGCCCCAAAAAAGGTGCTTGGATCGAAGCCGCAGAACAGCGTGGGCGCGTAGGGGCCGCAGTCGTCGGCGTCCTCGGCCACCAGCCCGATTGCCGCCAGCGGGTCGGTGGCCACCAAAGAGGCGTCCGCCCGGGCCTCGCGGTACACCGCAAGAGCATGCTCGGCAGCGACGCCCTGCTCCATCATCGTTGCCGCCAGACAGGTCGGCATCGAGTAGGCCAGGGCGTGCGTCGCGTAGAGGACGCCCCGCGCGAAATCGTCGGGCAGATCGGTACGGGCGCGGTAGTCGGTCGGCTCCGGAAACGGGTCGGACTTGAAGCGTTCGGTGTTCGGCCGAACGTTCGGTGCCGAACGGCGCTCCGAACGACGGCCTGGATCGACGTTCTTCTCCATCGCCGCAAGCACGTCGGCGACGCGCCAACCATCCGGTCCACGCTCTGGAATCTGCCCTTTTGCCCGCATCCCGTGGAGGGTCGAGAGGCTGTAGCCGGTCGCCTTCGAGAGCTGCCGGTAGGAGGTCGCGAGATCCATGTTCAGCACCGTTCGTTCAGGGCGTTCGGTCTAAAAATCGAAGTTGCAGAGGGCCAGAAATCGGGAGCAACTCTGCCCGCAGTGGGGTCCACACCCGCCGGAGGACCCGCGGTCGGGTCTGGCATGCCAGGGCGAGGTCAGGCCGCCTGCCGCGGGGCGAGCTCGTCGAGAGCGGGGAGGGCGATACCGTCGGCCGCCAGCTTCGCCCGCACGGCCTGCCGCAAGAACTCGCTGGTGGTGATCCGGCGTTGCCGTGCGGCCTGGACGATGGCGCCGGAGATGCCGTGTTCCGTCCGGAACCGGACGAACTCCGGATAGGTCATGGAGCGGTCGGCGGTCTTCATGGCGCGGTCCTCGGGGCTGCCGTTCAAGGTGCGCTGAACGTGCCCGATGAGAGCGGTGCCGGGATACGTCACGATTTCCGCGACGTGCACGCTTCAGCCGTCGACGAGCTCTCCCAGTCCCTCGGCGGTGAAGTACGCCGCGATCCCAGGGCTATGCCGATCGCCTGCCAGGTAGGCCCGGAGCGCCGGGGCGTCGTCGTTGAGGAACATGGCGAGCGCGACGCGCGACACCAGCCATGGGCCGCCCGCGACCCGACGGCCGATGTCGTGATCCCGGCACCACATCCGGATGGTGCGCTCGGTGCGGTTCGCCCGCTCCGCAGCCTCAGCAGTGGTCAGTCCCTCGCGCCGGTTGAAGGGAACGAGGCAGCGGGGCGTGTAGGCATGTGCTGTCGTGGGATCGCCGATGAGCCGCGGTGTGACGGGAGCCATGTCGCATGACGCGCCATGACGCGTTTTCCCATATCGCTCCCTCTCCCGCACACGTTGGGAGCTAGAAGAAGATCTGCGACATGGTCCGTCATGCGACATGCTTCGGGCGGTCATTCTGCCGCCTCCGCCCAGCTGCCGCGGCTGTCGTCTTCGCGATCCATCGGCACGTAGGCGCGACCGCGCCAATCACGGACGGGCTTCCATCCGAGGCGCTGTAGGGCCGCTGCTATGCGGCGTTGCTCGGCGGTGCCGATCTTGGGTAGATCGAGGTGCAGTGCCTCGCGTGCGACCTCCGTGACCATCACGCGGTTCTTGCCCCGCAAGTACGTCTCGATCTCACCTTCCCAGGCATCGGCCTCGAAGCGCGAATCCTGCTCCGGCTGGATGTGCTGAGCCTCGAAATCGGCATCGGGCCACCACCGGGTGCCCTCGCGGTAGTGAGCGACGGCCTCGGCGAAGAGCTGGTCACGGTCGCGGGCAAGGGCGTCGGTATCGACCCGACCGACCTTCACGGGCCAATATCGTCGTCCGCCGGTCTCGTCGCGCAGGTACGTCGATTTGTTGGTCGTGCCGACGAATACGCACTGGCGGGGCTGGATGACCTCCTTCCGGCCATAGCTCGGCCTGTACCGCTCGACCGGGCGGCTGATGAAGGCCTTCAGGGCGTTGTCCTCGGCCTTGGACATCGCGCTCATTTCGGCGATCTCGATCAGCCACTTGCCCGGCAGGTGCTGCGCCACGTCCTTGCCGGTCGTCACGTCAGGCAGGTTGTCCGAGAACCACTGGGCGCCGAGGATCGCGCAGGCGGTGGATTTGCGCGCGCCCTGCGGACCCTCGAGGACCATCATGTAGTCGGCCTTGCAGCCGGGATCGAAGATGCGGGCCACCATGGCGACGAGGAACATCGTCCCGATGCCCGACGTGTAGGCGTTCGCTTCAGCGCCGAGATAAGCCGACAGCCACGATCCGAGACGCTCACGGGCATCCCATCGCAGGCCGTCGAGATAGTCCCGCACCGGATGGAAGGCGCGTTCCTGTGCCCGCATGTCCACGGCCTGGTGCGCCACCTCCTTGCCCAAGCGCTGCAAGCCCGCCCGCTGCATCCATTCCTGCGCGCGCCCAACGTCGTTGTCCGTGGCCGGCCGGATCGCGATGGGATCGGTGATGCCGCCTGCGGGGTCGGGCGCCTCGCGGTCCATCACGGTAGCGCACAGCATCTGGTCGTAGGAGAACACTTCGGACAGCTCGGGTGCGAGACGCATCGCCGTCATGGCGTTGACGAGGTTGGGCAGCATCTCGCCCCGGTCGTTGCGCTGGCACTCGTCCTCCCAAGGGTTTGAGAGGTTCCCACAGTCTGAGTAAACCTTGCCTCGACTGCGCCGGTTTTGCCGGCCCTGTCGCGCCTTGGTCTCAGCCTTGTTCCAGCAGCGATGCACCTCTGTGTAGAGACGCTCGCCGTACTTTTCGGCGATCCCCTGCGGGTATTTTGCGAGAAGGTCGTAAATCTCCGGTGCGGTCCAACCGTAGTCCTTCAGCCACCCGACGACGTGCATGAACTCTGCGGAACGCTCGCCCTCCGGCACGCCGTCGCGGATCAGGCGCTCCAGTTCGGGGGGGAGATTCCGACGAGGACCATCGCTGAACCCGGATGAATCGGGTCCCGGTCTCGCGGTCTTGGCCTTGCCCGTGCCGGCCTTCTTCTGACGGGCAGCCTCGTCCAGCCACGCCACCGTCCTGTCGATCTCGGCGTCGATGTCAGCCAGCACCTCCGGCGAGCCGGGAAGATGGTCGCCGGTCACCACCACGTAGCGCTCGCAACCGCGATAGGTCTCTATCCGGCCTTCGCCCGCATCCGGCACGGCCTGGTTGCGGTGGACCTTCGAGCCCGTCGCGTTGCCGATGATGCGCAGGCCCGTGCCCGATGTCGTCACCTCCGCATAGCTCGCGGTGCGCTCGACCTGGGCGAGCGCCCATTCAGCGACCACGCCGGTCTCTCGGTCCCTGGCGTTGTCGAGGTCGAACATGCCCAGCGGCGCGTCCATGAGGGCGTAGCCGATGCCGTGCGCCTTGCCGGCCTCGTAGCAGGCCACCGCCGCGTCGAAGGTGCGCCAGGTGCGCGGGCTGTTGCTCTTGGCGTTGCGCTCGGGTGCGTCCGCGATGAACGGCACCTTGGTGAGCTTGCCGGATTTGAAGTGCTTCTCCCACCGCCACACCATCCAGCGGACCTCGGCTCGCATGGTGTCGAGGGCAGGGGGCAGCGTCGGGAACTTGGTGCCGGAGGCCGGCAGGGGAGGGATCGTTCCGGAAGCGGTCATCGGCCATCCCCCGGAGAGATGACGCCGTACCCCCGCCCGGTGTGGTTGGCGTCCTGTGCGGCCGAGAACAATCCGGCGGCCAACTCCTCAGGCAGATCCACCTCGGCCCCTTCGGGGGACTGAAACGCTATCCGCATCCGAGCGCCGGGCCGAACCTGCTTGATGGCGACGAACCAGCGCCATCCCGAGGCCGGTCGTCCGACAGAGCGACCCTGCCCCTCCAGGGCCGTGATCTCTGCAATCGAGAGATGACGGACCCGATACGTGCGATGCGGGAAGCGCTCGAAGAACCGGCGGTCGGCCTCGATCACAGCCCCGTGTTCAGCCACGAGCCTATTCGGGTATCGCTGCCCAGCGCGAGTGGCGGCGCTCATGCGTGGCCTCCCTGTAGAAAGGCACGCACCTCGTCGGGGCGTCGGAACAGGGCGGTGACCGTGCCGTCACGGTCGATCAGCGCCACGAGCCGGCTTGCAAGGGGAGGGCGCGGGCCGGTAATCTGCGCGCCGGTTCTTTGGTCGGAACCCTTCTTCTCAACGCCGTTGCGGGCCTTCACCCCTGCGACGGCGTTTCTATTTGGGAAAGTGCCGGGGAGCGCTTTCCCGGTCGGATTTCTCTTGCTAACCCTTTGATATTGCATGGTCGCTTTTCTCCACTTTCGGAGAAAAAGCGCAGTAATCTCAATGGGGCAGGGGGGACTCTGACTCCTCTAGTCGAGGTTCGAATCCTCGTCCCCCAGCCAGCGAATTCAGCCCGCCAGTCTCGGACTTGGCGGGCTTTTTCGTGAGATTCTGAAACGCTGCGTCAACTCGACATCCCGAAACAGGCGTCCGAGGAATTCCTCCGCCCCTCCTCTGTCAGCGGGACAGATTCGGCCTGACTCCTCGGATCGCCCGGCAATCCCCTTGGGGTGCCGATGGTTCATCGCCTCCCAGGCGAGCCCGTTCCAGGCCCGTGCATCCCCGCCGAGGTTCGGATGAAGGAGCGGCAGGAGTGCTCGGGAAGAACGCGGCTGCGGGTCAGGGCCATATCCCGAACGCCAAAAGCCCCCACCGTTGTGGTGGGGGCTTTGGGGTTGGTGCTTGTCGTATTTGGTTGCGGGGACAGGATTTGAACCTGTGACCTTCAGGTTATGAGCCTGACGAGCTACCGGGCTGCTCCACCCCGCGCCAGGGTGTTTTGCCGTTTGGGCAAAGGGGGATCGTTTGGA
>Ga0182231_1000040_pt1 | contig 41726 bp, 46 predicted proteins | sample G6R1MG_29_FD_129667 | JGI IMG/M metagenome (GOLD analysis project Ga0182231, IMG submission 129667) | Miscanthus phyllosphere microbial communities from Michigan, USA - G6R2_NF_07NOV2016_LD1 MG | ecosystem: Host-associated > Plants > Phyllosphere > Phylloplane/Leaf | place: USA: Michigan...
GACCAAGCGTGCGGCTGCCAATGCGCAGCTCGCCGCCGTGGGCATCAAGGTCCGCCAGGGAGCCTGAGCCGATGCCCATCCTCGACATCTTCAACCAGGACGCCTTCGCGGCGTCCACCCTCAGCGGCTTCGGCCTCGCCGCGTCCGCGACGGCTCTCGACGGGTCCGCTGCCGCCCTGACGGCCGCCGCCGTGAAACTGGGGGCGAGCGGCGGCTTTCCGGACGTGCCCGGCGGGGCGAGCAAGGGCGGCAAAGCCGGTCGGCTCGGAAAGCTCGGCGGGCTCGGCTTCATCGGTGCCGCTGGCCTGGGCGTCGGCGCCGTCGCGCTCGCAGCGGATCTGCTCGACCAGAACGATCCGCACGCCAACCGCGCGAACGGGTATCGCGGGAGCCGGGCCTACCGACCGAACCTGCAATCCTACCCCTCGTCGTGGGGGGCGGGCGGCACGAACGTCTCGGCCGGCATGGGCATGCCGGGCGGCGGCTACTCCACCAACCGGCCCAAGACGTGGAACGAGACGCTTTTCGGGGGAACGGCAACGTTCCGCGGCGGCCGCGATCCCACAAAGGTCGACCTGCCGATCCCGGCCAGCATGGGCAACGCCGCGCCGAAGGTGGACGTGTCGTCGGTGGAGGCGGCTGGCCAGAAGTTCGACGAGGTGAAGACCAAAGCCGAAGGTCTCGGCGGCCTAAACATCTCGGTCCCCGTAAGCTCCCCCGGCGCCGGCACGGTGATTCAGCAACTTCAGCAGATCATCAGCCTAGCAGGACAGGCCACAACGGCGGTCAATAACGTCGGCACCATAAAAACGGGTGCAGTGGCCCAAACCTTCCGAAACCTGCGGTCAGATACGGGGATGTAAGGGATGCTGTTCGTCGTCGGCCCGCTGGTCATCTCCCGGCGCCCGTTCAACATCGAGGAATGGGACCGGGAGGTGAACAGTTCCTGGGCGAAGCAGGACCTGCTCGACCGCGCGCCGGATCGTCAGTTCACCGGCGGCGGCGACGAGCCGCTCAACCTGAGCGGTACCCTCGCGCCGTTCAATCGGAACGCCATCGCGGGGCTGTCCGGCCTTGCGTTGGCGGAATCGCTCTGTCGCACAGGCCAGCCCGTGTTCGTCACCCGAGGCGATGGTCGGGTGTTCGGCTTCTACGGCATCGAGAGCGTGAAGCAGAGCCACACCGCCATCGGCCCGCAGACCGGCGGCATCGGCCAGGCGATCAAGCACGAGCTGAAGCTGGTCCCGGTGGGCCAGCCGGGCGCGAGCGTCGGCGCCGACATGCTGTCCACCCTCATCAGCCTCTTGGGGTAGCCGCACCATGCCGACAAAACGAACGGTGGGCGGTGTCGGGATCACCGTCGAGCTGCTGCTGTGGAAGCACGGGAAGGTGCGGGGTGCGACCTCGGAGCGCCTGACCCAGACCCTGGAGATGAACCCGGGCCTCGCCGCTCTTGGCGCCGAGCTGCCGCTGGGCACCGTGGTGATGATCCCGGACCTGCCGCCCGTCACCGAGCGGGCGACGACCACTGCGCCAGCCGTCTCCCTGTTTGACGATTGAGGCCGCGATGCCCCTGACCGTCCCCTGGTCCCTGACCATCAACGGCAAGCCGGCGACCGATCGGTTCAACCCCTACGTCGTCGAAATCGAGGTCACCGACGGCTCAGGTGAGGACGGCGATTCCGCGCGGATCACCCTGCGCGACGATGGCCGCATCATCATGCCCCGCAAGGGGGCTGAGATCACCATTACCATCATGGGCCAGCCCGTTTTCACCGGCGTCCTGAAGTCGCCCCGCTGCACCACCGCCAAGGGCCAGGGCGGGCTGATGATGCTCAACGCCACCGGCCACGATACCGAAGGGCCGGGCAAGGAGGGGAGGCAGTTCGCCAAGGAGAACGCCACCCTGGAGGACTACATCACCGGGCTCGGCAAAAAGGCCGGGTTCACGGTGAAAGTCGACCCCGAGCTCGCCAAGATCAAGCGGACGCTCTGGGCCTCGGAGGGGCGATCCTTCCTCCACCAAGCCCAGCAGCTCGCCAACGAGAACGGCGCCACCCTGAAGGTCTCGGGCAAGAAGGCGGTGATCGCGAAGCGCGGGGCCGGCATGACGCCGTCAGGCAAGGCGCTGCCGACGATCCGGGCGACGGGCGGTGTGAACCTGATCTCGGCCGACATCGAGCCCGAGGAGGAAAGCGCGGTCTACCGCGACGTGCGATTGTCGTTCTTCGACCGGAAGGCCGCAAAATTCGTCGAGGAAAAGACCGACATCCGCCCCGGCGGCGGGACGGCCAGCGGCCCGACCGCCACCCTGCGCGGGCGGGCGGCCGACAAGGACGACGCCAAGGCGAAAGGCAAGGGCCGAGCGAGCCAGGCCGAGCGCGACAAGGGCGGCGGCACCGTCGAGATCCAGATCGAGCCCATGGCCAAGGCCGAAGGGACCTGCATCGTCGAGCGCTGGCGGGCCGGCACGAACGGCAGCTACCGGATCGAGAGTGCCACCCACACCCTGCGCGCGGCCGAGAGCGGCGGCGCGACGACGAAGTGCACGCTGAAGCAGCCAGACGACAAGGCCGGCAAGGACGACCGCAAGGCCGGCGACTGAGCCGCTCCGGCGCCGCGTCCACGCGCGCCTGACGATCCCGCGCCGGCCGGGCAACGCCGCGCATCCCCCTGGAGACAACCACCATGACAACCGCTGAGATTCAGCGTGCTCTCTTGGCGCGCGGGCACGACCTTGGGCCGGCCGGCGCCGACGGCGATGCCGGGCCCCTCACGATCACCGCGCTGATGGCCTTCCAGCGTGCGGCCGGCCTTGTCGCCGACGGCATCGCCGGTCCTCTGACGCAGAAGGCCCTCGGCACGGTCGACGTGTCCGAGAAGCGGGCCGAGCCGGATCAGCCCGGGTGGCTCACCCTGGCGGCGGCCGAGATCGGCGTGAAGGAGGGCGCCGGCTCGGCGAACAACCCGCGCGTGGTGCAACTGTTCGCCGATGCTGGGTTCGCCGGGATCAAGCAGGACAGCGTCGCCTGGTGCGCGGCCGCCGTCGGCGCCATGCTGAAGCGGGCCGGGCACAAGCCGTCGGGCAGCCTCGCCGCGCGCTCCTACGAGGCGTGGGGCATCGGCTTGAAGGATCCGGTCCTGGGCTGCGTCGCCACAAAGCGGCGGGGCAACTCGTCCTGGCAGGGCCACGTCGGGTTCGTGGTCGGCGCGAGCAAGGATCAGATCTTCCTGCTCGGCGGCAACCAGGGCGACGCTTGGTCGGTGGCAGCCTTCAAGCGGTCCGAGTTCACGTCGTTCCGCTGGCCGGCCGACGTGCCGATCCCTACGGCCTCGAAGCTGCCGACCACTGTGGCGGGGGCGCGCTCCGGCGTGAGCGAAGCCTGATGCCCCAGGATCGCCCCGTCTTCCCGATCGCGCCCCGCCGTACCTCTGATCCACTCCCGCCGCCGCAGCCCCTGCCGCCGCCGCGCTATCCCAAGAATCCGTCGCCGTGGGCGCGGCTCGGCCGGTGGCTCTTCGACCGCTTGACACGGCGGTAGCTTCTCACGGGCCGACCTCAACCGGGCTTGCCTCTCAGAAGCTGGCGCCCGTGAGACCCAAGTTCCCGAGCCGGCCGGGTCCGCCGCGCAACTTCCCACATCGAGAGCACGACCATGAACAGCGAACAGCTGACCTCCCTGCTGCGCACCGTCCTTCAGTTCGCCGGTGGCATCGCCGTCGGCCGAGGCTGGATCGACGCGGAGACCTCGACCGCCATCATCGGCGCCCTGGTCACCGTCGCGGCCACCGCGTGGAGCCTCTACACCCGCCGCTCGGCCGGCCTCGTCGCGTCCGCCGCTACCGTACCGGGCGTCACCAGCATCACGACCTCGCCAAAGATCGCGAATGCGGTCGACAGCGCCAAAGTCCAGACGGCGCACTGATGTCGTTCTGGGTCAGCACCGGGCTCAGCTTCCTCGTCAAGTTGATCACCGAGTACCTGGCCAACCGCCGTGCCGAGGACGCCTTGCGCGATCTCGGTGCGGCGACGCAGGCCAACGCCTCCCGCGTCGAGGCTGAACGCCAGGAGGCAATCGCCCGTCGCGCGGGCGAGGCCGTCGCCGACGAGCTCGACGACCCCCGCGACCTCCGGAGAGACCCATGACCTTCACCTGCGCCGCCGCCGGGTTCTTCGTGTTCGCCTGCACCGCCCCGGATCCGGTGCCGGCGGCCGCCCGGTTCTGCGAAACCGCCGCCCTGGTCCGGTACTCGGCGCAGGACACGCCGGAGACACGGCGCCAGTTGCGCATCGCCAATGCGAAGTTCCGGGCGGTGTGCCCGGATCAGAAGTAGCGACCGCGGCGCGCGGGACGCGATCCGATGACCGTCCCGGCCCTGGCCTCGCCGTCAGCCGACCATATGGCCCGCGTGTGGCCATCAAACTCCGGAGAGGACATGGCCCCTTTGCCCGAAGAGAACGTCGATACGCCGCTGCTTTCGGGGCAGGGCGACCTCAAGAGCGATGTCCGCCTGCTCGCATTTCAGGTGGGACTGCTCGACAAAAAGCTCGACCGCTTTTTCGATGAAGTGAAAAACAACTACGCAACCAAGTCCGAGGTGGAAAACCTCAAGGACGACATGAAGAAGGTCAACGACAGCATTAGCTGGCTCGTGAAAATCATCCTCGGCGCCGTGGTCGCCGCACTACTCGGTGTCGTCCTCGTCAAAGGTGGGATGGTGCCTCGATGATCCGCCATAACCCTTGTCCGGATGCCATGAAACCGAATCAGACGGATATCGACTTGTACGCCCAGGCCCTGGCCCTATCGACCGCGCCGCGGCAGACCCCCGTCCATCAGCAGATCCTCAACTTCCTGTATTGGTGCGCCCTGCTGAGCGCGTTCGGCTGGTTCGCCGCCATGGTTTTCGACCGCGAGCCGCCCGTGCGCCAGGTACTCCGCGAGGTGGTGAACCCCGGCCGCAAGGTCCGCATCGGCGAGCGCCTGCTGATCCACGGCATCCGCGACCGCAAGCGCCAGTGCGAAATCACCCGACGCTGGTGGCTGGTCGACGGCGCCGGCCGTCGCCTCGACTACGAGGCCGAACGGTTCGACGCCTACGGCGATCTCGGCCGCGAGGAAGAGACCATCGGACCCACGATCCCGCTCGACGCCATGCCGGGGAAGGGCGTGCTGCGCGGCGTGATCGCCTACGACTGCAACCCGCTGCAGCGGGCGCTGGGCTGGTCGATCATCTCCATGCTCCAGCCCCTGGAGTTCGAGATCCTGCCGAAGGCGGCGCCATGACCTGCCCGCCCGTCGAGCCCCAAGACCTTGGCGCCGTCTACGCCCTGATCGCGGGCCTCGTCGGGCTGATCATCGGTAGCGTGGTGAAGCGGTAGGCCGGAACCCCGCGGCCGCCCGGCCGTTCACCAACCCCAACGTGACCCGCACCTTCACCCGCCCGGAGCAATCCGAGGCGGGTTTTTCGTGCTTGGTCACCTGTGAACGGACGCAGTCTCAGACGGACGATTTGGTTCGCGAATTGAACCGATTGGTGTCCCATATTCCGCTGTGAGTTTGGTTTCCGGGTCGCGGAATGATTGTGGTGCTGATAAGCAGCCTTCATGAAACCGAAACAGGTCGCCCGGCGGCATCACTATATCCCCCAGTTCTACCTCAAACGCTGGACAAGCAATGGGCTGCTTGTCGAATATAGCAAGCCCTATGGTAACACTATTAAAGTTCAGAGGCGCTACACAAAGCAAGTCGGCTGGATTGATCGCCTTTACACATTGGACGGCGTGTCCGAAGAGCGCTCTGCGATTTATGAAGAGCACTTTCTAAGCCCGGTGGACAGTCGGGCCGCAGACGTTCTCGCTAAAATGGAGCGAAAGGTTAGAGACATTACGCCAGCTGAACGTGTTGCGTGGGCTCAATTCATTCTATCGCTAGTCTTGCGCCACCCCGAAAATGTAACGTCCGTAAAGGAAAGACTGGCAGAAAGCTTACTAATTGTGGACGACGTGTCTCAAAGGCGCTGGCGAAAGGCAAGACGCCCGCAGGACCCAAATTTGTTGTCCGAAGCTCTTAGACAAGAGGCTGAAGCTAACCCTGCTGAGGTAAGCCGCCGAGGCCTACAACTGATGTTTGAAATGATGGCAAACGAGAGGATTGGAACACACCTAATTAACATGCACTGGGGAAGCATTCCATTACCACCCGGTATTCCGGCTCTGCTTACTTCCGATCGTCCAGTGCACTGGTTTGGTGCATTGCGCGATAACAATTGCCATATCATGATGCCAGTTGGGCCGAAGAGAATTTTTTGGGCCGCAAATACCTATGAGATTGCTGACATAATTCGATCAACCAATCCGTTCAGGCTTCATGCGTTCATGAACAGTAGCACTGTTCGTCGAGCAGTTAAAAGTGTGTACGGAATGTCTGATACGCATATATCTTATGTTCAAGACTTCATGGGTGTCGATCCGGAGGTTACGATTGCTGACATGATAATTCATAAGCTTCCGGCGTCTCGTATCAGGCGCGAAAAGAGGAAGCTCGCTGTTGCTCAATAAGCGCTTGGAACGGTCATCCGAGCATCCTAGAACTTCACAAGCTTGATCATCAAGGCGCGTGAGGCTTTCCCCTGGAGGCTATCCCTGCTCTCCACTCCCCAGCGATTTCAGCACTTCTCGGCCGGCCGGCGTGAGATAGCGACCCGTCTCACTTGGCTTCGCGCCCTCCCACCGAGCCTGCCGTTCCACGACGTATCCCAATTCGATCAGCGCCGGCATGACAGACGGATGGGCCGTGAGCCGAAGGCCACGCGGGTGATGAGCGATAGCGCGCAGGGCCTCCAGAGCGCGGCCTCGAATCGGTGAGGGCCTCACACCTTCTCCGGCCGGGCGAGCAGGATTGCCGTGCGCACGGCGGCGCGCTTCAGGTGGTCCGTCGCCTTCTCGTTCGCAGTCGTGACGGACGCCCACTCGTGCGCGCGCACGGCCTCGGCCAGGTCGATCCGATACCCCTCGCCGAACAGAAACGCCGAGGTGCTCGGGTCGGCCATGAAGGCGTCGACCGCAGCGACGATATCCGCTTCGGTCACGGCCTTAGCCTTGAACAGTTCGCCAGTGGTCTGTGATGCGTTCGCCATGCCGGCCAGATAGGGCCTAGCGCCCGAACAGCCAAATCGGCACGGCGCCGAATAGGTTCAACGTCGTCAATGCCAGCGCCATGGCCTCGTCGGCCACCGCGCAAGCAAGTCGACACCCTAGGCATGGACCGCATTCCAGTTCGCGCCGGTCGTCTGGCTCGCGAGTTTTCTATGGCGCGGGTCACAACGCGGCGTCCATTTCCCAGAGGCAGACGGTGTCACCCTGCGGGCGCCGGCAGGTCGCAACTCCAAGGGGGGTAGACGCGGTCTTCTCCACCGTTGTCTTCGTTTCGGGTTCAATGAAGCGGCAGGCCTTTCCGTAGACGATCTTCTCCATCTGGAAAGTGCTGACCGCGTCCATGTCCTCTTTTTTGACCAGGTCCACGAGCAGCTTGGCGTCGGCGAGCTCAGTGCAGGCGATGAACATCTGGCTCGGTGCGGGCGGCGCCGCGGGATCGCCGCAGGCGGCCAGACCGAGCGCGGTAAAGGTCATGAGGATGATGGTCAGGCGCATGCTGTTGTTCCAGAGTGAATATGGCTGGCGGTCGTTCAGCCCTCATAGTCCCAGCCACATCGAGTTTCGCCCTTCGCGCGGAGGCACTCGTAGCTGTCGGTTCCAACCCGTGTGCGCTTCATTACGAAGACATCGGTGCCTCCGTCGAGCGTCCAGCACCGACCTTCGGTTTTAGCCTCGCGAACGAACTTTCTCACACCTTCCCAATCATGCTGGCGGACAATCGCGGTGTAGGTCTCGGCGTCATCGATGGACGAGCACACCACGACGGACGCCTCCTTGATAAATTTGGGCTGCGGTGCGGCCCTGGTCTCGGCGCAGGATAGGGGCACCAAGACGGTCGCAGCGATGGAGGCCATTCGCATGCCGTTTCCCCTTAGTTTTTTTCTGTAGATCATACGAAATATGGCTAGCCGAGCCTCAAATCCGCGTAGGGCTTGATGGGCATGTGGGCTTCGAGGGGCGTGCATTCCTTTGAAGTCAGGGCGGGTGCTGCTGGCGAACTCCTCGAATAACATCAGCCGCACTGTGTCGCGTTCGTTCAAACCTGGGCACGGGAAAACGCTCGGCCGGAGGTTCGGAAAACTCTGCCGCCGGGCGTGAGGGTCGGCGGGGATGATCTTGGGTGCGGCTGACATGGGGTCCGGTGCCTGGTGGCCGGACGGGATAGGCTGGTGCGGGGCCCGAGGCTAGAGACCGCCTACCGTAGGTACAATCAGATTGACGCTGCGAAGCAACTTAATGCCTACGAGTGAGAGCTTTTCAAACGAGCAAATTTTTCTAGGGCGGCATCGCATCCCTTCATTCCAACCTTCTTCTGCATCTTCACAGAACCCAGAAATGCCCTGACATGTATTTCGGCGAGAGTTTTTCTGCTTACATTATTTCCAGTGGAATCGGCGGTTTTCTCTATTATTCTGTTGCCGACCGGCAATGCGTCGTCTTGAGATGCGCCGCAGGCAACTGCTGTTCCTATTATATACCCAGATATTTTCATCCATTTTGCTGACATCGTCAGCACGTCCTCTGCGGCGTTAGCCTGACTAAAAGAAGAAACAAGAACAAGTAGTGTCGATGCAGTCAGGGATAACGGATATTTCATGAATTGTATCCTGATCCAGATTTAAGATTATTGTAGTTCTTAATACGCAGAATAGTTAATATTCAATTCGTATCTAGCGAAGCAGCAGGCAACTATTAAAAATGAGTAAGCGACAGTATTAGTCCCGCAGCTCAGTAGAAATGCGTTCAAGTCGTTCGGCAATTCCGATTGTGAGCTTGGCAACAGCAACAGATAGATCTAGACCGTGCGAGCCCATCTTTGACGCCTTTGAGCCCGAGCTTTCCTCGATCTGCGCCACGATACGAGCGACCTCCTGGCGCAGCTCGTTCAAGCTTTTGGTTTTTGCGTTATCGGCCACATGTGCCTCCTTCGAGTGGAATTGCGATCGCATGCTCGATACCGTGAGTGCAACATGGCGACACTGGCGTTTCGACACAACCGAAAACGCCTTTTGAATCAACCGGGGCTTATCAGGCAATTTGTCGAAATGGGCATTGAAACTATTAACTTCTCATTCGACTCTTAATCAGCGGGTCCAAGGTTCGAACCCTTGTGCACCCACCATTCAAGCCGCTGATCGAAGCGCGCTTCTTCAAACCTTCTTCTAGCTAGCCTCGGTCGGAAACCCCGCCGGGGTCTTTCGTTTGAGATTTAGGTCCCAAGCCTTTTCGGGCAAGGCCCGGTCGGGGGCGCGATCTGCTCTGCCCTGTATTTTGCCAGGGCCAAGCGGTTGACGGCGGTGCCGCGAAGGTCATGGAAGGTCGCACCGCGATGCCAGAGACCGCCGTGCCGAACGGCGTGGATCTATCGTCACCCCGGTGGCCGGGTGAGCCACGGGATCGCCGTGCCGGGGTTGTAGGCCCATCGACCTAGACGAAGTGCCGGAACACGACCTGAGCCGGAGCTTCGTCGGCCGCTTCACTCCTCTCGCGTTCGGCGCTGCCGCCGGAACCGAGCACGGCGCTCGGAACGATCAGGGCGAGGATTGAAAGAGCCAGCTGAGAGGACGGGCGAAGGACATGTGGACCTCACGGGCTGGACAAGGATCGGAACGTCCCCTTCCATAGGGCCTGCGCATCGCGCGTGTGTTTCATGCGCGAGGTTCGCTTGTTGCGGCGTCGCCCGGGCACATGACGGCACCAGAGGCGACTGTAAGAACGCCGTTCGGAACAGGGGGCTTCGAGCCGAGACGGCCATGCGATCGGACCACCGACCCCCGCCCACGAAAAAGGCGAGGCTTGCACCCCGCCTTCCATCGTCTCGAATGTGAGTGACCTCAGAAGGCGGAACCACGACGACCGCGGCCGTCCTGATAGGCCATCTCGTCGTTCTGCTCGTAGGCGCCGTAACGCCCGACACGGTCACCGCGTCGCGGGGCGACGGAGCCGGTCACGATGTCGTCCGCCACACCGGCAGTCCGGCCGACCACACCGCCGACGACGTTGCCTACGCCACCGAGCAGGCCACCCTGCGGCCGCGGGGGATCGATGTGGGCGCCCCACACATTGAGGGTCCCATCGCGGTTGTAGCTCGAGCTGTCCGAATTGAAGTTCTGAGCAACGCTCGGGGACGCGGCGAAGCCGGTTGCGAGGGCGATACCAGCAGCGATCTTGAATGCGTTCTTCATGTGTGATCCTCAACTTGCTTGCACGCCTGCAAGAAAAGCCGCAGCAACTTCGCTGCGGGTCGCTCTCCGAACGTGCAAGTCATAAACGTTGAGCGGTAATTCGTTCGAGCAAAGTCATTCGCAAGAGGTCGGGTACGACAAGTCGCGGGCGAATAGTGCAAGCGTAATCGCATCATCTCAGTATATTGCGCTGCGACGATCTGAGCGTCGAGAAAAATTCAATATTTACAACTGGTTCCAAGCCAAATCAAATGGGGCGGGTGCGTTGCGGCATGCCTCCTATGCATTGAGGTCGGCCTCGTCGATTGCCGCCGGCCGTGCCGACGGCTTCGGATGCGCGTGGACGCCGAGGGCTCACCCGTCCCGGTGGGAGTACGGCCAGCGGCCCGACCGTCACCCGACGCGGGCGCACCGCCGACACGGCGAGCCCAAAGCCGAGGACGCCTGGATGGTGCAGCGGCGGCGCCGCGAGCAAGTGCATGCCCAAGCGGCCGGCAGCCATACGGAACGGATAGGACCGCGTCGCGGCAGGCAGTAGGATTCGGACCCGGTCAGGTCCGTTGACGGGATCGCAATCCGCGTGGTGCTGTTCCGCGGTTCCTGCCCTGCATGCGAGCTCGCGAATGAAGCTGTCCGCCGACGGGTACTATGATTTCGATCTCGGACCGACCCACGAACGGTTGGTCGGCGAGCTGTACTACCCCTATGAAATCGAAGTCCGAGCCAGGAACTCGGCGTTCGTGTTCGGCCGCTTCTCCATCGGCCTTATCGGGCGCTTGGTCGTCCTGTCCGAGCGCCCGGGCGAGATGACGACTCTCTTCAGGGCCGGGGCCTTTTGCGAGGCTCATCCATCGAGCAAGATCATCATCGGCGGCGAGCACGGTGTCTCGAGCATCCTTCACAATTCGTGGGGGGTGTACGGGAAGCTGTTTTCCCGCACGTTCTCCGACGAGGCGAAGCGCTGCATTCGGCACGAGGCACACGGCGTCACCCTGGGGGACGGCGTCATCCTCTCGGCGGACTGTACCGTCATCGACGGTGTGCGGATCGCAGACGGAACCGTGCTGGCGGCCGGCGCTGTCGCGGTCGGCGTGTGCGCGCCCTACAGCCTCTATGGTGGCATTCCGGCCAAGCCGATCAAGCGGCGCCTGTCGGCTGAGCGGATCGGGATGACGGAGGGGTTCGACCTCGCCCATGTGCGTGGGCACTGCCTGCCCGACACGCCGTCCATCCTGCAGCGGCTGGAGCGCGGACAGATCGGCATCGATGAAGCCCGGAGCGCGGTCGATTACATGGCCGAGATCCCACGGATCGTCTTCGCTGGCACTCTGGGATCCAACAACGAACTCGTTCTGGGGGAGATCCAGGCGTTCAAGGTCGGCGACCGGACGATCTCCGATGCGGGTCAGGACCGTTTTCTACGCGGGTATTTTGCGCAAGCCCGGGCCGGGCGACCTGGAATCAAATGGTCCCCCGACATCTTTCACGCGATCGGGGTGTCCTGAGTGTCGACGACATCCCGATCCAGGAACACCGATGCGCTCGGGGCGGCCATGAAGGCGTCCACCGCGACGGCGATATCCACATGGCCTTCGTCTCGAAGGGTTGGGCGGTGGTTTGGACGAGCGCCGTGCAGATCGACTTGATTTCGTGCCCGATCATTGCTCCAGGGCAGGGATGCCGAGCCTTCCCGCTCTCACTTACACCACCGTCGGCCTGCCGGAGGCGCGCGCCTTCACGGAATGGCAGACCGCCATGGCCCCCCTGTTCCACGTCGAGGCGGCTCGCTTTCACGGAAAGTTGCCGCAGGGAAGCACGAAGAGCATTCTGATCGGCGAGGTCATCGCCAACCGCAGCGTATTCAACGCTCAACATCTCACCCGCGATGCCGCGTTGATCGCGGCCACCCCAGGCCCCCTCCTGCTCCAAGCCTACATCTCCGGCGGTTTCCACGGCCAACTCGGGGCCCAAACCGTCACGGTCGGCAAGGGCATGGTCGCCGTCACGGACCTGCGCCGCACCGTCGACGTCCGAGCGGCAAGTTCGAACACCGTCGGCCTCGCATTGCCGCGAAACCTCGCCGACCAGATCGGGGCGGACGCCCAAGGCAAGCTTCTCGATCCGGCCCGCAACCGACTGCTCGCCGCCTGGATCGTGGCCTTCTATCGCCGTCTGCCACGCAAGAGCGAAGCGGATGTCCCCGCCCTCGTCGCGGAGATCGTCGCCTTTCTTCAGCAGTTGTGCGTGGCCCCTGCCGCCGGTCCCGTTCCGGAGGAATCGAAAGCCGATTCGGATCTGCTCGCCCGTGCCGGGCACCTCATCCAGGCCGAACTGGGATCACCGGACCTTCTGCCCGCACGAGTGGTCGAACAACTCGGCGTCTCGCGCGCCACCCTGTACCGGGTGTTCGCACCGTTGGGCGGCGTGCGCCGGCAGATTCAGGAGCAGCGTCTGCTCGCCGCACGGGAGATGTTGTCCGATCCGCTGGAACGGAGCCGGCTGGCCCAGATCGCGTCTAGCCTCGGCTTCGGGAGCGCGGCGCTCTTCAGTCGAAGCTTCCGGGAGCGGTTCGGGCATTCGCCGGACGAGTACCGGACCGCGATTCTACAGGCGGCCGATGCAACGAAGCCGGCATCCCTGGAGCCTGTTCGTGCCTGGTGGGCTGAACTCGATCGGTAGGGGCCGCGTCTGACGCTCAGGGGGCATCACATGACGCGGGTGCTCGACATCCGGGCCCGCGACGGAGTCTCGGGTGATGCCGCCGGCCCCGCGCGCCCTCCTGTCGCGTGCAACATCGAATGGCACGGCACGCGGGATCACAGGGGGGACTTCTGGCTCCGCTTCAAGACAAGTCGAGGCTCGGTGCTTCGGAGAGCAGGGCGGCCGCACGTGCCGAACCAGCACGCGATGACGGTTCGATCGGTCGGGCCCGGGACGTCCGGGAATGCGGCGATGTGGTCAGGAACGGCGGTTTCGAGGGGTGCGTTGACCACGCGACCTCCCACTCTGAACAGGATTGCCCCATGCTTCGCGCCGTCACCGCCGCCTGCCTGATTGTTGCGTCCTCCTGCGCTTTGGCGCCCCTCGCGCGGGCCCAGGATTCCACGGTCAAGACGACCAACAGTGTCGTTCGCGAGCATATGGACGTCGTGGGGTCCGACAAGATCCATGTCGGCACGGTGGACAAATACGACGGCAAGGACATCAAGCTGACGAAGAACGATGCGGCCGCCGGTGGCCAGCACCATACCATCCCGTCATCCTGGGTCGGTACGCTGAACGGCAACACCGTCGTCCTCAACAAGACCGCCCGTGAGGCTATGGCCGAGTGGAAGGTGTCGGACCGACCGGACGGCGACATGAAGAAATAGGGAGGATATTTATATTATCTGATTGAACCCGTCTGAAGGTCGATCAGGTCATAAATAGGTGGAATATTTTCTTGGGCCGAAGGTGGCGAGGTGCTTGACGTTTTTTATGAAGCGCTATCCGTGCTGGATTCTGAACAATGGAGATTGGGACTGATCGGGCGTCGAGGGCACGGGCTTGGCTCAGATATTCGGAAGCCTGCCCTCGCCAACTCGATTCCAGATAGTTTCTCGTCCGGTCGCGCTGGATGGGATGGTGTCCGCAGTAGGCCTGACGACCTGCGTGCTCAACTGTGGGCGGCCATCGGTAAGGCACTCTCAACGCACGAACCGCCCTCACGTCCGCCGCGATGCGTCCATTACGTCGGGTTTCGAAACGATCGCTATTGGAATGCCTACCGGGTGTTCGGCGGGCCACGCGTCATCCATCGCCGATGGGATTTCTACGCCACCCGAGACGTGGGGCCGGATGACGTGGTCATCTTCGCCGAGGGTGACGAGACCCAGGCCGTGGCCGAACAGAACGCCACGGATATCGACGAACGCTGGTTGTCCGGCTCGGGCGGCGGATGAGCCACCCTCCCGGAGCGGCGGAACGGACGCGGCCGCGATCCTCAGTGAAAATCCCGGCTCCGGTACACCCTCCGGTCGGGGGGCGCGGAAAAATCCGTGGTCTCGGGCGGAAGCGTGAAGCCGCCCTCGCGCAGGCTGCGCAGTTCGGCGGTGAGGTCGCGGAAACCCTCGGCGAGGAGATGGACCACGAGGCCCTGGCGCTGGACGCGCCCGCGCACGGCGAGGAAGCGCGCCCCCATGGCGACCGCGCGATGGGCCTCGAACACCTTCGCCCACACGATGACGTTGGCGATTCCGGTTTCGTCCTCCAGGGTCAGGAACACCGTTCCGTGTGCCGTGCCGGGGCGCTGGCGGGTGAGCACGAGGCCCGCCACGGTGACGCGGGCGTTGTCGGGCACGCGGGCCGGATCGTGGTGATCGCGGGCGGGGATCGCGCCGATCCGGGCAAGCCGCGTCCGGAAGAACGCCACCGGATGGCCCTTCAGCGAGAGCCCCGTCGTGACGTAGTCCGCCGCCACGTGCTCGGAGGCGGCCATCGTGGGGAGATCCACGGCGGGCTCGGAGCGGAACAGCCCGTCATCGGCGTGGAAGGCGAAGAGGGGCAGCGGCGCCTCCAGGAGATGGGCGCGCCGGTCCGTCGCGGTCCAGGCGGCGGCCTTGCGGGCCGAAGTGCCTTCCAGGGTCCGTACCGCCCACAGGGCCGCACGCCGGTCGAGGTCGAGGGAGCGGAAGGCGTCGGCTTCGGCGAGGCGTTCCAGGGCGTTGCGCGGCAGGGCGAGGGCCGCCTGCAGGCCCTCGATGCTGGCGTAGCCGTTGCCGCGCAGGGCCACGAGGCGGCGCATGGCGGCCTCCGGCACGCCGCTCACCTGGCGCAGGCCGAGCCGCACGGCGAGCCGCCGGGGAACGTCCGGGGGCGGGGGCTCGGAGGCCGGCTCCAGGGTGCAGTCCCAGGCGCTGGCGTTCACGTCGACGCCGCGCACCTCGACCCCGTGGGCGCGGGCGTCGCGGACGAGCTGGGCCGGCTGGTAGAACCCCATGGGTTGTGAGTTGAGGATCGCCGCGAGGAAGACGTCGGGATGGCGGCACTTCATCCAGGCGGAGGCGTAGACGAGGAGCGCGAAGCTCGCCGCGTGGCTCTCGGGAAAGCCGTAGGTGGAGAACCCCTCGATCTGCTTGAAGCAGCGCTCGGTGAAGTCGCGCGGGTAGCCCCGCGCCACCATGCCCTCGACGAACTTGGTGCGGAAGTTCACGATCTCGCCGTTGTGTCGGAACGTCGCCATGGCCCGGCGCAGGCCATCGGCCTCGGAGGGCAGGAACCCCGCCGCCGTGATGGCGATCTGCATGGCGTGCTCCTGGAACAGGGGCACGCCGTAGGTCCGCTTGAGCACGCTCTCGAGTTCGTTCGCCGGCCCCTGGCTCGGATGGGGCGAGGGGTAGACGACCGGCTCGAGGTTCTGCCGCCGGCGCAGGTACGGATGCACCATGTCGCCCTGGATCGGGCCGGGGCGGACGATGGCGACCTGCACCACGAGGTCGTAGAATTCGGCCGGCTTCAGGCGCGGCAGCATGGACATCTGTGCCCGGCTCTCGACCTGGAACACGCCCACCGAATCGGCCTTCGACAGCATGGCGTAGACGCCCGGATCATTGGGAGGCAGGTCGGCGAGGGTCGGGTAGTCGTGGCCGTAGTCGTGGGCGAGAAAGTCGAGGCCGCGCTTGAGGCAGCTCAGCATGCCGAGCGCCAGCACGTCGACCTTCATCAGGCCGAGGACGTCGATGTCGTCCTTGTCCCACTCGATGAAGGTGCGGTCGGCCATGGCGGCGTTGCCCACCGGCACGGTCTCGTCGAGGCGCCCGCGCGTGAGCACGAACCCGCCGACATGCTGCGAGAGGTGGCGCGGGAAGCCGATGAGGGCGTGGGCGAGATCGAGCGCCTGCCGGATGGCCGGGTTGCCCGGGTCGAGGCCGGCCTGCGCGACATGGGCGTCGGGCAGGGCCGCGCCCCACGAGCCCCACACGGTGTCGGCCATCAGTCCGGTGATGTCGGGGGTGAGGCCCAGCACCTTGCCGACCTCGCGGATGGCGCTCCTCGGCCGGTAATGGATCACCGTGGCGCAGATGGCGGCGCGATCCCGGCCGTAGCGGGTGTAGAGGTGCTGGATCACCTCCTCGCGCCGCTCGTGCTCGAAATCGACGTCGATGTCGGGCGGCTCGGCCCGGTTCTCCGAGATGAACCGCGCGAACAGCAGGCGGATTTCCGTCGGGTCCACCGCCGTGATGCCGAGGCAGTAGCACACCACGGAATTCGCGGCCGACCCCCGGCCCTGGCACAGGATGCCCCTGGAGCGTGCGAACTCGACGATATCGAACAGGGTGAGGAAGTAGCGCGCGTAATCCATCTTTGCGATGAGAGCGAGTTCGTCCGCGATGGTCCTGGCGATGGCCTCCGGGATGCCGTCCGGGTAGCGCCACCGGGCGCGCTCGTGGACCTTGTCGGCGAGGTAGCCCTGGGGCGTGCGGCCCGGCGGCACCGGTTCGTCGGGATACTCGTAGCGCAGCTGGTCGAGGGAGAAACCGCAGGCCTGCGCGATCTCCACCGTCCGGGCCAGCGCCTCCGGATGGTCGGCGAACAGCCGCGCCATCACGGCGGGGGCTTTGAGGTGGCGCTCGGCGTTGGCCTCCAGCCGGTAGCCGGCCTCGCGCAGGGTGCAGCCGGCGCGGATGCAGGCGAGGATGTCCTGCAACGGGCGCCGGCCGGGCACGTGGTAGAGGGCGTCCGACACCGCCACCAGGGGGGCGCCGAGGCGGGCGCCCCATTCGGCGAGGCGGCCGAGGCGCCGGCGCTCGTCGCCGCGATGGCGGTGGCTGCCGGCGAGGAACACGCGTCCGGGCGCGGCTTGCGCCAGGGCGGCGAGGCGGTCCGCGAAGGCGCCGCTCGGAACCTCCGGCGGCATGCCGTCCGACGGCATGGCGATGAGCATCTGGCCTTCGCTCGCCCCCAGCATCTCGTCGAAGGAGAAGCGGCAGTCACCCTTTTCCGCGCGGCGGTTGCCCAGGGTGAGGAGGCGGCAGAGCCGGCCATAGGCGGCCCGGTCCATGGGGTAGGCCACGGCCTCGAAGCCGCATTCCGTCACGAGGCGCACGCCCACGAGGGTGCGGACGGACGGTTCCCCGGCCTTGGCCCGGCGCAGGCCCTCGGCATAGGCGCGCACCACGCCCGAGACCGTGTTGCGGTCGGCGATGCCGATGGCGACGAATCCGAATTCGGCCGCCCGCGCCACCATCTCCTCCGGGTGCGAGGCCCCGCGCAGGAAGGAGAAGTTCGTGGTGACGGCGAGCTCGGCATAGGGCGCCGTCATGCCCCCGCCGGGCGGAAAGGCGGCCTCACGCGAACATCCCATGGATGAACCAGCCCGCCGCCTGCGCCGGAGGCAGCGCCTGTGACGGCGCGGGCGCCTGCCGGTAGACCCACAGGCGCCGTCCGGCCTCGTCCTCGACCACGTAATAGTCGCGGGTCGGGGCGGGGCCCGCCCACCATTCCCCGGCGATGCGCTCGGGGCCGTCCGCGTGGGCGATCCGGTGCAGGCGCCGGCGCCAGCGGAAGCGCTGGGGCGGGCCATCGGGGGCGAGCACGTCCTCGGCCGCCTCGCTGCGGGCGAGGAGAACGAGGGGGCGCGGCAGCCCCGTGCCGGCCCGCGCCGGACGGCGCAGGGCGATGCGGGTCACCCGCCACGGCTCCGTCGTCCCGGCCCGCTCGGGCACGTGGCTCTCGTGGTGCGCGAGGCGCAGGATGCCGTGCCCGAGGCGCTGGCGTAGGGCATCGGCGAGGCCGGACGCGCCCGTCGCCCCGCGGCCGTCTCCCGAGAGATCCGCCTGCCGGGCGGTGATCGGGCCGCTGGCGACGACATCGAGGCGCACGGTCTCGAAGCCGAAGCCGGCGTCGAGGGCGGGGCCGAGGCGGTCGAGGCGCAGGTCGAGGAGCCGGCCAACCTGAGCCGGGCAGCGGGTCGGTTCGCTCAGGGCGAGGTCGAGGGTCCGGATCACGCCGTCGACCCGGTGCAGGGTGAGGCGCAGGGCCCGTGCACCGAGGCCGGCGGCCTCCAGGCGGGGGGCGAGGGCGTCCATGAGGCGCGCCGCCGTGGCGACGATGGTGTCCTGATGGCCGATGGGATCGAGGAAGCCGCGCGCGGCATGGAGCGCCGGCGGCTCGTCGAGGGGCGCCAGGGGCTCGGGCCGGTGCCCGAGGGCCTGGTCGAGGCGTCGGATGAGGGCTTCGCCGAAGCGCCGGGCCAGGGGCGCGCGGGGGGCGTCGGCGAGGTCGCCGATCCGGCGCAGGCCGAGGCGGCCGAGGGCGGCGGCGGCCTCCGGGGCGATGCGCAGGGCGACGACGGGCAGGGCGCGCAGGGCGCCCGCCTCCCCGCCGGGGGGCACGAGGCCGCCGCCCCCGTGACGGGCGAGCGCGAAGGCGCAGCCGGGATTGCCCGCGAGCGCGAGGCGGGCCGGCAGGCCGTTGGCCGCGAGGCGCCGGGCGAGGTCGGCCATCACGCCGGCCTCGCCGCCGAACAGGTGGCTCGCCCCCGCGACGTCGAGGAAGAATCCGTCGCGGCCTTCCGGTCCGCCGAAGGCCGCGACGCTCGGCGTGTAGCGCTTGGCCCACAGGCAGAGGCGGTCGAGGGCCGCCGCGTCGGCCTCCGGATCGGCCGGATGGACCGAGAGCGGCGTGCTCATCCGCGCCCGCGCCCGCGCCAGGGGCTCACCGGGGCGCAGGCCCAGGGCCCGGGCCCGGGCGTCGACGGCGGTGAGGTGCAGCCCTGTCGTCTCCAAGGCGGCGACGACGAGGGGAGGCCCGTCATGGCCGTCCTGCGCGAACTCCGGACTCGCCCGCCTCAGGCGGGTGACCGGCCAATGCTCCAGCCAGACCGAAACGATGCGCGGCATGATCCCACTCCAGAAGCCAATTCCCCGTCCGCCCGTTGCGGCAGCGGTCGAGGCGCACCCGCCAGCACGGCCGCTCGATGCAGCCGAACCGGTCGCGCAGGGCCTTGCCGGCGGCGATCCGCCACCGGGTCGCGGCCACGTTGGGGCTTTCCGCCCCCGCCGGACGCAGGACGAGGAGAAGGATGTCCGTCCGCGCGCCGGCCAGATGCAGCCGCCGGCTCTGGATCAGGGGCACGCCGGCATCGACGAGGCCGGCCACCGCCGCGAGACCGTCGGCCCTGGCTTGCCCGCCCGCGCCGGTGGCTGGACCACCCGCGCCGGTGGCCTGTCCACCGGCCCGCAGGGCCTCCTCCAGGGCACGGTAGACGTCGCGGTCGCTGCCCGCCTCGAACAGGAGCAGCCGATCCGGATCGAGGCCGAGGCCGGCGAGCCCGTGGCCATAGGGCAGCGGATGCCCCTTCGCGACGACGAGGAGCGCCTCGCCCCGGACGGCGGCGAGGCGCCGGGCCACGAGGGCGAGGGCGAAGCCCAGGGCCGCCGGCTCGTCGCCCTCGGCCTCGGGGGCGACCTCGTGCAGGTGGCCGAGGCCGAGGCCGCCGCCGGGCAGGTGCCCGTCGACGGCGTGGACCCCGAAGGACAGGGTCTCGCGCGGGGCGTCCCGCCCATCGTGGAGCGCCACGCGTGCCCGCAGGGACGCGAGCCGGGCGGTGACGGCGGCGGCATCCCCGTCCGTCCGGGGGGACGCATCCGGTGGGTGGGGATGGGCGTGGGGGCGTTGCGGCATCCGGGAGGCTCCATGGCCGGATGATAAGAACAAAACAGGAACATATTCAACCGATTTTCAGCGGTCCCGCGATCGGACTGCGACCTCCCGGCGTTCCGGCCCTGTCGCCAGGGGCTTGGCCTGTGGAGGGCTGTGGATGCGTGCCGACGGGCGGCCCCGATGCGGTGAACCCTTCGCCCCCGCCCGCGGACGGGCACGTCGCTTGACCCTGGGGGGCGGGCAGGGCAGCAATCGTGGCCGCCGCGCGCGAGACGCGGGTTCAGTCGGGAGAGAATGCATGCGCGTCGATCGCGTCCTCGTGGTTCTGTCGGGGTTGTTCGTGTGTGCCGGGGCCGTCTCGGCGGAGGCGCAGCAGGCCAAGCCTCAAGCTCGCCGGGGGCAGGCGCCGTCCCAGCCGATCCAGGTCTACGACGCGCGTTTCGAGAACGGGGACCTGCGGATCTCCGGCAGCGTGCGCAAGGCCGGCACCACCGTGATCCTCGACGAGGACATCTCCGTCATCGCCGACAGCCGGGGCCGCTTCGTCTTCCGCCTGCCCCACATGCCGAACAATTGCGTCGCCACCCTGAAGGCGGGCGAGGACGAGCGCGAGGTGGTGGTGGGCAATTGCGGTCCGGCCGGACAGCCCGGTCCGAAGGGGGAGGCCGGTGCCAAGGGGGAGACGGGCGCCAAGGGCGAGGACGGCGCCACCGGGCCGCAGGGCGTCGCCGGCCTTCAGGGGGCACCCGGCCCGCAGGGGGGCGCGGGTCCCAAGGGTGAGGCGGGCGCCAAAGGCGACACGGGTTCGAAGGGCGAGGCAGGTCCGAAAGGCGAGACCGGTCCCAAGGGTGAGACCGGCGCCAAGGGCGAGACCGGCGCCAAGGGCGAGACCGGTCCCAAGGGCGAGGCCGGCGCCAGGGGTGCGGCCGGTCCGCAGGGGCCGGCCGGCGTCGCCGCTCCGCCGGCCCCGGCCGCATCGTCGCCCCTGCGGGTGGTGCGTCCGGAATCCTGCCCGGCGAGCGGCTGCGCCGTGACTTGCGAGACCGGCGAGACTCTGGTCTCGGCCTATTGCCTACCGACCGGCAGCGCGACCATGAGCCAGGGCACGGGCGCGGCCTGCCCCTCCGAGAGCCAGGGGCTCGTGGCCGTCTGCGGCCGGCTCTGAGCCCGGATCAGATGCGCGCCGCCATCCAGGCGCGCATCCCCTCGGCGGCCGCCAGGCCGCTGGCGAAGGCGCCCTGGAGCAGGTAGCCCCCCGTGGGGGCATCCCAGTCGAGCATCTCCCCGGCCACGAAGGTGCCGGGGCGGGCGGTCAGCATGAAGCGGTCGTCGACCTGTCCGAACGGCACCCCGCCGGCGGACGAGATCGCCCGTTCGATGGGGCGCGGGGCGAGGAGGCGCAGGGGCGCGGCCTTGATGAGGGCGGCGAGGGCCGCCGCTCCGCCGGGAAGCGCGTGTCCCGCCGCCTCGCGCAGGAATCCCGCCGCCACGGGGGAGAGCCCGGCGGCCTTGCGCAGGCGGTTGGCGAGCGATTCGCCGGATCTCGACCGGTTCAGGGCCTGGGCCAGGGCGGCCTCCGGGAGGTCCGGGCGCAGGTCGAGGGTGATGGCGGTGCCCGGCCCGTGGGCGAGGGCCGCCCGGATCGCATGGGACGCGGCGTAGAGGGCACCCCCCTCGATGCCCTCGGCGGTGATCATCGCCTCACCCCGGACCCGGTGATCGCCCACGCTCAGGGCGATGCGCTTGAGGGGCTGGCCGGCGAAGCGCTCGGCGAAGACCGGCGACCAATCCACGGAAAACCCGACATTGGAGGCCTGGAGCGGTGTCACCGGGATGCCCTCGCCCTCCAGCACGGGCACCCAGGCGCCGTCCGAACCGAGGCGCGGCCAGCTCGCGCCGCCGAGCGCCAAGAGCAGGGCGGCGGGACGGACCTCCGTCCGCCCCTCCGGCGTCTCGAACAGGACCGCGCCCGCCTCCGACCAGCCGACGAAGCGATGCCGGGGGCGGAGCGTGACGCCGAGACCGGCGAGGCGCGCGAGCCAGGCCCGCAACAGGGGGGAGGCCTTGAAGCTCTCGGGAAACACCCGGCCGCTCGACCCGACGAAGGTCGGCTGGCCGAGATCGGCACACCACGCCCGCAGGACCTCGGGGGGAAAGCGCTCGACGGCCCCGGCGAGCGCCCCGCCCTGCGGGTGATACCGGCCGAGGAACGCGGGCAGGGGTTCGGAATGCGTGAGGTTGAGGCCGCCGCGCCCGGCGATAAGCAGCTTTCGCGCGGGCGACGGCATCCGGTCGTAGACGGTCACGGCGTGGCCGGCCCGCGCCAGCACCTCCGCCGCCATCAGCCCGGCCGGGCCGCCGCCGATCACCGCTGGGCCGTTCTCAGGGTGTCCCGTCATCCGAACTCCGCGCGATCGTCCAGGGATCGTCCCCCCGGCAAGGCCGTCGCGCGGGCGTCCCTGTCAAGCGCCGCCCTTGATTCGCGCGGGCCCGGGCCCCAAGTCCCGGCCATCGGCTGCGGGCCCCTCTGGCGGGATGCTCTGTGATGCGTTCCGTGATGTCGGAGCCGATGCTTTCTCTTAACCCAAGAAGCATCGACGGTCCGCGCATGGAACTTCTCACCTATGAATGGCTCGGCAAGCCGGTCTGGATGTGGCTCGGCTTCCATGCCCTGGTGACCGGCCTCCTCGCCTTCGATCTCGGGCTCTTGCACAAGGACAAGAACCACGAGATCGGCGTGAAGGAGAGCCTCCTCCTCACGGCGTTCTACTTCAGTCTCGGCCTCGTCTTCGGCGGCTGGGTGTGGTGGTATCTCGGACCCCAGGCCGGGCAGGAATACGTCGCCGGTCTCGTGGTCGAGAAGTCGCTGTCCATGGACAACGTCTTCGTCATCGCCGTCATCCTCACGGCCCTGAACATCCCCCGCGCCGCCCAGCACCGGGTCCTGGTCTGGGGCATCCTCGCCGCCGTGCTCCTGCGCGGGATCATGATCGGGCTCGGCGCCGCCCTGGTGCATCAGGCCGCCTGGGTGCTGTCGATCTTCGCGGCCTTCCTCATCTTCGCCGGCCTCAAGATGCTGTTCTCGAAGGAGGAGGAGCCCGGCGACATCAACGAGAACCGGGCGGTGCGCTACCTCCAGAAGACCCTGCGCATCACCCCCGAGCTGCACGGCCAGCGCTTCGTGGTGCGCAAACCCGATCCGAAGACCGGCAAGACCGCCCTGTGGCTGACGCCCATGGCCCTGGCCCTCATCCTCGTGAACGGCGCCGACGTGATCTTCGCCGTCGACAGCGTGCCGGCGATCTTCGCCATCACCACCGACACCTTCGTGGTCTACACCTCGAACATCTTCGCCATCCTGGGCCTGCGCGCGCTCTATTTCGCCCTGGCCGCGATGGTGGACCGCTTCGCCTATCTCAAGACGGCGCTCGCCTTCATCCTGATCTTCATCGGCACCAAGATCGTGGTCGCCGACACGTTCGACCTCGTCCACGTGCCGCCGTGGGTGTCGCTGGCCGTCACCGTGGTGCTGCTCGTGGCCGGCGTCAGCTACAGCCTGTGGCGCACGCGGGGCGAGCCTTCGGAGGCCGACAAGGCAGAGGCGCACCACGCCTGAAGGCGGAGGGGGCGTCGCCCCTCTCGTTCAGCCCCGGCCCGGCAGGGCCGCGATGAGGTCGCGCAGGGTGGTGATGGTGGAGGCATCGGCCACCCCGTCGACGCGGGCGGGGCGGAAATGGCGCTGGAAGGCGGTGACCACGGCTCCGGTCCGCGCGTCGAACACGCCGGTCACGGGCTGGTCGTAGCCGTAGAGGGAAAACATCGCCTGCAGCGCCTCGATGGGCTGGCCTGCATCCCCTTGCGCGAAGAAGCGCCCGTCGCGGATCGGGGCCGGCGTCACCCAATGGCCGATGCCGGCCCGCGCGAGGGCGTCCCACGGAAAATGCTCGCCCGGATCCTCCTTGCGCTCGGGCGCGATGTCGGAATGGGCGAGCACCCGATGGGCGGGGATGCTCCAACGCGCCGTGAGGTCGCGGCAGAGTTCGATCACCGCCGCGACCTGCGCCTCCGGATAGGCCGGCAGGCCGCCGGCATGGCCGCCGTTGACGATCTCGACGCCGAGGGACCGGGAGTTGATGTCGCTCACCCCCGCCCAGGACCCCTGTCCGGCGTGCCAGGCCCGGCGGCCCTCGGGCACCATCTGCACCACGCGCCCATCCTCCAGCACCACGTAATGGGCCGAGACCTCCGCCACCGGGTTGGCGAGGCGCTGGAGGGCGGCCGCCGCGCTCTCCATGCCGGTGTAGTGCAGGACGAGCAGATCGACGGGGCCGCTCCGGCGCTCGCCGTGGTTGGGCGAGGGATGGACGGAGGTGGCGAGCGGGCTCTCGGGCGTCGGCTTCATCGCAAACCTCGCTCGGCGGAAATTCGGTCGTAGGCCGCGTTGATGGCGGCCAGACGCCGGGTGGCGATGGTCACCGCCTCCGGCGGCAGGCCCCGCGCCATGGCCCGGTCGGGGTGGTTCTCGATCACGAGCGCGCGGTGGGCCGCCTTGAGGGCGGCGTCGTCGACCCCGTGGTCGAGGCCGAGCACGGCATAGGGGTCGTCCGACAGGCTGACGTGGCGGGCGGCGATGCGCCGGAAGGCCGGCTCGTCGAAGCCGAAGGTCTCGGCCACGGCCCGCAGATAACGCTCCTCGGCCTCGTGGATCGCGCCGTCGGCCTTGGCGATATGGAACAGGCCGTCGAGGACGTCCTCGAGCAGCGCCGGTTCGTCGTGGAAGGTCGCGGCGAGCTGGCGCGCATAGGCCTCGAAGCCGTTGGACGTCCCCTTGGCGAGGTCGAACAGGCGCTGAACGCCGGTGCGCTCGCGCTCGCCCACCTGCACCACCTGCGCGAACGCCTCGATCTCCGAAGGCGTCACCACGCCGTCGGATTTCGCCATCTTGGCCGCGAGGGCGACGAGACCCGTGGTGAACACCACGTCGCGGGGCGTCGTCCCGAACAGGGCGCCTTCCCGGTCGACGAGGAAGTGTCCGGCGACCCCACCGACGAGGCCGCCGATGGGTCCGCCGACGGCGAGGCCGAGGCCCGCGCCCCCGAGCTTGCCCCAGATCCCGATGCTCATCGGGGGAATCTCGCGGCGCACTTCAGGGCCGGGCGCGTCAGGGGCGGGGCGGGGAGCGGGGGCATCGGCGGCCGGGCGGGAGAAGGATCGTGGGGCGCCCTTATACCGAAGGGGGATCGCGATGCGAGGGGGCAGGCCCAAACGACGGAAGGGCCGGGGCGTCTGCCCCGGCCCTTCCCGAACGCCGTGGTTCGCTGTGCCCGGAGGCGCGGCGGCCGGGATCGAAGCTCAGCGGCAGTACACGTCGCCGTAGGCGTCGCGGTAGGTGCCGTAGGGGCAGCGCGGGGCGGTGGCCGCTCCCGCGATGGCACCGCCGGCGCCGCCGATGGCCGCACCCGCGAGCGCGCCGCCGGCCCGGCCGGTCGCCGCGCCGCCGATGGCCGCACCCGCCAGCGCACCGAGGCCGGCGCCGCCGAGCGCGCGGTCCTCGGGGGTGTTGCAGGCGCCGAGCGACAGGGCGAGGGCTCCGGCGAGGGTGGCGGCGATGAGCTTCTTCATGATGCGAGACTCCCGTAAGCGAGGCGGCGTCCGGTCTTGGGCCGGTCTGAATCGAGGTGTGAGCTTAGCTATTCCGTTCAAGGAATGCACGCCGTACGGTCAAGGTTCCCGGCGCGTCGGGCTTTGGGTGAAATTTCGGACGGCTTTCCGTTCGCGTGCGAAACCCGGTAGGGGAGGACTCACCGAGCCCATCCGACCGAGGTTCCCATGCTGCGCGCCACCACCCTGATCCGTAAGGCCGCCGTCCGTGCCGACGCCGTCGTCGATCGCGTCGCCCTCGACCATGCCGCCCGGCAGGCCCTGCCGAAGACCCTGACGGGGCAGAGCGGCCTCGGCTTCACCCCGGCGCTCGCCAAGGCGGCGACCCTCGAGGATGGCGACGCCCTGCGCCTCGAGGATGGCCGCCTCGTCCTCGTCGAGGCGGCCCCCGAATCCCTGCTGGAGGTGCGCGCCACCAATCCGGCCCGCCTGCTGCGCCTCGCCTGGCAGCTCGGCGGCAGCCACGTCCCGGCGGAGATCGCCGCCGAGGTCCTGTACGTCCCGGCCTCCGCCGCCGAACTCGTGCGCGGTCAGGGCTGCACGGCGAGCCCCGTCACCCGCGCCTTCAAGCCCGAGCGCGAGGCCCACGACCACAGCCAATGCGGCCACGACCACGGGCATGCTCATGCGCACGATCACGGTCATTCCCATGATCACGCCCATGATCACGCCCATAACCATGACCACGGGCATTCCCATGCCGATCACGGTCATTCCCATGATCACACCCACGATCACGGTCATGTGCACGGCCCGGACTGCAAGCACGACCACTGAAGTCCAGGTGCGTTGAACCCCATGTCCCCGGCCCGTATATCGCTGCGATGACCCCCGACGACCTGCGCTTCTCCATTGCGCCGATGATGGACTGGACCGATCGATACTGTCGGGCGTTCCACCGCACCCTGTCGCGGCGCGCCCGGCTCTACACCGAGATGGTCACCACCGGCGCCGTGATTCACGGCCCGCGCGACCGGCTCCTCGCCTTCTCGCCGGCCGAGCACCCCGTGGCGGTGCAGCTCGGCGGCTCGGATCCGGCGGATCTGGCGCAGGCCGCGCGCATCGCCGAGGATTTCGGGTACGACGAGGTCAACCTCAACGTCGGCTGCCCGTCGGACCGGGTGCAGGACGGGCGTTTCGGCGCCTGCCTCATGCGCGAGCCCGCCGTGGTGGCCGAGTGCGTCGCCGCCATGAAGGCGGCCGTGCGGGTCCCCGTCACGGTGAAGTGCCGCATCGGCGTCGACGACCAGGACACCGAGATCGCCCTCGATGCGCTGACGCGGGCCGTGGTGGCGGCCGGCGTCGACGGGCTCGTGGTCCACGCCCGGAAAGCCTGGCTCCAGGGCCTGTCGCCGAAGGAGAACCGCGACGTGCCACCCCTCGACTACGACCGGGTGGCGCGGCTGAAGCGGGCGCATCCGGGCCTGCCCATCGCCATCAACGGCGGCATCGCGACGATCGCGGACGCCGAGGCCCACCTCGCCCGGGTCGACGGGGTGATGATCGGGCGCGCCGCCTACAGCGACCCGGCGATCCTGCTCGACGTCGATCCTGTGCTGTTCGGAGAGGCGGCCCCCGTGGCCGACGCCTTCGCCGCCGTGGAGGCGTTCGTACCCGCGCTCGCCGGATTCCTCCAGGAGGGCGTGCGCCTGCACGGGGTGACCCGGCACATGCTCGGCCTGTTCAACGGGCGCCCGGGCGCCCGGGCCTATCGCCGCCACCTCTCGACCCGCGGCCTCGACCCGCAAGCCGGTGTCGAGACCCTGCGCGAGGCCGTCGCCCTGGTGGCGCGGGCGGAGGCGGAGCGGGCGCTCGCGAACGAAGAGGCCGCTTAGGGCCCCCGCAGGATCAGCCGGTCGCCGCGCACCTCGAAGCCGGACAGGCGGTCGAGGAAGCTCATGCCGAGGAGGTTGTCGCGTAGGGCGCCGGGCCGGCTCACCAGGGCCGGGACCCGGCGCGCGACGAGGGTGCCGACGCGGATGGAGTCGAGGAAGGCCGGGGCCGCGACGGTGGTGCCGTTGGCGGTGGAGACCCGCACCCCGAACTCCGACTCCGCCGGGCGGATGCCCAGGGCCGCCGCCGTCTCGGCGGTGAGGACCACGGAACTCGCGCCCGTGTCGAACTGGAAGCCGTGGGGCTGGCCGTTGACCTCGGCGCGGACGTGGAAGTCGCCGTCCGCCCGGCGCGTGATGGTGACGCTGCCGTCGGCGCCGGTCACGGCGCTGCCCGGACGCACGGCGCCCATCAGCCGCGCGCCCACGGTCCGGGCCTCGTCGCGATAGGCGTATCCCGCCACCAGCGCGAGGGCGAGGAGTCCCCAGATAAGGGCCGCGCGGAGATTGGCCCCGAGGTTGCCCCGGAACTGGTGCCAGAAGCCGGCGACGACGACGGCGAGCAGGCTGCCGCTGATGGCGAGGCTGGCCAACTGGTCCGGCTCCAGGCCGACGACGCTCTGGCTGTCGTGCGAGAAGATCAGGACCGCCAGCACGAGACCGAGGGCGGCCAGCGCCAGACCGGGGACGCTCATCGTGCGGCCCGCCCCGGAAAAGCGCGGTGGGGAAAGGCCCGGCGCAGGCGCTCGGGCAGGCCCGCCATCACCGTCCGGCGCTGGGGCTCCGTCATCGAGCCCCACAGGGCGATCTCGTCGCGCGTGCGCCCGCAGCCCTCGCACAGGCCCGAGACCGCATCGAGGAGGCAGAGCTTGGTGCAGGGACTGGAGGGTTTCGGGGCGGGCTGGATCATTCCGGCGTTCATGCCAGCCGGCGCGCCGTGGGATCAAGTCCGGGCGGCGTCGCGGGCACGGTCAGGCCGGGATCGCCGCGACGAGGCCGAGAAGGGCGGCGATCTCGGCCACCTGCTGGCAGGCCCCAATGACGTCGCCGGTCTGGCCGCCGATCCGGCGCCGGGCCAGCGCCGTCACCGCCAGGGCGCCCAGACCGGAGAGCAGCAGCATCCCGAGGATCCCGCCCGGGGGAAGGCCGAGGAGCGCGCCGAGCAGGGCGAGAGCGAGGGCGAGGGCGCCGGCCAGGATCAGGGCGGGGCGCCCGGGCCGCCCCACGGCGGCGGCGGCGCCGTCGCGGCGGGCGGGATCGAGCAGGACCATCGGCGCCAGGGCGGCGCTGCGCGACAGGGCGGCGGCGAGGACGAGGGCGAGGGCCGCGCCGCTCCCCGTCCGGTCGAGGAGGGTGGCGAGCGCCCCGATCCGCAGGGCCAGGGCCAGCACGAGGGCGACGCCGCCATAGGCGCCGATGCGGCTGTCGCGCATGATCTCCAGGCGCCGCTCCCGGGTGGTGCCGCCGCCGAACCCGTCGGCGACGTCGGCGAGACCGTCCTCGTGCAGGGCGCCGGTGATGAGCGCGCCCGTCGCGACCGCCAGGGTGGCGGCGAGGAACGGCCCGAGGCCGAGGGCCCAGGCCGCCAGCAGCACGACGGCGCCGGGCAGCGCCAGGACGAGGCCGGCCAGCGGCAGCATCCGGGGCACGCGGGTGAAATCCGGGGCGGCGTGCGGATCGCCCTCGCCGGGCAGTGCCGGCACGGGCAGGCGGGAGTAGAAGCGCAGGCATGTGGCCCAGTCGTAGGCGAGGTCCGCCCCCGGAAAGGCCGGCTCGTCCGGACGTTCGAAGTCCATCGCCATACCGCCCCGCCTTCACCGCCATCCCCGCGCCCGTTATAGCTCCCGCCATGGGCGGCCCGCCATCCCGGCGCCGCGTCCGCCACCGGATTCGCGCGCCATGAGCGATCAGACCCCCTTCGACGACATCCGTCGCCTCGTCACCTCTCTGCCGGGGCCGGACCGGGACGCCGTCGCCATGGTGGCCGAGCGCGACGCGACCCTGACGAAGCCCGCCGGCTCCTTGGGCCGCCTCGAACACCTCGTGAGCTGGCTCGCCGCCTGGCAGGGCAAGGGGCAGCCGAGCCTCGACCGGCCCCTCGTCTGCGTCTTCGCCGGCAGCCACGGCGTCGCGGCGCGGGGCGTCTCGGCCTATCCGGCCGAGGTGAACCGGCAGATGCTCGAGAACTTCGCCGCCGGCGGGGGCGCGATCAACCAGATCTGCGCCGCCTACGGTCTGGGCTTCAAGGTATTCGATCTCGCCATCGACCTGCCCACCGGCGACATCACCACCGGCCCGGCCTTCGACGAGAAGGCCTGCGTCGCCACCATGGCGTTCGGCATGGAGGCGGTGGCCGCCGGCACCGATTGCCTCGCGGTCGGCGAGATGGGCATTGCCAACACCACCGTGGCGGCGGCGATCTACGCCGCCCTCTACGGCGGCGCGGCCGCCCACTGGGTCGGGCGCGGCACGGGGGTGGACGAGGCGGGCCTCGCCCGCAAGGTCGCGGCGGTGGAGGCGGCACTCGCCCACCATGCCGGCCACCTCGACGATCCCCTGGAGGTGCTCGCCCGTCTCGGCGGCCGGGAGATCGCCGCCATCGCCGGGGCGATCCTCGCCGCCCGCCTGCAGCGGGTGCCGGTGGTCCTCGACGGCTACGTCGCCACCGCCGCCGCCGCGGTGCTGCACGCCCTCGATCCGTCGCTCCTCGACCATTGCCTCGCCGGCCACGTCTCGGCCGAGGGGGCCCACGCCGACGTGCTCGAACGTCTCGGCCTCGTGCCGCTCCTGGCGCTGGGCATGCGGCTCGGCGAAGGCTCCGGCGCCGCCCTGGCGGTGGGGCTCCTCAAGGGAGCGCTCGCCTGCCACCGCGACATGGCGACCTTCGCCCAGGCCGGCGTGTCGGAGCGCTCGGCGGGTTAGGCGCTCGGGCCGCCGCTGCCGAAGCCGGGTCCCGTCCCCCCGCGCCTCGAAGGAGCGAAGGAGCCCGGCCGGGATTCGGCCCCCGCGCGGCTCAGGCCGCCCGCGCCGCCGCGCGCCCGCGCTTCGGCTCCGGGGCGGCTTCGGCGGACAGGGGCGCCATGTCTCCGCCGGGCAGGTCGAGGGCCGGCAGGGTGTCCATCACCCGGCTCGCCGGGAAGGTGACCACCACCTCGGTGCCCTCGCGCGGCTTCGACTTGAGCTGGAAGTTGCCGCCGTGGAGATCGACGAGGCCCTTGACGATGGGCAGGCCGAGACCGGAGCCCTGCTCCGCCGTCTTGATGGCCAGCGACCCGCGCCCGAACGAGGACATCACCGTGCCGAGTTCGTCCTCGGGGATGCCCGGGCCGCTGTCCTTCACGCTGACGTATTGCCCGCCCGACGAGGTCCAGCCGACCTTGATGGTGATCTCCCCGCCGGGCGGGGTGAACTTCACCGCGTTCGACAGGAGGTTGAGGACGATCTGGCGCAGGGCCCGCTCGTCCGCCCACAGGCGCGGCAGGCTGTCGTCGATGAATTCGTGGAAGGTCTGGCCCTTGCTGCGCGCGCGCAGGCCGACCATGTGGCGGCACTCGTCCACGGCGTAGCCGAGCTGGATCGCCTCCTCGTTGAGCTCGTAGCGCCCGGCCTCGATGCGCGACAGGTCGAGGATCTCGTTGATGAGGTTGAGGAGGTGCAGGCCGCTGTCGTGGATGTCGGCGGCGTATTCCTTGTAGGACGGCGCCACGTGGGCGCCGAACACCTCGTTCTTCATCACCTCCGAGAAGCCCAGGATGGCGTTGAGGGGGGTGCGCAGCTCGTGGCTCATGGTGGCGAGGAAGCGGCTCTTGGCGAGGTTGGCCTCCTCGGCCCGGCGCCGCGCCTCGTCGGAATTCGCCTTGGCCTGTTCGAGTTCGCCGAAGATCGCGTCCTTCTCGGCCTGGGATTTGAGGGCTCCCACCGTCGAGGCGTAGACCCGCCGGGCCAGCCCCATGAAGAACACCTGCGCGCCCACCACCATGGCCACCAGCATCGCCGTGTCCATGTCGTGCGAGAACACGAGGAGCGACAGGGCGGCGATGTTGAGGGGCATGAGGGCGGCCACCGCCGCCGACGGCAGGGTCGCGGCCAGCATGGTCGACACCGCCGCGACGATGACGAGGCCGAACAGCACGAAGGTGCGCGCGCCGGGCGTGGTACCCACCAGGATCATCAGGGCCCAGGACGTGCTCTGGACGACCTCGCACACCATGAAGTAGCGACGCCACCGCGTGACGGACACCGCCTCCGGGTCCTGCGCCAGGAAGCGCCGGGTGGCGAACATCGACAGGGCGACGGCCGCCATGAGGCAGGCCGCCCACACGGCCGCCACGGGCGGCGGCACCCACAGGGCCGAGCCCCCCGCGATGGCGAGGCCCAGCAGCGCCAGGGGGATGACGGCACCCGCCCGGTACTGGGCGTAGACCCGCACGAGTTCGTAGTCGAAGGCGCGTTCGAGCCCGCTCGTGGAGGTCAGCTTCTCCCGGGCCGAGCGCATCTCCCGCGCGACCTCGCGGCGGCGCACCGCCTCCGGGGCGGATGGGCCGCGCCCGCGCTGAATCATCTCCGCTGTCAGGTCGGGCATTACCGTCTTGAGGATCGCGCGAAGGGGCGCTCGCACCCCTGAGGGACCGCGAGCATGTCGGAACACGACCCCTGCGAGATTGGCCCGGATATGTTAAGAACGGCCTGCCGCCATCCGTTGGATTGTCCCGATTCCGTACGGCGTTCCATTGGTCTCGGTCGACGTGCGTTGGCGCACATGGATAACGTATTCGACAGTCTAGCATCGTTCCAGATCGCGAGCCCGGAGCACGACCCATGGTGAAGCTGACCGTCAACGGCGTCGCCCACAGCGTCGAGGCCGATCCCGAGACCCCGCTTCTCTGGGTGCTGCGCGACCACCTCGACAAGACCGGCACGAAGTACGGCTGCGGCATCGCGCAGTGCGGCGCCTGCACCGTTCATCTCGACGGCGAACCCGTACGCGCCTGCCAGACCCGGATCGGCGACATCGGCGACGCCAGGGTCACCACCATCGAGGGCGTCTCGGGCAAGGTCGCCGAGGCCGTCCGCACCGCCTGGCGCGGCCTCGACGTGGTCCAGTGCGGCTACTGCCAGTCGGGCCAGATGATGTCGGCCATCGGCCTCCTGTCGGGCAACGCGAAGCCGACGGATGCCGACATCGACGGGGCCATGGACGGCAACGTTTGCCGCTGCGGCACCTATCAGCGCATCCGCGCGGCGATCCACGAGGCGGCGCGCAGCCTCGCCTGATCGTCCACCGGCCCCAACCTGAAGACCCGCCCGAACTGGAGTCCGCCATGCTGAAGGTCCGTCAGGCCCTGGAGACCGCCCCCTCCCGCCGCGCCTTCCTGGGCGGCGGCGCCGTCGCGACGGGGGCGATCCTCCTCGGCTTCACCCTCGGCGGACCGCGCCAGGCCCGCGCCGCCGGCGGGCCCGACCTCACCGGTGGTCCGGCCAAACCCAACGCCTTCGTGCGCATCGCCGCCGACGACACCGTCACGGTGATGATCAAGCACCTCGACATGGGCCAGGGCAACACCACCGGGCTCGCCACGATCCTCGCCGACGAGCTCGACGCCGACTGGGCCACGGTCCGCACGGCCTTCGCCCCGGCGGATGCCGCCCTCTACAACAACATGCTCATGGGTCCCGTGCAGGGCACGGGCGGCTCCACGGCCATCGCCAATTCCTGGCTGCAGCTGCGCCGGGCGGGTGCGGCCGCCCGCGCCATGCTGGTGGCCGCCGCCGCGACGCGCTGGACGGTCCCGGCGGGCGAGATCACCGTGTCGAACGGCGTCGTTCGCCACGCCGCCTCGAACCGGCAGGCGCGCTTCGGCGAACTCGCCGAGGCCGCCGCCGCGCAGCCCGTGCCGCAGGAGCCGACCCTGAAGCGGCCGGACCAGTGGACCCTCATCGGCACGAAGGTGCCGCGCCTCGACTCGGCCGCCAAGACCGATGGCAGCGCCACCTATTCCATGGATATCCGCCGCCCCGGACAGGTCACGGCCGTGGTGCTGCACGCGCCGCGCTTCGGCGGCGTGGTGGCGCGGGTGAACGACACGGCCGCCCGCGCCATGCCGGGCGTCCTCGACGTGGTGACGATTCCCACGGGTGTGGCCGTGATCGCGAAGGACACCTGGTCGGCCATGAAGGGCCGCGAGGTCCTGGAGGTCGCCTGGGACGATTCGGGCGCAGAGACCCGGTCGTCCGACGCGATCCTGGCCGAGTACCGCGAGCGCCTGAAGAACCCCGGGATCGTCGCCTCGCAGCGGGGCGACGCCGCCGGCGCCATCGGCAAGGCCGCCAAGGTGCTGGAGGCGGAGTTCACCTTCCCCTACCTCGCTCACGCGTCCATGGAGCCCCTCAACGCCACCATCGAGCGGGCACCCGACGGCACCTACGACGTCTTCGCCGGCTGCCAGATCCAGACCATCGAGCAGGCCGTGGTGGCCGCCACCCTCGGGGTGACCACCGACAAGGTCCGCCTCCACACCCAGTGGGCCGGCGGCTCGTTCGGCCGCCGCGCCACGCCGGGCGCCGACTACTTCGCCGAGACCGCCGCCATCGTGAAGGCGACGGGGGGCAAAGCGCCCGTCCACCTCGTCTGGACCCGGGAGGACGACATGGCCGGCGGCTACTACCGGCCGATGGTCGTCCACAAGCTCCGGGCCGGCCTCGACGCCGCCGGCGCGGTGGTGGGCTGGGAACACCGCATGATCGGCAAGTCGATCATGATCGGTTCGCCCTTCGAGGCCATGCTGGTGAAGAACGGCGTCGATTCGACCTCCATCGAGGGCGCGTCCGATACGCCCTACGCCCTGCCGGCCTACCGCTTCGAGGTCAACAACGCCCGCGAGGGCGTGCCGGTGCTGTGGTGGCGCTCGGTGGGTCACACCCACACGGCGCACGCCATGGAGGTGTTCATCGACGAACTCGCCCACGCCGCCGGGGCCGATCCCGTCGCCTACCGTCTGGGAATGCTGAAGAGCGCCCCGCGCCTGTCCGGCGTCCTGGCCCTCGCCGCCGAGAAGGCCGGCTGGTCGAGCCGGCCCTCGGGCAAGGGGCACGGTTTCGGCGTCGCGGCCCACGAATCCTTCGGCTCCTACGTCGCCATGGTGGCCGACGTGACCGCCGACGAAGCCAAGCTGAAGGTCAACCGCATCGTCGCCGCCGTCGATGTCGGCATCGCCGTCAATCCGGACATCATCCGGGCCCAGGTCGAGGGCGCCGTCGGCTTCGCGCTCTCGTCGGTCCTGCGCAACCGGATCACCCTCAAGGACGGTGTGGTGCAGGAGCGCAACTTCGACACCTACGAGCCGACCCGGATGAGCGAGATGCCCGTGGTGGAGGTTCACATCATGCCGTCCACCACGGCGCCCACGGGTATCGGCGAGCCCGGCGTGCCGGTGATCGCACCGGCCATCTCCAACGCCGTGTTCGCCGCCACCGGCCGGCGCCTGCGCTCCCTGCCCCTGGATCCCGGCGGCCTCAAGGGCGTGTAGCCCGCGAACGCGCGGGGCGTACACGCCCGAGACAGCAATCATGGATTGTCAATCTCTGATCCCTAGACCCGGACGGCAACGACCGGTTTCGAGCGATCCGATGCTGTCCTGGGTTCCTTCGATCTTCAAGCGGTTCACCGGAATCCAGCCGGCCCGGACGCGTGTGGTCGAGGATGTGCTCACGCCGGCGATCCTGCGCGTCGGCAACCGGACCTATGCGTGCGACATCGTCGGTCAGATCAGCGAGAAGACCCTGATCAACCTGCGCCGCGACGTGCCCATCGGGCTCTCGGCCACCGTGGACATCAAGCTCGACCGCGACCGCACCTATCGCCGGTTCAGCATCCGCTGGAAGCACGGACTCCAGATCAGCGTCCAGCCCATCACCTCGTGGGCGGCGCCGAAGACGATGGTTTCTTGAGAGGCGCGAACCCCCGCACCCCGGTCCTGCGCCGGGGGCGGCCTCACGCCGGGTCGACGGCGAAGGCCATGCCGAGACCGGGTCCCCGGTCGGCATAGTCCACGAGCGCGTAGCCGCGCTCGGCCAGGGCCGCCTCCAGGATGTCGTGGTGCTTGCGGAACATCTGGCCGATGGCGAGCGGCGTCAGGCGCGGGTTGCCGCGCCGGAGTTCGTCCACCCCGACATGGAGCGGCGCGCCGTCCCGATCCGCGATCCGTACCAGGGCGGCGGCCAGATCCGCCGCCTTGGTCTCCGATGCCGATTTCGCCTTGAACGCCATGCCGTCTCCCGCCTGCCCGACGGGACAAGCCGGGGGAGGGCGGCGCGTTCCGTCGCCGCCCCGTCGCCCGAGCCGGGGATCCGATGCGTGGCTCAGTTCGGGTGGAACACCACCTTCACGCAGCCGTCCTTCTTGTCGCGGAAGGTCTTGTAGAGGTCGGGCCCGTCGGCGAGGTTGGTGGAGCGGTGGGTGATCATCGACGTCATGTCGATCCGGCCCGCCTGGATGAGCTTCGTCAGGGGCTCGAGGTAGCGCTTCACGTGGGTCTGGCCGCTCTTCATGGTCAGGCCCTTCTGCACGATCATGCCCATGTTGACCGGGATCGGGCCGCCATAGACGCCCGGCACCGAGACGATGCCGCAGGGGCGCACGGCCTTGATCGCTTCCATCAGGGCGTAGGGCCGCTCGGTCGAGGTGAGCTTCTCCTGGAGCGTGTTCACGAGGCTGGCGAGGCCGTGGCCGGCGCTGGCCTCCATGCCGACGCAGTCGATGACCCCATCGGCGCCCTCGCCCTTGCTGATCTCCTTGATCCGCTCGAACACGTCGTCGTTGACGTAATCGATGATGTCGGTGGCGCCGTAGACGCGGGCGAGCGCGAGGCGCTCCGGCACCGTATCGATGGCGATGATGCGCTCGGCGCCCATGATCTTGGCCGACTGGATCGCGAACAGGCCCACGGGCCCGGCACCCCACACGGCGATGATCTCGCCGCCCTTGATCTCGCAATGCTCGGCGCCCTGCCAGCCCGTGGGCAGGATGTCGGTGAGGAAGAGGAGGGACTCGTCGTCGATGCCCTCGGGCGCCAGCATCGGCGCCACATCCGCCATGGGCACGCGCACGTATTCGGCCTGCCCGCCGGAATAGCCGCCGGTGAGGTGCGAGTAGCCGAACAGGCCGGCGGTGGGATAGCCGAACTGGGCCGCCGCCATGGCACCGTTGCGGTTGGAGCGCTGGCAGACGGAGTAGTTGCCGAGCTTGCACTGGCGGCATTCGCCGCAATTGATGTTGAAGGGCACGACGATGCGGTCGCCCTTCTTGAACTTGGTGAAGCCGTTGCCGACCTCGACCACCTCGCCCATGAATTCGTGGCCGAGGACGTCGCCCGCCTCCATGGTCGGCATCTGACCGTCCATGAGATGGAGGTCCGAGCCGCAGATGGCGCACGACGTCACCTTGATGATGACGTCGCGCGCATCCTCGATCCTCGGATCCGGTACCGTATCACACCGGATGTCGCCCTTGCCGTGCCAGCACAATGCTTTCATCCGGATCGTCCTTCTGAATCTGTCCGACAGACGATCCGCGCCGTGGCCAAGATTCCCGGGAAGGAAAATCAGGCCGCGATGGGCATTTCATCTCCCGGCGATGGGTTCGATACCGGTTCAAGACGATGCACGGCGGATAGGTTCCGGGTGTTCAACCTTTCAGGAAGGTCAGGAGATCGGTCGTCAGCCGTTCGGCATGGGTGAACGGCAGGGCGTGGGAGCCGCCCTCGTAGACCGTGAAGGTCGAACCCGGGATCGCCGCCGCCGCCGCCCGGCCCGACACGTCGATGGGGACGGTCTGGTCGTCGTCGCCGTGGATGATCAGGGTCGGCACCCGGAAATGCGTCATGTCGGGCCGGAAATCCGTCTCGCCGAAGGCCCGCACGCAGGCCATGGTGGCTTTCGGCGAGGCGCGCATGGCGAGATCGCCCGTCCACCGCATGAGTTCGGTGGAGGACGGCGCGGAGAACACCCCGACGCCGAAGAAGGTCTTCGAGAAGTTCGCGAGGAAGTGCGGCCGGTCGGTCTCGAGGCCGTCGATCATGCCCTCGAACACGCCCGCATCGACGCCGTCGGGGTGGTCGGGGGTCTTCAGCAGCATCGGCGTCACCGCCGAGACGAGGGCGACGCGGGAGACGCGGGCGCCGCCATGGCGCGACAGGTAGCGGGCGATCTCGCCGCCGCCCATGGAGAAGCCGACGAGGGCCACGTCCTGGAGGTCGAGGTGGTCGAGGACCGCCTTCAGGTCGTCGGCGAAGGTGTCGTAGTCGTAGCCGCCCCAGGGCTGGTCCGAGCGGCCGAACCCGCGCCTGTCGTAGGCGACGGTGCGAAACCCGGCTTCGGTGACGGCCGGCATCTGGTACTCCCACATGTCGGCGTCGAGGGGCCAGCCGTGGATGAAGACGACGGGGCGGCCGGTGCCCCAATCCTTGTAGTACAGGCGGGTGCCGTCCGGGGTGTCGAGGAAGGGCATGTGAACTCCGTCGCCAGGGGAGCCGGTCGGGCCGGCGGGACGACAGGCTAAGGGCCGAACGGCGCCTGCGTTCCCGTGTCCCCTGGGCCGGATCGGTGCGCCTCCCTATCTCCCGATCCGATGCCGTCCGCTCCCGACTTCGACACGACCGCCGCGTCCCTGCGTGCCTGCCGCCTCTGCCGCGATGCCCCGGTCTACGGTGCGCCCCTGCCGCAGGAGCCGCGCCCCATCGTCCAGGGAAGCTCCGGCGCCCGCCTGTGCATCGCCAGTCAGGCGCCGGGCAACAAGGCCGACAAGAGCGGCGTCCCGTTCATGGATCCGTCCGGGATCCGCCTGCGCGATTGGCTCGGCCTCGACGAGGCGGCGTTCTACGACGCCACGCGTCTCGCCATCGTGCCCATGGGGGCGTGCTTTCCGGGTTACGACGCCAAGGGCGGGGACCGGCCGCCCCGGCGCGAATGTGCCGAGCGCTGGCGGGTGGAGCTGTTCGCCGGACTGCCCGACCTCGACCTCATCCTGGTCATCGGCCAATACGCGCAGGCGTGGCACCTCGGCCGGTCGAAGGGCGGCCTCACCGAGACCGTCCGGAACTGGCGCGCCGTCCTCGACACGCCGCGCCGGCCCCGCGTGCTGCCCCTGCCGCACCCGTCCTGGCGCAACAGCGGCTGGCTGAAAGCCAATCCGTGGTTCGAGGCCGAGCTGCTGCCGGTGCTGCGGGCCGAAGTCGCGCGCGCCATGCACCCACGATCCTGACCCTCGCGTTGACAGCACGGGCCGGACGCGGGATGGCCGCCCGACCCAGCGCAACTGCCAGGATTTGCCCATGCCCGCCCTCACCGACCCGCGCGACCGCCTCATCGTCGCCCTCGATGTCGCGACGGTGGCGGAGGCGGAAGGCTTGGTGGAGCGCATCGGCGATGCCGCGACCTTCTACAAGATCGGTTATCGCCTCGCCTATGCGGGCGGCCTCGCCCTCGTCCCGCGTCTGGCCGCCGCCGGCCTCAAGGTGTTCCTCGACCTGAAGCTCCACGACATCGGCAACACCGTCGAGGAGGGGGTGCGGGCGCTGGCGGATCTCGGGCCGACCTTCCTCACGGTGCATGCCTATCCGCAGACCATGCGGGCGGCCGTGCGGGGACGCGGCACGGGCGGGCTCCAGATCCTCGCCGTCACCGTGCTCACCTCCTACGACGAGGCCGATGCGCGCGAGGCCGGCTACGCCCTGCCCGTCGCCGATCTCGTCGCACAGCGCGCGCGCCAGGCCGACGAGGCGGGAATCGACGGCATCGTCTGCAGCGCCGTCGAGGCGGTCTCGGTCCGGGGCGTGGTGGGGCCGTCGCGCCTCATCGTCACCCCTGGCATCCGCCCGGCCGGCAGCGGCCTCGGCGACCAGAAGCGGGTGATGACGCCGGGCGAGGCCAGGGCGGCGGGCATCGACCATGTGGTGGTCGGCCGCCCGATCACCGGGGCCGGCGATCCGCGCGCGGTGGCGCGGGCCATCGTGGCCGAGATGGCGTGATTTCCCGGTTCAGGCAGACGGGCGCAGGCTCCTGAGCAGGAAGGCGATCATCGCCTCCACGGGCGGAACCCCGGCATCGGGATACCGGCTCACCAGGGTGGGATGGCAGTAGCGCAGGACGGCGGTGTGAAGGCACGCGGCGGCCGTCGCGGGATCGTCGACCACGAACTCTCCGGCCGCGGTTCCCTCGCGCACCAGCGTCTCGATCATCGCGCCGATCCGCCGGATATGGTCGGCGCACACGTTCCAGCTCTCGGCGACGGCGGCCTCCACCATCTCGTGCATGCGCGGATTGGCGTCGCAACGCTCGACGCAGGCCCGGTGCAGGACCAGGATCACGCTCGCGAGACGTTCGCTGGCCTGGCGGTCCGGCCCCTCGGCCGCCGCCGCGACACGCTGCTCGGTCTCGTCCATGAGGCGCTTGATGACCGCCTCGTGAATCGCCTTCTTCGACTCGAAGAAACGATACACGTTCGCCGGACTCATCCGCAGGGTGCGGGCGATGTCGGCGACGGTGGTCTTCTGGTAGCCGATCTCCCGGAAGGCCCGTTCGGCGGTTTCCAGGATACGGCACCGTGTCATCGGGGCCGCTTCGTGGGTGAGGGGAATGTCGTCGGGAAGGGCGGTCACGGGCGCCACTGCGATGGTCATGCCGTCACGCTAGGCGGCGGCCCGTGCAAGGTCAAAGGCTCAGACGGCCTTCGACACATGTCACACGCGAACTGTGCTTTAGGAGCCGAACTGAGAGCCGAGCTGCTCCAGATATTCCGCCAGATCGACCCCGCCGATGCGCTTGCCGTAATCGAAGCGCATGCCCTGACGAATGTCGACGCTGCTCGACTTCGTCGTCAGGGTGAACGGCTTGACGCAGATCCAGGCGCCGTCGCGGCGGTGCTCGAAGAAGTTCAGGATCTCGTGCTTGGCCATGGCCGGGTTCCCCTCTGTCTGGGGAAACAACGGCCATCAACCGCGACGGTTCACCGGATGCCTAAATTTCGCCATGCTCGCCAAAGCTTGGCCGTAACGATGGGCCGATGTGGAGCGGGGGAGCTGTGACTTTCGTCGCCCGCTCCCCCGCGGCGATTCAAGCCGCGCTCTTCAGCGGGCCGATCTTCTCGTGGAAGTCCGGACCGTTGATCGTCTTCGTCACGTAGCCGTCGCGGATGAGGTAGTCGCCGAAGCGCTCGCCCGGCCGCTTGTTCTTCGCGTAGGCGGCAAACAGCGGGTCGAGGATCGTCTTGATCTCGGAGGCCGTCACGTCCTCCCCGTAGAGCTTGCCCAGGCGCGAACCGTCGAAGGCGGCGCCGAGATAGAGGTGGTAGCGCTCGGGGCCGCGGCCGACGAGGCCGATCTCGGCGATGAAGGGTCGGGCGCAGCCGTTGGGGCAGCCGGTCATCCGGATGGTGATCTCGTCGTCGGCGAGACCGTGCGACGCGAGGCTCGTTTCGAGCTCGGTCATGAGGTCGGGCAGGTAGCGCTCGCTCTCGGCCAGGGCGAGGCCGCAGGTCGGCAGCGCCACGCAGGCCATGGAGTTGCGCCGCAGGGCGCTCGCCCCCTTCATCATGCCGTGCTCGTCGACCAGCGCCTCGATCTCGGCGCGCTTCTCGGAGGGCACGTTGGCAATGATGACGTTCTGATTGCCGGTGAGCCGGAAATCGCCCTCGTGGATCCGGGCGATCCGGCGCAGGCCCGTCAGGAGCTGCGGGCCGTTCTCGTAATCCTTGATCCGGCCCGACGCGACGTAGAGCGTGAGGTGGTGGCGGCCATCGTCGCCCTCGGTCCAGCCGTAGCGGTCGCCGTTGTTGGTGAACGTGAACGGCTTCGGGTCGGCGAGCGGCTTGCCGACGCGCTTCTCGACCTCGGCGCGGAAGGCCGCCAGCCCGTAGCGCTCGATGGTGTACTTCAGGCGCGCGTTCTTGCGGACCTTGCGGTTGCCCCAGTCGCGCTGCACCGTCATCACGGCTTCGGCCGCCTTCAGGGCGTCCTCGGGCTCGATGAAGCACATGACATCGGCCGTGCGCGGGAAGGTGTCGGTCTCGCCATGGGTCATGCCCATGCCGCCGCCCACCGTGACGTTCCAGCCTGTGACCTCGTTCTTCTCGTCCAGAATGGCGATGAAGCCGAGGTCGTGGGCGAAGATGTCGACCTCGTTCGAGGGCGGCACGGCGATCACGGTCTTGAACTTCCGCGGCAGGTAGGTCTTGCCGTAGACGGGCTCGACCTC
>Ga0182231_1000041_pt1 | contig 41168 bp, 37 predicted proteins | sample G6R1MG_29_FD_129667 | JGI IMG/M metagenome (GOLD analysis project Ga0182231, IMG submission 129667) | Miscanthus phyllosphere microbial communities from Michigan, USA - G6R2_NF_07NOV2016_LD1 MG | ecosystem: Host-associated > Plants > Phyllosphere > Phylloplane/Leaf | place: USA: Michigan...
ATGTCGGCGGCCTCCGCCCGCATGACCTTCTTCGCCTTCGCGGCGGTGATGGGCGCGTCCATGTCCTCGCTGCTCCTCGTTTTCACGGGCGCCAGCGTGGTGCGGGTGTTCTTCATCACGGCGGCGACCTTCGGCGGCCTGAGCCTCTACGGCTACACGACGAAGCGTAGCCTGTCGGGCATGGGCTCGTTCCTGATCATGGGCCTCATCGGCCTGATCATCGCCTCGGTGGTGAACATCTTCATGGCCTCCTCGGCCCTGCAGTTCGCCATCTCGGTCCTCGGCGTGCTCATCTTCGCCGGCCTCACGGCCTACGACACGCAGAAGCTGAAGGAGATGTTCCTCTACAGCGGCCTCGACGCCGAGGGTGCGGCCAAGATGTCCGTCAACGGCGCCCTGACCCTGTACCTGGACTTCATCAACATGTTCCAGATGCTGCTGTCGCTTCTCGGCGACCGTCGCTGAGGCGGACACGCGGACGAACCGAGAAAGGCCCCGGCGGGACACCGCCGGGGCCTTTTTCTTGCGCGCCATGTTCGTGCTCGGGTGCCTCACACCGCGCGCAGGGGCGGTTCCAGCACGGCGAGCACGCGGGCGAGATCCTGACCGCGCTTCATCACCAGTCCGGAGGCCGCCACCACCGCGTAGGCCCCCTGGCGCCGGGCGAGCTTGGGGTCCTTCTCCACCCGGTAGAGCGGCATCTCGGAGCTGCGCCGGTAGATCGAGAACACCGCCTTGTCACGGCGGAAATCGAGGGCGTAGTCGCGCCATTCGCCCGCCGACACCATGCGGCCGTAGAGGTTGAACAGCACGCGCAGTTCCGCCCGGTCGAAGGCGATCTGCGGAGGGACGGGCGCCGAGGGGAAGGGAATGATCCGGGCCGCGGGGTCGGACGATCTCGGTTCGGCGCTTGTCCTCTCGCTCATCGTCGCTCCTGTGTCGGAATGGTCCGGTTCCGAATGATGGTCCCGCCTTCCGGCACCCGCAAGGCCGGCCCTCGGCAAGGACGGGGTTCCAGCGTCGCGCCCGCCTGAGCCTCGGCGGCGCCGTCGACGGAGTGCGCTGGCGCACCGTCACCTTTCCGCCGCGAAGATGCCCTGCCCACGCCGCGATGAGACGGCACACCTGTTGCCGAACCTCGTCGCCTCCGTCGGCCGGCGCGGCACCCGGATCTCACGCTCCCCAGCGCCCGGATGCCGACCGGCCCTCGCGGACCGACACTCCAGAGGTTTCGAGACCCAAGGACTTCAGGCCGCCTCTCCGGAGCGCGGCCTTTTTTTTCGCGCGTCGCCCCGTCACCGGGTCTATGACGGACCGACGTACTCTCCTGCGGGACGACAGGTCTTGGTCCAGTTCGATGCCGGCTTTCGTCAGACCCTCGCGGACCTGTTCGCGTGGCGCCGCGACGTGCGCCGCTTCCGCGCCGATCCGGTGGACGAGGCCGTCCTGCGCCGCTGCCTCGACCTCGCGGCCCTGAGCCCGTCCGTGGGCAACAGCCAACCCTGGCGCTTCGTCCGGGTGGCGGACCCGACCCGGCGCGCCGCCGTCACGGCGAGCTTCCAGCGCTGCAACGCCGCGGCCGCGACGGGCTACGCGGGCGAGCGTCGCGACGCCTATCTCCGTCTCAAGCTCGCCGGCCTCGCCGAGGCGCCGGTGCATCTCGCGGTGTTCTGCGACGAGGACACCGAGACCGGCTACGGCCTTGGCCGCGCCACCATGCCGGAGATGCTGCGCTATTCCGTGGTGGGCGCCGTGCAGGCCTTCTGGCTCGCCGCCCGCGCCCACGGCCTCGGGGTCGGCTGGGTGTCCATCCTGGAACCCGAGACCGTGTGCACGGTCCTCGACGTGCCCTGCGCCTGGCACCTCGTCGCCTATCTATGCGTCGGCTTACCCGTGGAGGAGCACGCCGACCCGGAACTCGTCCGCCACGGCTGGCAGGCGCGGGTCGCGACCGCCCTGATCGAGCGTTGAGCGGGCCGCAAGGCTAACCGATCCTTGAAATCGTCCGTTGCTTTGCGTCGATCGGACCGGCCCCGCCTTTTACCGTAACGGCAAGTCCTACGCAGTTATCCCCGGCCGAAAGGAAGATCTCATCGGAACGGCAACCTTGGCCATGAATTGTGGTCGTCAGTACAGTCAAGCTGACGGGGACGAGTGCCATGGTCGGGTTCGGAAAAATCGCGGTCGCGCTGCTGGGCGTTTCGCTCGGGACGATGCCGGCGGCGGCGCGGGAGGTGGTCGCGTTCGCCGAAGGGATGAGCCCCGGCACCGTGGTGGTCCGCACGGCGGAGCGCCGGCTCTACCTCGTCAACGGCGACGGCACGGCGATCCGTTATCCCGTGGCCGTGGGCAAGCCCGGCAAGCAGTGGACCGGCACCCGACAGATCGACGGCAAGTACGTCGAGCCCGCCTGGTCGCCGCCCCGTGAGGTGAAGCGCGACAACCCGCGCCTGCCCAACGTCATCGCCGGCGGCTCGCCGCACAATCCCATGGGCTCGGCGGCCTTGACCCTGTCGGGTGGGGAATACGCCATCCACGGCACCAACCGGCCGAACTCCATCGGCTCCTACGCCTCGTACGGCTGCATCCGCATGTACAATCAGGACGTGGTCGACCTCTACAGCCGCGTTTCCGTCGGCACGCCCGTCTACGTGGTGCGCTGACCCGGGGCGCGTTCCCGCATCGGCCCGAGGCGCGGATGCCGGCTTTCGGGAGAGCCGGTGCCCGATCGGCTCAGAAGTCGACGGCGATGCCCTTGATCTCCCAATCGTCGTAACGCACCGGCTCCAGGCCGCCACGACCCTGGCGCTCGCGGGCCGCCGCGATCTCGGCCGCCCGCGCGTCGATGTCCCTGCGCCGGGCCTCCGCCTCGGCGAGCGCGCGGGCGGCGGCGGGCGAGAGGGGCGGGCGCCCGGCGGTTTCGGGTTCGTCCTGCATCGGCATGGCTTGCATCTCGGCGGCGAGGGGTGAAAGGGCTGTCTCGAAGATACCCGGCCGGGCCGGGGACCGTGTGGGGAAAGTGGGACTCATGGCGATACGCCGCAACGCGGAAGGGCCGACGACGGCCATCGACCGCACCGTCGCGGGCCTTGCCGCCCGTCAGGTCGCCCACGGCGCCGTGGCCGATCTGCTGGCCAACACCCACGCCTTCGCGCTGGAGGACGCCCTGGCCCAGGCCGGGCGCCACGCCGACCTCGATGCCGCCGACACGGCCCTGGCCCGGGCCATCGCCACCGCCACGTTCCGGCGCCTCGGCTTCCTGCGGGCGATCCTCGCCGCGCGCCTGTCCCAGGGCCTGCCCGAGGACCAGCCCCGCCTCGTCGCACTCCTGGCGACGGGGGCGGCGCAGATCCTCGACCTCAACGTGCCCGACCACGCCGCCGTCGACCTCGGCGTGCGGATCGCCAAGGGCGACCCGCAGCTCCAGCACCTGTCCGGCCTCGTCAACGCGGTCCTACGCCGGATCGTGCGCGAGCGCGCCGAGATCGAGGCCGAGACGAACGATCCCCTGGGCCGGAACACGCCGGGATGGCTCGCCGGCCGCTGGCGGGACGCCTATGGCGAGACCACCGCCCGGGCCGTCGCGGCCGCCCACCTCGCGGGCGCCGCCCTCGACATCACCGTCAAGGGTTCGGCGGCCGAATGGGCCGAACGCCTCGGCGGAACCGTGCTGCCCACGGGGAGCGTGCGACTCCACGAGGTCCGCTCCGCCGTAACCGACCTGCCCGGCTACGCCGAGGGCGCCTGGTGGGTGCAGGACGCCGCCGCCGCGATTCCCGCCCGGCTCCTCGCCGTGACGCCCGGGCAGCGGGTGGCGGACCTCTGCGCCGCGCCGGGGGGCAAGACCGCGCAGCTCGCCTCCGCCGGAGCGACGGTGGTGGCCGTCGACCGCTCGGCGCCCCGCCTCGAACGCCTGCGCGAAAACCTCGGCCGGCTGGGGCTCGCGGCGGAGATCCGCGTCGGCAACGCCCTCGAGGTGGAGGAGCCGGGCGGGTTCGACGCTGTGCTCCTGGATGCGCCCTGCTCGGCGACCGGCACCCTGCGCCGGCATCCGGACGTGGCCTGGACCAAGGCGGGCAACGACATCCTGCGGCTCGCCGCCCTGCAGCGCCGGCTGTTCGACCGGGCCGCGCTCCTGGTGAAACCGGGCGGCCGGATCGTCTACTGCACCTGTTCCCTGGAGCCCGAGGAGGGCGAGCGCCAGGTTCGGGACTTCCTCAAGCGCAACGACGGATTCGAGCGCGTCCCGGTGACGCCCGACGAGCTGGGCGGCCTCACCGACCTCATCGACGCGCAGGGCGACCTGCGCACGCTGCCGTCGCACCTCGACGGCACTGCCCCGGAGAACCGCGGCGGCCTCGACGGCTTCTTCGCCAGCCGCCTGCGCCGGACGGCGTGACGCCAACGAAAAGGGCGGCCGCAGCGAGCGGTCGCCCAGGGGCCGAACGGACGAGATAAATTTTAGAACATTCCGTCGGGCGGATCATCGGATCGCGCCACCGACCAGGACCGAAAAACCACCGGCTTCCTCGTGCGGGAAGAAACCTGGTGGAGCTGAGCGGGATCGAACCGCTGACCTCCGCAGTGCGATTGCGGCGCTCTCCCATCTGAGCTACAGCCCCGTTCCGGGGTGCGGGCCTTTTAGGCGCGCGCACGCCGGCCTGTCAATTCCGGAAATCCAGCTGCTTTGCGTGCGCGTGATCCGTGCCCGGGGCGCCGGACCACGAGGACATCGATCCCACGCATGAATGCCTTCCTCTGGCTCTTCGACACCGTCGTGCAGCTCTACATCTACGTGCTCATCGCCAGCGCCGTCCTGAGCTGGCTCGTGGCGTTCAACGTCGTGAACGTGCGCAACCCCATCGTCTCGCAGATCGGCGAGGTGCTCTACCGGCTGACCGAGCCGGTGCTGCGGCCGATCCGCAACATCCTGCCCAACCTCGGCGGCGTCGACCTGTCGCCCATCGTGCTGGTGCTGCTGCTCCTGTTCGCGAGCCGCCTGCTCCACGAATTCGTGCCGGTGCAGCCCGCGGTCTACGTGCGCTGAGCGCCCCACGCCCCGGGCCGTCCCGCGTCGGTGAGCCGGCGTGGGACGGCCCGGCTCTTAGCTGCATCGCAGGGACCCGCCGCCGAGCCGGCGCCCATCCCCGCGAACCCCGCTCCAAGGACGATCCGCGCCCATGAAGACCAATCCCGGCCGCTTCTTCGAGGATTACCGCCTCGGCGAGACCATCCGCCACGCCACGCCGCGCACGGTGACCACCGGCGACGTCGCGCTCTACACGGCGCTCTACGGCCCCCGCTTCGCCGTGCAGTCGTCGGACGCCTTCGCCAAGGCGCTTGGCTATCCCCAGAGCCCGCTCGACGATCTGCTCACCTTCCACGTGGTGTTCGGCAAGACCGTGCCGGACATCTCGCTCAACGCCCTGGCCAACCTCGGCTACGCCGAGGGCGGGTTCCGGCGGCCGGTCTATCCGGGCGAGACCCTGTCCACGGTCTCCGAGGTCATCGGTCTGAAGGAGAGCTCCAACCGCCAGACCGGCGTGGTCTACGTGCGCTCGACGGGCTCCGACGCCAACGGCGAGACCGTGCTGAGCTATTGCCGCTGGGTGCTGGTGAAGAAGCGCGACCCCGAGGCCAAGATCGCGCAGGAGCACGTGCCGACCTTCGCCAAGGTGGTGTCGCCCGCCGACCTCGCCGGGGCGCTGCCGCCCCTCGACGCGGGCGCCTACGACGTCGATCTGGCGGGCAGCCCGCACCGCTTCGGCGACTACGTGGTCGGCGAGAAGATCGACCACGTCGACGGCATGACCGTCGAGGAGGCCGAGCACCAGATCGCGACTCGCCTGTTCCAGAACACCGCCAAGGTGCATTTCGATGCCTTCGCGACGAAGGACACCCGGTTCGGCCGGCGGCTGATCTATGGCGGCCACGTGATCTCGCTCGCCCGCGCCCTCAGCTTCAACGGCCTCGCCAACGCGTTCGCGATCGCCGGCATCAATGCCGGCCGCCACGTCGCGCCGCTGTTTGCCGGCGACACCGTCTATGCCTGGAGCGAGGTGCTGGAGACGGCGGACCTCCCAGGCCGGACCGATGTCGGCCTCCTGCGCCTGCGTACGGTGGCGACGAAGAACCAGCCCTGCGGTGCCCACCCGGACAAGGTCGGCGACGCCTACGACCCCTCGGTGATCCTCGACCTCGACTACTGGGCGTTCATGCCGCGCTGACTTTCGCTCCGCCGATCATCCGGCGAAGAACAGACCGACCACGGCGTGCCGGAGCGGGTTCGCCGGGTCGGAGAGCAGACGGATCGCCATGGCGCACGCGATGGTGACGAGGAGGGGCCGGATCAGGCGCGCGCCGAGGCGGATGGCGAGGCGGGCGCCGATCTGCGCGCCGAGGACGGCACCCACCGCCATGACGAGGCCGATGGCCCAGGCGACGTGGCCGCCGAGGGCGAACAGGGCGAGGCTGCCGAGGTTGCTCGCCGCGTTGGCGAGCTTGGTGTGGGCGGTGGCGCGCACGACGCCGAGGCCCAGCAGGGTCACGAACCCGATCATGTAGAACGCGCCGGCGCCCGGCCCGAACACCCCGTCGTAGAACCCGACGGCCGGCGCCCAGGTGAGGGCGAACAGGGCCGGACTCATCCGCGCCGTGGCGTCCTCGGCGCTCATGCGGCGCGCGGTGGCGAAGTAGAGGGCGATCCCCACGAGCAGGATCGGCACGCCCGCGTCGAGCACGGGGCGCGGGAGCAGACTGACGCAGAGGGCGCCCGCCACGGAGGCGAGGCCGGCCGCGACGGCGATCTTCCAGGCGGCCGGCCAATGGATCAGGCCGCGCCGGGCGAAGGCGACGGTCGAGGAGACGGCGCCGGCCGAACCCTGGAGCTTGTTCGTCGCGATGGCGCTCACGGGATCGAGGCCGGCGAGCAGCAGGGTCGGCAGCGTGATCAGGCCGCCGCCGCCCGCGATGGCATCGACGCAGCCCGCCGCGACAGCCACGGCGAACAGGCCCGCGAGCAGGCCGGGATCGACACCGAAGATCATGTGGCCTCTGGCGATGCAGGACGAGCCGACCGGAGGCGGGCGTATCGAAACCGAAGCGCGCCGGGAGTCGAACGCGCCTCGATCGGCAGGGAAATCAGTTGCGGACGACGACCTTGGTGCCGACCTTCACCCGGTCGTAGAGGTCGACCACGTCCTTGTTGGTCATGCGGATGCAACCCGACGAGACGGCGGCGCCCATGGTCTCGGGCTCGTTCGAGCCGTGGATCCGGTAGAGGCTCGAGCCGAGATAGAGGGCGCGGGCGCCCAGCGGATTGTCCTGACCGCCGGCCATGAAGCGCGGCAGGTCGGGGCGGCGGGCCAGCATCTGGGCCGGCGGGCGCCAATCCGGCCATTCCTTCTTCATGGTGACGGACTTCTGGCCCGACCACGAGAAGCCCTGGCGGCCGACGCCGACGCCGTAGCGCACGGCCTGCCCGCCCGGCAACACGTAGAACAGACGCCGCTGGCTCGTGGAGACCACGATGGTGCCGGGCTTCTCGGCGCCCTTCCAGGCCACCGTCTCGCGCGGGATCGCCTGCTCCCGGAAGATGTTCATGAAGTCGGCGATGGGGCCGCTGTCGAACGGATTGCCGGCCCGGGCGGCGGGCGCCGTCACGAGGGTGAGGGCGAGGGCGAAAGCGGATGCGGCGAGGCGCGTCTGCATGATGTTCTCCTCCAGCCGGAACGGGCCCGGGGCCGTCGCGGCACCGATTCCGACCGGCAGATGGTCGACCACGGATCAAGGGCCGGAGCCTTGGCCGCCGGGGCCGGAACGGTCAACGGGCAGGCGGTGGAAGGAGGGGTGCCTGTGTGATCCCGGCAACGCCCCCCGCCGGGCCTGCCAGTCGTCGACAGGCCGCCGATGCTAGACAAAATGCCGCAGGAACTTGTTCCGGCGTCGCCGAGGCCCCAATCTCCGGGATGTGAGTGGCACCGTACCGTACCCAGAGTCGCTTTTCGGCGCAGACAGAACGCTTCCGGCCGCGAACCCCCTCGGTTCGCCGCTGCGGCGCGTCCTGCGTCACGTCCTGCCGGGCCTGTTCCACCTCCTCGCCCTCGTCCTGATGGTCTGCCCGTCCCTGCCGGAGACGGGGCCGCTCCCTTCCGGCCAGTCCCTCGCCGGGCCGACGATCGCCTGGGTCGACGACGACCCGGCACTCGCCGATACCCCGAAGATGGCGCGCGTGGCCAACGACGCCGACGATCTGCGCGATGTCTTCGCCGTCCATGCCCCCGGGCCACGGCCCACCGCGACGGGCAGCGTGGCGATGGGTCCCGCCCGTGCGGACGAGCCGCGCACCCGCGAGGATCATCCTCCGGTCCGACCTCCCAGGCACCGCGCCTGAGACGAGGCGGGACTTCACGATTTCTTGTGGCGCGTCCCATAGCCTCCGTCCCCGTCCGGATCGGATCCGTGGTCGGGAGCCGTCGTCGGATCGCCAGAATCGTCCGTCAGACCGGTCGCGTGAGAGCCAAGCCGTCCCGCCGCCGGCCTTCGCACCCAACGATGCCACGCGCATCCCTCCGTCCGGGCTTCACCTCCGTGGCCCGGCGCCTGCCGCACGCTCCCCTCGATTCCCGGGGCGGGACGGCTTGACCCTTGAACGCGGCGCGTTCGGCTTAGCCCCGGCGGCCGCGCATCGACCGAATTCCGCAGGAGCGAAGTGATCGTGACGTCCCCCTCCCTAAGCGTGTTCTGGGCTCGGCCGGCTTCCGTCGCCGTCGGCATCGTCCTCGTCACCCTGTCGGCCTGCAACCAGAAACAGCAGGCGGCGGCACCGGTGCCGGTCCCACCGCCGGAGGTGAGCGTCGTCACCGTGCGCGAGCAGCCGATCCCCTACGTGCGCGACCTGCCCGGCCGCGTCGCGCCCATGCGGATCGCCGAGGTGCGCTCGCGGGTCTCCGGCCTCGTCATCAAGCGGACCTTCGAGCAGGGCAGCTTGGTCAAGGAAGGCGACGTCCTCTACAAGATCGATCCGGCGCCGTTCCAAGTCGAATTGCAGAGCGCCGAGGCGGTGCTCGCCCGCACGGAGGCCGCGCAGGTCCTGGCCGGACAGCAGGCCGACCGCCTGGAACAGCTGCTGACCCGCCAGACGGCGAGCCAGGCCCAGTACGACAGCGCCTATGCGGGCCTGAAGCAGGCGCAAGCCGAGGTCGCCGGCGCCAAGGCCGCCCGCGATCGGGCCAAGCTCAACCTGAATTACACGGATGTCCGCGCTCCGATCTCGGGCCGCATCGGCCGCGCCCTCCTCACGGAGGGCACCCTGGTGGACCAGGGCGCCACCTCGAACCTCGCCACCATCCAGCAGCTCGATCCGATCTACGTCGACATCACCCAGTCGGTGGGCGAACTGAACAAGTTGCGCCGGGATCTGGCCAGCGGCGAACTCTCGCGCCTGTCGGGCGACACCGCCAACGTCCACCTCATCATGGACGACGGCTCGCTCTACGGCTCCGCAGGCCGGCTCCTGTTCTCGGACGTCACCGCCGATCCGAGCACGGGCCAGGTGACCCTGCGCGTGCAGTTCCCCAACCCGCACGACGAGCTCTTCCCGGGCATGTACGTGCGCGCCCGGATCAAACAGGGCATCGATACCGACGCCCTCGCCGTGCCGCAGCAGGCGATCCAGCGCACCAGCGACGGCAAGCCCGAGGTCTGGGTGGTGCGCGACGGCGACAAGGTGATGCTCCAGCCCATCGAGGTCGGCCCCGTGGTCGACAGCCAGTGGATCGTCCGCTCGGGCTTGAAGGTCGGCGACCGCGTCGTGGTCGAGGGCGTGCAGAAGATCTCCGCCGGCCAGCAGGTGAAGACCGTCGAGCTCCACCCCGCCACGGAGGACACCACCCCCAAGCCCCGCGACACCGACGTGGTCGAACCGGCTCCGAAGACGGACGCCAAACCCGTTCCCCAGTCCGCCGCGCAGGTTCGCTGACCCATGGCCCGTTTCTTCATCGACCGGCCGGTCTTCGCCTGGGTCGTCGCCCTGTTCATCATCCTGGGCGGCGTGCTCTCGATCCCGATGCTGCCGGTGGCGCAGTATCCAGTGATCGCGCCCCCATCCATCGCCCTCTCGACGGCCTTCCCCGGCGCATCGGTGGAAAGCCTCTACACCGGCACCACGCGCCTCATCGAGGACGAGCTCAACGGTGCCGCCAACATCATGAGCTTCGAATCGACGACCGATTCGTTCGGCTCCATCAACATCACGGCGACCTTTCAACCGGGCACCGACCCGGCGCTGGCCTCCGTCGAGGTGCAGAACCGCCTCAAGCGCGTCGAGGCGCGCCTGCCGGCGGAGGTGCGCCAGCAGGGCATCCTCGTGGAGGAAGCCTCGGCCGCGACGCTCAACATCATCACCCTCGTCTCGACGGACGGGAAGATGGACGAGATCGGGCTGGGCGACTTCCTCATCCGCAACGTGATCAACGAGATCCGGCGCGTACCGGGGGTCGGCCGCGCGACGCTCTACTCGACGGAGCGCAGCTTGCGCGTCTGGGTCGATCCGGACAAGCTGCGCGGCCTGTCGCTCAGCCCCGACGACGTCGCCGACGCCATCCGTGCCCAGAACGTCCAGATCGCGTCGGGCGCCATCGGTGCCCAGCCGAGCCCGGTCAAGAACGCGGTGTTCGCGCCGATCATCGTCAAGGGCCAGCTCAACACCGTCGAGGATTTCGGCGCCATCGTCCTCAGGGCGAACTCGGACGGCTCGAACGTGCGCCTGCGCGACGTGAGCCGGATCGAACTCGGCGGCGACGCCTACCAGTTCTCGACCCGGCTCAACGGTGGCGAGGCGGCCGGTATCTCGGTGACCCTCGCGCCGGACGGCAACGCGCTGGAGACGGCCCAGGCGATCCGCGCCAAGATGGAGGAGCTGTCGCAGTTCTTCCCGCCGGGCCTGAAGTGGGACATCCCCTACGACATCACCCCGGCGGTGAAGGCCTCCATCGAGAAGGTGCTGCACACCCTCGTGGAGGCGGTGATCCTCGTGTTCATCGTGATGTTCCTGTTCCTCCAGAACATCCGCTACACCCTGATCCCGACCATCGTGGTGCCCATCGCCCTCATGGGTACGGTGACGGTGATGCTGCTCTCCGGCTTTTCCATCAACGTGCTGACCATGTTCGGCATGGTGCTGGCCATCGGCATCCTCGTCGACGACGCCATCGTGGTGGTCGAGAACGTCGAGCGCATCATGAACGAGGAGGGGCTTCCCCCGAAGGAGGCCACCGCCAAGGCGATGGAGCAGATCACCGGCGCCATCATCGGCATCACCCTGGTGCTCGTCGCCGTGTTCATCCCGATGGCGTTCTTCCCCGGCTCGGTGGGCATCATCTACCGGCAGTTCTCCATCGCCATGGTGACGTCCATCGGCTTCTCGGCCCTGCTCGCCCTGTCCCTGACCCCGGCCCTGTGCGCGACCCTGCTGAAGCCCGTTGAGAAGGGCCACGCCCACGCCAAGGGCGGGTTCTTCGGGTGGTTCAACCGCATCGTCGATCGCGAGACCGCCCGGTACGGGCGCGGTGTCGCCTGGTTCATCAAGGCGTCCGGCCGGGTGATGGTGGTCTATCTCGTGCTGGTCGTGGGCGTGGCCTACGCGTTCGTGCGCCTCCCCGAGGGCTTCCTGCCCCTCGAGGACCAGGGCTTCTTCACCGTCGACATCCAGACGCCCCCGGGCGCGTCGTTCAATCGGACCCAGGCGGCGGTCCGCAAGGTGGAACAGCACCTCCTCGCCCAGCCGGGCGTCGCCACGGTGACGATGCTGAACGGCTTCTCGTTCTCGGGCCAGGGGGCGAACCTGAGTCAGGCGTTCGTGACCCTGAAGCCTTGGGGCGAGCGCGACGCGTCGAGCTCCGCCGCCGCGCTGGTGGCGGGCACCAACACCGCGCTCGCCGGCTACCGCGACGCCATCGTCGACGCCCAGGAGCCGCCCCCGGTGGACAACCTCGGCAACGCCGCCGGCTTCTCGTTCCGCCTTCAGGACCGGGCGCAGCGCGGATACTCGGCCCTCATGGCGGCCGAGGCGCAGTTGATGTCGCTCGCGCGCAAGAGCCCCGTCCTCCAGAAGATGAAGATCGAGGGCCTGCCGCCGGCACCGCAGGCCGAACTCATCATCGACCGCGAGAAGGCCGCTGCCCTCGGGGTGAAGTTCGAGGACATCAACTCGACGATCCAGGTCAACCTCGGCTCGGTCTACACCAACGACTTCCCGAACCAAGGCAAGATGCAGCGCGTCTACGTGCAGGCGGAGCAGCTCCAGCGCATGCAGGCCACCGATCTCCTGAGCTACGCGGTGAAGAACGCACAGGGCGCGATGGTGCCGATGTCGTCCTTCGCGGAACTCAAATGGGGCATGGGGCCGAGCCAGATCGTCGGCTTCAACGGCTACCAGTCCGTGCGCATCACCGGCGAGCCGAACCCCGGCTACACCTCGGGCGACGCCATCGCCGAGATGGAGCGCCTGATGCGGCAGCTGCCCAAGGGCTTCGGCTACACCTGGACCGGGCAATCGCTCCAGGAGAAGCTCGCCGGCAGCCAGGCGAGCCTGCTCCTCGCCCTCTCGGTGCTCATCGTGTTCCTGTGTCTGGCCGCCCTCTACGAGAGCTGGACCATCCCCCTCTCGGTACTGCTGGTGATTCCCCTCGGCGTCATCGGCTCGGTGGCGGCGGTGTATCTCAGGGGCCTGCCCAACGACGTCTACTTCAAGATCGGCCTCATCACGATCATCGGTCTGTCGGCGAAGAACGCGATCCTCATCGTGGAATTCGCCAAGGATCTGTGGAAGCCGGGCAAGAGCCTCGTCGACGCCACCATCGAGGCCTCGACTCTGCGCTTCCGCCCCATCGTGATGACCTCGCTCGCCTTCATCCTCGGCGTGGTGCCGCTGGCCATCGCCACGGGCGCGGCCTCCAAGAGCCAGCAGGCCATCGGCACGGGCGTGATGGGCGGCATGATCTCGGCGACGCTTCTCGCCGTGCTGTTCGTGCCGGTGTTCTTCGTGGTGGTGATGCGCCTGTTCCGGCGCAAGGACGCGACCGAGGGCATCCAGCCCGAGGCGAAGCCGGCCGCCGCTGTGCATCATCCCGCCGCGGCCGAGTAATCGGGCTCCGACCCCGGGATTCCGAAGGGCCAGCCCTTCGGCGGGTGTCGGGCAGAGCCCGACGAAGACCCCGGATACGAAAAAGGGCGCGCGGTTCGCACCGCGCGCCCTTCTTGGTGGCTCCGACCAAACTCCTCAGACCTCGCGGGCAACCATCATCTTCTTGATCTCGGCGATGGCTTTCGCCGGGTTGAGGCTCTTCGGGCAGGCGTTGGCGCAGTTCATGATCGTGTGGCACCGGTAGAGCCGGAACGGATCGTGCAGGGCGTCGAGGCGCTCGCCGGTGTTCTCGTCGCGGCTGTCGATGAGCCAGCGATAGGCCTGGAGCAGGGCCGCCGGGCCGAGGAAGCGGTCGCCGTTCCACCAGTAGCTCGGGCACGAGGTGGTGCAGCAGGCGCACAGGATGCACTCGTAGAGGCCGTCGAGCTGGGCCCGGTCCTCGGGAGTCTGCTTCCACTCGCCCTCGGGGGCCGGGGTCTCGGTTTGGAGCCAGGGCTCGACGGAGGCGTGCTGGGCGAAGAAGTTGGTGAGGTCGGGCACCAGATCCTTCAGCACCGGCATATGCGGCAGCGGGTAGATCCGCACTGCGCCGGTCTTCTTGCCCTTGGCGTGCTCCTGGCACTCGTCGATGCCCATGGTGCAGGCCAGCGCATTCTGGCCCTCGATGTTCATGGCGCAGGAACCGCAGATGCCCTCGCGGCACGAGCGGCGGAACACCAGGGTCGAATCGACCTTGCTCTTGATCCACAGGAGCGCGTCGAGGACCATCGGCCCGCAATCGTCGCGGTCGACCTGATAGGTATCGACGCGGGGATTTTTTCCGTCGTCGGGGTTCCAGCGGTAGATGCGGAACTCCTGGAGGTTGTTGGCGCCGACGGGCCGGGGCCAGATCTTGCCCTCGGTGAGCTTGGAGTTCTTGGGGAGGGCGAATTCAGCCATTTTAACGTGCCTGCTTCTTCTTGCGGCTCTTTCTATCGAGCACAACCATAAGGTCGTTATTCTCTTCGATACGCAGCATGCGAATGTCCTTGAGCGACGGAGTAAACCAGCTGAATTCGTCCGCCATATCTTGAACGATCACGATACACTCCGCCGCCGTTAAGTCCTCATCGCCGAAATAGACGGACCCCTGACGATGCTCAAACCCATTTTCCTCGAGATACTTTCGAACTTCGCTATATGCATTCCGCCACGATGGGTTGGGGTAAATTTTTTCGAGAACTTCTGTGTCGAAATCGAATGCGATAGCGTACACGCGCCCGCCCCCTCGTCTTCGGTTATGGCCTAGCAGAAGCGCCGATCTCTCCATGACATCGATCTCCCCCGCCGATACTCAGTACACCCGCGCCTTCGGCTCGATGTACTGGATCTCGTTCGACATGGTGTAGGTATGGACCGGACGGTAATCGATCGTGACCTGTTTCGAGGTGTCGTCCATCCACGCCAGCGTGTGCTTCATCCATTCCTTGTCGTCGCGGTCGGGGAAGTCCTCGCGGGCGTGCGCCCCACGGCTTTCCTTGCGGTTGGCGGCCGATTCCATGGTGACGACGGCCTGACCGATGAGGTTGTCGAACTCCAGGGTCTCGAGGAGATCGGTGTTCCAGATCAGCGAACGGTCGGTGACGTGGATGTCGGCGAGCCCCGAGGCGACCTTGTGGATGAGGGTCTTGCCCTCCTCCAATACCTCGCCCGTGCGGAAGACGGCGCAGTTGTTCTGCATGGTCTTCTGCATCTCGGCGCGCAGCTCCGAGGTCGGCGTGCCGCCGTCGGCGTAGCGGAAGCGGTCGAGGCGGCTGAGCGCCTTGTCGGCCGAATCCTTCGGCAGGTCCATCTGGCGGCGGCCCGGCTCGACGATCTCGGCGCAGCGCAGGCCGGCCGCGCGGCCGAACACAACGAGGTCGATGAGGGAGTTGGAGCCGAGACGGTTCGCCCCGTGCACGGAGACGCAGGCGGCCTCGCCGAGCGCCATGAGACCCGGCACCACCGTATCGGGGTTGCCGTTCTTCAGGGTCAGCACTTCGCCGTGATAGTTCGTCGGGATGCCGCCCATGTTGTAGTGCACCGTCGGCAGCACCGGGATCGGCTCCTTGGTGACGTCGACGCCGGCGAAGATCTTCGCGGATTCCGAGATGCCGGGCAGGCGCTGGTGGAGGATCGCCGGATCGAGGTGGTCGAGGTGCAGGTAGATGTGGTCGCTCGACTTGCCGACACCGCGCCCGGCCCGGATCTCCATCGTCATGGAGCGGGAGACCACGTCGCGGGAGGCCAGATCCTTGGCGGAGGGGGCATAACGCTCCATGAAGCGCTCACCCTCGGAATTCGTGAGGTAGCCACCCTCGCCGCGTGCACCCTCGGTGATGAGGCAGCCGGCACCGTAGATGCCGGTCGGGTGGAACTGCACGAACTCCATGTCCTGCAGGGGCAGGCCGGCGCGCAGCACCATGGCGTTGCCGTCGCCCGTGCAGGTGTGGGCGGAGGTCGCCGAGAAGTAGGAGCGGCCGTAGCCGCCGGTGGCCAGGATCGTCTGCTGGGCACGGAAGCGGTGGATCTCGCCGGTGGCCTGATCGATCGCGATGACCCCGAGACAGCGGCCCTCGTCGTCCATGATGAGGTCGAGGGCGAAGTACTCGATGAAGAAGTTGGTGTTGTTCTTCACCGCCTGCCCGTAGAGCGTGTGGAGCATGGCGTGGCCGGTGCGGTCGGCCGCGGCACAGGTGCGCTGGGCGGTGCCCTTGCCGTAATCCGTGGTCATGCCGCCGAAGGGCCGCTGGTAGATCTTGCCTTCCTCGGTGCGCGAGAACGGCACGCCCCAGTGCTCGAGTTCGTAGACCGCCGCGGGGGCGTTCCGTACGAGGTACTCGATGGCGTCCTGATCGCCGAGCCAGTCCGACCCCTTCACGGTGTCGTACATGTGCCAGCGCCAGTCGTCGGGGCCCATGTTGCCGAGCGAGGCCGAGATGCCGCCCTGCGCCGCCACCGTGTGCGAGCGGGTCGGGAACACCTTGGAGATGCAGGCGGTACGCAGGCCGGCCTGAGAGCAGCCCACCGTGGCGCGCAATCCCGCGCCGCCGGCTCCGACGATCACCACGTCGAAGGTATGGTCGTTGATCGTGTAGGCGGGGGCGCCGTTCGATCCGTTGCTGGCCATGGGAAAGTCCCTTCGGTTCTCGGATGCGGTCAGACGAGGCGGGCGAGGCTCACGCGCAGGATCGCGTAGAGGCAGGCCACCGCGACGGCGACGGCGTAGGTGGTGTTGGCGAACAGGGCCAGGAACTTCAGGCCCTTGTCGTGGACGTAGTCCTCGATGACGACCTGCATGCCGATGCGCATGTGCAGGGTCACCGAGATCACGCCGCCGATGAGGATGAGGGCGGCCAGGGGATGGGACACCAGGGCGACGGCCTCAGGGTAGGGCCGGCCCGCCATCATGGCGATGATGACGACGAAGCCGATCATCAGTGGCACGTTGGCGGCGGCGGTGACGCGCTGCTGCCACCAGTGGCCGGCTCCGTGCCCGGAGGCGCCGAGGCCCTTCACGCGGGAGCGGGCGGTGCGAAGCGAGGTCTTTGCGGTCTCGGCCATGGGTGATCTCCTCAGCGCACGAGCAGGGCGACGGCCCAGATCGCCACGGTGGCGACCACGGAGGCGATGAGGGTGCCGCGCGCCAGCCACATGCGGCGCTCGCGGTCGAAGCCCTGGCCGACATCCCACACGAAGTGGCGCAGGCCCCCGAGCATGTGGTGCATCAGGATCCAGGTGTAGGCGAACAGCACCAGCCTGCCGAGAATCGAACCGAAGAACCACGCCACCCAGGCGTAGGCCGCCGGGCCGGCGGCGAGGGCCACGAGCCAGACCGCCACGAGGGCGGTGCCGCCGTAGAGGGCCGTGCCGGTGATGCGGTGGAACACCGACATCGCCATGGTCCAGGTCCAGCGGTAGATCTGGAGGTGTGGCGAGAGCGGCGCTGTGACCGTGGGTCGGGCGGTGGGAGCCATCGTGTTCCGAATTCCTCGATGGGGGGCGCGCCGATTTCGGCGCTGCAGTGCAAAAAGATTTTGGACCGTCTCTAATCTGCCGGTGGGCCGGCGCCAATCCGCAACCGCGCGCGGCGCAACGGCAGTGGCGACAATGTCCCCGGATCGTAAGTCGGGCGCGGCGCCGTCACGGCAACCATCCGAGCGCCCGCCACCAGAGGTAATCCAGCGGTGCGACGATGAGCAGCGACGCCGCCGCGAGCGACAGGGTCAGCCGGGTCGCCTGGGCCAGGGGCACCCGGCCGAGCTCCATCGCCACCACGATGGGCGGCGCCTGATAGGGGAAGAACAGGGTCGCGTAGCCAATGACCTGCACCATCACCACGCTGGCGAGATCGAGGCCGCTGGCGCGGGACATCTCTCCGGCCAGGGCCGTGTAAAGGGCGGGCGCCCCGTTGGCCGTGACCACGAGGGCGAGCACCGCGCTGATGCACGCGAGAATGCCGAAATTGTAGGCCGGGGCCTCCGGCGCCAGGGGTGCCAGGGCGAGCAGGACATGGCCGAGGCCGGCCCCCAGGCCGGTGGCGTTCACCGTGGCGACGAGGCCGAGCAGCGCCGCGACGTAGAAGCAGGTGCGCAGGTTCACCGCCCCGAAGGCGTCGGCCGGCAGGACGCCGATGCGCGGGCTGAGACAGAGGACCGCCGCCGTGAGCCCGATCCAGGCCGGGGCGATGTGGTGCAGGCCGTCGGTGATCCAGAAGCCCAGGGTGGCGGCCAGGATCACGGCGAGGCGGCGCGCCTCCGGCGTCATCGGCGCGACCGCGCGGGCGCCGTCGTCCACGGCCGCGAGCCGGTCGGGAAACAGCCGGACGATGCAGGCGACGAGGATCGCGCCCTTCACCAGGGCCAGCACGGGGGCGTGCAGGAGGAGGTAGGGCAGGTAGGCGAGGTGCAGGCCGTACTGCGCCTCCGCCGTGCCGGCCATGACGAGGTTGGGCACGTTGGCCGGCAGGATCGCGGCGGACAGGATCGGGGTCGCGACGCCGACGGCCAGAACGGCGCCGTGGCGGCCCGGCCGCCCGGGGCCGAGGCCGTAGGTGTCGCAGAGCGCGAGCACCACCGGCACAAGCAGGGCGATGCGCCCGAGATTCGACGGCATCACGAACGCGATGGCGAAGGCGAGCGCCACGAGGCCGGCGATGAACTGGAGATAGGAACCCGACAGATGCCCCGCGAGGCTTCGCGCGAGGCGATCCCCGAGGCCGGTTCGCGTCATGGCCAGCCCCACCACCATGCCGCCGAGCACGAGCCAGAACGCCGAGGAGGCGAAGCCCGAGAACACCACGTTCGGGGGGGCGAGGCGAAACAGCATCGCCAGGGCGAAGAACAGCAGGGCGGTGACGATCTCGGCGACGAGCCCGCTCGCCCACAGGCCCATGCAGAGCACGAGCAGGGCCCCGGTCAACCAGACCGTCGCGTCGCCTCCCGAAATCTGTAGTGCCTGCATCGCGAACGTCCGGTGGCGGGACGCGTGCCACGCGTCGCCAGCCGGCGCACGGAACAGCGAATTAGACTGGTTCGCAATTCGGGAGTTCGGCACCGAGCCTTCGCGATCTGCGAAGGCCAGCTCGAATTCAGAACCGTGCCGGGTCGAGTTCGAAGGTCGGCGGCAGGGCCTCGAACCACGGGCCGTAGAACGGATCCTGGGGAATCTTGTCCGCCCAGCGCGCCCGGAACCGCGCGTGCTCGGCCGGTTCCACGGTGCGGGCGCGGTTGCGGCTCTCGTAGTGATACAGTTCGGCCTGGGCGCAATACACGATCCGCCGGCCCCGCTCCCACAGGCGCAGGCACAGATCGACGTCGTTGTAATTGACGGCGTAGGCCTCGTCGAACCCGCCGAGGGCTTCGAAATCGTCGCGGCGGACCATGAGGCAGGCTCCCGTCACCGCGAGGTAGTTGCGGTTGCCCACCGTGGAGAAGAAGTGCCCCGGATCGTCGCCCGGATAGCCGCGCCGGACATGGTCGGGCGTGGCATCGACGATGGAGACGCCGGCATGCTGGATCTCGCCGGTCTCGAACAGCAGCTTCGGCCCCACCGCCCCGACGCCGTCGATCTGGAGCAGCGCCAGCATCGCCTCGATCCAGTCGGGCGTGATCACCGCGATGTCGTCGTTGAGGAACAGGAAGATCTCGCCGGTGGCGAGGCCGGCCCCGAGGTTCATCTTGGCGGCGACGTTGAAGCCGGGCTTCGGGTAGGTGATGCGGCGCGCGCCGTGGCGTTCCAGGGCGGCCAGGGTCGCAGGGCGCAAATCGCCGTTGTCGACGACGACGATCTCGATGTCCCGATAGGTGGACTTCTCGTCGATGCTGGCGAGGCATTCGGCGAGGAGATCGACGGTCCGGCCGCCGACCGTGCTGTCGCGCCCCGCACTCGGGATCACGAGGGAAACGCGCGGCGCCCCGACGATCCGGCGGCGCAGGAAGAAGCAGCCCGCATAGGGCGAGGGGCGGACGTGATCGAGGGTGCCGGTGCGGCGCGCCCGGTCCTCGAGGCCGCGCACGGCCGCCGCGACGACGTAATCCTTGTTGTCCATGGTCTGCGCGGTGGAGCCGGGAATCGCGCGCCAGTGGTAGAGCACCTTCGGCACGTGGCGGACGTTCCGGACGTGCTCGGTGTACCGCAGGGCGAAGTCGTAATCCTGGGCGCCGTTGCATGCGTCCCGGAACCCGCCGATGCGCGCCACGATGTCCATGCGGTAGAGCGCGAGATGGGCCGTGTACATGCAGGCTTCGAGGGCTTCGGGCGACCAGTCCGGCTTGAAGAACGGATCGTAGCGCACGCCCTCGACGGAGATCTTGTCCTCGTCGGAATAGAGGAAATCCACGGTCGGATCGTCGTTCAGGACCCGCACGAACTCGTACAGCGCGTTGTCGGGAATCGCGTCGTCGTGGTCCATGAGGGTCATGTAATCGCCCGTCGCCAGCGCCAGGGCGTCGTTGGAGGCGGCGGAGATCCGTCCGTTCGTCGCGCGCCGGTGCAGTTTGATCCGGGGATCGGCGGCTGCATAAGCCTGGAGCATCGGCCAGACATGGGGGCTCGGCGAGTTGTCGTCGCACAGGCACAGCTCCCAGTTCTCGTAGGCCTGCGCCCGCACGGACGCGACGGCGGCCTCGAGCCACACCTTGGGCGTGTCGTAGACCGGCATCACGATGGAGATTCGCGGGGTAAGCGAGAAATCCGCGATGGCCGCCCGCATGGCGGGCACGGACGGGCGGCCCGGCGTCTCCACCGTCTCGATCCAGGCGGCGTAGGAGGCCGGCACCGGGCGCGGCCGCGCGCTGTCGAGGAAGTCGCGCCACAGGGCGCGGATCGGGCGGCGCCGGATCAGGTCCACGAGGCGGGCGGCGAGGCGGGGGAGGGGGCGCTCCTCCGGCGGCAGTCGCGCCACGAGGCGCCGGGCGATGGCCCCATAGGCGGCCGGGCCGCCGAGATGATCGAGGACGACGTCGCCGAGGGTGAACGTTCCGGCGCCGCTCAGGGGATCGAGGCGCAGGCCGCGCACCCGGCGCGGCAGGCGCACGAGGTCGTCGATCCCGGCTTCCGTCCGTTCGAGGGGGATGGTCAGGCTTTCCCGAAACCCCCGGCCGTCGTCGACGTAGAGGAGGGGGACGAGCTTCGTCCGGCCCACCGGGGCGAGGTCGGCCCGGATGCGGACCCAGCCGCCGCGATGCCGGCGACGGCCCTCGGGCGGCAGGATGCGGAAGTAGGGATCCGAGCCGACGGCGCGCCAGGTCCCAGGAGCCTCGGCCACGATCTGATGGACGGGATCGAGGCGGCAGCGCACCGGTCGCGACACGTGGAGAGCCTTTCCTCGGGCGGTGAATCCGCCCGTGGTCTAGGCCCCGCGCCCGGGAACGGCAATCGCCCGCTCAGGCGTGCAGGGCGCGGGCGAGTTCGTCCTTCGACATCTTCGAACGCCCGGGAATATCCTTCTCCCGAGCCTTCGCCAGGAGTTCGGCCTTGGTGTGGCCCCCCGCGTCACGCGCCGTCGCGGCCTTCTTCGCCACGTCGGCGGGCTGCTTGGAATGCTGCCGGCCCTTCGCGGCGTCCGCACGCTTCTTCTTCGTCGACCGGTCGTACTCCGCGTCGGACAGCTTTTCGCGGGCGGCCTTCGGCAGGTAGCGTTCGCCGGTCTCGCCACTCTTCTTGCCCGACTTCGTGTCCCACTCCTCCTCGGTCCATTCGGTGAGGTGGTTGTCCGCCGTCTTCTTGCCGGCATACCCGCCACCCGCGTCCTTGTAGGCCTTCGTCGCGGCCTGGGCCTTGCGCGCAGACCACTGGCCCGGCTTGCCGCCCTTGTCGGACTCGGTGACCTCCTTCTTCACCTTCTCCCACAGGGCCGGATCGGTCTTCTTGGCGGTGGCGGACATGGGCGCATCCCGGGTTGGTCGATTTCCGGAAAAACAACCGGAGGGGCGGCCCCGCGTTCCGTGCGGGCCAGCCTATCCCCATCTGTCATGAAACCGTCCCTCGGGCCGGCGATAGCACCGCCTCGACAATGCGGCCCGCGCGTCGCATCACGCGGAGGCGCGCACGGCCCGGACGGGCCGGCGATCAGGAACGAGACGGCAATGAGCGAGCACGGCGCGGGGCAGAAGCCCACGGTCTTCATCGACGGCGAGGCGGGCACCACGGGCCTCGGCATCCGCGAGCGCCTGGAGCGCGAGGGCCGCGTCGCCCTGAAGAGCATCCCGCACGAGAGCCGCAAGGACATCGCCGTCAAGCGCGCCCTGATGGAGGCCGTCGACCTCGTCGTCCTGTGCCTGCCCGACGACGCGGCGCGCGAGACCGTGGCCCTGGCCGATGCCATGCCGGGCGGCGGACCGCGGATCCTCGACGCCAGCACCGCCCATCGGGTCGATCCGGCCTGGGCCTACGGGTTCGCCGAACTCACCGCCGACCAGCCGCGGGCGATCCGCGAGTCCCGCCGGGTGGCGAATCCCGGCTGCTACCCGACGGGCGCCATCGCGCTGATCCGCCCCCTGGTGGAGGCCGGCCTGATCCCGGCGGACACGCCTCTGAGCATCAACGCCGTCAGCGGCTACAGCGGCGGCGGCAAGGGCATGATCGAGACCTACGAGGCGGGGGAGGGCGCGCCGTTCCAGCTCTACGGCCTCGGCTTCGCCCACAAGCACCTGCCGGAGACGCAGGCCTATGGCGGGCTCACGCGGCGACCGATCTTCATTCCGTCCGTGGGCAACTTCCGCCAGGGCATGCTCGTGAGCATCCCACTCCACCTCGGCACCATCCCGGGCGCGCCGCGCGCGGCGGCCCTCGAAGCGGCGCTGCAGGCGCACTACGCCGGGTCCGACCTCGTCGCCGTGATCCCCGGGCCCCATCCCGAGCGCCTGGAGCCGGAGGATCTCAACGACACCGACCGGCTCGAATTGCGGGTGTTCGGCGCGGAGACCCACGGACAGGCGGTGCTCGTCGCGCGCCTGGACAATCTCGGCAAGGGCGCCTCTGGCGCGGCGGTGCAGAACATCGGGCTGATGCTCGGCCTCGACTGAGCGTCACCCACGAAACGCCCGCCGCGCCGGAGCGGCCGGGCGTTTCGCGGACCAATCCGGCACCGCGCCCCCATCCCCCTGACGGAGAACGATTTGTTTACGTCTGAGCCATAGTCTGTCGCTGGCTCAGGAGATTCCCATGCGGTGGAAGCTCGGCGGCGCCTTCGCCGTCGCGGCGCTGGTGGCCTACACGGTGAACGAGGCGACGGAGACGATTCCGGCGCCGGCCCAGGCGGGCTCGGAAGTCGTCGCCGGTGGCGCCGCGTTCCTGACCCCCGAGGCCGTCGTCTTCCCCGCCTCCAATCCCTACAGCGTCGAGAAGGCCGACCTCGGCCGACGCCTGTTCTTCGATCCCACGCTGTCCGGGACCGGGACCATGTCCTGCGCGTCCTGCCACGATCCGCAGAAGGGTTGGAGCGACAACCGGCCGCGCGGGATCGGCGAGGTCGGCATGGCCATGAAGGTCCGCACCCCGACCCTGCTGCATGTGGCGGCGGCCCCGATCCTCGGCTGGGACGGCAAGTTCCACTCCCTGGAGAACGTGACGTTCACGCCGATCACCTCGCCCGTGGTGATGAACCTGCCCGAAAGCGTGCTGCTCCAGCGGCTTCGCGGCGACGCCGGCTACGTGAGGGACTTCGCCGCCGCATTCCCGGACGGGGCGATCACCCGCGCCAGCATCGAGAAGGCCCTGGCCACCTATCAGCGCACGATCCAACCGGACCCCTCGTCCTTCGACCGCTGGATCCGGGGGGACAGCCGCGCGATCTCGGTCCAGGCGAAGGCCGGGTTCCGGCTGTTCACCGGCAAGGCCCGCTGCGCCGAATGCCACAGCGGGGCGGCCTTCACCGACGCCGCGTTCCACGACATCGGCGTCGGGCAGGGGGACGATATCGGTCGCGGCGCCTTCTTCCCGTCGTCACGGATGCTGCGCTACGCCTTCAAGACGCCGACCCTGCGGGACGTCGCCATTCGGGCGCCGTACATGCACGACGGCTCCATCGCCACCCTGGACGCGGTCATCGACCTCTACGACCGCGGCGGCATCGACCGCCCGAGCCGGTCGCCGGATATCCGGCCCCTCAACCTGACGCCCTCGGAGAAGTCCGATCTGCTCGCGTTCCTTAAGACGCTGACGAGCAGCGATGGCCCGCGGAACTCGCCGCCCCTCAACTGATCCGCGCCGCCGCGCCCTTCGACGCGCCGGTGTGCCCCGTCGGACGGGGCCGTGCCCACGTCAGCGCGCGAGCGGAAGGCCCGATCCGATGAGGACGAGGCCGGCCACCAGCAGGCGCCCGCCCCACAATTCGTAATGCGCCGTCCGCTCGGGCGTTCGGGTCGATGCGTAGGACAGCACGCCACCGGCGAACAGACTCGCGGCACTGAGAACGGCGATCATCGGCAAGCTCCGGCGGTCACGACCCCGACACGCTGAACGAGGGCCGGTTACCGAACCCTAACGCCCAAGCTCCGTTCCAAAATTCGACTGCGCAGAAGGTTTCCCGTTCGCATCGAAACCCTTGCCGGTTTTCCCTCGAATACCATGAACGGCGTTAACCAATGGGTCATGTTTGTTAACAAGATCCTTCCCCGCGCCCGCGAACTTCCTTAAGTTCAATCCTGCCGGGTACGACATCCCCAGCGCCCGCCGGTCTCTCCTCATCCCCATCGCAAGGGTATTTCTCCATGCGTATCCCGAGTGCATGGCTGCCGCGTCGTGCAGCCTGGACGGTTGCGGCTTGCCTGAGCCCCATGGGGATCGGCTCGGCCGAAGCGCACGTGAAATGGTTCTGCGCCTACGACGTCGTCGGAGCGCCACGCGGCCTCGAGACCGTGCTGTGCGACAGTTTCGAGAAGCTCACGGTCCTCTCGCTCCTCGCCCTCGTGGTCGGCGGCCTGTTCGAGGGCACGGTGCTCGGCGCCGCCATGACGCGCTCCCTCGACCGGGTGACGGGATGGGCGCGGGCGAACACCGAACTCATGTTCCGGGCCGTCGGGGGCGGCTTCTTCGTCGCCCTGTGGTCCATGGGCGGCATCATCCTCACGCCGGAACTCACGACCACGAACCCGATGCTGCCCTGGCTGCAGCTCGCCATGGCGATCGGCTTCCTGTGGCGCGCCACCCTGCCGTTCTCGGCCGCCGGCATCGTCGTCCTGTTCGTGATCGCGGCGAGCCAGTACGGCGCGTTCCATCTCGCCGACTATCCGATCTTCCTCGGCTTTGCCGCCTACCTCGCCCTCACAGCGTTCCGGCGCGACCTGTTCGGCCTGCGCCCCCTCGATGTGTTGCGCTACGCCGCCGCCATCACCCTAATGTGGGCGTCCGTCGAGAAATGGGCATATCCCCAGTGGAGCTTCCCGCTCTTCATCGAACACCCGGCCATGACCATGGGCTTCGATGGCGAGTTCTTCATGAAGGCCGCCGGCGCGGTGGAGTTCGTCCTGGCCTTCGCCCTGATCTGCACGCCCCTCGTCCGTCGGGTCTCCGCGATCATACTCGCCGCCGCCTTCGTGTCGGCCATCTTCGAATTCGGCAAGATCGACGCCATCGGGCACGCCCCGATCATCGTCGCCATGGTGGCCATCGCCGCCGACGACGCGGCCGCCCCCCGGCGCCTTCGCAATCTCGTGATCATGCCGCTCGGCTACGCCACCGCGCTCGCCGCCTTCATCGGCCTCTATTACGGCGCCCACGCCGTCCTCTACGGCTCGACCATTCTCTGAGGAACGCCCGACCTTCGCGGGGGGACACCGGGCCGGCGCCGTTCCGTGGCGCTGGCCTCAGCGTTCGTCCACACGCACCGTGAGTTTCATCTTCGGATGGATGCCGCACAGGACCGCGAAGGTCCCGGCGACGGGAAACACGATCCGGGCCTTCTCGCCGGGCTCCTGATCACCGGAATCGAAACTGAAATTCGGCGACTCGACGTAGGCGTGGTGGAGCAGGTCGGCGTCGTCGTTGAGCACCTGCACGGTCTCGCCGCGCTTGATCACGAGGGCTCCGGGCTGGAACGCCCGCCCCTTCTGCGACACCTCATGGACGGATGCGCCGATGGCCGTGACCGTGATGGCGGTGGCGCCGGCCACGGCCATGGCCGTCAGCGCAGCCATACGAAGCAGAATGTGCATGAAAACTCCGATACGGCGGCTCGTGGAATCCATGGGGAACGGACCCCTCATGGTTTTCGCGGGCGCGATCTCTTGATCCGCCCACGCGGTAAAAACGTAGTTAAGAGTACGGTCCGGACGGGTCACCGCAAGATGACCTTAACCTGTGGCTGCCAAATCTTCGGCCTCCATACCGAGACCTGCGATTTCGGTGGCCGGAAACCTATCGATGAGTTCCTCCGCGAGTCTGCCCGCTCACCGTCGCGCCCGGTCCCCCCGGGCCGCGGCCGAGCGCGCCGGGCGGATGCTCGGAACCATCCGCGGTCGTATCACCGTCGCGTTCCTCGTCACCAGCGCGATCACGGCGATCCTGGGCCTGTCCGCGGCGAGCAGCATCCGGCGGGCCGACGAATTGGTGAGCCGGACCTTCGACAACTCGCTGATGTCGATCAACTACGCGCGCGCCGCGGCCACCGATTTCGCCGGCATGCGGGCGGCCGACGCGCGGCGCTGGACGACGAACGACGCGGCGATGCGCAGGCACCTCAACCAGCGGATCGTCGCCCTGCGCCAATCCTACAAGGAAAGCCTCGAGATCGCCGTCGACCGGGCGCAGTCGGCCCGGGCGAGCCGCGCGGCCGTCGCCGTCGCCAGCGATGTCGAGGAATGGCTCGGAGCGCGCCTCAAGCTCTCGGACGGGCCCGGACAGGAGGAGGCCTGGGCCGCCCTCGACCGGCACGCCATGGCGGCGGAGGAGAATTTCGACCTGCTGATCAACTACACCGCCGGCGACGGTTTCATCTACCGGCAGGAAGCCCGGGCCGTCGTCGCCCGCGAGACGCTGATCAACCTCGTCGGGACGTTCATCGCCATCCTGCTGTCCGGCACGGTAGCCTACGCCCTGGGCCGTCGCATCATCCGCCCCCTGGCCGACGCGTCGCAAGTCGCCTCCCGCATCGCGGCGGGCGACCTCAGCGGCGCGATCCCCGCGGGCAGTGCCGACGAGGTCGGCCGCCTCCTCGCGTCCATGGAGGTGATGCGCGACAACATCCGCAGTGCCATGGAAAAGGAGGTGGCCCAGCGGCTCACCGCCGAGGCCCACCTCGCCGACGCCCTCGAGACCTCCCGGGAGGGAATCGTCGTCGTGGATGCGCGGGGCCACATCACCCTCACCAACGGCCAGGCCGAATCCTACCTCGGGGTCGAGCCGGCCTCGCTGCCGCACGGCATCAGGGTGGCGCAGCTCGCGGCCGCGTCCCCGGACCCGGCCAACCTCGCCCGCGCCCTCCTGCACCCCGCCGACGGAAACGCCGAGCACCGTCTCAGCGACGGCCGCTGGCTCCGGATCGGGCGGAGCCGCACGCAGGACGGCGGCTTCATGGCCGTGTGCAGCGACATCACGCTCCTGAAGGACCAGGAAGCCCGCCTCGTCTCGACCAACCTGCGCCTCGATACGGCACTCGACAACATGTCGCACGGTCTGTGCATGTTCGACGCCGACGGTCGTCTGACCGTGGTCAACCGCCGCTACTGCGAGATCTTCGACCTGCCGCCCGATGCGCCGATCCTCGGCCTGCCGCACACGGAACTCATCGCCCTCGGCGGCGTCACCGCGCTCGGGCGGGAGATCACCCGCATCGAGGCGGACGGAACGGTTCAGGAACGCGACCTGAAGCACCTCCGAAACGGACGGATCATCGCCATCTCGCACAAGTCCGTGGTCGGCGGCGGGATCGTGGCGACCTACGAGGACGTGACGGAGCGGCGCCAGGCCGAGGCGCGCATCGTCTTCATGGCCCGGCACGATGTGCTCACGGGCCTGCCGAACCGTTCCGTCTTCGTCGAGCGCGTCAACGAGGCCCTGGCGCATCTCGGACGCGGCAGCCGCTTCTCCGTGCTCTGCCTCGACCTCGACCGGTTCAAGGAGGTGAACGACACCCTCGGACATCCCGTGGGCGACGCGCTCCTGCGCGCCGTGGCCGAGCGCCTCGGCGCCTGCGTGCGCGAGGTCGATACGGTGGCGCGCTTCGGCGGCGACGAATTCGCCATCATCCTCTCCGACATCGAGCGCCCGGACGACGCGACGATCCTGGCCCGGCGCATCGTCGAGGTGATCAGCGCGCCCTATACCCTCGACGGACAACAGGTCAGCGTCGGCGTCAGCATCGGCATCTGCTTCGCGCCGGGCGACGGCACCACCTGCGACAAGCTCCTGAAGAACGCCGACGTCGCCCTCTACCGCGCCAAGGCCGATGGCCGCGGCACGTGGCGCTTCTTCGAGATCGACATGGACATCCGCCTCCAGGCGCGCCGGGCCCTCGAACTCGACCTGCGCGAGGCCCTGGCCAACGGCGAGTTCGCGCTGCACTACCAGCCGATCTACGATTTCCGGGCCCGGCGCATCGGCGGGTTCGAGGCGCTGGTGCGCTGGATCCACCCGACGCGCGGCTTCGTCTCGCCGGCCGAATTCATCACCATCGCCGAGGAGACCGGGCTCATCGTGCCCCTCGGCGCCTGGTGCCTGAAGACCGCCTGCGAGGAAGCCATGCGCTGGCCCGACGGCATCAAGGTCGCGGTCAACGTCTCGGCGGTGCAGTTCCGCGACGAGATCGTGGTCGCCTCCGTGCGCGAGGCCCTGGCCGCGAGCCGGCTTCCGCCGTCGCGCCTCGAACTCGAGATCACCGAATCGGTCCTGCTCAAGGACAACGTCGCCACCCTGGCGACCCTGCACGCCCTGCGCCGCCTCGGCGTGCGAATCGCCATGGACGATTTCGGCACGGGCTACTCGTCCCTGAGCTACCTGCGCAGCTTCCCCTTCGACAAGATCAAGATCGACCAGTCCTTCGTGCGCGACATCACCCCCGATTCCGATTCCGGCCTCATTGTGCGGGCAGTGATCGGCCTCGGCGCGAGTCTCGGCATGCGCACGACCGGGGAGGGCATCGAAACGCAGACGCAGTTCGATCGCCTCCAGGCGGAGGGCTGCGACGAGGGCCAGGGCTACCTCATCTCCCGGCCCGGCCCGGCCGCCACCGTGCCGGACGCCATCGCGCGCTGGTCGGAGCCACGGTCGCGCGCCACCCGGGCCGTGGCCTGAGGCGGATCTCCGATCGATGACGGCGGCGATGGACTCGTCGTATCCGCGCGGCGCATGAGCGAAGCCCGAATCCGCCCACCCGCGAGGGACCGGGCGGATTCGCGACGAGACGAGAACGGACGGAATGGCGAACTACGTACTCGAAGGGCCGAAGTTCGGCTCGCCCACCCTCGGCACGGCGGGGGGCACGGTGACCTGGGCGGTGGACGCCACGGTGCCCGCCGCCTTCGTGGCGACCCTGACCCGGGCCTTCGCCGACTGGTCCGCTTACGCCAACATTCAGTTCACCCAGGTTGGGTCCGTCGCCCAATCGACCGTGGACATCGGCTTTGCCGCCATCGACGGCCTGTCCCGGGTTCTCGGCGACGCGACCTACAGCTTTCGCGGGGCCCAGATGCTCTCGGCCGCGATCCGCTTCGACAGCGGCGAGGGATGGCACATGAGCGGCGGGACCGTCGTCAGCCAGCACGACGTCAGTTTCCTCACCGTCGCGGTCCACGAGATCGGCCACGCCATCGGCCTCGGCCATCACGACGCCACCCCGGCGATCATGAACACCTACGTCGACCGCACGGTCACGGGCCTCCAGGCCTCGGACATCGAGGGCATCCGCGCCCTCTACGGCCCCGCGGGCCGGATCTTCGACGGGAGCGCGAGCCTGACCGTGGCCCGGGGCGAACCCGTGACCCTGACGGTGAACCCGGGGACGTTCACGGGCGCCACGGAAACGGGCGGCGCGGTGACGCTGAGCTTCGCGCACGGTCACACCCTCACGGTGACCGGCACCGGCCTCGTCCCGGCGGGCCTTTCCGGCGTGGGCTTCTCCGACGGGGATCTCCTCGTCGGCGGCGACGGGGTGGCGGTGAGCACGGGCAAGGCGAACGCCCTGATCCTCGGCGGCGCCGGAGGCGGATCGATCACCAACGTCGTCGATCCGGCCCTGACACCCGGCACCCATCTGCTCTTCGGCGGCCTCGGCTTCGCCGACCCGAACGACGGGGCCGATTCCATCACGTTCGGCGGCAAGGGCTCCTGGGGCGTGTTCGGCAATGCCGGGGCCGACCGCCTGCAGCAGGGCGCCGCCGCCTTCGATTCGCAGAGCTACGTCTCGGTCTTCGGCGGACGCGGCGACGACACCCTCCGGGTCGCCGACCCGCGCAACCTCGACGCCAAGATGGCAATCTACGGCGGCGAGGGCACCGACGCGATCCGGGTCTTCAACACCGGCGCGGACGCCGCCACCGCCATCTTCGGCGGCCAGGGCGCCGCCGACCCCACGGACGGGGCCGACACCCTCGCGTTCGCGGGCGGCGGCCGCGTCACCGTCTTCGGCAACGGCGGCGACGATTCCATCACCGTCGGCACGGGGGCCGACCTCGACGCCACCACCGTGGCGACGGTCTATGGCGGGGCGGGCGCCGACACCCTCGTGTACGACGCCGGGCCGACGCGCACCGTGGCCTCGCTGTTCGGCGGCGAAAGCGGCGACGCGATCCGGGTGCACAACACGGGCACCACGGTGATCTACGGCGACACCGCCGCCGCCGACCCGGCCGGCGGCAACGACAGCATCGCGTTCGCGGGCTCGGGCACCGTGACGATCTACGCCACGGGCGGCGACGACGCCGTCTCCGTCACCGTCGAGGGCAACAGTGCGAGCACCATCGCGGTCCACGGCGGCGCCGGCAACGACAGCCTCACCCTCGTGGCCGCCAGCCCCGGCGCGCTGGCCCAGGGGAGCTTCACCCTCACGACGGGCGCCGGCGCCGATGCGGTCACCCTGCGCACCGACGCGAGCGGCCCGACCGCCACCGTGACGATCACCGATTTCACCGTGGGCGAAGACCGCCTGGCCCTCACGGGCGCCGGCGCGACCGGCCCCCTGGCGGTGAGCCTGGCGCGACCGGACTCGCTTCAGGACGCCCTCGACCGCGCCGCCGCGACGGCCTCCGCCGACGGCACGCGTGCCAACGGCTTCGGGGTGGTGGTCTATGCGGGCGACGCGTATCTGGTGCACAACGCCGCTGCGGATCCGCGCTTCACCCAGTCGGTCGATCAGGTGATTCGGCTGATCGGGGTGACGGATCTGTCGGGGTTGGCGGGGGTGACGAGCGTCGCGGCGTGACGTAACGCGCGTCTACCGAGTGGGACACGGCTTAGCCTGTCCCCGCGATCCGGCCGTTCAGGCCGGCAGACGTGTCCGAGCAGCCTCGGCGCGAGCCATGATTTCCCGGACGGCGGGCGCGAACCGGAGGGCGCTGTCATCGAAGACCTCGTTGCGGTCGTGCATCGCAAACATGTCCTGAAAACGCTTTTCGGAAGCGAGCTTCTCGTCGTCGACCCCGAAATAACCACGCGCGGCCTTGACCCGGTACTCGGCCGCAGAGCGCGTATGGTAGTGGTTGATACGAAGACGCGTGTGGCTCGCAGGCTCAAATTCGTAGAAACCGTAGGGCGGATCGAGATGCAAAGTCTTCCCCGTATCGTTCACCACCCCTGCAGCGGGTGCGATCAAATGGGAAGAATACACCTTCACGATCCGTGCGGCGCGGACAACGGTCTTGATATGCCGATTGAACAGAAAATCGTCTTCGGCCCGGCGTGAGTAATCCGCGATCACGAGGCCGGAAGGCCGGGTGAGATGCCCCGAGGAACCGTAGATATGCCAGTTCACACCGATGCCATCCGCGTCCGGCATACCCGCGAGCGTCTCACGCAAGTCCATTCCCTCGACGGGATACAGGAACTCGTCGGCATCGATGAAGGCGAGCCATTCGGTTCGATCACGGTAGAGGGCGGCGACATGCTCGTACATCGCAACCTGTGTCCCGGGACCGGGCCAATCGATCAGGTCGACCTTGTCGAACGCGCTGAATGCCCGGATGATCTCCGGGGTACCGTCCGTGCTGCCGTTGTCGATAATCACCAACCTGTCGAAGCCCGCAGCAATGTGGAAGGCCATCCACTCATGGATGATGGGCGCCTCGTCCTTCACGGTACAGCAGGCGGTGAGGTAATCCATCGAGCACGCTCCGAAGGCACCCTCGTGGCGCCTCATCCAAGGTAGGGATCATAGACCGCGCTTGGCCAATTGTCAGGCCTTGCGAAACGATTTGCATAAAGAGAGATGAGTTGTAAGGCGAGAACAAAGACGACTGATTTCCAGGAGCAATCCGCCACTAGAATAATCAGACAACACCAGAATGATTCAAGAATAGTGAAAGGATTTATAAATATGAATAGATAAAAATTTTGGCAAGACATGCGAATTACTACTTTATCCCGAACAATCTATCGCGAACTCGTAGAAATTCCATCCTACCTATAATGAAAGTTGACTATTCGATGTCGGTCTTGCGGAGATGTGATGCCATTCATGGCAACGTATTTTATTCGGCGGTCAACCCTTTAGCTGTAGAATTTGAAAACGCTCTGGTTTTTCCAAGAAATCATAGCGTTTCATTCGACAGTGATGAGAACTGGGGTGTATATGCAAACAATGGTGCCAATATTTCATTGGCAGCTTACCGCAGAGGACCTCACCAAGATAGAGTTGGTCAGTCACAACAGATAAATTTTCCAAGCAAAACAGAAGTTTACGCTGCAGATTGTATTCATATATATGTTGGTCCATTAATATTTCACCATGGGCATTTTTTATTGACTAGCCTAGCAAGACTATGGCCCCTACTAAAAGTTTCTGATAGAAATGTCAGACTAATATATCATGGGGACCACGACATACAGACGATTTATCAGCAAATCCCGATCGCAAATGCCGCTATAAAAGCTTTTGACCTTACACCTGAGCATTTTGTGCGACCAGTAGTGCCAACCATTTTTGAGAGACTGTTCGTCCCGGCACCGAGCTTCGAAGAGACGAACAGCGCTCATCAGATCCATAGTGACGTAGGAACATTAATTGGTCGCTTTCTTAAGAAAGATCAAATACTTCCGGTATTCCCACGTCCTGTCATGTTCTCCAAGGAAAAACTAGTATCTGGAGTTGGAAGAATTTCGAATGAAGATGAAATCACAGATCGTTTGTCGCAACGGGGCGTGGAAGTACTTTACCCCGAAACCATGACCCTAACTGAGCAACTCTGTGTTTTCGAAACGGCGCCGGCAGTAGTTTCGTATGCAGGATCAGCGTTACATACATCCCTCCTTGCAGAAACGCCCGCAACAATCATCGGCCTGAATCTCAGCTCAGTAATGGGTTCGAGTCAAATTCTTATCGACGCCCTCAAAAAAAACGATGCCACCTATCTTTATCCGATTCATACTCGTCAATCTCTATCTAGCACGACCTTCGCGGCAGAACTTCGGGTGGACGATCCTGTAGCTACATCAGATGCAATCTTGCGGGAAATCGATCTGAAAACCAACTGGCGGGTACGATTAAGAAAACTGGGCCGTAAGCCTGATCTATCAAAATGCCTTGCCTACCCAGGCGTTCAATCGTTATGGCCGTGAACCTCAATGCGTTGGCAAAGCACTTCTATTTTATTGGGCAAAACATGGGTCACAACAGATGAACTTATAGAAAACATCAGAACCTTAAGCAAACAAACTGTGAGGTCACGAAGTGTTCGTCGAAGACATAATAAAGCGCCATATTAAAATAGGCGTTATTGGATCCCCTGGCTTTCCATTGCCGTCAGGAAAATATACCAAATACGCGATGAACAATAACGACGATTTAGAGAAATTGAAATCTATCGGTATCAATGCGTCTGGCGTTGGCGTCAACAATTTTGTCTGGGTAGAGGAGGGATTTAGAACAAACTTATTCGAGATAGGTTTCCACGATAGAACTGACAACTGCATTATAATTGGGTCAGGTTTCACGCTTGGTGGCCGGATAGATTTCCTATGCGATCGAAGCACAGCCTTCATTGGGGGAGGAAATGTGCAACGCATCACTATCTTATGCGATGGCAGCGACTCCATTTTCTATTGCGGACCAAATTCCTATATCGGAGATATGACGTGCTGGATCCAGGGGCAGCAGAAAACGCTTGCGATCGGAGAGGACTGCATGTTTGGCTGGAAAATTGCGATTAGAACCGGCGACTTCCATGGCATGTACGATCTAACCACAAAGCAGATATTAAATCCCCCTGAGGATACAATTGTCGGACCACATGTATGGCTGACAAACAGTATTCAAATTATGAAAGGGATCAATATTGGTTCTGGCGCAGTAGTTGGAGCGGGATCGATTATAACAAAAAATATTGCCGGCTCGTGCCTCGCAGCCGGTTCTCCGGCGAGAGTATTGAGAACAAACGTTGGATGGTCGCGCGACGCCGTTCCGTCTTTGGAATATATGACCGAGCTTGGTTCTCGCCCATACATGGTCCGCACGGAGGGATCTAACTCGAACGAACTTATCCTCTCAGCTCGAAGAATGAACATCTTTTCTGCTATTAAAAATTTTTTTTTACCAAAACGTGGATCTAAAAAAATTTAACATCCCCCTCGTAATGCTGGGGTTTTCAGGTAGCGTAGAAGCTTGCGTCAGTGAGCAAGAGAGACGATCGAGAAGGATGGGGCTGGTTCGTGACCGCTGACGAGTTTAGAGCGTCGAGTGATCGAGTTTAGACCTGCTTGATCACTCAATGCTCGAACTGACCAGTATGGCGAAGGTTCAGCCAAAAATTGATGTTTAGGTGCTTGGTTGCCATAACGTTGAAAATCGATTGAGATGTCGTTTGGTCGCCGTACCATTTAGCGGCCTATTTCGTGCCAATCGTGGTTAGGAAAGTCTCATGTCCGAAGAGTCGATAAATATGCGGCAACATTTGATCGACACGCTTTGGCGTGGCCAAGATCCATTTGTTGGTTTTCCCCGGCGCCTGTATGCTGACACGCCGAACGAACTAGCGCATGGCCCACACCCCTATCTTCTCGAGGCTATCGACAACGCTAGACCAATGGTTGCAGTAGAAATCGGCGTATGGAAAGGCGCTTCATCGATCGCTATGGCGAAACGCATGAAGGAAATTGGGCTTTCTGGCAGTGTGATGTTGTCAATTGATACTTGGCTAGGCGCATGGGATCATTGGTTTAATGACGAATGGTATCCAGGCTTAGCCTTCGAGCATGGTCAGCCGATGCTTATGAGAACTTTCATGGCAAACGTGCTTGCAACCAATACAGAAGAAGTAATTCTTCCAATTCCACTTGATAGCGTCAATGCAAATGAAGTTTTTCGACGCGCAAATCTTGAAGTAGATGTCATCCACATCGATGGCGGCCATGATTACCGTGCTGTCATGTCCGATCTAGAAGCTTGGTGGCCATTGGTACGTCCTGGCGGCTGGGTCGTTGGTGACGACTATGTTCATGACGGCAATTGGCCAGGGGTGCGGCAAGCTTTTGATGAGTTCTACCAAAAAAATGGATTGTTCCCATTCGAGCACGGGGGAGCGAAATGTCGGATACAGAAACCAGTCTAATCAGCGATTTCCAAAACACATAGTCTGCGCTGCTGAACTCTCGAACACTCCATAAGGTGTCCCAGCAGCGTCGCTAATGGTGCCGCAAGAGGGATTCGAACCCCCGACCCCCTCATTACGAATGAGGTGCTCTACCAGCTGAGCTATTGCGGCACGAGGCGGTGCGGACCCTGTGGTCGGCGCGGCGTCGTTGAGAGGGGTCATATCCGGCCGATCCGGGATTGGCAAGCGCTCCATCCGGCCCGGGGGCGGCACGATGCAGCGGGGCCACGGTCCGGCGGCATCGTCGCCGGGGCGGGTGGGGTCGCTTGACGGGGGCGGGGGCGACCCCGAAGGGTGGCGGTTCGTGTCCGAAGGATCGTCATGTCGCTCATTGCCCGCCTGCGCGCCTATGCCGCCGACGCCTTCGGGCTCGGGCAGCCCGCCGACGCCGCGGAGGGGGCCGACGAGCGCCTCGCCGCCATCGCGCTCCTCGTCCACGTGGCACGGGCGGACGGGATCCTGGCGCCCGAGGAGACCGAGCGCCTCGCGCGCCTCGTCGAGGGGCGCTTCGCCGAGACGCGCGCCGAGGCCCAAGCCCTCATCGCGCGGGCAGCCGCGTTCGACGCGCAGACCCGGGACATGGCCGCCCTCGTGGAGATGATCGGCCATGAGGCCGGCCACGACCAGAAGGCGCGGCTGCTGGCCATGGCGTGGTCCGTGGCCGGGGCCGACGGTACGGTTCACGAGTTCGAGGAGGCCCTGGTCTGGCGCCTCGGCGGGCTGCTCGGGTTCGACGAGGCCGGCATCGTCCTCGCCCGCGCCGGCGATCCCCTGGCGGCCCTGCCGTAGGGCCGGCGCCGCCCGTGATCGTCGGCCTGACCCTGATCCTCGGCGCGCAGCTCCTCGGCGAGGCCCTGGCCCGCGCCACCGGCGCTCCGGTGCCGGGCCCGGTGATCGGCATGGCGCTGCTGCTGGTGTTCCTCGTGGCGCGCGACCGCTACGCCCGCGCCGCCGCCCGCCTCCTGCCGCCGCCCCTCGTGAACGGGCAGCTCGAGGGCGCCGGGCGCGGGCTTCTGGCCAACCTGTCCCTCATGTTCGTGCCGGCGGGCGCCGGCATCGTCGGGCGCCTCGACGTGCTCGCCGTCCACGGGGCGACCCTCGCCGTCATCGTGGTGGTCTCGACCCTGACGACGCTGGCCGCCACGGCCCTCACCTTCGTGGCGGTGTCGCGCTGGCTGCGCACGGGGGAGGGGCCGTGACCGGCGATTTCGCCGTATGGGTCTACCTGTCGCGCACCCCGCTCCTGTGGCTCACCGTGACCCTGGTGGCCTATGCCGTGGCCGACCGGATCGCCACGGCGACGAACCGCAACCCGCTGGCGAACCCGGTACTGGTCGCCATCGCGATCACGGCCGCCGTGCTGGAGGCGACGCGCACGCCCTACGCGACCTACTTCGAGGGGGCCCAGTTCGTGCACTTCCTCCTCGGGCCGGCCACTGTCGCCCTGGCGTTCCCGCTCTACGAGTATCGCGCCACGGTTCTGCGCGCCCTCGCGCCGATGCTGGCGGCCCTCGTCGTCGGCTCCGTGGTCGCCCTGTCCTCGGCCCTGACGCTGGGGCACCTCCTCGGGGTGCCGCGCGAGGTCATCGTGTCCCTGGCGCCGAAATCCGTCACCACGGGCGTCGCCATGGGCATCGCCCAGACCCTCGGCGGCGATCCGACCCTCGCCGCCGTCATCGTCATGCTCACGGGGATGACGGGGGGCATCCTGGTCACCCCCCTGATGAACGCCCTGCGCGTCCGCGACATGCGGGCCCGGGGCTTCGCCGCGGGGCTCGCCGCCCACGGCGTCGGCACCGCCCGGGCGTTTCAGGTCGATGCGGTCGCGGGCGCGTTCGCCGGCATCGCGCTCGGGCTCAACGCCTTCCTCACGGCGATGCTCGCGCCCATCGCCGTGAGTTTCCTCCGGTAGCGGGCTACGACGCGGCCACGGGCGTCGGCACGAAGCGGCCGTCCGGGCCGGGCTTCATCTCGATGCGCCGGTCGTGGAGCGCGTGCAGGGTCGAGCGGTGGCCGATGGAGACGATGGTGGTCTCGGGCAGGCGTTCGCGCAGCATGCGGTAGAGGGCGGCCTCGCTCGGCTCGTCGAGGGCGGCGGTGGATTCGTCGAGGAACAGCCACTGGGGTTTCGCCAGCACCGCCCGGGCGATGGCGAGGCGCTGCTGCTCGCCGCCCGACAGCCGCTGGTCCCAGGCATCGACCTCGTCGAGGCGCTCGACGAGCTGCGGCAGCTGCGCCGCCACCAGGGCCTCGCGGATCGCCGCGTCCGGGAACTGGTCGGTGGTAGCCGGATAGACCACGGCGCCCCGCAGGGTGCCGAGCGGGATGTAGGGCCGCTGCGGTAGCACCAGGGCCGACTGGCCCGGCGGCACCGCGATCCGCCCCTTGCCGAACGGCCAGATGCCGGCGATGGCCCGGAACAGGGTCGATTTGCCCGCGCCCGACGGGCCGGTGACGAGGGTGGCGCCGCCGCGCGCGAGGGTGAAGCGGTCGGCGCTCACGATCTCGCGCCCGTCCGGCAGGGCCAGCGTGATGTTCTCGGCCGTGACGTCGCGGCCCGACGCGTCGGATTGGGCCAGCCCGTAGCCGGCGCCCGCCATGGCCTCGGCCTTCGTCATCGCCCGCTTGAACGAGGACAGGCGGTTGGTGTTGGCCTTGTAGGCCGCGATGGTGGTGTAGGCATTGATGAAGAACGACAGCGACGACTGCACGTTGCTGAAGGCGTTCACCGTCTGCTGCAGGGCGCCGAAGGTGATCTTCTTCATGAAATACGACGGCGCCGCGATGACGAGGGGCACGATGGTGCTCGCCTGGGTGTAGCCGAACGAGAAGGCGATGAGCTTGATGCGCCGGAAGATGATCTGCACGTAGTTCGCGATGATCTCGTCGAACAGCGACCGGAGCCGCACGGTCTCGGCGCGCTCGCCGCGCAGGAGGGCGATCTGCTCGCCGTAGATGCGGCTGCGGGCGAGCGAGAAGCGGAAATCCGCCTCCACCCGCTCCTGGCGGAAATCGAGCCCGATGAGCGGGCGGCCGATGAGGTGGGCGAGCCAGGTGCCGACGACGGCGTAGGTGATCACCGCCCAGACGAGGAAGCCCGGCACGACCGTGTCGGTGAACGGCAGCACGAAGTCCCGCGACAGGGTCCACAGGATGACCATGAACGAGACGAGCTGGGCCGCCTGCGACAGCAGCCGGATCGACAGGCTCGCGGTCTGCGAGATGAAGGCGTTCACGTCCGCCTGGATGCGCTGATCGGGATTGTCGGCGTGCTCGTCGGTGAAGGGGATGCGGTAATGCGTGCCGTCGCCGAGCCAGCGCTCGTAGAAGCTCCGGGTCAGCCACGTGCGCCAGCGGATGTGCAGGGACTGGTCGACGAACAGGTCGAACATTCCGATGCAGACGTTGAGGATCGCGAGCGGCACGAAGATCCACAGGATCTGGTACCAGAACGCGTCGAGGTTGTATTCCTGAATGGCGTTGTAGAGGTCGCGGTACCAGAAGTTGAATCGCAGGGTCAGGGCGACGTCGGCGAAGCTGACGAAGATCGACAGCGCCACGAGGCGCTGGCCGATCTTGCCCTCCGTGCGGCCGAACCAGCGGAACAGGCCGATCTCGCGGGTCGGCGCGTCGCGGTTGGCGAAGTACGGATCGGCGATGAGGGTGATCGCCCGGATCGGCTTCAGGTGCGAGATGCCGAGCACGATCCCGGCGAACACCACGGCGCCCGTGGCGGCGAAGGCCGGCGGAAGCAGGGCGGCCAGCGTCGGGGGCATCGCACCCAGGGCCGCCAGCAGCTTGGCCCCGGAGAACAGGAGGTATCCGATGCCGTAGACCGAGATGAAGATCTTCAGGTAGGCCGAAATCCGGCCCGAGGCGAGGAGGATGCCCGCCATGGCGAGCCCGCTCAAGGACACGTAGAGCGGTGGGGCGGCCTCGCCGGGAAACGCCAGCAGGACGAGGGCGAACAGCGCCGTCACGGCGGCTTGCAGGCCGAGGCCCGTCCTCAATACGGCCACGTGCGTCTTCTCCCCGTGATGGTCGTCGGGCCCGCGCTCCGGCGCGGCGCCGGGTTTCGGGAGTGACGGCGGGTCGTGGCGAGATCGTGGCCGCGCGGGAGCGTGAGGGGACGAAAATCCTGGCCGAGGGAGATTTGACGCGGACGCCCTATTGCCAGTCCCAATCGCCGTAGCCCGGCTCACGGCAGCGATAGCCGATGGGACATTCCGGATTGTCGCGGGTCGGCACGAAGCGGAGATCGGCGATCTCGGTGAGCTCGCAGAAGCTTCGGTCGCGCACGAACCGCTGGAAGGTCTGGTTGCCGGTGTCGAGAAGGATCGCCCCCTGGCGCTTCACCAGGGCCATCGCCTCCGCGCAGACCATACGACTCGTGGTTCCAGGGGTCTGGGCGCTCGCCGGCGCCGCCAGGACGGTGCAGAGGGCGAGGGCGAGGTATCTCGTCACGATGGCTGGGCGCCGATCCGGTTGGTTCCGATGCTCAAGCATGGCAGTTTCCGGAGAGCACGGAAAGGCCCGCGGGCCGGGCTGCCGTCCGCTCGCCGCAATCCTTTGGCCTATCCACCGGTGCTGCGCCGAGCGGGCGCGGGCCAGCGTACGCAATGGGACAGGGACACCATGTCGGGACTTTCCATCGTCAACCTCGACGCCGTGCGCGCCGCCCCGCTGTCGCGCGAGCCCTACACGTTCTTCCTGGGGAACGACGTCCTCGACAGGGCGGCCATCGACGAGATCCGGCAGGATTTCCCGGCCATCGCCAAGCCGGGTTACCTCACCGTGGACGAAGTGGCGTTGAAGGGCAGATTCAAGGCGCTCATCGATGAGCTGGAGAGCGACGAGTTCTCCCGCATCATGGGAGAGAAGTTCGGCATCGACCTCGTCTCGTGCCCGCGCCTCACCACCATCATGAAGCAGAGCCAGCCGAAATACGGATCGATCCACACCGACGGCCCGTCCAAGGTGATGACGATGCTGATCTACATGAACGACGCCTGGGACGCCCCCGCCGCCGGGCGCCTGCGGGTGCTCTACGACGGCAAGAACTACGAGCCCTTCGCCGTCGAGGTCCCGCCCACCATGGGCACGATGTTCGCCTTCCTGCGGTCCGACAATTCTTGGCACGGCCACGAGCCGTTCGAGGGCGAGCGCAGGGTGGTGCAGGTGGCCTGGGTCAAGGACGCCGCCGAACTTGAGCGCAAGAAGAAGCGCAACCGGACGGCGCAGTTCCTGAAGGGCATCTTCGGGCGCTGAGCCCCCGGGCCGCGAGCGCGCGCCTCTCTTTTCCCCCCTCATCGGCTCGGATCGCGTCCAAAGCGGGTCCGGGCCTTTTTCATGGGCGGATGGGGTTTCACGCGCGGGTGAGGGCTACGACGCGCCGTCGTCGCCCGTGACGACCGGGTTCGGCACGGGCGGTGCCGCAGTCCCGTCATCGGCGGTGGCACCCGCCACGAAAAAGGGGCCACCTCTCGGCGACCCCCTTCGTACGAAGCGCGGTGGAACGGACTTAGAAGTCCATGCCGCCCATGCCGCCGCCCATGCCGCCGCCGCCGCCCATGGGGGCGCCGCTGTCCTTCTTCGGAGCATCGGCGATCATGGCTTCCGTGGTCACCAGCAGGCCGGCGATGGAGGAGGCGTCCTGCAGGGCGGTGCGCACGACCTTGGCCGGGTCGACGATGCCGGCCTGGATCATGTCGACGTACTCTTCCGTCTGGGCGTTGAAGCCGTAGGTGATCGAGCCCGTGTTGTCGGTG
>Ga0182231_1000043_pt1 | contig 39338 bp, 40 predicted proteins | sample G6R1MG_29_FD_129667 | JGI IMG/M metagenome (GOLD analysis project Ga0182231, IMG submission 129667) | Miscanthus phyllosphere microbial communities from Michigan, USA - G6R2_NF_07NOV2016_LD1 MG | ecosystem: Host-associated > Plants > Phyllosphere > Phylloplane/Leaf | place: USA: Michigan...
AGCGTCCTGATGCGACGCTTGAGAGAGAATACGATGTTGGAAGCTGAGATCACCGCCGGCGGGGACGTCACCGTCGAGGGACAGCATGCCGGCCATCTGCATGGCTTCCAGTTCGTCCCGGACCCCGGCGCGGAGGGCCATGAGGCGAAAACCCTGCGCAGCGCGGCCGAGAAGGCGCTCGCCGGCGAGATCGAGGCCCGCGCCGAGCGGTTCTCGGCGGCCGCCGACGCGACCCTCGTGCTCAGTCACGACGGCGTCGTGCGCTGGACCGGCGATCCGGTGGCCAAGCTCGTGCCCGGCGACAAGCTGTTCGAGCCGCACGTGCGGCTGCTCGCCGACGAGCAGCTCACCGGGCCGGCCCGCGACAAGGTCGAGGCGCGCCTCACGGCATGGCTCAAGGCCCACGTGGTGCGGCTCCTCGGGCCCCTCATGGAGATCGAGACGGCGGCCGACCTCACGGGGCTGGCCAAGGGCATCGGCTATCAGGTGGTCGAGTCCCTGGGCGTCCTCGAGCGCGCCAAGGTGATGCACGAGATGCGCACCCTCGATCAGGAGGGGCGCGGGGCCCTGCGCCGCCACGGCGTGCGCTTCGGCGCCTATCACATCTTCCTGCCGGCCCTGCTGAAGCCGGCGCCCCGGACGCTGGCGGCCCAGCTCTGGGCCCTGAAGAACGGCGGCCTCGACCAGCGCGGCCTCGACGAGATCGCGCACCTGGCGAGTTCCGGCCGCACCTCCATCAAGGTGGACCCCGAGATCGCCAAGGGCCTCTACCGCGCCGCCGGCTTCCGGGTGTGCGGCGAGCGCGCCGTGCGCGTCGACATCCTCGAGCGTCTGGCCGACCTCATCCGCCCGGCCATCGCCTACCGCCCCGGCACCACGCCGGGCGAGGCGCCCGCCGGCACCGCCGACGGCGACGCCTTCGTCGCCACCGTGGGGATGACCTCGCTGGTGGGTTGCTCGGGCGAGGATTTCGCCTCGATCCTGAAGTCCCTCGGCTACGCCGCCGAGACCCGGCCGGGCCCGGCCATCACCGTGCCGCTCCTGCCGGCGGCCTCGACCCAACCGGTCCAGGCGAGCGCACCGGCCGACGGTGCGGCCGGCGAAGGCGCGGCGAACGACGACGCCCCCGCCGAGGAGGGCGCGTCCGTGGGCGACGCCGCCACGGCCGACGTGATCGCGCCCGGCTCCACGGCCGATGCCGTGGCCACCCCGCTGGTGGAGAACCCCATTGAGGCCGCCCTGCCGGACTCGGCGGACCCCGCCGGGGCGACGTCGGACGAGGTAGCCGAGACGCCCCCCGTGGAGGCGACGCCTTCCGAGACGGCCTCCCCCGAAGCAGGCGATGCGACACCCGAACCCGTGGCCGAGGCGGCGAGCCTCGCCGACGCCGCCGAGCATCCCACCGAGGATGCCGGGGAGCCGGCGCCGGAGGACGACGTCCCGCTGAGCGAGGCGCCCGCCGCCGAAGCCGCCGGCGAGGCCACGGCCGAGGGTGAGGCCGCCGCGCCGGAGGTCGCCACCGTCGAGGTCTGGCGGCTCCAGCGCCAGCAGCGCAGCGCCCCGCGTCAGAACCGCCCGCGCGGCGGTGGCCGCGACCGGGACGGGGCGGCCCCGAACCGCGCCCCCGGCGAGGGCCGGCCCGACCAGCGCCGTCAGGCCGGCGCCGGTGCGCCCGAAGGTCAGGGACGCCCGCGCGGCGGCGCGCCCGGTGGCGAGCGCCGCGAGGGCGGCAGGTCCGAGAACGGTCGTGCCGAGAACGGCCGCCCCCAGCGCCGCGAGCGCTTCGAGCCCGGCCGGACCCGTCCCGACCGGCGCGACGAGCCCCGCGCCGCCCCGCGCGACGAGCCGCGCCCGCAGCGCCGCGAACGGGCCCCGGACCCGGATTCGCCCTTCGCCAAGCTCGCCGCCCTCAAGGCGCAGCTCGAGGCGGGCGACGGCAACAAGCGGTGAGGCGCCGATGACGCGGGGCGCCGCCGCCCCCTCCGGGCGATGAAGCCGGGGCGCCAGCGTCTCGACAAATGGCTGTGGTTCGCGCGGTTCGCGCGGACCCGGACCCTCGCGGCGCGCCTCGTCGAGGGGGGATACGTCCGGGTGAACGGGCGGCGGGCGGAGGCGGCGGCCACCGCCATCGCGGTGGGCGACGTCGTCACCGTGGCGGCGGCCCACACCACCGCCCTCGTGCGGGTGCTCGACCTCGGCGAGCGGCGCGGCGGGGCTCCGGAAGCCCAGACCCTCTACGCCGCCCTCGACGCGCCGCCGGGCTGATCCCCCGTGTCCCCCATACGACACCGGCGCCGCCGACTGCGCGGGGCCGGGTCGCCGCGCTTGTCAGCCCATCGGACAGGGTCTAGAGCCTGCCCCATCAGGCGGAGCGGACACCGCACCAGCCAAAGCGTCAACGGATTTGCAAAGCCATCGGGCTGGCGGGGCTCCCCCATCGCGGTCCGTGCCGGCGCGAATCGAGGACTGAAGGCCCCATGACCTACGTCGTCACCGACAATTGCATCAAGTGCAAGTACATGGACTGCGTCGAGGTGTGTCCGGTGGACTGCTTCTACGAGGGCGACAACATGCTCGTCATCCATCCCGACGAATGCATCGATTGCGGCGTGTGCGAGCCGGAATGCCCGGCCGAGGCGATCAAGCCCGACACCGAGCCGAGCCTGGAGACCTGGCTGAAGCTCAACGCCGACTACGCCAAGACCTGGCCGAACATCACCCAGAAGAAGGACGCCCCTGCCGACGCCAAGGAGTGGGACGGGGTGGCTGGCAAGTTCGAGGCGCACTTCTCCGCGAGCCCCGGCACCGGCGACTAGGACGGGCCGCCTTCGGCGCCCGCGGGCGTCCTGGCCGCGACCGGACGCCCTTCGAGGGCGCCCGAGTCTGTGGTCGCGCCGACGCGGCCCGCGCGCCCGTGGGGCTGCGGCAAAGGGATGCGTCTGGCGGGGATTCGCGTTGGACGCGGGGTGAGCCTGTGCCGGCAATCCTTTGATTCGGCGGCACGATTGTGCTATGCCTATGGCCTGCCGTCGTTCGTGCCCGACGTGCTGCCTCCGGCCCTCGACAGATGGCTTTCTCGCAAGCTTGAGAAAATGAGGTCGCATGCGATCGACCGCTTAAGGCGCCCCGCGCCTTCGGCGGACGATCTTTCGTTGCGCTGTGTCGGCTGGCCCGGGAATCCGTGGGTCCGGCCTCTCACGAGGAGCCGGCTTCCGGCCAGGGGCCTGAGGCCGGGTGACCCACCCCGGAGATTACGGTTCGGCGCGGCGATCGATTCCGCGCGATGTTCTGGAGGCGCTTCTCGCATGACCACAGCCAAGAAGACGACGGCAACGGGCCGGCAAGGCTTCAAGACCGGCGAAGCGGTCGTGTATCCGGCGCATGGTGTCGGCCGCATCACCGCCATCGAGGAGCAGGAGATCGCCGGGTACAAGCTCGAGCTGTTCGTCGTCTCGTTCGAGAAGGACAAGATGGTCCTGCGCGTCCCGACCGCGAAGGCCAACAGCGTCGGCATGCGCAAGCTCGCCGAGCCGGAACTCGTCAAGAAAGCCCTCGACGTCCTCACCGGCCGCGCCCGGATCAAGCGCACCATGTGGTCGCGCCGCGCCCAGGAATACGAGGCCAAGATCAATTCCGGCGACCTGCTCTCGGTGACCGAGGTGGTGCGCGATCTCTATCGCTCCGAGGCCCAGCCTGAGCAGTCCTACAGCGAGCGCCAGCTCTATGAGGCCGCCCTCGACCGGATCGTGCGCGAGATCTCCTCGGTGAACCGCATCACCGAGACCGAGGCCCTTAAGCTCATCGAACAGAGCCTGGCGAAGTCGCCGCGCCGCGCCAAGGGCGAGGCGGAAGCCGAGGGCGAGGCCGAGGGCGACGAGATCCAGGAAGAGGCGGCCTGAGCCGCCCCCTCCCCTCCCGGCGGCCATCCCGAGCCCGGCGCAGCAGCGCCGGGCTTTTTCGTTGCATCGTCCGGTCCGGCCCCGTCTTCACCAGATCGCGATGGGGGAACCATCGCCGCGACGCCTCCGTTGTCAGTCGCCACGCAAAGTCCGTGGGACCGGCCCGTTGGATGGGACGGTCCGGCCTTGCGGCAGAAGCGAACGTTTCAACGAGGCGGAGGCGGGGATGGCGGACATCGCTGGGATACGGCGTCAGTTCATACGCACGGCGATGGAAGCGCCTTTCCTTGCCCGCGACGAGGAACGTGGCCTCGCCGTCCGCTGGAAGGACAAACGGGACGAGCGCGCCCTGCACGGGCTGATCGAAGCCCATATGCGCCTCGTCATCGCCATCGCCGGACGCTTCCGCCATTACGGTCTGCCCATGGCCGACCTGATCCAGGAAGGGCATGTGGGCCTGATGGAAGCCGCGGCCCGGTTCGAGCCGGAGCGCGAGGTCCGCTTCTCCACCTATGCCACGTGGTGGATCCGCGCCTCGATCCAGGATTACATCCTGCGCAACTGGTCCATCGTCCGCGGCGGCACGAGTTCGGCCCAGAAGGCTCTGTTCTTCAATCTGCGCCGCCTGCGCGCCCGCCTGATGCAGTCCACCGAGGAGCATGTGGGCGACGAGATCCACCGCCGGATCGCCACTGCCATCGGCGTGTCCCGCGAGGACGTTGCCCTCATGGATGCGCGCCTGTCGGGTCCCGACATGTCCCTCAACGCGCCCGTGGGCGAAGAGAGCGAGGCCTCGTCGGAGCGGATGGACTTCCTCGTCGACGGGGCGGCCCTGCCGGACGAGACGGTGTCGGCGCAGGTCGACGGCGAGCGCCGCCTCACCTGGCTCAACGAGGCCCTGGCGGTCCTGTCCGAGCGTGAGCTGCGCATCCTCAAGGAGCGCCGCCTCGCGGAGGATCAGGCCACCCTGGAAGCCCTCGGCCTGCGCCTCGGGATCTCGAAGGAGCGGGTACGCCAGATCGAGAACCGCGCCCTGGAGAAGCTGCGCCGGGCCCTGGCCGAGCGCTTCCCGCAGACGGCGGGCAACGTCTACGCCTGACGGGACTGCACCGGAGCCGACGGCGCGGGGACGTTGCGGCGCGCCCCGCCTGGATAGCCGTTGCTTGTTGCCCCCGCGCAACAAAGGGAGACAAGGGCCCGCTCGCTCGGTCTTGCCGCTTCCGTGACAGGGAGGGGCCGCGCTAGGTTCGGGCATCCGTCGCACGATCGAACCGATGACCGACCGCCCCTCCCTTCCCTGGAAATCGATCATGGTCCTGCCGACCCTGATCGCGGTGTCGGCCTCGGCGGTGCTGCTGGTATCCCTTCGCCACCGCCTCTCGGTCCAGGCGGGACTCGGCCTGTTCGTCGGCGCCCTCGCGGTGGTGGAGATCGGCTACCTGTTGTTCCTGGTCGCCGCGAACCGTCGCGAGGCCCCGCGACGTTCCCTCTCCCGCGAACGGTGACGCCCCGGCCTGAAGGTGCCGCCCCCCTGTCCGTCTGGCCCGTCCGAACGCCCGGATGGCCGGAAGGCCCCATCGTCTGGCATGTCGGCCTGCGCCTCGACGCTGCGCGCCGCGCGGCCTGCCTGACCGTTCTCGACCGCGCCGAGACGCTCCGGGCCGACCGCTTCGTGCAGGCCCGCGACCGCGATCGCTTCGTCGCCAGCCACGCGGCCCTCCGCCTCATCCTGGCCCGCGCCCTGGGCACCGATCCGGGGACCCTCACCTTCGCCACCTCGCGCTTCGGACGGCCGAGCCTTGCCGGGCGCGAGGCCGGTTCCCTCGACTTCAACCTGTCCCACTCGGGCGAGCACGCCCTCGTGGGCCTCTCGGCGACGGCGCGGATCGGGGTCGATCTCGAGGTGCCCCGCCCGATGCCCGACGCGCTGCGGATCGCCCGCGCCCATTTCCATGCCCGGGAGATCGACGCCCTCGAAACCCGCGGGTCGGAGGTCGAGGCCGCCTTCTACGCGTGCTGGACCGCCAAGGAGGCCTTCGTGAAGGCGGTGGGCGCGGGCTTGTCGCGGCCCCTGGCCGGTTTCGCCGTCGCGGTGCCGCCCGCCGCCCCGGCCCTCCTCGCCGTCGACGGCGCGGACGGCCCGGCCTCCGCCTGGACCCTCGACGCCCTCGCGCCCGCGCCGGACACCGTCGCGGCCGTGGCCCTAGCGAGCCCCCGCGCCACCATCGCGCGGGCGGCCCTGCCCCCCGATTGGGCCGACCGGCTCGGCGCCTGACGCGCCGTCCGAAGAAAGCGCGCGCCGGGGCGACGATCCGGCTTGCGGGCCGCCGCCGGCCCCGCTATAGGTCCGCTCGTCGGCGCGGTGCGCCGGCCTTCGGAGTGTAGCGCAGTCTGGTAGCGCACCACGTTCGGGACGTGGGGGTCGCAGGTTCAAATCCTGCCACTCCGACCAGTCTCCCCCGGGAGACGGTCTTCCCGGCTCAGAGAGCACAGTTCGGCTTTGGGTTCGACCAGGAATGGTCGGGCCTTTTTTGTTTCCGGGCCAGCGGCGTCCCTCGGCGGGGTGCGGACGATCCCGGGGGTGGATCGGGCCGGGCGGCGCCCCACGTCAGTAATGCCGATAGACCAGACACGGCGCCGCTTCGCTCAGAAGAGCCGCGCAGGGACCCATGCTCCCGCTCGGGCCTGCGGGCGGGCGCGGGGCGGAGCGAGGGGGCAACCGGGCCGTCGACCGGACGGGCTCCCCGAGCGCCGGTGGCCTCCCGCGCCGGGCGGACGGCGGGCGCACGTCCAGCCCATCCGGTCCCGGGCGGAGGTTCGGGGCGATCCCATCAAGGCCCATGGATGCGAGCAGGATGTAGGACGGCCGGCCGGGTCCCGACCAGCGCATGGCCGCGGCCCATTCCCGTGCGTTCACGCCGGTGATCTTCGTCACGTAGGCGACGGTTTCCGGGGGAAGCTCTCCCCGTCCGAGGAGCCAGGCGTCGATCCGTCCCGGCCCAGCGTTGTAGGCCGCCGCGGCCAGCCCCCAGTTGCCGTACCGCTTGCGCAGATCCTGCAGCAGTTCGGCCGCCTTGTGGATCGCCCGCTCGGGATCGAAGGGATCGTCGAGCCCGCGCTCGGCGGCGGTGGCCGGCATGAACTGAGCGATGCCGAGGGCCCCCTTCCGGCTGACCGCCTGCGGGTTCAGGCCGCTCTCCTGGCGCAGGAGCCCGAGGAGAAAATCCGCCGGAACGCCCGTCCGCCGCGCAGCCTCGGCGATCACGGCCCCGAAGGGCGCGGCCTCGACCGTGGGGCCGCCGACGAGGGCGAGGGCGAAGGTCTTGGTGGTGTCCTGCGCCGTGAGGGCGATGACCGGGGGCGCGGCCGTCAGATCCAGCACCGTCGCGGGACGCCGGACCGCATCGGCGCGCGCCCCGGCGCAGACCAATCCGCAGCCCGCGAGGGCGATCGCCCACCACCGGCGGGGGGACGGCACCGGCGTCGTCCGGGAGTCGGCGTTCACCGTTCCGACCGACGCCCTAGTTCTTCGCGACCACGACGGCATCGGGCACGACCTCGGCGCCGGCGCCCGCCAGCGGCCCCACCGTGTCGCGATCGAGGTATTCCTGAAGCAGGCGCTGGCCGATATCGGCGTCGCGGAACTTCCACAGGCCCTTCTTGGTGCCCTCCATGATGAGGGCATAGACGGCGAGTTCGATGGATTCGCGCACCGCGAACTGGGTCGGCTCGTTGCGGGTCACGCCCGCATCGAGCTCGAACAGCTTGTTCACGGCGACATACCGGAAGGTGCTGGTGCTGAGGCCGACGGAATAGATCGTCTTCGTGGTGGTGACGCTGCTGAGCACCTCGCCCGACTGGACGGAGACGATCCGCATGCCGACGGTCACCACGTCGCGCCGGTACTTGATGTCGCCGCCGATGCCGAGGTAGCGCGCGCCGATCCCGCCGGTGACGAAGTTGGCGTCGTAGGCCAGGATGCCGCCTTCGACGAGGAGGCCGGCGAACCGGATGGGCGGGAGGGGCTTGGCCGCATCCTGATCGAATTCCTGGCGGGTGGCCCGGATCAGCTGGCGTTCCTGCAGGACGTTCGCGAGGCTGCCGCGCTCGACCACCCGGAACCAGCGCCCGCCGCCGGTGCGGCGCAGGGCGTCGACGAGGAAGGCGGCCCCGCCCTGCGTCACCGCGCGGGAGAATTCGGCGAAGTTGTCGCTGGGCTTGTTCTGCCCGGTCAGGTCGGGAAAGCTGTAGACCGCGAGATCGACGGGCTTCAGGGGCGCCGGAAGCTGTTCGAGGTTCAGCCCCGTGGGCGAGGCCTGCGTGATGGTCGGCGGCTCGTTGAGCGTCTCACGCTCCCCGAGGGAGACACAGCCGCCGAGACCGAGGGCCGCAGCGAGCAGGACGATGGTTTTCGCGTGCCGGCGCGGAAGGAATTCAGCCCGCATAAGATCAGAGGTCCCGACCGGGACCGGGCCGCCCCGGGCAGCCTCACGGTCCATGTTAGAGAAGCGTCGCGCGACCCGCCAGGACTGAGCCGACGACCCCGATCCGACGCTGGGTGAAGGAGGCCGGCCAGGGCTAGGGCGTCGCCGGAACGACGACGTTGGTCGTCGTCTGACCATCGAAGATCGAGATCCGCACGTTCGTCCCGACGCGATTGAAATTGATCGTCGTCCCTTCGAAGCTGAACTGTCCACTCTCGCGGGCATTCTCACCGAAGATCGCCCGCGTGATCTGGTTCGCGAGCGAGCTGTAGAGCTGCGACTGGAGCTGCTGGGCGAAGACCTGTCCGGGCGTGAGGTTGGTCGAGCGATTGGTCTCGGCGTTCAACAGCTGCTGGCGCCGCTGCTGGGCCGCCTGCGGAATGTTCTGCGCTGCGGCCTCGGATTGCAGCCAGCCACCGTTGAGGGGGCTGCCGCCGAAGGCGGGATTGACCGGCTGGTAGAGCAGGTTGCCGGCAAGGGCCGGCCCTCCCGCCAGGATCAGCGCGACACCCGCGGCCAGAATGCGTCTCGTCATGGTGCGGCGATCCAGTTCTCGATGGGGGCTGGGACTGTCCGGGTCACCGGGTACGGGCCTGAACGACGCTGATGCTCTTCGGTACGCCGACCTGACTGATCTCGGCGGACAGGCCGTTCCCGATTTGATTCACGGTGACGTCGCGTCCGCCGGCGGCCGAAAGCGTCGCGTTGCTGCCGTCACCGATCTGGCGGAGGGTGAGACTTCCGCCGTTCGCGCCCGTCACGTTGAGCTCGGCCTGATTGCCGTTGCCGACCTGCTGCAGATCGATCCGCAATCCATTTCCGGCGAGGGTGGCCTGTCCGCCGTTGCCCACGCCCTGCTGGCTCAGGTTCGCGGTGTTGCCGTTCCCGGTCGCCTGGACCGCCGCCCGGTTGGCCAAGCCGGTCTGACTGATGTTCGTCGTGTTGCCGCTTCCGGACTGATTGTTGGACGCCGTCTGTCCGGATCCGCTGACGCCGTCCATGCGGAGGACGGGGATCGAGAGCTGCACCGCGCCGATGGTCGCGTATTCCAGGGCGACTTCGGTGGAGATCGGGCGAGAGGCGTTCGCGGACGGGCTCACCGCCTGCTGCGCCACCGCGACGATCGGCAAACCGGCCAACAGTCCACCCGCGAGGACGGACGCGACCCGTGAGCGACGGGCCGTGGCATGTACTATCCGAGCCATATCCAACTCCGCGCTAATCCCCCGGGCACCCAGCAATCCACGAACGGGCCGCCGTCGCAAGACACTCTATCGAGATGATTATGAAACATTGAACCACGCGAAAACGTGTTGCTAAATTTGCAGACGGCACAAACCGAACGAACAATATTTTTGGAGATTTCGCCTATCAAGTCAATACGCCGCCGCTCGACAGGCGAGAGACTAACAATATTACATCAAATCTGTACCCTGGAGGACATAGAGCCGAGGGTCGCTCATCATGATTCCCTAAAGGGAACTCCCGTCTTCGGGGCCACCGCGCTCGCAAGTATAGTCCGCGTCGCCGACCCTGACGGACAGGACGGCCCGGTACCGGGCCTCCGGCTCGAGGGACAGGCTCAAACCGCGGATCCGTACGCTTGCCCCGGCCTCGAGGGTGAACTCGGATTCCTGGTCGATCTGCGAGTCGCCGGACGGACCGCGTTTCGACACCTGCAGGCGATACCGGCCAGCCTGGCGTGCGTCGGAGCGGATGAGCGCCTCGATCCGAACCTGCCGGCCGGCGCGGTGCTCGGAGACCGTGCAGACGATGGGCGGCGGAGGGTGGGTGATGGCAACGCCCATCGCACGGGTCTCTCTCTGCGGATCTCGGTGAAGATGGCGCCCGGGCATGGCCTTGGAGCCCTGCCCCGTCGAATGGGAATGACCGCGGGAGGAGACATCCACGTCCGGGGTTCCGACATCCGGACCGTCCTTCCCCACGATGACCGCGGCAACCGTGGTGCTCGCCCCTGAAACCGATCGGAAACCGGGCGATTCGCGGCCCCTTTAAGATGGGCAAGCCCCCCCGCAACTGGGCGGGGAGCCTTGCCGTTCGGCCGTCGTAAGCAAGGCTTACTCGTATGAGACTTACTTGGCGCCCTGAGTGATCCGGGCATAGTTGCCAAGACCGGTCTGGGTGCTCGCGATCGTGCTGAAGCCGCTGTTGAGCTGCGACGCGTAAAGCTGGTTGTAAGAACCAGTCTGGGTTCCGTCGATCTTGCTCGATGCGGATCCGCTCTGCATCAGGATCGCATAGTTGTTGCTGCCATCCTGAGTCAGGTAAGCGCCAGATTGGCTGGACCCGTTCATCTGGTAGACCCCCGCGATATTTCCGGCGCCGTTCTTCTGGGTGATATCGATGCGGGAGGAGTTCGACATATCCTGCTGTCCGAGAGCGTAGTTCCCGTACGAGATTTGATTGACGAAGATTTCGCTTCCGCTCAAATTGCTCTGCTGAACGATGGCCCGGTTGTTGTCGGCAACCTGCCGGACGTTGCTCGTGCTGTTGGTCGCGTTCCACTGGGTCACCGTAGCTTCGTTCGAATTCCCCTGCTGGAAAATGTCGGCCGTGGCATTGGTGTTGAAGAGCTGAGTGACTGTCGCCTTCTGCAGATCGCCGTACTGGCGAACGTAGGCGTGAGAATCTCTGCCGCCGGCCTGACCAACGATCGCGGTATTCTGGTGACCGGTCTGATCCAGGTAAGCGACCGAATTTTCGGTCTCCAGCTGCGAGATCAGCGCGTCATGACGATCGCCGGTCTGGTGGATTTCGATCTTGTCACCCCCCTTGGTCCCAGCCTGCGTCGCCTGAGCCGTCTGCCGCAGTTCCTTCTGATCGATATCGATCGTCGAGTTCGTTGCGCCATCCTGCGTGGCCGTGGCCGAGTTGTACGTGTTGGTTACGCCGTAGCGCCCGCCCTGAGTAACCCGCGTCGCGCTGTTCGCACCGTCGGACTGCTTGATATTCGCGAAGTTGCGGTTGTCCGACTGGCGCAGGTCGATCGAATTGTTCGTACCGTTCGTCTGCGTGGTGTCGAACGCGTTCAAATTTCCGGTCTGCTCGATCTTCAGGCCGTTGCCAGTGCCGGACTGGGTGCTCTTCGCGCCGCTGGTGAAGATGCTGCCGTTGCCGTTGCCGTCCTGGGTGATCGTCGCGGTGCCGCCGGTGCCGGTCTGCGTCAGATCCAGAACGTTGAAGTTTCTCTTCTGCGTGGTGGTCGCATGGTTGTCGCCGGCGGCGAAGGCCGAGGAGGCAGCAACGAGAGCGAGAACGCTGACGGTGGCGATCGAGAAATGCTTCATTGGAAATCCCCTTGATTTGCTCTGGTTTTGAATTGGCCCTCGCGGCCGGGTCGCTCTTTTTACGAACCGTTGACCAGTTCAGTCGATCTGCCGTCCGCGTCGTGGCGTTGTTAACAAGCAGTTAAATACGAAAGGCCGGGGCGTCCCGCATCATTCGATTGAATGATGCCCAGACGAATCGCGTGGACACGACGCATTAGGGTTACCATGCCGACGCCGTGTCTTCTGGTATGGGATCGAAGACTAAATTTCGACTGAAATCAAAAAAATATATAAATACACCCTTCTTTTGAGCGTACAATCGCAATCATATAAGCTATTTACATAGCGCACGGGATTGATGAACGACAATTTTTGTCGTCTTCTTCGATACGATTTTGCTGTATTAGGCTGTCGCAGACGTCTGGGTAACGTCGTCACCTGACCCGCACGGCGGATTCCAACGTCGGACGCCCGCTCCTGCCCGCCGGGGAAGGCGCTGCCGGCCGCACCGCGTCAACGTGTGCGTAGTCTTGCCACTACTCGGGACGACGCCGCAAAAACTGCGGGCGGAAGAGTCCGCATGTCGCACCGTTGCCCCGGCGACACGGTTCATCGATTCGGCACTGGTTTCGACTGCGACGGGCCATGCACCGGGCGAGAAGACGCGTGCGCATTTCGACGGAGCCGGAAGAGGGTTCCTTAACGCGCCCACGGCACTGTGGAGGGCAGGCCCTGGGGAAATCCGATGTCGAAGCGCGTGTACACGATGGTCGCTCTCACGGCTGCCGCCGCGATGCTCCTCGGACGACCGCTCCAGGCGCAGACCCTGTCCGTGCCTCAGATGCGCGGCGACCTCACGATGCGGGACATGGAGAACGACGCGGCGCGACGGACCCTGAACCGCGCTCCGGCGGGCTCGGAGGCCGGTCTCGGCTCGCACAACAACCTGTTCCAGGTGTCCCAGACCGGCGACCACAACACCGTCGACGCCAGGCAGTCCGGCGCGAACAACATCATCCAGATCGTTCAGATCGGGCAGATGAACACGGCCACCGTCGCGCAATCCGGTTTGAACAATTCCGTGACCCTGCGGCAGGAACGCTGATCGGGACGCGCCCGCCCGTCGTCGCGGTCCGCGTCGATGGGCGTGGGGGCGGTCATGGCTTCCTGAGGTCGATCACGCGCCCGTTCGAGGGGGAATCGCGCCGGGGCTCGTCCTTCGTCCCCAGCCACCCCGGTGAATCCCGATAGCTCGTGTTGGGCGGCAGGTTCCGGTTCTGCCGTTCGCGCTCGGCCTGCGCGGGGGTCTCGACGGGCGGAATCGCCGGGGATTGCGGGTATTGCGCGGCGGGGCCGCGCAACTGAAACCCATCGATGCAGCGCCTGATCGCGATCGGATCGGTGAGGAAGGTGCACTCGTTCACGTTGGTGATGGCTTGCGCCGAAGCCGCACCGGAATGCGCGGCCGCGACGAGCACGGCCGCCGTCAGGAATGGTCGCACCGGTCGTCTCCTCTGTCCGGAAGCGCGCGTTCCATCACCGACGGACGGACGGCGCCACCTGCTTGATCTCGACCTCGCTCGGCTCGCTCGGCAGAATGCGCTTGGCTTGGGCCTGCGCCGTGTTCTGCGCCGGCACCGGGGCGGGCGCGGCGCCGGCCGAGGGGCGGGTGGGCGCGCCCTCGTTCGCCCCCTTGCCGTCGATGCGGCCGAGCCGGACCGTCACGGCACGGACGGCCTGTGCCGTCACGTCGTAATCGCACTCGTAGGTGATGCGGACCCACTGCCCCTGCGGGCTGAGGAAGCGGATCGAGTCCCCGCGAAATTTGGCCGTGGCGCCGCCGCCCGCCGGCGGCTCGGCCTGCTGGAAGATCGTCCCGGCGGGCCGGTTCATCCATTCGAAATCCGTCGGCGCCTGGGCTTCGATGCCCGGTGCGCAGGCCTGGATGGCCGCGGGGACGGCCTGGCGCGTGCAGGCGGCATCGCAGCCCGTCCGGACGGCCCCGTCCGGGGCCGTGGCGGGCTTGGCCTCCTGCGCCGCCGCGGGCCTCACCGGCTGCGCGGTCGCGCCCGATCCGGGCAGGCACGCGAGGGCGGCACAGGCGGCACCCCGAACCAGCCCTCCGAAGCGAAGGCGATCATGGACCGGACGTTCGGGCACCATTGGCATTCTCCGTCGACCGCTCCCGTTTCACGTGCCGCCCCCGAGCCTTCCCCGAAGGACATGGCGGATGGGCCGTCCGGTCGATCTCGACCGCTACTCCCGGCATCACGATAAGTCCATCGCCAACATTCCTGCCCGACCCGCGCGACGTTCCGAGACGAACGCGATCCGGCACGACGACGGAGACAGTCTTGGGACCGGGCCCACCTCGCGCGGTGGCGACGCGACGCGGCCGATCCAGGTTTCGAAGGCCGTTCCCGGATATCCGATCCGTCCGGCTCAGGTCACGGCACGCGATATCGGCGCGATGTGGCAGACCCGCGAGAGGAGCGCCACCAGTTCGGGCTGGCGCGACGTCTCGGTCTTGGCGAAGATCGACGCCAGCTGCGTGCGGAGCGTCGCGATACTGACGCTGCGTCGCCGGGCGATGGTGGAGAGGGAAACCCCGTTGCTGAGTTCCGCCGCCAGGCGCCCCTCGGCCGCCGTCAGGCAGAAGATCTTTTCCAAGGTCGGTGCGGAGCCCCGGACCCGCACGGACAGCTCGATCAGGATCATCAGGCGGTGGGCCTCGCTGACCGATGGAATGTCCAGGGCCTGGAAGGCGAGGCGCCGGTCGTGGGACGCGCCCTCCAACGCGACGAGGCCGAACGCGTCCGTCAGCGCGGCCTGAACCGTCCGGCCCGTGAAGGGATCCGGCTCCGCCTGCGGGGCCGCGCCGGCCTCACCGTAGACAAGCTGCCTCGCCAGCTTGTTCCATTCGACGATCTGGCCATTCCGGCCCAGAACCACGGCGGCGGAGCCGAGCTGATCGAGAAGCCGCACCAGAAAGCCAATCTCAACGGTCATTCCACCGAGCCGCACTTACCGACAGACCGATATTCGTCGTGAGAGGCAACCCAGAAGCTCACCGAAGGGGCCGATCGTCGCCGAATCGCATAGACCCAAACAGAAGCTCAGAAGATCGCATCGCATGGAGGCCATCAACACTAATCGTCCGAGCATCGAATGCATTGGAAATCAGCAACGACCACGCGACTTTATCGCTATCACCCGGCTATTCTCCCCGCAATCGGCGGTCGACAGACTGGGACACCAAGACAAAACATCGGGACGCACAGGCTACGCCGCCGCCGCGCGCAGGCATCTTCCGCCCCGCGTCGCCCCGTGCCGGGCGCGCCGATCGGCGGTGGACCGGTCCCATTCGAAGCGTGGGGGCCCGGGGTCGGGAACCGGTCGCTCCGGGCGGCCCCCCGGCACCGGTCGTCCCGAATCGCAGGGCACAAGCAAATCTTCACGACTGTCCTCCACCCTCGGCGGTGGAGCATCGGCCCGGGAGGTGGGCACCGGCTTTTGCGGCCGATGCGGAAGAACGATCTCCAGCCTCGTCCGGCATCCGGGTCGGGGCTCGGGGCCGGGCGGCCGTGTCGCCGTCCCGGCGTCTCCCTTCACGGACGCAACCGTCGTCATGCGCGAACACGATGGTCATGGCGTCGCCGGATGGCCCTTCGAATCCCGGGCTCCGGACGGATCCGTCCCGGCGACCCTCCCCGACGGCCGACCTTGGCCGACTCTCCACGTCCTCACGCCGTCGCGCCCCGACGCCCCCGGGCTGACCGCGACGAAGGCCTCCGTGGCGGCGCAGGATCACCCCTCGTTCCGGCACCACATCGTGCCGCCCGGCCCCGAGGGGGCGGCCCACGTCGCCGTCCTGCTGTCCGACCCGGGCGTGGATCAGTTCCTCGTCCTGCGGGCGGGGGACCTGCTGGCGCCGGGCGCCCTCACGGCCCTCGCGTTGGAGGCGCACCTGTCGGCGGCGGAGGTCGTCACCGGCCTGCGCGTCGTGTTCGGCGACGCGGTGCTCGGCCTCGATGCCGTGGCGCAGGCGCCCGGCCCCCTCGACGGCCGCGTCCCGACCGGGAGCCTCGGCCCCTTCACGGGCGGCGAATGCCTGCTGTCGCGGGCGGCGATCCGGCGGGCCGGCGGCCTCGATCTCGCCCGTCCGGACCCGGTGACCGACTTATGGCCGCTTCTCGCGGGCTCGCGGCTCGCGCGAATCGGGCGCCCGGTCCTGCTGCAGCGGGCACCGGAGGACCTCCCCCCGGTGCCGCCGCCGCCCGGCCTCGCCATCGCCACCCTCACCGACCGGGGCGCCAGCGGGGGCGCCGGCATCGCCCACCGGCGACTCGCGGAAGCCCTCGCCCTGTCGGGCCACCGGGTGACGGGCCTGCGGCTCTCCGGCGAGGCCGTCCCGGCGGGGGCCGAGTGGCAGGACCGGTTCCCCCGCACCGAGGCGGCGATCCGGGACGGCGCGTACGACCTCCTCCTCGTGGGCAACATCCACGGCGCGACCCGCCGCCTCGATCTCCTGGCCCGCCTCGCGTCGCATCTGCCCGTCGCCATCGTGATGCACGACCTGTTCCCCATCACCGGGCGCTGCGCCTTCCCGTGCGACTGCACCCGCCTCGCCACGGGTTGCGACGCGGGCTGCCCGACCCCGACGCAGTATCCCTACCTCGCCCCGTCCCGGATCGCGGGCATCCACGCCGAGAAGCGGGCGTTCCTCGCCGGCCCCGGCGGGCCCCTGCTCCTCGCGAACTCCGCCTGGACCCTCGACTACACCCGCGCCCACGCGCCCCCCGGCACCGCCGTGGCGCGCATCGACCTCGCCTTTCCCACGGGGGTCTTCCGGCCCGGCGACCAGACGGCCCTGCGCCGGCGCCTCGGCCTGCCCGCGGACGGCGTGCTGGTGATGTTCGCCGCCGTCATCGCCGACGCGCCCGGCAAGGGCTTCTCGGACCTCGTCGCCACCCTACGCCGCGTCGCGCGGCCGGGCGTCGGCTTCGTGGCCGTGGGACGCCTCGACGATCCGGCCGCCCTCGGCCTGCCCGATCTCTTCGCCGCCGGTCCCGTCGGCGACGAGGCCACCCTGGCGGCGTGGTACGGCGCCTGCGACATCTACCTCACGGCGAGCCTCAACGAGACCCTGGGGCAGACGCCCGTAGAGGCGGGCCTGTGCGGCATTCCCACCGTCGCCTACCGGGCATCGGGCCTCACCAGCGCGGTGATCGACGGCGTCTCGGGCCTCCTCGTCCCGCAGGCCCCCGGCGCCCTGGCCGACGCTCTCGCGCGCCTCATCGCCGACGCGCCCCTGCGCCGGCGCCTCGGCGCCCAGGCGCGGATCGCCTTCGAGGGCCGGGCCAGCCACGCCACGGCCGCCCTGCGGTTCAACGACGTCCTGGTGGCGCAGGGCCTGATGCCCGCGCCGGCGGACGGACGCCTGCGCTTCGCCCCGGCGATGCTCAGCCGTTTCGCCTTCGCGCGGGACCGTCATCCGGGCGAGGCCGGCACCGTGCCGGGCCCCTCCCCCGCCCCCGTCCGTCTCCTGCGCCGGGCCAAGCGCGCCGTCTTCGGGCGGGACCTGCCGCTCTGGGTCCGGCGCGGCCTGTATCTCGGCAGCCGCCTCGTCGGCGCACCGAGGCATCCCCGATGACGGCGGCCCTCGCCATGGCGGCGACGCCGGCGCCGCGCCGGGTCTACCTCGACCTGAGCAACCTGCGCGGCCACGTCACGGGGATCGAGCGCGTGGCCCTCGACCTGTTCTCGGACGCCAACCTCGCCCCGCACGAGGTCCGCCCCGTGCGCAGCGGCGGGGTGCCCGGGATGATGCTGGCCCAGCACCTCTGCCTGCCGGCGCGGGCGCTCGCCGACCGCTCCGCGCTCCTCGTGTTCCCCGGCTTTCCGCCGAGCCCCCTGAGCATCGCTTTCGGCGCGCGCTGCGTCACCTACGTCCACGACACCTTCCTGCTCACCCGGCCGGAGGACCTGAGCTGGAAGAGCCGGCTCTACATGGTGCCGAGCTTCGCCTTCGCCATGCGGTTCGGGCGCCGCTTCCTCGTCAATTCCCACACCACCGGCCTCGCCGTGCGGGACGTCTGCCGGCGCGACGCCCTCGTGGCCCTGCTGCGGCCGGGGGTGCGCGACGTGTTCGGCCTCGCGGATCTGGCGCGGAGCGCGGCCTACGACCCGGCCCGGCCCCTGCGCGTGCTCGCCATCGGCACCATCGAGCCGCGCAAGGACTACCCGGCCGCCCTCGCCATCGTGGCGGCCCTGAACGCCGCCGGCATCCGCGCGGAACTGCACGTGGTCGGCCGGATCGGCTGGGGCCGCCACGCCTTCCTCGACGCCCCGCCCCCCTTCCTCACCCTGCACGGCTACGTCGACGACGCGGGCCTGCGCCGCCTCGCCGAGAGCTGCCACTTCCTCCTCTCCACCTCGAAGGCCGAGGGCCTCGGCCTGCCGCTCCTCGAGGTGCAGCACGGCGGGCTGCCCGTGGCCGCGCCCGAAGGCCCGGTCTTCTCCGAGGTGCTGGGATCCTCCGCCCTGTTCATCGCGCCCGACGACCCGGACGGGTCCGCCGCCCGCATCCTCGCGTGGGTGCGCGCGCGGCTGCCGGAGGCGGCGGCGGCCTCCCGGGCCAACGTGGCGCGCTGGAACAGGCTCGCGAGCGCGGACGCCGCGCGCTTCCGTGACTTCCTCGACCGGGGAGAGGACGCCTACGCGGACGCGCCCGACGGCATCGTTCCGGCGTCCTGACGCCCCCCGACGGGGCCCGCCCGCGGACACGGCCACACGGTCGCAGTCGGAATCCCGGCAGGGTTCGGTAATCATACCCCCGTCCCATCGGGGTTTCCCACAGGAATGCCCGTGGCGGCCGGCGCCCCGATAGCGTCTTCTACACCGGGGCGCCGGTAGCGTTTCCCCACGAACGCGTGCGTCACGGGCACGTCCGGTGCCGGCCCCGGCGGCACGGTCGGAATGGAACGGTGCGGGCTGGCACGCCGGCTGCGAATCACCCCGCATCCACGTCGTCGACGGGGGCGCCCGTTCCGAATCGGGACGGCGCTTCCGCGAAGGAAGCGAAGCGGGGGCGGGCGACACCGCGGGACTGTCGGGGGACGGGACGATGTTCGACTTCGGGACGACGATACGCGGGGAGCCGATCGCGATGGAGCGTGCGTCGTCGACGCCCGACGCCGCCGTCATCCTGCGGCGGCTCCGGCGGGGCAGCGGCCTCATCGTGCTGGCCGGCGTGATCGCCGTGGCCCTCGCCGTCGCGGGCCTCGGCCTCATGAGACCCACCTACACCTCGATCCTGCAGATCCTCGTCGACCCGACCGATCTCTCCGTCATCGCCAACGACCTCAGCACCCGCTCGCCGCAGGCCGACAGCGGCGTCTCCATCGCCGAGAGCCAGGCGCGGGTGATCCAGTCCGACAGCGTGCTGCGCCGGGTCGTGGAGCGCCTCGGCCTCGCGGACGACGACGAATTCGTCCGGACACCGTCGACGAACCCCATGGTCGTCGGCGTCAAGGCCCTCCTCGGCCTCGATCCACCGCCGGCGAGCAGCGACCCCGTCAACATCGCCCTCGACACCCTGCGCACGAAGCTCGGCGTGCGACGGGCCGAGCGGACCTTCGTCATCGACGTCTACGTCCAGACCTTCGACCCGGAGAAATCGGCGCGCATCGCCAACGCCATCGGCGACGCCTACTTCGCCGAAGAGGCCCGCGCCCGGATGGACGCGGCGCGGCGGGCCTCGGACGCCCTCTCGGGCCGCCTCGCCAGCCTGCGGCGCGGGGTGGAGGAGGCCGAGGGCAAGGTGGTCCGGTACCGGGAATCGAACAAGCTCGTGACCACCAGCGGCCGCCTCCTCAGCGACCAGCAGCTCAGCGACCTCAACCAGCAGCTCGTCACCGCCACGATCCGCACGGCGGAAGCCCAGTCCCGCCTCGACCAGGCCCGGCGCATGCGGGCGGGCGAGGCCGGCACGGCGCTGCCCGAGATGCTGCAATCCACCGAGATGCAGAACCTGCGGCAATCCTACGCCACCCTGTCCCGCAACACCGCCGAACTCGCGACGCGGCTGGGCGAGCGCCACCCCGCCATGGCCGAGCAATACGCCCAGCAGCGCGACCTCCAGCGCCTCATCCAGCGCGAGAAGGACCGGATCATCGACACCTCGCAGAAGGATTACGACCGGGCCGCCGCCACCGAGGCCGCCGTGCGCAAGAGCCTCGACCGGGCCAAGGTGGAGACCTCCGGGAACGACCGGGCCAATGTGGGCCTGCGCGAACTGGAGCGCGAGCTCGATTCGCGGCGCGCCGTCTACGAGACCTTCCTCAAGCGGGCGCGCGAGACCTCCGAACAGGAGCGCCTCAACAACTCCAACATCCGGGTGATCTCGGCCGCCACCCCGGCGCGCCTGCGCAGCTGGCCGCCTTCGCCCAAGGTGGTCCTGCCCCTCGCCCTCGTGCTCGGCCTCGCCGTCGGCGCCGGCCTCGCCCTGCTGCGCGGCGCCGGCCGCGACCGCCGCGAGGCTCCGGAGCGCAGGGCGGGCGCCCCCATCGGCGCCCGGAGCTTCCGCGCCGCCGACGCGTGAAGGGCCGGCCTCCCACGAGTTCCGTCGGGTCCTCCGGAACGCGGAGTCCGGCTCCGCTCAGGCGCCCGCGAACAGGTCCGGGTGGCGCAGGCGCAGGGCGTAGATCAGCAGCAGGGTCTTGATGTCGGTGATCTCGCCGCGGTCGCTCATGGCGCTCAGGGTGGCGAGATCCATCTCGTGGACGGTGATGTTCTCGTGCTCGGCGTCGAGGCCGCCGCCCGGGCCGGAGCGGTCGTCGGCGCCGTAGGGCGCGAGGAACAGGTCCATCTGCTCCGTGGAGATGCCCGGCATGCTCCAGCCGCAGGTGATGCGCTCCAGGGCGCCGAGGCGCACGCCGACCTCCTCGTAGGCCTCGCGCCGCGCGCCCTCCTCGGGATCGGCCTCGTCGAGGAGCCCGGCCGGAACTTCGAGGAGGGATTCGGTGCCGGCGGCGTAGAGGGCCGGCGGGCGGAACTGCTCGACGAGGAGCGCCACGCCCCGAACAGGATCGTAGGGCAGCACCGCCACCGCCCGGCCGTGATCCTCGATCTCGCGGGCCAGACGCGTCCCATCCGGCATCGTCACCTCGGCGACGAGGAACCGGCTCCAGCCGTCATGCAGGATCCGGGTGCCACGGATGACAGGCGCCATGCTCTTTCCCCACGCGCCGTCCGGTGCGGGACGGCCGACGCGGGGGCCTTAGCAGCGGGTTGGCGCACGAATGAGGCGGCCTCAACCCGGGCCGCGCCGGATCGTGAACCGGACCCCGCCGTCCCGGCGCTCCTGGTCGAGGAGCGCGTCGCCCTCGGTCCGCACGAGGTGCGGGATGTCGATGGCCGCGAGGGGGTCCGTGCTCAGGACCGCCAGGACGGCCCCCGGGGGCAGGCCGCGCAGGGCCTTGCGGGTGCGCAGGACCGGCAGCGGGCATTTCAGGCCCGAGAGGTCGAGCTCGACGGGATCGGACGGTCCAGCGGGCATGGAATCTCGCGCCACGAAAAAACCCGTCGCGGCCCCGGGGGCCGGACGGGTGACGGGGGATCGAAGGCCCGGTGTTCGCCACCGGGCCGGCCGGACCGTTCAGTAGCCGTAGCCGTAGGCCGGATAGCCGTAGCTGTAGGCCGGGGCGGCGTAGCCGTAGCCGTAGGCCGGCGCGTAGCCGTAGCCATAGGCGGGCGCGCCGTAGCCGTAGCCGGCGCCGACATAGCCCCGGTCGTAGTAGCCGTAGCGCGGGGCTTGGCTCGCCGCGATGGCGCCGCCGATGATGCCGAGGGCCGCGCCGGCCGCTAGGGCGCCGCCGATGCCGGGGCCGCGGCGGTAGCCGCCGTAATAGCCGCGGCCGTACCCCCGGCCGTAGCCGGCACCGTAATAGCCGCCGCCGTAGCCGCCGCGCCAGCGCACGTTCTCGACGCCGGCGCGCTCGCCGGCGATCTGGCCGGCGTTGAGGGCCGGGAACGGTGCCGCCTGGGCGGAGGTGAAGGAACCCGCCGACAGACCGAGGGCGGTGGTGCCCGCGAGGGCGAGGGACAGGATGCGCGACATACGGAACGTCTCCGGCTTGCGATCAGATACCCCTATGAACGGCATCGTGCCTGAACCGTTCCCGAACGAACACGGTCAAGCCTTTTGCGATCGGTTCGATCGGATGTGCGGCGGGCGTGTCAGAAGACGCACTCCGAAAAGGCCGGTTCGACGGAGCGCTGCCACCGGCCCTCGTAGGCGGCGAGATGCACCTCCGCCTGGGAGCGCCCGGCGGCGACGATGGCTTCCAGGGGCTGGAGGTGGCGGGTCTCGTCACGTCCCTGGGCATCGCGGCGTCCCCGGGCGGCGAGGCCGGAGCGGGCCACCGCGAGGGCTTCCGCCGCGACGGCCCCGAGGGGCCTGCCGCCGATGCGGGCGGCGAGCCCGAGGCGCGGCACCGTGGCGCGCAGGCACTCGCGGTCGCAGTCGGTCCAGCCCTTGGCGATGTCCCAGGCGGCGGCGAGCGCAGCGTCGTCGTAGAGCAGACCGACCCAGAACGCGGCTTGCGCGGCGATCATCTCCGGGCCGCCCACATCGGCGCCGCGCATCTCGAGGAAACGCTTGAGCCGCACCTCGGGGAAGGCCGTGGAGGCGTGGTTGGCCCAGTCCGACACCGTGGCGCGCTCGCCCGGCAGGGCGGCGAGCCTGCCCGCCATGAGATCGCGGAACGAGGCGCCGGAGACGTCGTGATAGGTCTCGCCGCGCTTGACGAAGTACATGGGCATGTCGAGGAGCCAGTCGACATAGGCCTCGTAGCCGAAGCCCGGCGCGAAGGCGCGGGGCAGCATGCCGGTGCGGTCGGGGTCGGTGTCGCGCCAGATCTCGGAGCGGCGCGACAGGAAGCCGTTGGGCCGCCCGTCGGTGAAGGGCGAGTTGGCGAAGAGCGCGGTGGCGACGGGCTGGAGCGCCAGGGCCACGCGCATCTTGGCGACCATGTCGGCCTCCGACGCGAAGTCGAGGTTCACCTGCACGGTGGCCGTGCGCAGCATCATGTCGAGGCCGAGCGTCCCGACCTTGGGCATGTAGCCGGCCATGATCTTGTAGCGGCTCTTCGGCATCACGGGCGTCTCTTCCCGCGTCCATTTCGGACTCATGCCGAGGTCGAGGAAGCCGATGCCGAGGGGGTCGGCCACGCGCTTGGCCGCCGCGAGATGCGTGCGCAGCTCGGTTTCCGTGGCGTGGACGTCGGCGAGCGGCGCGCCGGAGAGCTCGAACTGCCCGCCCGGCTCCAGCGAGATGGCGCCGCCCTCCTGGCCGGCGAGGCCGATGAGGTGGCCCGCATCCTCGATGGCCTCCCAGCCGGTCTCGCGGGCGAGCCCCTCGAGGAGCGACCGGATTCCGGAATCGCCGGCATAGGGGACCGGGCGGTTGCCGTCGCGGTAGAACGGCACCTTCTCGTGCTCGGTGCCGATGGCGAAGCGCGCTGGCGGCTTCTCGCCCTCCGCGAACCACGCGATCAGTTCGTCCCGCGTCGTCAGCGGCGTCGTGTCGGACGTATCGCGCGCCATGCGCTGGCCTCGTGGTGAAATGCGTTCGGGTGAGAGGCCGATCCGACCAGGGGTCGGTGGCGGCCCGTCGGGATGTCGCCTCCTTAATCCACGCCCGCAGCGCGAACAACGCGCGCGACGGCGCGCGGCGTCAGCGTGTGTCCCCCAGCACCGACTGCACCAGGGCGAGCACCACGACGGCCGCCGTGTCGGCCCGCAGGATGCGGGGGCCGAGGGACAGGGCGACGGTGTTGGGCCGGCCCGAGATCAGCGCGCGCTCGTCGGGCGTGAACCCGCCCTCCGGCCCGACCAGCACGGCGAGCGGCGGGGGAGACGCGGGATCGGCCGCCACTCGCAGGGCCGCGATGGGATCGGCCACGGGGGCGTCCTCGTCGCAGAACACCAGCAGGCGCTCGGGGGCGAGGTCGGCGAGGGCCGCGGGCAGGCGCGCGGCCTGGGGAAAGTCCGGCAGGGCGAGGATGCCGCACTGCTCGGCCGCCTCGACGGCGTTGGCGCGCAGGCGCTCGGCGTTGATCTTTTCGCCCTGCGTACGCTGGGTGAAGACGGGGCGGATGGTGCCCGCCCCCATCTCCACGGCCTTCTGGGCGAGATAGTCGAGGCGCGCGCTCTTCAGGGGCGCGAACAGGTAATGCAGGTCGGACCGGGGCGTCTGCGCCCGAGTCCGGTCGCGCACCACAAGGTCGGCGCTCTTGCGCCCGCTCTGGGCCAGGGTGGCCCGCCACTCGCCGTCGCGGCCGTTGAACAGCAGCACGGGGTCGTCGGGCCCCCGGCGCAGGACGTTGAGGAGGTAGTTCGCCTGCGCCCGGTCGAGGGGCAGGACCACGTCAGGCGCGAGGCTGGCCTCGACGTGGAGGCGGGGGGCGGTGAAATCGTAGGCGGCCATGTCCGAGGGTGGTCGCGTGGCGGCGCCCGCCTGTCAACGCACCCCCTGTTGCCCGAATATCACGCCGCCGGGCTTTGTGCCGTTTGCCCACGGCCGATCACGCCCGCCGGTTTGCGGCTCGAAAGACGCCACATTCCTATGGCGAAACACCTGTCGGGGTCGAAGCGCGCGGATCGCGCCTCCTTCCGCAGCGGATCGGGCCATCGTGCCGGCGGTCAGGGGCAGAGCTCCCGCCGGAGCGATCGGGGAGACTTTAGGGAAGTCAGAGCATGTCGTTCAAGTTCATTGCGACGGTCGCCGTCGCCCTCGCCGGCTCCGTCCTCGTCGCGGACGCCGCTTTCGCGCAGGCGGCCGAGTGCGGCGAGATCCAGAAGACCCTCCAGGCCCGCAAGGATCTCGTGGCCAAGGCGAACGCGGCCTCGAACTCGAAGAAGAAGATGACCCCGCAGGAAGCCTGCGCCCTGTTCGGCAAGCTGCAGAACAACGGCACCGAGGGGATGAAGTGGATCACCGCCAACAAGGAGTGGTGCTCGATCCCGGATTCGTTCGCCGAGGGCTTCAAGGCCGACCACCTCAAGGTCGGCGGCATCCGCACCAAGATCTGCGGCATCGCCGCCCAGGCCGCGAAGATGGAGGCCCAGGGCCGCGCCCAGGCCCAGAACGGCGGCGGCGGCGGCCTGCTGGGCGGCCCCGGCCTCACCGGCGCCATGCGGATGCCCCAGGGCGCCCTCTGAGCCTGCCTCGGCTTGTGTCGCCGGGGGAAACCCCGCCATACGCCGCAGGATGACGCGTTCCCGCAGCACCTCCGCCCGTAGTACCCCCGTCGGCGGCACCCCCGGTCCCGCATGCGCGTGACCCCTCCCCCGTCCGAGCGCCCCGTGGCCGATGCCGTGACGGGCCATTGGGTCGACCGGTGGGCGCCGCGGCGCGCGCGCCCCTACCTGCGTCTCGCCCGCATCGACCGCCCCATCGGCTGGTGGCTGCTGCTCCTGCCGTGCTGGTGGTCTGCGTCGCTGGCCGCCCTTCACGCGGGCACGATCCCGAATCCGGCCCACCTCGCCCTGTTTCTCGTCGGCGCCGTGGCCATGCGCGGGGCGGGCTCGACCTACAACGACATCGCCGACCGCGACCTCGACGCGCAGGTGGAACGCACCCGCTCGCGCCCCCTGCCCTCGGGGCAGGTGCGGGCGCGCCACGCGGCCGTGTTCCTCGTGGCGCAGACCCTCGTCGGGCTCGCGGTGCTGCTGCGGTTCGACACCCACGCCATCCTGGTCGGCATGGCCTCGCTCATCCCCGTGGCGATCTACCCGTTCATGAAGCGGGTGATGCCGATGCCGCAGCTCGTCCTCGGCCTCGCCTTCGCCTGGGGGGCGCTGATGGGGTGGGTCGCCGTGTTCGGCCGCCTCGATGCCCCGGCTTGGCTGCTCTACGCCGGCACCATCGCGTGGGTGGTGGGCTACGACACGATCTACGCCGTGCAGGACATCGAGGACGACGCCATCGCGGGCATCCGCTCCTCGGCCCGCACCTTCGGACCGCGCCTGAAGGCTGCCATCGGCGCCTGCTACGCCGCCGCCGCCGGACTGGTCGGGCTCGCCGCCCTGAACGCGGGGGCCGGCCCCGTGGGGCTCCTCGGCGTCGCCGGCTTCGCCGCCCATCTCGGCTGGCAGATCCTGCGCCTGGAGGCGGGGAACGGGCGCGGCGCCCTCATGCTGTTTCGATCGAACCGCGACGCGGGCCTGATCCTGTTCGCGGGCCTGGCGCTCGACGCCGTCCTGCGGGCCTGGCTGGCATAGGGACTCAGCAGACGCCCCCGCAGGCGATCTCGCTCTCGCCGCGATGGATCAGCGGGCGCACTGGCAGTGAGCCGGTCTTGCGGCGCACGAGGAAGCGCGGGCGGCGGCCGGAGAGCAGGCCGTGGCGGCGGCGGGTGCGGGTGAGGCCGAGCGCCACGGGGCCGATCTGGCGCGAGACGGGGGCGAGGCTGCCGTCCTCCCGCACGATCATCCGGGCGAGACCGGACTTGCCGGCGACATCCCGCCACAGGGCCACCACCTCCTCCTCGCAGAACGGGCCAAGGCGGCCGATCACCGCGCCGTCCGTGCCGACGAGGAGCAGGTCGAAGCGGTCCTCGCCGCAGGTGTCGGTGGCGTCCTCCGAGAAGGCCAGGGCGACGCCGGTGGGCCGCAGGACGTCGGTGCGGCCGATCACCGGCAGGCGGGCGGCGACGAAGGCGGGCATGGTCCGAGCGGTCCCGGTGGCGGCGTCGGCGGCGTGGTTCATGTTTGCGAAAGTGTTCATCGCCGGGGGACCCTGTTGCTGGCAACGGCCTCTGCTGGACCGTCCGTCTATGACAAGCAGAATTGCGTCTAACCTCCTCCAGCGACCTTAAGAGTGAGCGTTAAGCGAATATGGACGTGGGTCCGATGCCAAGAATGCTCAACGGTTCCTTGCCGCGATATCCGAGACTTGAGCGTATCGACCTCTGCGCGGCAATCCTTGTGGCGGCCGGGCCGGCACCCTACAACGGATGCGACGGGGCATCGGCCTCCGGCCTGGCATCGTCCCTGCTCCGTCCCCAACGCCCTTTTCCGCCATCAACCCGATTCGACAGGAGCCGTATGCCCGACACGAGCGCACCGGATGCGGCCCGAGCCCGGATCCACGACGAGATGCACGCCCTCGTGCCGGCCCTGCGCGAGACGATCCGCGAGGCGGCCGGCCTCGCCCTGCCGTTCTACCGGGCCGGCGGGCAGACGGGCGCGCGGATCTGGTCGAAGGCCGGCGGCTCCCCGGTGACGGAGGCGGATGTGGCCGTCGACACCTTCCTGAAGATCCGCCTGAGCGCCCTGCTGCCGGCGGCGGCGTGGCTCTCGGAGGAGACGGCCGACGATGCCCTGCGCCTCGGGGCCGACCTCGTGTGGATCGTCGATCCCATCGACGGCACCCGCGCCTTCCTCACCGGGCACCCGGACTGGTCGATCTCCGTGGCCCTGCTGGCCGGCGGCCAGCCGGTGCTGGGCTTCGTCCACGCGCCGGTGAGCGGGCATTTCTACGAGGCGGTGGCGGGGGCCGGGGCGACCCGCGACGGCGTGCCCCTCGGCGCCTCGACGCGCGCGACCCTGGCGGGCGCCCGGGTCACGGGCCCGAAGCCCATGATGGAACGCCTCGCCCGCGGCGCCGCGCAGGGCGGGGTGAAGCCGGACTTCGTCGTGGTCGAGCGGGTGCCGTCCCTCGCCCTGCGCGTCGCGCGGGTGGCCGACGGCTCCATCGACGTGGGGCTGGTGTCGTCGGATGCCCGCGACTGGGACCTGGCGGGCGCCGACCTGCTCCTGCGCGAGGCCGGCGGGTCGGTGAGCGACCTGTCGGGCCGTCCCACGCCCTACAACCGCCCCGACCCGGTCCACGGCGCGCTTATCGCCCTGCCGGACGGCCTGCGGGCCGAGACGGTGGACGCCCTGGCGCGCGGCTGAGTTCGACCTGCGGGACAGGGGCCGCCGCTCGCGGAACGTCCCGGCTTCCCTCTCCGTCCGGGAGAGGCGAGCCGCGTGTCACCGCGCCGCCAGAGCGCACGAAAAAGGCGCCCCTTCCGCTCGGGAAAGGCCGCCTGTTCTCGTCCTGCCGTGTCGCAACTACCTCGGCGGCTCGCGTCGTTCCCGATGACGCGCCAGGGCATCGGTCCCGGACCGGCTCCTTCCGGAACCGCCCCCGGGGCCGGTCGGGCCGTCAGGCGTGCTCGCGCACGGCCACGGCTTCCGGGGCCACACCGAAGCGCTCGGCGAGGTGCCAGCGCAGTTCACGGGCCGAATGGTAGTTGTAGGAGGTGTCGATGAGATGGCTCAGGTCGGTCGTCTTGGCGCCGCGCGTCGCGGCCTGCTCGAGGCGACCCACCCGGAAAGTCGCCGCGTCGGTGACGGGCGAACGGACGCTTCTGCGTCGGGTGTATTCGAACAACATGCTTTTTCTTGTGTACTTTCAGGTGTCGTGATGTGCGGGACCCCTCAGCGGGTCCGGTATCGTCGCTTGGTGCTGCGGGAAGCCGGATCGAGGCACGCTTCCAAAGCCGGAACGCATGGTCGATGACCGGTGGTGGACGGTTCCGCGAAGGGACCGCTGGTGACGCCAGCCCCGAGGGCTGGCGCCGGGGGCATCAGGCCGCCTGGAGGTTGCCAGCCGAGTCCTTGCCGCTGCGCTTGTCCGTCTGGATCTCGTAGGAGACCTTCTGGCCCTCGATGAGGTTGCGCATGCCTGCACGCTCGACGGCCGAGATGTGGACGAACACGTCCTTGCCGCCATCGTCAGGCTGGATGAAGCCGTAGCCCTTGGTCTCGTTGAACCACTTAACAGTGCCGGTATTCACGAATAGATCCTCGTATCGTTCGTCGATCCGCGCGCCGCATCACAGGGATACGGACACGTAGATCCTCTTCCAAAACGTCCTGACGGGGATCAGCAGGACGTGAAACGCTCGGTCTTACAAGCGCCCGGCTCACCGAAACCCGCTGAGAGGATATGTAGTCGTTTCATGCGGCGGCAACAAGGCGTGCCGGCTCACGGAAGGTCGCGGGGGGCCTGCGGCAATGGCGCCGGCCGCTGGGATTCCGTCGCGTCCCGGTGCATATAAGGGTTCGGGTGCAGACAGTTAGTGCGCCTCACAAGTCCCCCGTCCGTACGGTCGATCCAGGGGCGAGAACCGGTGGCGAACGGGGATTTTGTGGGGCACTCTCGAAAGCCGCCCGCGTCCATCTCCGCCGCGTCCCGCCTTCCCGCGGGAGAGATCTCGCGGCTCGGGATGGGCTGGGGCGGTTCGGTGGCGAGGCAGTTAGGCGGTTCATGGCGGGCATCTCGGTTTCCCTCGAAGGCGCGAACATCCAGCTCTCCTTCCAGAAGGACGACCAGGCGACGGCGGTGGTGATGGATGCGCGCGCCGCCCGCGCCCTGGTGCGGGCCGTCGGCCATCTCCTCACGGCCATCGACGAGCCCGACGACACCGACGGTCCGGAGGAGCTGGACGAAGACATGGCGATGCTCGACGTGACGTCCTCGGCCATCGAGGTGGGAACGGACGAGCAGGGGCAGGCCGTGGTCGCCCTCCAGGCGGGGGCGCTGCCGCCGTTCCAGCTGCGCCTGACCGACGAAGAGGCCCGCCACGTGGTGACGAGCCTCTCGGAAATCCTCAGCGCCCCGCGCGACGTACGGGCGTCGCATGGGGACCATTGAGTGAACCCCTACATCCGGACGCCCGGATCGGTCGGCCCGCCGGGCAGATAATCGGGCTCCGAGCCGGGGCCGGCCGGATCGTCGATGCCCGGGTCGTTGACCGGGTAGGGCGTGCGCGGGCCGGTCGGGCCGATATCCGGCTGCTCGTCGGGCGGCGGCGGAGCCGGCAGATCGCCGGGAATGCCGCCGGGCAAGGGTTCGGGGATCGGTAGGCCGGGATTGGCCATGCGGACTCTCCTGCGGTGGGGATGCGCTGACCAACACATGCCCCGGGCGGGGGGTTCCGAGATCACGGGGCTCGGAGATCGCAGGGGCCCGTCGCGCGGGATACGCGGCGCGGCGGCCGCCTCAGCGCTTGACGGCGGCCTTCTGCACCTTGGCCTTCTCGGGGGCCGCGTCGGCGAACAGTTCGGACAGGCGGCGCTGGTCGAGGCCGCGCGTCGTCTCGACCGGAGGCGCCGCGACGGACTTTCGCGCATCGATGGAGCCGGTCGTCGTCGGCTCCGGGATCGCCGCCAGTGAGCGGGGCGCGGCCGTGGGGTCGCGCTGCAGACGCATGGTCCAGTGCGCGGCGGTGGAGAGCGCGGCGATGGCGAGGATCGCCTTGATGCCACCCGTGAGGAGGCGTCTCATTGTGGTCAGACCCGAAACTACGCGGTGGCACGCGACCGGTTCCCCGGTCCTCGAGCATCTTCACCCGCGAGCGTTAATGAACCGGCCCCCTCTCCCTCCCCCGTCGTCCCGGATCGGGGCGCTCCCGGTCGGGAACGGCGCGGCGGAGGCGGGGCGAGGAGAAAGGTGGGCCTTGCGCCACGGCCGCGGTTCCTGTTCCCCGCATCCGTGACACGCCTGCCGCGACCCGGCCCACTAGGCCTCACAGGAACGGCGCAGAGAACTGGTCCGCACCGCCCCGTCACGACAGGCCCCGCCACCATGCGAAGCCCGAGCGGGTCCGCGAAACCATCGAACGCATCGGCGGCAGGGAGTGTGGATGTAGGGGCCGGTCCCGGGGCCGGCAATTGGGCCCCGCGCCGCAGGAGCCTCGCGCGCGGCTACCGCAGGGCGCCGCAGAAGCGCTGGATGCGGGTGCAGGCCTCTTCCAGGGCGGCGTTCGAGGTCGCGTAGGAGATGCGGAGATTCGGACCGAGGCCGAAGGCCGAGCCGTGGACGGCGGCGACCCCTTCCGCCTGGAGCAGCTCCACCACGAAATCCTCGTCGGTCTCGATGACCTTGCCGGACGGCGCCCGGCGGCCGATGGCCTCGGCGCAGGACGGGTAGACGTAGAACGCGCCCTCGGGCGTCGGGCACTTCAACCCTTGCGTCTGGTTCAGCATCGACACCACGAGGTCGCGCCGTTCGTGGAACGCCTTGCGGAACTCGGCCAGGTGCGCCTGCGTGCCGTCCAGCGCCGCCACCGCCGCCCATTGCGAGATCGAGCAGGCGCCGGACGTCTGCTGGCCCTGGACGAAATCCATGGCCTTGATGAGCTTTTCCGGGCCGGCGGCGTAGCCGATGCGCCAGCCGGTCATGGCGTAGGCCTTCGAGACGCCGTTCATGGTGAGCGTGCGCTCGTAGAGGTTCGGCTCGACCTGGGCCGGCGTGACGAATTCGAAATCGCCGTAGCAGAGGTGCTCGTACATGTCGTCGGTGAGTACCCAGACGTGCGGATGGCGCAGGAGCACGTCGGTGATCCGCTTCATCTCGTCCCGCGCGTAGGCGGCGCCCGAGGGGTTCGAGGGCGAATTGAGGATGATCCACTTCGTCTTCGGGGTGATCACCCGCTCCAGCTCCTCCGGCTGGAGCTTGAAATCGTGCGCCATGGTGGTCTCGGCGAAGACCGGCGTGCCGCCGCACAGCACCACCATCTCAGGGTACGACACCCAGTAGGGGCGCGGGATCACCACCTCGTCCCCGGCGTTCAGGGTGGCGAGCAGGGCGTTGTAGATCACGTGCTTGCCGCCGGTGCCGACGATGGTCTGCGACGCCTTGTAGTCGAGGCCGTTCTCGCGCTTGAACTTCTTCACGATGGCCTCGCGCAGGGGCACGATGCCGGAGACGGGCGTGTACTTCGTCTCGCCGCGCGCGATGGCCGCGACGGCGGCGTCCTTGATGTGCTGGGGCGTGTCGAAGTCGGGCTCGCCCACCGAGAGGCTGATCACGTCCATCCCGCCGGCTTTGAGCTCGCGCGCCTTCTGCGTCATCGCGATGGTCGCGGACGGTTTCACACGCGACAGGGCGTCGGCGAGAAAGCCCATGGGAGAACTCCGGAACTTTTTTGAGTGGGTCTTCGAACGGGCCGGACCGTAGTCGCGGGGGATTATTCGGGCAAGGGAGGGCTCAAGCCTTGGTCAGAACAGCGATGGATTGCCCCAAGGGCTCGCCCGAGGGCCAGGGCGCCGTGTTGCCGTCGATGAAGGCCACGTCCGCGTAGCCGAGGTGGTGCGCCCAGACGGTGATCTGGTTGCGCTCGATGAACTGGTTGAGGTGCGGCACCGTGCTGGCGCGCTGGGCCTGCACGGTCTTCGCGAACACCGCCCAATGGTCGGGCAGGGCGAATTCGAGGAACGACAGCACCACGCGTCCACCCGGGCGCAGGGCCCGGTGGGCGTCCTCCAGATAGAGGTAGGTTTCGGCGTGCAGCAGGTGCGTGAACACGCTGAAGGCGCACAGCACATCCACAGACGCCGCCTCCACGGGCAGGGACAGGGCGCGGTTGAGGACGAACTTGTAGGATTTCGGGACCTTCGTCCGCGCGTAGTCGAGGAGCGCCGGCACCACGTCGAGGCCGAGATAGGACACCGCGACCGCCCGCGAGAGCGCCACGGCGAGGCGTCCGCTGCCGCAGCCGAGATCGACCACCGCCATGCCGGGCTCCAGGCCCGCATGCTGGAGGATTGCGCATTCGATGGCGCCAACGCCCTCGTACGCGCCGCCCACCGCCAGACTCATGGCCGTGTCGAGGGGATGCTGCCGGATCAGGTCGGCGACGTAGCGCTCGTAATCCTCGACGAAGTGGAAGGTCGCCATGTTTCGTACAGATCGGTTCCCGGGGCGAACGCGCCGCGCCGGCCGTGTCGCACATCGCCCCCGCGCCCGTCACCTCCGGACATGACGACGCCGCCGCCCCGGGAGAGGCGGCGGCGGGAGCGTGGTCGGGGCCGGATCAGACGCCGAACAGGCGCTTGATGCCGGAGAGCAGACCGCCGGACTTGCCGAAATCGGACCCGGCGGGCTCGGATGCCCCGGTTCGCGTGTCGGCCGGCGTCCGGGCGGGCGCGCCGACCTGGACGAGGCCGAGGGCCGCCGTGTCGGTGGTTTCCCGGTCGATGAGGATGAAGCCGCCGGTGTCGCGGTTCTGGGTGTAGGCGTCCACCGGCACGGCCCGGTCAAGGGTCAGGGTCACGTCGCCGATGTCGTTGGCCACCAGACGGGACACGGGCTCGGCCTGCCCCGTCTCCGGATCGATCCGGGTGCGGATGGCGCTCACCACGGCGTTGACCGTGACGGTGCCGATCTTGGCCAGCAACGTCGCGCCTTGGTTCAACTCGGTCTCGGCCGCCCAGAACAGGCGGGCGTCGAGGGTGTCGGTGACGCGGATCGGCGCGGCAGCCGCCGCGATGACGGCGCCGCGCGAGACGTCCACCTCGTCGGCGAGCACGAGGGTCACGGACTGGCCCTCCACCGCGTGGGGCAGGTCGCCGTCGGCGGTGTGGATGCGGGCGATGGTGGAGGTGCGGTTCGAGGGCGCGATGACGACGCTGTCGCCGGGGGCGACGCGGCCGCTCGCGATGAGGCCGGAGAAGCCCCGGAAGTCGGAGTTCGGCCGGTTGACCCACTGCACCGCCATGCGGAACGGCGCGGCCTGCTCCTCGACGCGCACGGGCACCTCTTCGAGGTACTGGAGCAGGGGCGTACCCGTGTACCAGGGCACGGCGGCGCCCGGCAGCACGACGTTGTCGCCGTTCTTGGCCGAAAGGGGAATCGCCCGCACCTCGGTGAAGCCGAGCGGCGCCGCGAAGGCGTCGAACGCCGTGGTGATCGCCTCGAACTTGTCCTGCGACCAGCCCACCAGATCCATCTTGTTGACGGCGAGCGCCACCCGCTTGATGCCGAGCAGGGAGACGAGAAGGGCGTGCCGGCGCGTCTGCCGGGTGAGACCCTGGCGGGCGTCGACGAGGATCACGGCCACGTCCGCCGTGGAGGCGCCGGTGGCCATGTTGCGGGTGTACTGCTCGTGGCCGGGGGTGTCGGCGACGATGAACGAGCGCCGGTCGGTGGAGAAGAACCGATAGGCGACGTCGATGGTGATGCCCTGCTCGCGCTCGGCCTGGAGGCCGTCGACGAGAAGCGCGAGATCGATCTCGGCCCCTTGCGTGCCGTGCTTGCGCGAATCGCGCTGCAGGGCCGTCACCTGATCGTCGAAGATCTGCTTGGTGTCGTGCAGGAGGCGGCCGATCAGGGTCGACTTGCCGTCGTCCACGGAACCGCAGGTGATGAAGCGCAGCACCTCCTTGCTCTGGTGGGCGGCGAGGAAGCTGTCGTAGCCGAAGGCTTCGGGCGATTGATGGATGGTCATCTCAGAAATAGCCCTCCTGCTTCTTGCGCTCCATGGCGCCGGCCCCGTCCTTGTCGATGACCCGGCCCTGGCGCTCCGAGGTGCGGGCGGCCAGGGTCTCGCCGATGATCTCCGGCAGGGTCGCGGCGTCGCTCTCGACGGCCCCCGTGAGGGGATAGTCGCCGAGCGTCCGGAAGCGGACGGAGACGTCCTTTGGGGTCTCGCCCGGCTCCAAGGGCAGGCGGTCGTCGTCCACCATGATGAGCTGGCCCTCGCGCTCCACCACCGGACGGGGCTTGGCGAAGTAGAGGGGCACGATCGGAATGTTTTCCTGCTCGATGTAGAGCCAGACGTCGAGTTCGGTCCAGTTCGAGATCGGGAACACCCGCAGGGACTCGCCGCGCTTCTTCCTTAGATTGTACAGGTGCCACGGCTCGGCGCGCTGGCGTTTGGGGTCCCAGCGGTGCTGGGCCGTGCGGAGCGAGAAGATGCGCTCCTTCGCCCGGCTCGCCTCCTCGTCGCGGCGGGCGCCGCCGAAGGCCGCGTCGAACTTGTGCTTGTCCAGGGCCTGACGCAGGGCCTGGGTCTTCATCACGTCGGTGTGGACCTCCGAGCCGTGGCTGATGGGCCCGACGCCGCGCGCCAGCCCGTCCTGATTCGTGTGGACGAGGAGATCGAGGCCGAGTTCCTTCGCCCGCGAATCGCGGAACGCGATCATCTCCTTGAACTTCCACGTCGTGTCGATGTGCATCAACGGGAACGGCAGGCGGCCGGGCGCGAAGGCCTTCAGCGCCAGGTGCAGCAGCACCGAGGAATCCTTGCCGATGGAGTAGAGCATCACCGGGTTCTCCGTCTCGGCGACGGTCTCCCGCATGATGTGGATGCTCTCGGCCTCCAGGCGCTGGAGATGGGTGAGGCGCTCGGCGCGGGTGACTGCGAGGGCGGCGCTCATCGGGCCATCTCCGGGGATCTCTCGTGAATCGGGGTCTCGAACGCGGCGGGCTCTTGTCCGGGTTTCGGATCCTGGCCGGGCTCGATGTCGGCCTCCGGCGTATGGATGTGCAAGCCGCATTCCTTCTTCGAAGCCTGCTCCCACCACCAGCGGCCGGCCCGCTCGTCCTCGCCGACCTTGACGGCGCGGGTGCAGGGGGCGCAGCCGATGGAGGGGAAGCCGCGATCGTGCAGGACGTTGTAGGGGACGTAGTTGTCGGCGACGAAGCGGTCGACGTCCGCCCGGCTCCAGTCGGCGAGGGGATTGATCTTGATGAGGCCGCGCGCTTCGTCGGCCTCGGCGAGCGGCGTGTCGGCCCGGTTGGCCGATTGCCCGGCGCGCAGGCCCGTCAGCCACCCGGCGGCGCCCGCGAGCGCCCGGCCGAGGGGCTCGACCTTGCGAAAGCCGCAGCAGACCTGCCGCGCGGCGACCGACTGGCGAAAGCCGTTGATGCCCTCCTCGCGCACGAAGCGTTCCTCGGCCTCGCGCTCGGGCGCGTAGGCCTGGATGCGGATGCCGTAGGCCGATTCGGTCTCGCTCCAAGTGTCGTAGGTCTCGGGGTAGAGCCGGCCGGTGTCGAGGGTGACGATCTCGGTGCGCCCGGTTCCCTTGCCCCACTTCGCCATCGCCAGCGCGTGGGTGAGGGCCTGATCCTCGATGCCGAGGCTCGTGGTGAAGACGAGACGGCCCGGCACCGTCGCCTCGATCAGGGCGATGCGGCCCTTGAGGTCGAGGCCGGCCATGCCGTCGGCGAGCGCGCGCGCCGCGTGTTCCAGGGAAAGGCTCATGACGGTGTTCGGAATGTCCGCTTGTCTGACGACTGAAATGTTCGCTATAACGAACGCTGTCAAGGCATCACCGCCTGCGCGCCGGACATCCCGGCCCTGTGGGCGGTGCGATCGGGCAACGGTCCGGTCCCCTGATCGGTTGCCTGACGGGGAAAGATCCTTCTCATATGGGCTGCGCGTCGTGCCTGTCCGCACGCCGCGCCGGCCCCGGAACCGATACGAGGCCACCTTGGATGCGATCGATCTGAAGATCCTCGGGCTGCTGCAGCACGATGCCACCCTGTCCATCGCCACCATCGGCGAGCGGGTCGGCCTGTCGCAGACGCCCTGCTGGAAGCGCATCCAGCGCCTGGAGGCCGACGGCGTCATCGACCGGCGCGTCGCCGTGCTCGACCCGGTCAAGCTCGGCCTGGGGCTCACGGTGTTCGTCTCCATCGAGACCGCCGACCATTCCCGCGAGTGGCTGGAGCGCTTCGCCGAGACCGTGTCGGCCATGCCGGAGGTACTGGAATTCTACCGCATGGCCGGGGATGTGGATTACATGCTGCGCGTCGTCGTGGCCGATATGCGGGCCTACGACACCTTCTATAAGCATCTCATCGCGACCCTGCCGTTGAAGAACGTCACCTCGCGCTTCGCCATGGAGAAGGTGAAGTCCACCACCGCCCTGCCCCTGCCGGCCCCACCGACCAGCGGACGCTTCGTGCCGACGCTGTCCGTGGTGGCGGGGGAATAGGGACAAGAGAACAAACTTCTGTTTTGCGGCGCACTCGCAGGCAGCTCCTTCTACCGTGACGTCGTTCTGTAAAACGGACATTCCGTTGGCAGCGCGGCCGCTCAGGACGACATGGCTTTCCCAATGGCACGACACGCGATCCTCCCCCGCACGGCCCCGTTCGAAGACAAGGAACGGGCGAGCCTCGACGCCGTCCTCGGCGCCGCGACTCCGATCCAGCGCGCCTGGCTCGCCGGTTTCCTCGCCGGCCTCGACGCCGCCGGCGGCCAGCCCGCCGCCGCCGCGGCGCCGGCCGCGCCCCCGAAGGCGGCCGAGCCCCTGACGATCCTGTTCGCCAGCGAGTCCGGCAATTCCGAGAAGCTCGCGGGCGACGTCGCCAAGCTCGCGCGCAAGAACGGCTTCAAGCCGAAGGTGGTCGATTTCTTCGACCTCGACGTGGCGAGCCTCGCCAAGGAGAAGCACCTCGTGGCCATCGCCGCCACCTGGGGCGAGGGCGAGCCCCCGGCCCGGGCGACCCGGGCCTACGGCGAGCTCATGGGCGAGGGCGCGCCGCGCCTGGAGGGCGTCGATTTCGCCGTCCTGTCCCTGGGCGACACCTCCTACGCGGAGTTCTGTGCCATCGGAAAGGCGCTGGACGCCCGCTTCGAGGCGCTCGGCGCCAAGCGCGCGTTCGACCGGGCCGACCTCGACCTCGACTTCGACAAGCCCGCCGCCGAGTGGATCAAGAACACCCTCAAGGCGCTCACCCCGCCGCCGAGCGCCGACAACGTCGTGGCCGTCGACTTCGCGGCCCGCGCCGTCGAGGACGATGAGGAGGCCGAGCCGAGCCGCGAGCCGAAGGTGGTCGAGGTCGTCGACCACGTGAACCTGAACTCGTCGCGCTCCGACAAGGAGACGATCCACCTCGCCCTCGAATTCGAGGACGGTGCCCCGGCCTACGAGCCCGGCGACAGCCTCGAGATCTACCCCGAGAACGATCCGGCGCTCGTGGACGAGATCCTGGCCGCCACCGGCCTGTCCGACGACGCGGCCCTGCGCCAGGCGCTGCTGGCCGAGCGCGACATCACCACCCTGTCGGCCACCACCGTGGAGCGCTTCGCCAAGGTGACAGGCCACGCCGAGGCGCAGACGCTCATCGACAGCGGCGAGGTCAAGGCCTGGATCGAGGGCCGCCACCTCATCGACCTCATCCAGAGCTTCCCCGCCACGGTGACGGCCGAACACCTCGCCACCATCACCCGCCCCCTGCCGCCCCGGGCCTACTCCATCGCGTCGTCGCGCAAGGAAGTCGGCGACGAGGTCCACCTCGTCATCGCGGCCGTGCGCTACGAGACCCACGGCCGGGCTCGCTCCGGCGTCGCCTCGACCCATGTGGCCGACCGCGTGAAGAACGGCGCCAAGCTGCGGGTGAAGCTGAAACCCAACCGCCACTTCCGCCTGCCCCAGGACCCGGCCACCGACATCATCATGGTCGGTCCCGGCACGGGCGTCGCGCCGTTCCGCGCCTTCGTGCAGGAACGCCGCGCCGTGGAAGCCCCCGGCCGGTCGTGGCTGTTCTTCGGCGACCGCCACTTCACCCACGACTTCCTGTACCAGCTCGAATGGCAGGACGCCCTGGAGGACGGCTCGCTCACGAAGATCGACGTGGCCTTCTCGCGGGACCAGCCCGAGAAGATCTACGTGCAGAACCGGATCGACCACCACGCCCGCGAACTCGTGGACTGGCTCGACGGCGGCGCCCACTTCTATGTCTGCGGCGACGCGAACCGGATGGCCAAGGACGTGCGCAACGCCGTCGTGCGCGCCTACGCCAGCGTGAAATCCCTGAACGACGCCGATGCCGAGGCGGCGGTCGCGGCACTGGAGCGCGCCCACCGCTATCAGCAGGACGTGTACTAAGGAACACGCCGTCGTTCCGGGGCGCGAGAGCGAGCCCGGAACCCAGAACCGCCGACGGAGCCGACTGTACCGCGACCTGTGTTTCTGGATTCCGGGTTCGCCTGCGGCGCCCCGGAACGACGCGGTGAACGGCGCCCGAGAGCATGGACTTAATGAGCGATCCGCGAAGGAGACGAGCCTCGCGATCGACCTTGATTGTATCGGAATCCCGCCATGGCCGAGCAGACCCCGCCCCGCACCTACGAGACCCCGCCGACGGATCGCCCGATCACCGAGGCGGAAGCCGCCCGGTCGGCCGGGCTCGCGCACAACGAGCACCTCAAGATCGCCTCGGGCTACCTGCGCGGGACGCTCGCCGACGGCCTCCTGAAGCACGCCACCGGCGCCATCTCGGAGGATGACGGCCAGCTCGTGAAGTTCCACGGCATGTACATGCAGGACGACCGCGACATCCGCGCGGAACGGACCAAGAAGAAGCTCGAGAAGGCGTTCAGCTTCATGATACGCCTGCGCATCGCCGGCGGCGTCGTCACGCCGAAGCAATGGCTGGCCCTGGACGAGATCGCCACCACCTATGCGGGCGGTGCCCTGCGGGCGACCACGCGCCAGACCTTCCAGTACCACGGCGTCATCAAGTCGAACCTCAAGCGCACGATGGCCGCCATCGACGCGACCCTCCTCGACACCATCGCAGCCTGCGGCGACGTCAACCGCAACGTGATGGCGGCGACGAACCCGGCGCAGGTCGGCGCGCACAAGGCCGCCTACCAGCTCGGCAAGGACATCTCCGATTCGCTCCTGCCGAAGACCAGCGCCTGGCGCGAGATCTGGCTCGACGGCGAGCGCGTGGTCGGCGGCGAGGAGACGGCCGAGGTCGAGCCCGTCTACGGCAAGACCTACCTGCCGCGGAAGTTCAAGACCGTGATCGCCGTGCCGCCCTCGAACGAGGTCGACATCTTCGCCCACGACCTCGGCTTCATCGCCAT
>Ga0182231_1000044_pt1 | contig 39247 bp, 31 predicted proteins | sample G6R1MG_29_FD_129667 | JGI IMG/M metagenome (GOLD analysis project Ga0182231, IMG submission 129667) | Miscanthus phyllosphere microbial communities from Michigan, USA - G6R2_NF_07NOV2016_LD1 MG | ecosystem: Host-associated > Plants > Phyllosphere > Phylloplane/Leaf | place: USA: Michigan...
CTGCGTCTTCGCCTTGTCGGCGTACATGGCGATCGACTTCGAATCGAGCGACTTCGGATCGATGTGCATCCCCGAGCCCGGCTGGACGAGGTTGGCCACGATCAGGCCGACGATGAGCGCCAGCGTCGAGAAGGTGATGAAGTAGATGAGCGCCTTGCCGCCGACGCGGCCGACCTTCTCGAGATTGGTCATGCCGGCGATGCCGGAGACCACCGTGAGGAAGATCACCGGCGCGATGATCATCTTGACGAGCTTGATGAAGGCGTCGCCGAGCGGCTTCATGTCCGCGCCGACCTGCGGGTAGAAGTGGCCGAGCGTGATGCCGATCGCCACGGCGACGAGAACCTGGAAATACAGGGTCCGGTAGATGGGTTTGGGCTTCGGCGGGGCGTGCGGGGCGGTGAGCGGCAGCGGTACGGTGGCCATGGGGCGTTCTCCCGGTGGATGTTGGAACCATGCCGGTTGGGATCGGAGCCTGCCCCGTTCCGTCCGATCTTGGTGTTGGCCGGTCGGGGTCTTCCCCTCCGGCACCCAGCCCTGCGAAGGATGCAGGCCTGTGCTTCCCCCTGGGAATGGCAACCGCCGTGCCAGGGGCGGAACCAACGGAACATTTTGTTAACACGTTGATCGAAGGCCGGTTTTTTCGATGCACCGCCCGTCCCGCCCGAGACCCGATCCGAGAACCCGCACGCGGCCGGGCAAACCCGTGCGGAATTCCGCACGCCCGCGCGTGCCCTCCCGCACGTCATGAGGACCGCCCGTCCCGTCGACGCCGAGGCGCGGCGCGGCAGCCTCGTCCTCGTGGCGAGCCTCGCCCTCATGCTGCTCGCCGCCTGGGTCGCCGGGCGGGTGGCGGAGCGCTGGGCGCTGGCCGACCTGCGCCGCACGGCGCACGCGACCCTCGCCCTCCAGGTCGCGGCCCTGCGCGCCGAGATGCAGAAGCAGGCCTCCCTGCCCCTCGCCCTGGCGGCGGACCCGGAGATCGCGGCGGTCGCGGACGATTCCATGTCCCGGGATCCCGCCGCGTCCCGGGATCTGGTCGCGCGGGTGAACCGGCGCCTCGCCCAGGTGGCGGCGGCGACGGCCGCCGCGGTGATCTACGTGATCCGCCCCGACGGCATCACCGTGGCGGCGAGCAACGCGGAGGCCGAGCGCAGCTTCGTCGGCCGGGACTACGCCTTCCGGCCCTATTTCCGGCAGGCGGTGGAGTCGGGCGCCGGCTCGCAGTTCGCGCTGGGCACCGTCAGCGGCCGGGCCGGCCTCTACCTCTCGCGCAGGATCGCCGGCACCGGCGGCGTCGTGGTGGTCAAGATCGAGTTCGACGGGATCGAGGCGGTGTGGCGGACGGGCGGCGACGGGGTGTTCGTGGCCGACGCGCGCGGCATCGTCCTCGTGGCGAGCGATCCCGCCTGGCACTTCTCCACCCTGCGCCGCATCGACGAGGCCGAGCGCCGGCGCATCCGCGAGGCCCTCGAATTCGGGGCGGCGCCCCTGGACGACCTGCCGCTCCATCCCGTGCCGGGGGCGCCCGACCTCGTCCGGGTCGGGCGGGGGGCGGCGCCCGCGCGCCCGGCGCTCGCCCTCGACGCCGCGATTCCGGGAACGGACTGGCGCCTCCACACCCTGACGCCCGTGGGCGGCGCGGTGGAGCGCGAGCGGGCGCAGGCCTGGATCATCGCAGCCCTTCTCACGGGCCTCGCCTGCCTCGGGCTCGCCACCCTGGCGGACCGGCGGCGGCGCCAGGGCCGGCGCCTCGCCGAGGTCTCGGCGCGGCGCGCGGAACTCGAAGACAGCGTGCGCGCGCGGACCCAGGAACTCACGGACGCCAACCGCCTGCTGCGCCAGGAGATCGAGGAGCGCGAGCGGGTGGAGGCCGAGCGCCAGCGGGTGGAGGCCGAACGCGAGCGGCTGGACCGCGAACTCGCCCAGGCCGGGCGCCTCGCCGCGCTCGGCCAGTTCGCCGCCAGCATGGCCCACGAGATCAACCAGCCGCTCGCCGCCATCCGCTCCTACGCCGACAACGCCGCGATCCTGATGCAGCGCGGCCGCACCACGGAGGCGTCGGAGAACGCGGTGGCCATCGGCCGCCTCACGGACCGCATCGGCGGCCTCACCCGCCAGCTCAAGGGCTTCGCCCGGCGCGCCTCGCCCCGGCGCGAGCCCGTGGCCCTCGACACCGTCCTGCGCAACGGCCTCGAACTGGTGGAGGCGCGCGCGCACGGCGCCGGCATCCCCCTCGTGGTCGAGGCCCCGGCGGCAGGGCTTCGGGTGAGCGACCTCCACGTCCTCGGCGACGGGCCACGCCTCGAACAGGTGCTGGTCAACCTGCTCCAGAACGCCCTCGACGCCGTCGCGGGGCGCCCCGACCCGCGGGTGACCCTGCGGGTGACGCACGATGGGGCGCGCGTCGGGATCGCGGTGCACGACACCGGCCCGGGCCTGCCCGAGGCCTTGCGCGTGCAGGTGTTCGATGCCTTCTTCACCACGAAATCCGACGGCCTCGGCCTCGGCCTCGCCATCGCGCGCGGCATCGTGGAGGATTGCGGGGGCAGCCTGACGGCGGAGAACGATCCGGCGGGGGGCGCCGTCTTCCGCATGGAACTCGCCAGGTCGGACGGCGAGGGGGAGGCGGAACGTTGAGCGACCCAGCCCAGGAGCGGCCGTCCCCCGAGCGGGTGGTGTTCATCGACGACGAGGCGGATGTCCGCCGGGCCAACCGCCAGAGCCTCGAACTCGACGGGTTCACCGTCGAGACCTTCGGGGCCGCGGGCCCCGCGCTCGCCGCCATCATGGCCGATCCCCCGGGCCTCGTCGTGACCGACGTGCGCCTGCCCGACCTCGACGGGGTCGCCCTGTTCGCGCGCCTGCGCGCCCTCGATCCGGATCTGCCCGTCATCCTCATCACCGGCCACGGCGACATCCGCATGGCGGTGGGCGCCATGCGCGACGGCGCCTACGACTTCCTCGCCAAGCCCTATCCGGCGGAAAGCCTCATGGCCTCCGCGCGCCGCGCCCTGGAGCGCCGCCGCCTCGTCCTCGAGAACCGGGCCCTGCGGGCGACCCTCGACGCGGCGGTGGAGGAGGATCCGGCCTTCCTCGGCGTCTCACCCGAGATGGTGCGCCTGCGCGGCCTCGTGCGCGAGGTGGCGGGCGCCGACGTCGACGTGCTCGTGTTCGGCGAGACGGGCTCGGGCAAGGAGGTGGTGGCGAGCGCCCTCCACCGCTGGAGCCGGCGGGCCCGGCGCAACTTCGTCGCCATGAACTGCGGCGCCCTGCCCGACAGCGTGGTGGAGAGCGAGCTGTTCGGCCACGAGGCGGGGGCGTTCACGGGCGCCCTCAAGCGCCGGGTCGGGCGCATCGAGCACGCGCAAGGCGGCACCCTGTTCCTCGACGAGATCGAGAGCATGCCGCTCAATCTTCAGGTGAAGCTCCTGCGCGTCCTGCAGGAGCGCGCGGTGGAGCCGCTCGGCACCAACGAGGTCCGGGCCATCGACATGCGGGTGGTGGCGGCCACCAAGGTCGATCTCGGCCAGGCGGCGGCGCAGGGCACGTTCCGCGACGACCTCTACCACCGCCTCAACGTCATCACGATTCCCATCCCGCCGCTGCGCGACCGGCGCGAGGACGTGATGCTGCTGTTCCAGGAATTCCTGCGGCGGGCGGCGGCGCGCTTCGGCCGCGAGGCGCCGCCGATCACCCCGGACGTGCGCGACCACCTGCGCCGCCACGACTGGCCCGGCAACGTGCGCGAACTCGGCCACTTCGCCGAACGGCACGCGCTCGGCCTCGGCCGGTCCGAGACGGCGCCGCCGGGGGCCGGGACCGCCGGAACCCTGGCCGAGCAGGTCGACCGGTTCGAGCGCGGCCTCATCCGCGAGGAGCTGTTCATGGCCGGCGGCGACGTGCGGCTGGCCGCCGAATCCCTCGGCACCCCGCGAAAGACCCTCTACGACAAGATCGCCCGCCACGGCCTCACGCCGACGGATTACCGGTAGGTCCGCCGCCCGCGCATCCGTCGAGCCCCGAACCGGAAAGATATCGCACCCTTCCGCACGATATCGCTCCCCGTCGGATCCGATATTCCAGGCCCCGCCGGGGCGGCCGATGGTCGGCGATCCGCGACGCCCAGGAACTCGAGTTCAGAATCTGCGGCCGATACTACATGCCTTTACATGACATCGACTGCGGAGGGACGGATTTATGAGAATCTTATCGCAATGCCCCTGGAAACAACTGGGCAACGAATATCAGTAAACAGAATTTTACATTCGGATTTGAACAGCGATATACTTCGAAATCCAATCTTGCTTAACGGATTATTCAAACCGCGCCGGTAACGTTCCCGTGTGGCAGCCCCGCTGTGCCCCTCGGAAAGACCCCGTCCATGAAAATTTTCGGCAACCTGAGTCTGCTGGCCAAGATCGCCATTCCCCTGGTCGTCATGGCCTTCGTCGCGGCGGGTCTCGTCGCCTATGCCCGATCGTCCCTCGTCAGCCTCGCCCAGCGAACCTACGAGATCGCGCAGGTCCAGGCGGCGCGTCAGGCCCACATCCTCAGCATGCAGGTCGCCATGACCGAAGCGGCGGTCCAGAACCGCAACGTGCTGGTCGAGACCGACACGTCCAAGATCGGCGGCTACCAGACCAGGCACGCGGCGGCCATCAAGGCGAGCTACGAAGCCATGGAGCGGCTCGTCGCCCTCGAGGATTCCGAGGAGCGCACCATCGCCAACAAGGGCCTGCGCGCGGGGCTCGAAGACTACTTCAGCATCCTCGAACGCTCGACCGCCCTCGGCGCGAAGGGCGACTCCGCCGCCGGGCTGAAGGTCGCCCAGGATGAGGCGGCGCCCCGCCGTGCGAAGCTCCGTGAGGAAGCCGTGCGCCGGGGCAAGGTCATCGAGCAGCAGCTCAAGGCGGCCTCCGACGATGCGGAACGCCTCGCGAGCGCTTCGACGACCCTGCTGATCGTGTCGGCGACCGTCGGCCTGCTGTCCGCCATGGGTCTGGCCGCGGCCATCGTGATCCTGGGCGTGTCGCGGCCGATCGGCCGCATGACGGGGTCCATGGGCCGGCTCGCCGAGGGCGATCTCGACATCACCGTCGAGGGGATCGAGCGCAAGGACGAGGTCGGCCGGCTGGCGCGCTCGCTCCAGGTGTTCAAGGACAATGCCGTGACGGCGCGGCGCCTCGCCGCCGAACAGGAGGCGGAAAACCAGGCCAAGATGCGCCGCGCCGAGGTGCTCGACGGCCTCACCAAGCGCTTCGAGTCCAACGTCTCGGCCCTGACGCAGGGCCTGGCGGGCGCGGCCACCGAGATGGAGGCCACCGCCCAGTCCATGTCCTCCACCGCCGAGCAGGCGATCCAGCAGGCGGTCTCGGTGGCGAGCGCCGCCGAGCAGACCTCCGCCAACGTCCAGACGGTGGCCGCGGCCAGCGAGGAGATGTCGGCCTCCATCCATGAGATCGTCGGCCAGGTGAGCCAATCCTCCGCCATCGCGAGCCAGGCCGTGGCGGATACCCGCCGGACCGAGGCCACCGTGCAGAAGCTGTCCACGGTCGCCGACAGCATCACCGACGTGGTGGCCATGATCCAGACCATCGCCGGACAGACCAACCTCCTGGCGCTGAACGCCACCATCGAGGCGGCGCGGGCCGGCGAGGCCGGACGGGGCTTCGCGGTCGTCGCCACGGAGGTGAAGGAGCTCGCCGGACAGACGGCGCGGGCCACCGAGGACATCCGTGTGAAGATCGGCGAGATCCAGGGCGCCACGGGCGAGGTGGTCAGCGATATCGGCCGCATCGGCAAGACCATCGCCGACATGTCCAACTTCTCCTCCGGCATCGCCGCCGCCATGGAGGAGCAGGGTGCCGCCACCCACGAGATCGCCCGCAACGTGCAGGAGGCCGCCCAAGGCACCCGCAACGTCACGAGCAACATCGAGCATGTCCGCGTCGGTGCCGGAACGACGGGGGCCGCCGCCACCCAGGTGCTCGGCGCGGCCAAGGAGCTGTCGCGCTACTCCGAGAACCTCGGCCAGGAGGTGGAGCGCTTCCTGTCGGGCGTGAAGGCGGCCTGACACCCGGGCCGCATTGGGAGGCCGCCCACGGCCTCCCCTCTCCCCACGAAAAAAGGCGGCCGTTCCCGGCCGCCTTTCTCATATCCGGTGCCCGAAGGCGGGACGATCGCTTACGCGGCCTTGCGGCCGGGCTTGGACCGTGTCGATTTGACCGCCGCGTCGTCCTCGGTCGGCTCCGCCCCGTCATCCGTGTCGGCCTCGGAATTGAGGGTCTCGGCGATCTTCGACAGGAGGGCGTCGGTCTTCTTCTCCTCCTGTAGGGTCTCGTCGAGGAGGGCGGCGGCATCCGCGTGCCCGAGCTGGGCGGCCCAGGTCTTCAGGGTGCCGTAACGGGCGATCTCGTAATGCTCCACCGCCTGGGCGCAGGCCGCCAGCACGGCGTCGGCGGCCGGGCTGCCGGCGAAGTCGTCCATGTCCTCCTCCATCTCGGAGGTGATGCCCTGCATGGCCTCGCAGGTCTTGGCGCGGGCGGGCTTGCCGATGATCTCGAACACCTGTTGCAGGCGCTCCACCTGACCGGAGCTCTCCTCCGCGTGGGTCTCGAACGCCTGGCGCAGGTCGTCGTTTTCCGCCGCCTTGGCCGACTTCTTCAAGGCCTTCACCGACTGCTTCTCGGCGTAATAGACGTCCTTGAGGGTCTCGTAGAAGGCGTCGTTCAGGGTCTTCGCCTTGGTGGCCATGGGTGGTTTCCTCGAATGTCTGAAAGCCGCCGCCGCCCCGGGGCGATGGGCTCCGGCGGTTCGTGGGCAGGCAACGCGTCCCCCCGGCGTCGGCTCCCGGCGATATTTCTGCACCTGTGGAGGAACCGTGGCGGGGTGCGGCCGGGCCCGCGCGCCCGATCGGCACCGGGCCGGCGCCGGAACCGCATCCCAGCCGGCCATCCCTGTGCTATGAGGCCCGGAATGGCCGGTCCGAAATCCCCCCTTGCGCGCCTTTCGCCGAACGCGGGTTCCCCCGATGCGACGGCCCCCGACGTGGTGAGGACGGGCGGCGGATGGGCGCGCCCGGCGCAACCGCGACGCGTGGCCCGCGCGTGACGGAGACTCCTCCGCTCGCCGCCGATCCGGACCGCCTCGCGGCCCTGGAGGCCCACGGCATCCTCGACACGCCGCCCGAGCGGGGCTTCGACGGCATCGTGCTCCTCGCCCGCACCCTGTGCGCCGCGCCCGTGGCCCTCGTCAGCCTCGTGTCGGCGGACCGGCAATGGTTCAAGGCCCGCTCCGGGTTCGCCTCCTGCGAGACCGACCTCAATTCGTCCGTCTGCGCCCATGCCCTGGGGCGCACCGACCTCCTCGTCATCCCCGACCTCACCCTCGACCCCCGCACCCGCGACAACCCCCTCGTCACCGGCGCACCGGCGATCCGGTTCTATGCCGGCGCGCCCCTGAACACCGCCGACGGCCACACCCTCGGGACCCTGTGCGTCATCGACGAGGTCGCGCGCCCGCAGGGCCTCACGGCGGAGCAGGCCGAAGCCCTCACGGCCCTGGCCGAGCAGGTGATGAGCCAGCTCGACCTGCGCCGGGCCGTGAGGGCGCGCGACGCCGCCCTGACGGGCGAGCGGCGCGGACAGGCCCAGGCGGTGGCCGACGCCGCGCGCCTCGAGGCGATGATCGCCACCCAGCAGGTCGTCGCCTCCGCCACCGCCGACCTCGACACGGTGTTCCGGGCCGTGGTCGACGCCGCCCTGTCGATCATCGACCGGGCCGACAGCGCGTCCCTCACCCTGCGCGACGGCGACGATCTCGTCTGCCGCGCGGGCGCCGGCCGGGCGAGCGGATCGATCGGCCGGCGCGCGCCCATGGCGGGGACGCCCTCGGGCCGGGCCTTCACGGACGAGACCCTGTTCGTCGGCCCCGCCGGCGATGCGGGGCCCCGCGCCGACGGAGCGCCCCCGGCCCTCGTCGCGGTTCCCGTGCAGCGCCACGGCCTCGCCGTGGGCATCCTCGAGATCCGCTCGGAGGCGAACGGCCCCTTCGGGCCGCGCGACATCCTCATGGCCCAGATGCTGGCGGGTCTCGCCGGGTCGGCCTTCGGCGACGTCGCCGAGGCCGAGACCCGGCAGGCCCTGCGCGACGCCGAGAACCGCTACAAGGCGATCTTCGACAGCGCCATCGACTTCGCCATCGTGGCCGCCGATCCCACGGGCCTGATCACCGACTGGAACACCGGCGCCGAGCAGATCATGGGCTGGTCGGCCGACGAGGCGCGGGGCCGGCCCCTCGACACCTTCTTCACCCCCGAGGACCGGCACGATGGCGTGCCCGAGCGCGAGGCGCACGTCGCCCTCGCGGCCGGTTCGTCGCCCGACGTACGCTGGCATCAGCGCCGCGACGGCGGGCGGTTCTGGGCGGTCGGCCGCATGATGACCCTGCGCCACGAGGACGACAGCGTCCGGGGCTTCCTCAAGATCCTGCAGGACCGCACCATGGAGCGGCGCCGGGAGCAGCGCCTCGACCTCCTGAGCCGGGCCTCGGCCGCGCTGCTGGCCGCCGCGGACCCGACGGCCGAACTCCTGCCGATCCTGGAGGAAGGGGCCGAGCCCCTCGGGTTCGAGGAAAGCTACACCTGGAGCCTCGCGCCGGGGGGCACGCAACTCCACCTCGCCCAGACCCTGGGCGTCACGCCCGAGGCGCGGGCCGCCCTGAGCCGCGCCTCCCTCGACGGACCGCTCTGCGGCATCGTGGCCGGGACCGGCCGGCCCCTGATCCTCTCCGGCGTGCAGGCGGACGGCACGCCGCGCTACGCCGGGGCGCGCGCGGCCGGCATCGACGCCTATGCGAGCTTCCCCATCACCGGGCGCGGGGGGCTCGCCGGGGTGATCTCGTTCGCCCGCCGCGACGCGCCCGCCTTCGACCGGGAGGTGCTGCAGTTCTTCGCCACCCTCGCCCGCTTCCTCTCCGTCGCCCGCGAGCGCCTCGACGACGAGGCGGCCCTGCGCGAGAGCGACGCCCGCTCGCGGCGCGCCCAGCAGGCCGGCGGAATCGGCACGTTCGAGGCGGATGTGGGCGCCGAGTCCATCGTGGTCTCGGCCGAGTTCTGCCGGCTGTTCGGCCTGCCCGAGGCGCGGACCTATCCCGTCGCGGTCATCGAGGGGCTGATCCTGCCGGAGGATTCCCACCTGCGCGCGGAGGCCGCGCGCCGGGCCGCCGGCTCCGCCCTGCCCGAGATCGAGTACCGCATCCGCCGCGCCGACGACGGCGCGATCCGCTGGATCGCCCGGCGGGCCGAGTTCGCCCGCGACGCCGACGGCCGGGTGACCAGCCTGTTCGGCACCGTCTCGGACGCCACCGACCAGCGCGCGGCCCGCGCCCGCATCGAGGCGCTCCTCGACCTCGGCGACCGCCTCGCCGAGGCGACGAGCGCCGCCGTGGCCGTCACCATCGCGGCCGATGTCCTGGGGCGGACCCTGGGCGCCGGCCGTGCCGCCTACGGCGTCGTCGATGCCGGGCGGGGGACCTTCGCGGTGGCGGGGGACTGGGCCGCGGCGGGGGGCGCCGGCCTCCGGGGCACCTACGCCCTGGCCGACCTGCCCCGCACCGTCGAGCGGCTGCGCACCGGGCGGGCCGTCGTCTGCGCCGACGTCCTCGCCGAGGTGCGCCTGTCCGACGATGCCGCCGCCTACCGCTCCCTCGGCGTGCGCGGGCAGATCATGGTCCCGCTCCTCAAGGCCGGGGCGCTCGTCGGCCTCCTCCTCGTGCACTAGGCCGCCCCCCGGGTGTGGAGCATCGAGGAGGTGGCGTTCACCCGCGGCGTCGCCGACCGGACCTACGCGGCGCTCGCCCGCCTCAAGGCCGAGGAGCAGCAGGATCTCGTCAACCACGAGCTTTCGCACCGCATGAAGAACCTGCTCGCCATGGTGCAGTCCATCGCCACGCAGACCCTGCGCAACGCCACCCACGTGGACGAGGCCAAGGACGTGCTCGCCGGGCGCCTCATCGCCCTCGGCCGCGCCCACGACCTCCTCATGGGGGCGGCGCTGACGAGCACCCGGATCGAGCCCGTGGTCCGGGGCGCCCTGCAGGTCCACCAGGACGGGCTGGAGCGCTTCCGGGTCTCCGGGCCGAGCCTCGAGATCGGCGCGGACCGGGCCGTGTCGCTGGCCCTGATGCTGCACGAACTCGCCACCAACGCGGCCAAGTACGGCGCCCTCTCGACGGATACCGGGCACGTGGCGGTGACCTGGGAAGTCCTGGAGAAGGATCCGGGGGACACGGCCGGGCCGCGGCTGCGCCTCGCCTGGATCGAGGCCGGCGGCCCGCCGGTGACGCCGCCCACCCGCAAGGGCTTCGGCTCGCGCTTCATCGAGCGCGGCCTCGTCTCGCAGGTCGGCGGCACCCTCTCGCTGGAATACCGCCCCGAGGGGGTGGCCTGCATCCTCGTGGCGCCGCTCACGGGCTTTGCCGGCGACGAGCCCGCGATCTGAGCCCCGCCTTCCACGCGACCGGGGCACTCACCGATGAGCGTCGTTCGGCGATCCCGCCGCTTGGCCCCCCACCGGCATGCGCTCGGCGGCGCCAGCACGGCCGCGGATGCCCTGACCTTGCCCGCTTCAGACTTCCCACCGAAACGGAGGTGGCGTACAGCATTGCGGATGCGTCGCCAGATGGATCCCGCAGGCAGACACGGCAGCGGACACGACGACCTGAAAGAGGGTTCGCCGATCCGCGAACTCGACCGCGTTCGCGTACTCCATGCGTTGACCGGCGACGATGAGCAGTGCGTGCCGATGGGGGCCACTGGGACCGTCGTTGGAGTGTACGCGAACGGCGAAGCCTTCGAGGTCGAGTTCACCCAACCGGTCGATACCCTCGCCACCATTCAAAGACACGCGCTTCACCTGGTCGAGCGCGGCAGGACTTGAACCCTCGGCCCAGATGGCCGGCCCGCTTCAAAGTCGCTCCTGCCAAGATTTTCTTTTATCTTCTCAACCCATCACATGCCGATGGTGGACCGAAGTGTGCCTTTCTTGCACAATTTGGCTTGACACCGCAGACGCCCGGCAAGCTTTATCGAGCCTTGCACGCCCATGCCAGTCTGAAGAATTTCCGGAATTTCGTTCCAGCGCCCGGAGCATTCAAGATGTACTTCGAGGGCGAACTCGATACTCCGACATTGCCAGGCCCGAACGTTCGTACCGTCTGGCAGGTGGACGATGACGACGCGACACGCACCGCGCGCTTCGTGACGCTCAAGCCACTTCGCAGGCTTCCGACGGGAGCGTCGGATTTCTGATCGGAGGCCGCCGAAGGTGGACCGAAGGGTCGATCCGAAGAAGGCTTCCTTCGATTCGCCTCCTCACCTCGGCGCCGGCCTCGCGTTCGCCGAAAGCACGACCGGGTGCCTTGCCCTTCCCCGCGCGCGGAGGGATGAAACCCGCGACGCGCCGCACGATGCAGGAACAGCGTCCCGGGGGCTGCCGGGCTTGGCGCCGATAGTGCATCCCGCCGGCCACCCAACCGCACCCCGCCGGGACCCATGACAGACCCTCACCCGTCCCGCCTCCCCGCGCTCGCCCGCCCGGCCGGCCCCGTTCGGGGGGCGCGGCGTTGAGCGAACTCGACGACTGGGCCGAGCGCCGACGGCTGGCCGAGCAGGGGCGCGGCGAGCGGGCGTGGTCCCTGTGGGGGCCCTACCTCGCCGAGCGGCAATGGGGCACCGTGCGCGAGGATTACAGCCGCGACGGCAACGCCTGGCGCTCCCTGCCCCACGACGAGGCGCGCTCGCGCGCCTACCGCTGGGGCGAGGACGGTCTCGCGGGGATCTGCGACGAGCGCGGCCAGCTCTGCCTGTCGCTCGCCCTGTGGAACGGCCGCGACCACATCCTGAAGGAGCGCCTGTTCGGGCTCACCAACGAGGAGGGCAACCACGGCGAGGACGTGAAGGAGGTCTACCACTACCTCGACGCGGTCCCGAGCCACGCCTACCTGAAATTCCTCTACCGCTATCCGCAAGGCGCCTACCCCTACGACCACCTCGTGGAGGAGGGGCGGCGGCGCGGCCGCGACGAGCCCGAATACGAGATCGAGGACACGGGCCTCTTCGCGGAGATGCGCTTCTTCGACGTCACCGTGGAATACGCCAAGGAGGATTTCGACGACGTCCACGCGGTGATCACGGCGGTCAACCGCGGCCCCGAGGCGGCCGATCTCCACCTCGTGCCGCAGGCGTGGTTCCGCAACACGTGGTCGTGGCGCGCGGACGCGGCGTCCGCGCGCCCGCGCCTGGAGATCGCGCCGGACGGCGGGATCCTCGCCACCCACCCGCGCCTGGGGGCCTACCGCCTCGCCTTCGACGGCGCACCGGAGGCGCTGTTCTGCGAGAACGACACGAACCTGCGCCTGCACGGCTGGAATCCCGACGCGCCGGGCCCGTTCAAGGACGGCCTGCACGCGGCGATCGTGAACGGCGACGAATCCGCGATCCGGCGCGACGGCGGAACGAAGCTCGGCCTGCACTACGCCCTGCGCCTGGAGCCGGGCGAGGCCAGGCGCGTCACCCTGCGGCTCTCGGCGGGCCGGCGCCCGCGCCCCGTGGATGCCGAGGGCGCCATCCTCCACCGCCGGGTCGCGGAGGCCAACGCGTTCTACGACGGCCTGCAGGACGGCATCGCGGACGCCGATTCCCGGGTGATCTTCCGTCAGGCCGCCGCCGGCCTGATCTGGACGAAGCAGCTCTATTCCTACGACGTCCGCCTGTGGCTGCAGGGCGACCCGCTCCAGCCGACGCCGCCCCGCGAGCGCCGGGGCGAGGGGGGCCGCAACACCAACTGGCGCCACTTCGCCGGGGCCGACGTGCTCTCCATGCCGGACACCTGGGAGTATCCCTGGTTCGCCGCCTGGGATCTCGCCTTCCACTGCCTGCCGCTGGCGCTCCTCGACCCGGACTTCGCCAAGAAGCAGCTCCTGCTGCTCACCCGCGAATGGTACATGCACCCCAACGGCCAGCTCCCCGCCTACGAGTGGGAGTTCGGCGACGCCAACCCGCCGGTCCATGCCTGGGCGAGCTTCCGGGTGTTCGAGATCGACCGCGACCGGCGCGGGGGTCGGGGCGACCTCGCCTTCCTGGAGGGCGTGTTCCACAAGCTCCTCATCAACTTCACCTGGTGGGTGAACCGCAAGGACGCCGACGGCCGCAACGTGTTCCAGGGCGGGTTCCTCGGCCTCGACAACGTCGGGGTGTTCGACCGCTCGCGCCCGCCGCCCGGTTTCGGGCGCATCCACCAGGCCGACGGCACCGCCTGGATGGCGATGTACGCCCTCAACATGATGCGCATCGCCCTCGAACTCGCGCTCCACAACGACGTCTACGAGAGCACCGCCTCGAAGTTCTTCGAGCACTTCCTCCTCATCGCCGAGGCCATGACCGACATGGGCGGCGAGGGCGGCGGGGAGGGCTTCGGCCTGTGGGACGAGGAGGACGGGTTCTACTACGACGAGGTCGACATCCCCGGCGGCGGCATGCTGCCCCTGCGGGTGCGCTCCGTGGTCGGCCTCGTGCCGCTCTTCGCCGTCGAGGTGATCGAGCCCTCCGTGCTCCAGCGCCTGCCGGATTTCTCCCGGCGGATGAACTGGGTGCTGGAGAACCGGCCGCACCTCGCCTGCCTCGTCTCGCGCTGGACCGAGGGCGGGGTCGGCGACCGCAAGCTCCTGTCGTTGCTGCGCGGCCACCGCATGAAGGCGCTCCTGCGGCGCATGCTCGACGAGGCGGAGTTCCTCTCCGACCACGGCATCCGCTCCCTGTCGAAGGCGCACCGCGAGACGCCCTACGCCCTCAACGAGTTCGGCGCCCAGTTCACGGTCCGCTACGACCCGGCGGATTCGACCTCGAACATGTTCGGCGGCAATTCCAACTGGCGCGGCCCCGTGTGGATGCCGATGAACTACCTCATCATCGAGGCCTTGCGCCGCTTCCACACCTATTACGGCGACGAGTTCGTGGTCGAGTATCCCACCGGCTCCGGGGTCTCCCTCACCCTCGCGGCCATCGCCGACGCCCTGGAGGACCGGCTCATCGCCCTGTTCGCCAAGGACGGGGACGGGCGCCGGCCGATCTTCGGGACCCGCGACCCGATCCCGTCGGCCCCCGGCGAGGACGACGCGCTCCTGTTCCACGAGTTCTTCGACGGCGACACCGGCCGGGGGCTCGGCGCCTCCCACCAGACCGGCTGGACGGCGCTGATCCTCAACCTGCTCCACCACCGGGCGGGCCGGCCGGGCGCGGGGGGCGGCGCCCGGCCGTGACGCCCGCCGGCGGGCGGCTCAGGCGGCCGCCGCCGCGTGGGCGATTGCCGTGCCGGACTCGGCCGGCGCGTCCGCGCGAGCGGGCGCGGGGTCCGCGTCCGGCTCCATCTCGCCCTGCCACTGCGCCACCGCCGCCGTGGCGAGACCGTTGCCGAGGACGTTGGTGACCGTGCGGCCCATGTCGAGGATCTGGTCGACGCCCATCACGAGCAGGATGCCCGCCGCCGGCAGGCCGAACATCGGCACGGTCGCGGCCACCACCACGAGCGAGGCGCGCGGCACCCCGGCGATGCCCTTGCTCGTGACCATCATCACCAGCAGCATGGTGAACTGCTCGGCGACCCCGAGCTCGATGCCGTAGGCCTGGGCGATGAACAGGGCCGCCATGGCCTGGTACATCATCGAGCCGTCGAGGTTGAACGAGTAGCCGAGCGGCAGCACGAACCCGGTGACGCGGGACTTCACCCCGAACTTCTCCAGCACCTCGATGGTGCGGGGGAAGGCGGCCTCGCTGCTCGCCGTGGAGAAGGCCACGATCATCGGCGAGCGCAGGAGCCGGATGAGCCGCACCACGCCGCCGCCGAGGGCCAGCCAGCCGGCGCCGACCAGCACCGCCCACAGGACGGCCAGCCCGAGATAGAAGCTGCCGATGAACTTGCCGTAATCGACGAGCACGCCGAGGCCCTGCACCGTGACCACGGCGGCGATGGCGGCGAACACGGCCAGGGGCGCGAGCTTCATCACCGTGTCGGTGACGGCGAACATCACCCGGGCCAGCCCGTCGATGAGGTGGATCATCGGCTCGGAATAGCGCCGGTCGATGACGCTGAGGCCCGAGCCGAAGAAGATCGAGAAGACGAGGATCTGCAGCACCTCGTTGGTGGCCATGGCCGAGACGATGCTCGTCGGGAACACGTGGGTGAGGAAGTCGCGGAAGTTGATGGAGGCGGCCTTGAGGCCGGTTTGCGCCGCGGCGTCCGGCAGGGGCAGGTTCAGGCCCGCCCCCGGCTGGAACAGGTTGGCGACGAGGAAGCCGAGCGACAGGGACACCACGGAGGCCGTGAGGAACCACGCCATGGCGAGTGCGGCGACCCGGCCCACGGTCCGGGTGTCGCCGAAGCTCGCGATGCCCGACACGATGGTGGCGAAGACGAGCGGCGCGATGATCATCTTGATCAGGCGCAGGAAGATGTCGGTGGCCAGGGTGAAGGAGGCGGCGATCTCCTTGGCCGCCTCCGGGCTCGCCGCCTGCCCGTGCAGGACCGCGCCGACGAGGATGCCGAGCGCGAGCCCGATGCCGGTGTAGAGGGTGAGCCGGCCCGAACGGGCCGCCGTCGCTGCGTGCGTCATGTGTTCCTCCCTGGGGATGCGTGGATTCCGCCCGTCCTCGCGGCCGGGCGCGTGTGCGGGCCATGGCGTGACCCGGATCGGTGGGATGCGCGGCCGGCCTTTCAGAAGCCGGCGATTTCCTGGGGCCGGGTCAGGCGGTCGGGCTGGAGCACGGCGTCGAGCTGCGCGCGGGCCATGAGGCCCTTCTCGAGGACGAGTTCGGTGACGCCGCGCCCCGTGGCGTGGGCCTCCAGGGCCACGGCGGTGGCGTTGCGGTAGCCGATATAGGGGTTGAGCGCCGTGACGATGCCGATGGACCGCTCGACGGAGGCACGCAGGCGCTCGCGGTTGGCGGTGATGCCCTGGACGCAGTTCACGTCGAGGGTCCGGCAGGCGGCCTCCAGATGGGTGAGGCTGCGAAACAAGCTGTAGGCGATGACCGGCTCGAAGGCGTTGAGCTGGAGCTGGCCGGCCTCGGCGGCGAACGAGATGGTCACGTCGTTGCCGATCACCTCGAAGGCGACCTGGTTGACCACCTCGGGGATCACCGGGTTGACCTTGCCGGGCATGATCGAGGAGCCGGCCTGGCGCGCCGGCAGGTTGATCTCGCCGAAGCCCGCGCGCGGGCCGCTGGAGAGGAGGCGCAGGTCGTTGCAGGTCTTGGACAGCTTCACGGCGACGCGCTTGAGGACGCCCGAGAGCTGCACGAAGGCGCCGCAATCCTGGGTCGCCTCCACGAGATCCTCCGCCGTGACGAGGGCGATGCCGGTGATCTCGGACAGGCGCGCGCAGACGAGCGCCGCGTAGCGCGGATGGGCGGTGATGCCCGTGCCGATGGCGGTGGCCCCCATGTTGATCTCGCGGATGAGGAGGGCGGCCTCGGCGAGCCGCGCCTCGTCCTCGCGCAGCATCAGGGCGTAGGTGCCGAATTCCTGGCCGAGCGTCATCGGCACCGCGTCCTGCAGCTGGGTGCGGCCCATCTTGAGGATGTCGGAGAATTCGCCAGCCTTGGCGGCGAAGCTGCCCCGCAGGGCCGCCATGGCGGCGACGAGGCGGCGGATGCCCCCGGCCGCCGCGATCTTGAGGGCCGTCGGGTACACGTCGTTGGTGCTCTGGCCCATGTTGACGTGCTCGTTGGGGTGCAGGTGGCCGTAGGCCCCGCGCGGGTGGCCGAGGATCTCCAGGGCGCGATTGGCGATGACCTCGTTGGCGTTCATGTTGGTGGAGGTGCCGGCCCCGCCCTGGATCAGGTCGACCACGAACTGGTCGTGCAGGGCGCCGGAGCGGATCTCCTCGCAGGCGGCCACGATGGCCTGCGCGCGCGGCCCGTCGAGGAGGCCGAGTTCGCGGTTGGCGAGCGCCGCCGCCTGCTTGATGGCGGCGAGCGCCACGATGAGGTCGGGGCAGGTGGCGAGCGTCTGGCCGGTGATGGGGAAGTTCTCGACGGCCCGCAGGGAGTGGATGCCGTAATAGGCCGCCTCCGGCACCAGGCGGTCGCCGAGAAGGTCATGCTCGCTGCGGCTCGAAACGTCGGTCACGGGTCTCTCCTGGCATGCGGCCGCGATCCGGCGCGCGGGGGCGCGGCGGTCGTGCGGACGCGGCGGCGGGGCCGCGCGGGGCGGCTCGCCGATGGCTCGGTGGGTGGATCGGGACCGGGTCGCGCCGCCCCGGATGCGGGGTGGGCGGCGCCGTTCGCCGACGCGGCAGGGGATAGTCCCGGCGGCGCGGCGGGGCCAATGCTAAGTTCGTCCTCAACTATTCGGGAAGTGCATAGTTTGGTTCGTCGAGGGCGGCGGCGGCCCAGATCTGGTCGAGGAAGGGCCGGGCCCGCTCGGCACTGCGATACAGGCGGATCTCCATCAGCATCGCGTCGCTCGCGACCTTCAACGCCCCGGAGGCGATCTCGCCGGCGACCAGGCTGCGGGGCAGCCACGCCACGCCGTGGCCGCCCAGCGCCATGGATTTCAGGGCCTCCGCCATGGAATTCTCGTTGGTGTGGGCCGGGTAGGTCGCCGGGGTGCCGCCCCGGGCCTGGGCGATGGCGGCGAGGCGCCCGAGGAACGAGCCGCGCGAGTACTGCAGCAGGGGCAGGCGCCCCTCGGCATCGGGCGCGAGGCCCTGGGCCGCGACGGCGACCAGGCTGTCCTGCCCGATCACCCGGCAGGGATGGCGCTCGGGATCGACGGGGATCGGCACGCTCGGGTGGTGGTAGGTGAGCAGCAGGTCGTAGCCGCCCTCCACCAGGGCCTGGACGCAGATGTTGAAGTTGTCGGGCAGGACCCGGCTCGCCATCGGCCCGAGGGCGGCCTGGATACCCGCGAGCCAGCGCGGCAGCACCGACAGGCACAGGGAATGCAGGGCCGCGATGGTGACGACGGGCAGGTGCGAGCGCTCGCCCCGGGCGCGGAAATCGGCGCGGCTCAGGGAGAGGAGCCGCACCACCTCCTCGGCGGTCTCGACGAACTGGCGCCCGTCCGCCGTCAGGGTGATGGGGTAGGTGCTGCGATCCAGCAGCACCGTGCCGAGCCAGACCTCCAGGGAGCGGATGCGCCGGCTGAAGGCCGATTGGGTGACGCAGCGCAGTTCCGCCGAGCGGGAGAAGCTGCGCGTCTCCGACAGGCTGAGGAAGTCCTCGACCCACTTCAGTTCCATGGTCTGCTTCCCGCCGGGACCGGGCCAAGGGTGATCGGGCAGTCTCGCACCGGCTGCGGCGTCCGGGCAATCGCGGGACGGTGGACGGAAGGTGAACGTCTCGGTAACCGTTCCGGCTTAACCCTGGCGGCACCCTCCCACGAAGGCTCAAGACCCCACGATGACGAGAGACCAGCTCGCCGCCGAACTGACGCGCATCGCCAAGCTGCAGCTCAGCGACATCACCCGGGCGGTCAAGAACGGCGAGAAGTCCATCGCCCTCAACGAGGTGACGGATCTCGCCCGGCGCCTCCACCTCCTGTCCGATGCCGTCGCCGGCCGGCCCGCCGTCGCCCCCGCCGCCGCTCAGGCTCCCGCCGCCCATCCGTGAGCGAGGGATCAGCAAGCTCCGGTTCGACCTGGCGCGACACCCGCAACGCGCGCTCGCGGGCGCGCCTCGACCGGGCGCTGCCCGCCATCTTCCCGGCCCCGGTGCTGCGGCACGCCCTGTCGCGGCCCCTTCTGCCGCCGACCCCGCGGCTCGCCGTCGAGAGCTACTGGCGCGCCCACATCCTGCGGGCCGACCGCCTCGCCCGGGCGCTGGCCGCCCGCTCCGGCGCCCCCGAGGGCTGGACCTGGCGCCTCGGCACGGAGCCCGGCCTCGCCGGGAGCTTCCGCCTGCCGCCCTCGCCCTACCGCGAGCCCGCCCATGCCCGCGGCCGGGGCCATTGCTGCGTCTGCGGCCAGCCGGTCTTCCGCTTCGGCTGGCACCGGGATCTCTGGGGCACCGGGCAGCCGAACAAGAACGCCGCCTGGCATTCGGCCTGCGTCACCGCGTGGAAGCTGTGGTGCGCGCCGGCCGAGCAGGTGACGGTGCTGAAACGCCACCAGCGCCACCGCTGCACGGAATCCGGCAAGCGCCTGTTCAAGACCGCCGAGGTCGATCACCGCGTGCCGCTCTACCGGGTCTGGCGCGAGCACCGGGACGCGCCCTGGCCCGAGCTGCTGGGCTACTGGGGCGCCCCCAACCTCCAGGTGGTCAACCGCGTGGTCCACGTCGCCAAATGCGGCGCCGAGGCCGGCGAGCGGGCGGCCCGCCGCCGGGCGGAGGCCGAGCCAGTGCCCGGCGATCCGCCGTTCGCAGAGTCTTGATGGACGCACTTATCTATAGCATCTATAATTTCTTAATAAGTACCAGGAAAATATGATTTTTGTTATACAATTACTCCATAAATATTAGATTTTCCTGAAATTATCGGCTTCGACAGCTGATATTTATTTTTCGAAAATTTGATGAACATCGCTAATGGAGCTAAACGAGGCCCATACCGCTAGCGGGTTGAACGCGGCAAATTGTCGCGTTTTTCAAACATTGCAGGAACATTCAATGAGAATGATATGATCGGTATTGACATTGGCTTTGTGGAAAAGTGCCACATGGACTTCAAAATAGGAGGAGCCTTGTAGGGCGCTACAACGCCATACTGGCTTTAAGCACAATGGCCGCACGGACAGAGTCTGTTTGCAAATTCATATGCGAGCGAGGCGGCTGGAGCGTGACCAATCTCCAGCTCCAGAAACTTCTATACCTCGCTCAGATGATCTATATGGGTCGTCATGAAGGCAGAAAGCTTTTCGACGGCTCCTTCGAGGCATGGGATTATGGTCCTGTCGAACCTTCCATATACAGGAAAGTTCGTATGTTCGGATCAAGTCCGATCAGTGATGTATTTTTCGATGCAAGAGCCTTCGACGAAACCGATGATCGCCATAAATTCTTGGTAGAGATTTGCCAGGAACTTTTGCCAAAAAGGGCGGGCGATCTGGTTGAGATTACCCATTGGGATGGTGGAGCTTGGGCGAGATACTATGTCCCAGGAATTAGAGGGATCGAAATCCCCGACCGTGATATCGCCCGAGAGTACGCCGCCCGTATCGAGGACGGAAACCTCACAGAGCACTAGTGTTATTTTCTCAAAAAGAGATAGGGGCCCCGCCTCTATCTCTTCTGCTGCACTTGAAGCGCAGCTTCAGAATGAGAAAACCGAAAGACGTATTGAGCGGTTCTTTTGGATTTTTGCACTCTCTATTTTCCTTGAAGTCTTTTTATACAAATTTCTCGATAGCAACTTCGCATTTGGCTTAATCACGTGTCTCGTCTTGGCTGGCCTTACGTCTCTAGCAAATTGGCTTGAAGTTCCTTGGATCGTAAGATTTCTAGAAATTCTATTTCATAGATTGTCAGGTGGCATAAAGGGCTCGAAAGAAAAAGAACCTGAACCCAAAGAATAATCTGATTTTTTGCTTGCTCGCTCGACCAACCTCTCTGATCCGCTTTGCAGCGCATGCGTTTTTGCAAACAAGGCAGTAGTCTGAAGCTGTGTCGCCTCCGGATCGGGGCGTCGATGCCTCGGAGGCCCACCGATGCACGCGAGCCAACCCGACGAATCCCCTTTCTCGGCCCATATCTTCGGCGAGACCGATTTTGCCAGGGTCGATGCGCACGTGATCCAGCCGCAGGAATACGAAGAGCTTCCGGAACTGGCCAACACGATGATGGAGCGGGCCGACTGTTACATCGGCACCACCCTGGCCTGCCGGGGCCACCCGTCGAAGGGGGCGCACCCCAGGCGATAGCCCTCCTCAGAAAAACGCCTGCAGCCCCGTCTGCGCCCGGCCTAAGATCAGGGCGTGGACGTCGTGGGTGCCCTCGTAGGTGTTGACCGTCTCGAGGTTCTGGGCGTGGCGCATGACGTGGTACTCGCCCATGATGCCGTTGCCGCCGTGCATGTCCCGGGCGGTGCGGGCGATGTCGAGCGCCTTGCCGCAATTGTTGCGCTTGATCAGCGAGATCATCTCCGGCGCCATCCGGCCCGCGTCCATGAGGCGCCCGACGCGCAGGGACGCCTGGAGCCCCAGGGCGATCTCCGTCTGCATGTCGGCGAGCTTCTTCTGGACGAGCTGGGCCTGGGCCAGCGGCCGGCCGAACTGCCGGCGTTCCAGGGTGTAGCTCCGCGCCCGGTGCCAGCAATCCTCGGCCGCGCCCATCACGCCCCAGGAGATGCCGTAGCGCGCCCGGTTGAGGCAGCCGAACGGCCCCTTCAGGCCCGAGACGTCGGGGAGCAACGCGTCCTCGGGCACCTCGACGCCCGCCATCACGATCTCGCCCGTGGTGGAGGCGCGCAACGAGAGCTTGCCGTGCAGCGCCGGGGCCGAGAGGCCCGCCATGCCCTTCTCCAGCACGAAGCCCCGGATGGCGCCGTCGTGCCGGTCGGATTTCGCCCAGATCACGAACACGTCGGCGAAGGGGGCGTTCGAGATCCACATCTTGGCCCCCGTGATCCGGTAGCCGCCGTCGATCCCTTCCGCCCGCGTCGTCATGCCGGCGGGGTCCGAGCCGGCCTCCGGTTCGGTGAGGCCGAAGCAGCCGATCCATTCGCCGGACGCGAGCTTGGGCAGGTATTTCTGCCGCTGCGCCTCCGAGCCGTAGGCGTGGATCGGGTACATGACGAGGGAGGATTGCACGCTCATCATCGAGCGGTAGCCGGAATCGACCCGCTCGACCGCCCGCGCCACGAGGCCGTAGGCGACGTATGACGCGGCGGCGCAGCCATACGCCTCCGGGAGGGTCAGGCCGAGGAGGCCGACGCCGCCCATGGCCCGGAACAGGTCGGGGTCGGTCCGCTCCTCCGCGTAGGCCGCGACGATGCCGGGCAGCAGGCGCTCCTGCGCGAAGGTCTCCGCCGTGTCGCGGATGGCGCGCTCGTCCTCGGTCAATTGATCGTCGAGCAGGAAGGGATCGTCCCAGACGAATCCGGCCGCGCGCAGGGGGGCGTTCATGACAGCTTCCTCGACCGGATTCGGCCGGTCGCGCCGGCCGTTTGGACCCGAGCATGGACCCGAAGCGCCCGTGCCGTCCAGCGGCTCAGGCCCGCCCGAGGAGGGTCAGCCAGAGTACGGTGGTGATCGGCGCCAGCAGGGTCGAGACGAGGACGGAGGCCGCCACCAGCCCGGTCTCGGCCTTGTAGCGCACGGCGAGCAGGTAGGCGTTGATGCCGACCGGCATGGCCGCGAACAGGGTGGCGACGCCCGCATAGGCCGGCGGCATGACGAACAGCTTCGTGGCGAGCAGCCACACCGCAAGGGGGTGGACCACGAGCTTCAGCGCGGCGATGACCAGGGCGCCCGGCAGGTCGAACAGCACCTTGTAGCGGGTCAGGCCGGCGCCCAGGGCCACGAGGGCGCAGGTGGAGGCGGTGGCGCCGAACCCGTCGATGAGGGAGCGCGCGACGCCCGTCGGCACCACCCCGCCCAGGCGCAGGGCCATGCCGAGCCCGAGCGACACGAAGATCGGGTTCTTGACGAGCACGAGGCCGAGGCCGCGCAGGCGCTGCATCAGGCTGCGGTCGCCCTCGGCCTCGATGAGGAAGGTGGCGCAGCCCATCATCAGGGGCAGGTGCACGGCGAGCAGCAGGAACAGCGGGAACGCGCCCTCCTCGCCGTAGGCCTGCAGGATCGTCGGCACGCCGACGAAGATGGTGTTCGACTGGCTCGCGGCGAAGCCGTGCAGCACGGCGCCCTGCCGGCCGATGCCGGCGCGCCGCCGGGCGATGAGGGAGCCGGCGATCCACGACACCCCGGCCCCGCCGAAATACGCGATCCAGTACGACCACGTGACCTCGCCCGTGAGCCCCGGCCGGGTCAGGGTGCCGATGATGAGCGCCGGCACCGCGATGGCGAACACGTATTCCGACAGGCCGTCGCTGACCCGCTCGGACAGGAGGCCGGCGAGGGCCGCCCCCCACCCGATCACGATGATCCCGAAGACCGGGGCGATGATGCTGACGGCGTTCATGGGGCTCGGCCGGGCGGGTTCGAGGGGCGGCGCAAGGGGCCGGAGCGGGTCCGGTGCCGACGGTCGCCGATCCATAGCACGGGGCGCCGCCCGGATGGATCGCCGGGCGCGCAGGGGGGATTTCGGCCGTCCCGCGCCGGCACCGCGCGGCGGAGACGCGGCGGTCGGCGGGATCGGTCCCGCGAACCCGGATGGTTAATCGATCCTTAGCACTTTCGTGCGCGCGCCCTGTGGATGTTTCCTTATTGCCACACGAACGCCGCAAGTCCCTCTCCGGAGGAGGATTTGTCTAAAAATTGGGCAGTTGCATAAAGGATGACTTTGGCTCCGCCGTCATTCTTTGAGAACCTTCAGTCAACCGGAACATCTCAACAAGAAGAGTAGAGACATGGCTCGCCGCAGCGCGCTCATCGGACTGACGACCCTCCTCCTGTCGTCGACGTATCTCCAGGCGGCCGACCTGTCGGTGAAGCCCCCGGTGCCCGTCGTCCCGGCGTCGTGCAAGGCCGAGATCACGTTCCCGTCCTACGGCGGCATCATCAAGCAGAACCCCAACCCGGCCTGCCTGACGCTCGGCGGCTTCGGCGACATCTACGTCGGCGGCGCGGTCTCGGGCTACTTCTACACCCAGTCCAACCAGTTCCCCGCGGCCTTCGCCCCCCCCGGCATCAACGCCGACCGCGCCGCCCGGGCCGACTTCTCGAACCTGATGGGCTTCATCCAGAAGGCCGACGGTCCGTTGCAGTTCTACGCCGCCTTCGGCGCCTACACGATCCCGGGCCTCGGCGCGCCGATCTACAGCGCCATCGAGCAGAACGACCTGCTCTACTCGCCGGTGCCGATCGTGTTCGGCAAGTACGTGTTCAACGACAACTTCTCGATCCAGGGCGGCCGCATGCCGACCCTCATCGGCTCGGAGCTGCCCTTCACCTTCCAGAACCTGAACATCTCCCGCGGCCTGCTGTTCAACCAGGAGAACGTGATCAACCAGGGCGTTCAGGTGAACTACAGCAACGGCCCGTGGTCGGCCTCGTTCGCCGCCACGGACGGCTTCTACTCCGGTGAGATCAACTGGGTCACGGGCGCCATCGTCTACAAGATCGACGCCGCCAACACGATCGGCATCAACGGCGGCACGCACTTCAACAGCTATACCAACTTCGACTCGATCAGCCGGCGCGGCCTGCGCTACCAGTTCGCCACGCCGCAGACGCTGCAGAACAGCTCGATCGTCAGCGCGAACTACACCTATGCCGACGGCCCGGTGATCGTCTCGCCCTACGTCCAGTACACCAACGTCGAGCGCAACGACTTCCTCGGTCTGGCCGGAGCCGAGACCTTCGGCGCCGCCGTGCTGGCCAGCTACGCCTTCACCGACAACTTCGCCGTCGCCGGCCGCGTCGAGTACATCACCCAGAGCGGCAACCGCGCCAACTTCCCCGTGCAGACCTCGGTCCTGTACGGCCCCGGCAGCTCGGCCCTGTCCTTCACCGTCACCCCGACCTTCACCTTCGACCGCTACTTCCTGCGCGGCGAGTTCTCGACGGTGCAGCTCTACGACATCACCCGCGGCGACCTCGCCTTCGGCACCCTCGGCACCGGCTTCGGCCGCACGGGCAACAAGAGCTCCCAGGAGCGCTACATGATCGAGACCGGCATCACCTTCTGATCGCCGCTCCCGCTCGGACGCCCGAGGAAGCCCCCTCCCCCGGAGGGGGCTTTTTTCGTGCGGAACGGCCCGGCGCCCGGATCACCCGCCGTCGCCCGCCACCTCGATCCGGGCCTTCAGGATCTCCAGCAGGGCCCGGTCGCGCCGGGCCTCGAGTTCGAGCAGCGTCCGCCCGGCGGCTTCGGCCTCGACGCCTTCGACGATGCGGGCCTTCACGGCCGCGTCGAGGGTGGGCTGGCCGAGGCTCGCCCAGCGCCGCTCCTGGCTCGCCCCGAGATGGTCGAGGTAGTGCCGGATGCCGCCCGCGCCGCCGCCGAGGTGGTAGGTCATGTGCGGGCCCATGGCGGCCCAGCGCAGGCCAGGCCCGTTGCACAGGGCGGCGTCGATGTCGGCGACACTCGCCACCCCCTCGGCCACGAGGTGCACCGCCTCACGGTAAAGGGCCGAGGCGAGGCGGTTGGCGATGTGGCCCGGCATCTCGCGCCGCAGGATCACCGGCCGGCGCCCGAGCCCCGCGTAGAACGCCGCCGCCCGGGCCGCGACGGCCGCGTCCGCGGCCACGATCTCCACGAGGGGCACGAGGTGGGGCGGGTGGAACGGGTGGGCGACGATCACCCGGTCCGGGGTCGCGCACTCGGCCACGAGGGCGCTGCGCAGCATCGCCGAGGTGCTCGACGCGACGAGGATGCCGGCCGCCGCGTGCGCGTCGATCTCCGCCAGGACGGCGCGCTTGACGCCCTCGTTCTCGGGGGCGTTCTCCTGCACGAAGCGGGCGCCCGAAACCGCGTCCGCCAGCCGGGCGTGGACGACGAGGCGCCCGCCGCCCGTCAGCCCGAGTTCGGCGAGCTGCGCGCGGGCCCGCGCCACCGCCGGCCCGAGGCTCTTCGCGATATCCGGGGCCGGATCGTGGGCGGCCACGTCGAGGCCGTGGGCGAGGAACAGGGCGGCCCAGCTCGCCCCGAGGGTGCCGCAGCCGACGACCGCCACGGGGCCGCTCTCATCGGTATAGATCTCGGTCACTTCGTCGCCTCCCGCCGCTTTACTTTCGGCTTTGGGCACGCCTTACTCAATCCATCACGGTCCGTTGAAGGGCCGGATGCGGGCGAGAACGACCCGCGACGCGGAGGAAACCGATGCTCATGCGCAATGCGGCGGCGCGCGCCGCCCTGCTGGTCCTGGCTGCCTTCTCCGCCGCGTCGGCGCGGGCCGACGATGTCGTGCGCCTCGGCAATCTCAAGTTCGCCCATTACGGCGCCGTCTCCTACATGAAGGAGCTCGCCCCGAAATTCGGCCTGAAGATCGACGAGCGCATCTTCGCCAAGGGCGCCGACATCTACCCCGCCATGGCGGTGGACCAGATCGACATCTCGGCGTCCGGCGCCGACGGGGCGGTGGCCGCGCGCGGCAACGGGGTGAAGCTCTACGTGGTGGCGGGCTTCGCCGATGGCGGCGTGCGCATCCTCCGGCGGCCGGAACTCGATGCGGTCAAGACCCTCAAGGACGTGAAGGGCCTCAAGGTCGCCTCCGTGCGCGGCGGCACCCAGGACCTGATGCTGCTCGCCGAACTCGACAAGCACGGGATGACCTGGGGCGAGCGCCCCGGCAAGGACGTGCAGCTCATCTACTTCAACAACTACGCCGACCTGAACCAGGCGCTCGCGCAGAAGTACGTCGACGTGATCTGCCAGAGCGAGCCGCAATCGACCCAGGCCATCAGCGCCGGCTACGCGGTCGAGGTGGTGAAACCCTACGACACCCCCATCGGCCGGCCCGTGCGCCCCCTGGTGATGACGGAGAAGATGTACAACGAGCGCCCCGAGGTCGCCGCCCGCGTCCTCAAGCTGTTCGTCGCCGCCACCAAGGCCTTCATCGACGATCCGGCGCTGGCCGAGAAGTACGTCCGCGAGACGGTGTTCAAGGGCCAGCTCACGGCCCAGGATTTTCGCGACGGCATGGCCAACGCGAAGTACACCTACGACGTGCCCGCCGGCCACATGCAGATCACGACCGACACCATGATGAAGTACGGTCTCGGCAAGATGGTCAACCCGCCGAAATCCGATGCCGAGTGGGTGAAGACCGACCTCCTCGACAAGGCCAAAGCCGAACTCGTCTCCCGCTGAGGCGCGCCATGCATCGCTTGCGCGGCGCCATCGTCCCCCTCCTCCTCCTCGTCCTGTGGGAGGTTCTGAGCCGTCTCGGCGTGTTCTCCGCCGTGGTGCTGCCGCCGCCGAGTTCGGTGGCGGTCAAATGGGTGTCCGGCATGGTCCCGGCCCTGCCGCACGATCCGGCGCAGGAGAGCTATCTCTCCTGGCTGCTCTCCGGCGAGATGCCCCACGACGCCGTCGCGAGTCTGGCCCGGGTGCTCACGGGCTTCTGCATCGGCGCCGGCCTCGCCGTGCCCGTGGGCCTCCTGCTCGGCACCAGCGACCGGCTGTTCTCCCTGTTCAACCCGCTCCTCGAGATCCTGCGGCCGATCCCGCCCATCGCCTACATTCCGCTCGCCATCGTGTGGTTCGGTCTGGGCAACCCGCCGGCCCTGTTCCTCATCGCGCTGGGCACCTTCTTTCCCGTGCTGGTCAACACCATCGCGGGGGTGCGGCAGGTGGATTCGATCTACATCCGCGCCGCGCGCAACCTCGGGGCCGGCCCGTGGACGATGTTCCGCCGGGTGATCCTGCCGGCGGCGAGCCCGTTCGTGCTCGCCGGCATGCGCATCGGCATCGGCACCGCCTTCATCGTGGTGATCGTCGCCGAGATGATCGCCGTCTCGGACGGCCTCGGCTACCGCATCCTGGAGGCGCGCGAATACATGTGGTCCGACAAGATCATCGGCGGCATGCTCACCATCGGCATCCTGGGCCTCGTCATCGACGGGGCGATGTCGCGCCTCAACGACCACCTGCTGCGCTGGCATCGCGGCCTCGAGCGCTGAACCCCGGGACCTCCAGCATGCAGGCAGACATCGTCGTCGCCAACGCCAGCAAGGTGTTCGGCAGCGGGCCCGGGGCCGTGACCGCCCTGGAGGACATCAGCGCCACGGTGCCGGAGGGCCAGTTCCTGTGCCTGCTCGGGCCGTCGGGCTGCGGCAAGTCCACCCTGCTCAACGCCATCGCGGGCTTCGCGCCCTTGAGCGGGGGCCGGATCACCCTGGGCGGGCGCCCCGTCACCGGGCCGGGGCCCGACCGGGGCATGGTGTTCCAGGAATACGCCCTGTTCCCGTGGATGAACGTCGAGGACAACGTCCGCTTCGGCCTCGACATCAAGGGCGTGGCGAAAGCCGACGCGACCGTGACGGTGGACCGCATCGTCGCGACGCTCGGCCTCTCGGACTTCCGCAGGCGCTATCCGAAGGATCTGTCGGGCGGCATGCGCCAGCGCGTCGCCATCGCGCGCATCCTGGCGCTCGATCCCCCGGTGATGCTCATGGACGAGCCGTTCGGGGCGCTGGACGCCCTGACCCGGCGGACCCTGCAGGACGAGCTCCTGCGCATCTGGGCCGAGTTCCAGAAGACCATCGTGTTCGTCACCCACTCCATCGAGGAGGCGCTCTACCTCGCCGACCGCATCCTGGTGATGACCTACCGCCCGGGCCGCCTGAAGCGCGACATCGCCGTGCCCCTGCCCCGCCCCCGGGACACGGCCGCCCCCGAATTCAACGCCCTCAAGCGCGACCTCGCCACCCTGGTGATGGAGGAGCAGACCCGTTTCACCCAGGCCGAGCTCCACGGCACCACCGTCGATTAGCCGCCTCCGGGCCCCCGAAAAAACTCTCCCGAAACCGGCTGGACAGGCCGCTGAACCCCCTCTATACCCCCCCTCCACAGGCGGCGCCGCTCACCCGGACCGCCCGTTGCCCAGGTAGCTCAGTTGGTAGAGCATGCGACTGAAAATCGCAGTGTCGGCGGTTCGATCCCGTCTCTGGGCACCATTCTCTTCCTGATCCCGCCAGACATGCCCGCCGTTCCACCTGCCGTCCTCGACGGGCCCGTGGAGCGTTAGCCTGGCTGTTCCCGGGGGGCGCGCTGCGCCGATGCCCCCCGGCATTCGTCACCACATTCCCCCCGGCACCGGCACGATCGAGGACGGCGCGAGGCGCTCGGGCCGGCGACCACGCCGCGTCTCCGGCGCGGCGCGACGGTTCTTCGGCTCTGTTGCGGGATTGTCGCTGCGGTTCGGGCCGGGATCGTGCCAACCTTGGCGGGCGGTGCCCGGGATCCGCGCCCGATCAGCTGTTGGGTCCGGGGTCCGAGCCCGTCCGGCCGGAGGCCGGGCGGGCTTTCCACCGGCGCCGCGCCCTACCGGAGCAGGTAGAGCGACACGCCGACGAGGGACGGGATGAGGACGGCCGCCCCGATGAAGGCCGGCATCACCCAGGTGTTGCCGCCATGCGGCCGGGCGGCGGCGCGGACGCGGGGCGTGGCCGCCCCGGTCTCCCGCGCCAGGGCGATGCGCTCGGCCGAGGGCGGGTTTCCGGCGGCCTCGTCGTCGGTGCCGAGCTGCGACAGCCCCGGATCGTAATGGGCGATCTTGTCGCCGGTGCGCCCGCTGTCGATATCGGCCTTCAGCATCGCGGTCGTGGGCGCCCGCGAGTCCGGCGGGGTCTCGACGGCGAGGTTGCCGGGCGCGGGCGGGTCTTCGGAGCGAAGGGCCATGGGTCGGTTCCTTGCGGTCGTCGTCGCGGAAAGCGGCGCGCCCGCGGGAGATCAACGCGAAACCCCGCCGGCCGTTACGCCCGGACCCCCGCTTTCTCGCGCGCGGTCCCGAGCCCACCGGGCACCGCCCGATGCCGCCCCTACCGCGCGAGGCTCGAGGGCGCCTGCCACGCGACGCCCGCATGCTCGCGGATGTCGCCGTTCCCGGCGCCCGTGTCCGCGTCACTGGTCCAGTCGCTCGGCTCCACCACGTCGACCACCTCGTCCTCCGGGTAGGCGGCCGCGAGGAACAGCCGGGCCTCGCCCTCGGCCGACGCGCGGACGGTGACGAGGGGCCTGTCCCCTTTGGCGGAGCGGATGTTGGCGATGAAGAGCTTCGTCATGGTCCCGGTCCCTCCGGCGGGCGGTGCGCCGCGCCGACGGGACAACGCGCGCCGGCCCGGGAGGGCGGCGGCGCGGTGCGAATTCTCGAGAACGCCGGCCTCACGGCGCCGAGGGCGGGTCCCATCGCCGGCGGATCGCGGCGCCGAGGGCGGCGTAGCCCGGCGGCGCGAGGTGGACCATGTCCGGCGTGAAGGCCGGGCACGGGTCCTCGGCGCAGCGCAGGGCGGCCTCCGCGCCGTCGACGAACACGGCGTCGCCCCGTTCGCCCAGGAACGCCGCCACCTCGGCGTTCAGGCGCAGGCGCTCGGCATCGCGAAACCCGGCGTGCCGGCCGCGCGGGAGGACGCCGACCACCACGAGCCGGGGCCGGTGCCACACGGCGTCGAGGCGCTCCACCACCCGGCGCAGGCCGTCGTGGATCGCGCAGACCTTGTCTCCGTAGCCGAGGTTGTTCGTGCCGATCATGAGGAACACCGCGCGGGGTGCCAGCCCGGCGTAGCGCGCGTCCCCCAGGCGCCAGAGCACGTTCTGCGTCCGGTCGCTGCCGACCCCGAGGTTCAGCACGTCGGGCCCGAAGGTGTCGCGGATCGCGGCGTCGGGCCACAGCTGGGTCAGGCTGTCCCCGAGGAGGACCACGTCCACGGCCCGCCGGAGCGACGCCGCGGCCGCGACCGCCTCGGCCCGCCGATAGGCCGTGGCGCTCTGGGGCGGCACCGGAACCGTCGTCACCGCCAGGTCGGCGTGATCGCAGGCCGCCTCGTCGGCGCCCGCCCGCCCGGCGGCGAGGAGGCCGAGGGCCGCCAGGGCGCCGATGCGAAGGCCCCGGCTCACGCGGCACCGGCCGCGTCGTCGGGGCGGACCGCGAGGCGCAGGAAGCTCACGGCGCTCGCGACCCCCGCGAAGACGCCGCCGAGCCCGAGGGCGAGGGCCGGCCCGTGGGCCTCCGCCAGGGTGAAGCAGGCCGCAACCAGGGCCGCCCCGAGGGTCTGGCCGAGGAGGCGGGCGGTGGCGACGATGCCGCTGGCACCGCCCGACCGGGCGGCCGGGGCGCTCGTCATGATCGCGCGCAGGTTCGGCGCCTGGAAGAAGCCGAAGCCGGCGCCGCACACCGCCATCCGCCAGCCGATGTCGAGGACGCTCGGGCTCTCCGGCAGGGCGGCGAGCAGCCCCATGCCGACGGCGAGGACGGCGAGCCCGAGGCCGCCCAGCAGGCCCGGCGGGTAGCGGTCGGAGAGGCGTCCGGCCACGGGGGCCAGCACGGCGACGACCACGGGCCAGGGCGTCATGAGGAAGCCGGTCTCGACCTGGCTGCGCCCGAGGGTGTGCTGGAACAGGAACGGCAGGGACACGAAGGCGAGGCCCTGGGCCGCGAACGAGCACACCGCCGTCAGGGCCGAGAGGGCGAAGAGGGGCCGCCCCAGGAGGTCGGCGGCGAGCATGGGGGCCGGGTGGCCCGCCTGCCGGCGCAGGAGCAGGGCGAAGCAGGCGAAGGCGCCCGCGATCTCCGCGCCGATGTGCCAGGGCGGCGCCTCGTGGGCGGCCTCGCCGAGCCCGAGGACGAGGAGCGCGAAGGCGGCGGCGTTCAGCGCCGCGCCGGGGACGTCGAACCGGTTCCCGGAGCGCCCCGTCTCCGGCAGGGCGGTCCAGGCCAGCACCAGGGCGCCGAGGCCGATGGGCACGTTGACGGCGAACAGCCACGGCCACGGCGCCGTCACGAGGATGAGGGAGGCCACGGTGGGCCCCACGGCGAAGCCGACGCCGACCACGAAGGCGTTGAGCCCGACGCCGCGCCCGAGCCGGTTCGCCGGGTAGATGAAGCGGATGAGGGCGATGTTGACGGCCATCAGGGCGCTCGCCCCGATCCCCTGGAACACCCGCGCGGCGACGAGGGTCGGCAGGGACCAGGCCAGGGCGCAGACGAGGGAGGCCGCCGTGAACAGCACGAAGCCGCCGATGTAGATCCGCCGCTGCCCGACGATCTCGCCCAGGGCCGCGATGGGCAGCAGGGTCGCCACCACGGCGAGCTGGTAGGCGTTGACGATCCACACCGAGGCGCCCGGATCGACGGCGAGATCGGCCGCGATGGTCGGCAGGGCCGTGTTGGCGATGGCGGTGTCGAGGGTGGCGAGCGCGACACCCGTGAGCACCGCCGCCATCGCCCGGCCGCGCTGGCCCGGCGGAAGGCCGTCCCGGGCGGGCGGGGCCGGCATCGGCGTCTTTGGGAGCATGCGGGTTGAGCCCTGCGGCGACGGAAAGCTGGATGCGTCCGCGCCCCCGGCAGGAGCACGGACGCGGGGAAGCGCGATGACGCCGCACGGCCCTGCCGGGGGCGGCGCGGGCATCCTAGATCAGCCGGGCCCCGACGCCCACCACGAGACCCCCGTGCTCCGGATCGCCCTCCTCGTCTTCGTCGCCGTCTTCCTCATGCCCATCGCGGTGTCGGCGGCCCTCCACTACTGGAAGAACGACATCGCGGACTGGCGCTCCGCCGACCGGTCGAGCATGGGCCTGCTGGCGCCCGCCGCGCGGACCCCGCAGGCCGTGGTGCGGGTGTTCTCGGCCCGCACCGTGAGCTGGCGCGGCATCGTCGCGAGCCACAGCTGGATCGTCGTGAAGGGGCCGGGCGAGCGCGCCTATCAGCGGTTCGACTACACGGCCTGGGGCATGCCCATCTGGATCGACCGCTTCGTGCCCGACGGGCGCTGGTTCGGCAGCGCGCCGGAGGTGGTCTTCGCCGCCGACGGCCCGGAGGCCGAGCGGATGGTGCCGCGCATCCGGGCCACCATCGCCCGGTACCGCTACGCGAAGGTCGGCGACTACCGGCTCTGGCCGGGGCCGAACTCGAACACCTTCGTGGCGGCGGTGATGGATTCGGTGCCGGAGATGCGGGCGAGCCTGCCGGCCACCGCCATCGGCAAGGATTTTCCCTACGACGGCCGCTGGATCGGCGCGACGCCCTCGGGCACGGGCGCCCGGATCAACCTCGGCGGCTATCTCGGGCTCACCGTCGGCTGGGTCGAGGGGGTGGAGGTCAACATCCTCGGCGCGGTGGCCGGCCTCGACCTCCGCCGCCCCGGCCTGAAGCTGCCCGGCCTCGGCCGCGTCGGGATCTGAGCGCCCCGGGGGCGCACGGGCGGAAGAGGACGCGGCGCGCGGCTATCCGCCGGCCGGCTCCGTGCCCCGGCCGAACGGCGGCGCGGCGCGCGCGCAGACGAGGAACAGGACCGCGACGGCGAGGGCCACGAGCGTCGGCGCCGCCACCGCGGCGAGGGCGCCGGCGAGCGCCGAGCCGAGGACGTCGCCGAGGTTCATCGCCGCCATGTAGACCTGGAACTGCGTCGCCGACGCCTGTCCGGCGCGGCTCGCGAGCAGCACCGTCGGCAGCAGGGCGACGTAGAGCAGGGCCGGCACGACGCTCGCCAGCCCCAGGATGACGGGCCCCGCCGTGGCCGCGAACCCGGCCCCGATCAACGCGCCCGCGATCCCGAACGCCGCCGCGCAGGCGACGAGGAGGGCGCGCAGGGCCCGGCGCGGCCCGATGCGGTCGACGGCGGCGCCGAGGCCCGCCGCGCCCAGGGTCCCGCCCAGGAGGGCGAGACCGGCCTGGAGGCGCGAGAGATCGCCCGCCTCCCAGCCGTGGACCTGCACCAGCGCGACGGCGAAGGGCACCTGGAACAGCGCGAGTCCGAAATCGATGGCGAAGCACAGGGCGAGGAGGATCGCCGCGTCGCGGGTCCGGAACGCCGCGAGGAGCCGGCGCGCGAAGGCGGCCGCCTCCAGCCCCCGTCCCCGGTCCGGCGCCCGCGACGGGGGCGCGCGGCGAAGGGCGAGGAGCCGGTCGCCCGGCGCCTCGCGCACGAGGACGGGCGCCAGGGCGAGGGGCGTGGTCAGGGCCAGGAGCAGTCCGGCCGCCGCCGGCAGGCCCCGCGCCGCGAGCAGCCAGGCGAAGATCGCGGCCCCCGCCGCGCTGCCGATCACGAAGCCCGCCCGCGTCGCGGCGCTGGTGCGTCCGAGTTCGCCGGCCGGCACGCTGCCGGCGATCATGCGGTCGGTGGCCGTGTCGGCGAGGGAGGCGGCGAGGCTGTGCAGGACGAGCACGGCGCTCACCGCCGTCGGGCCCGGGGCCTGCCCGAGGAGGAACAGGCCGGCGAGGGAGGCCTGCGCGCAGGCCAGGGAGAGGACGAGCCAGCGGCGGCGAGGCCCCATGGGATGGGGGGTCGCGCGGTCGATCACCGGGCCCCAGAGCAGCGGCTGCAGCACCCAGGGCAGGCCCACGAGGGCGAGGTGGCGGCCGACCTCCGCCGTGGAGGCTCCGGCGGCGGCGAAGTGGTTGGCCAGGGCCGTGAGGGCGAAGCCCGCGACGAGCCCCTGATAGAGGTAGAGGAGCGTGAAGAGGCCGAAGCGCCAGCCCGGCGACGTGAGACTCGGCGGCCCTCGGTGCATCGGTTCGATCCTCGATCGCCGCCACGCCGCGTCCGTGGGGCCGATCCCGTCCGGCGGGTGCCGGCGGGCTCCTTACCCGATCCGGCCGACCCCCGTCATCACCCGTGCCGCCGGCACGCGCTCCCGTGGCGATCCGCGGCCGGCGCCCGATCACCGCCGCAGGGCGAGGGTCGAGACGTCCCGCCCGTCCGTCGCGACACGCGTGAAGGGAACGCCGAAGGTCGCGTCGAGGACGGGCGAGGTCGCGACCGCGTTCGCGTCGCCGTCGAGGACGATCCGGCCCCGGTCCATGAGCACGAGGCGGTCGCAGTCGCGGACGGCGCGCTCGAGGTCGTGCAGGACGACGACGACCGTGCGGGTCCGTGCGTAGCGGGCGAGGCGGGCCAGCAGGTCGACGCGGTGGCCGATGTCGAGGCTGGCGCCCGGTTCGTCAGCCAGCAGCACCGGCGGCTCGGCCACCAGCACGGCGGCGAGGAGCGCGCGGGCACGCTCGCCGCCGGAGAGGCGCGACCACGGCCGCTCGGCGAGGTCGCCGAGGCCGTGCGCCGCGAGGGCGGCGGGAATCCCGAGGGCCGCGCCGGGCGTCCGGCTCGCCCCCAGTTCCAGCACCGCCCGCACGGTGTAGTCCCAGGCGGGCCGGAACTCCTGGGGCATGTAGCCGATCCGCCGTCCGCGCTCGGCCGCCCGCAGGCTCGCGAGGGGCCGGCCGTCCAGGGTCACGGTGCCGGAGGTCGGGGAGGCGAGCCCGGCCAGGCAGCGCAGCAGGGTGGACTTGCCGGCGCCGTTGGGGCCGATCAGCCCGACGAGCCGCCCGGGCTCGGCCCGGAACGACACGGCGTCGAGGATGGGCGCCGGCGCGTCGGCGCGCGCGACCACGAGGGCGACGGCGGCCAGAACGCTCATGCGCGCATCCGCTGGCGCAGGAGCACGAGGAAGAACGGGCCGCCCGCCGCCGCCGTGATGAGCCCGAGGGGGATTTCGGCCGGGGGCAGGAGGGAGCGGGCGAGGCCGTCGCACACGAGGACGAGGCCGGCGCCGATGCAGGCCGAGACCGGCAGCAGGGCCCGGTGCCGGGGGCCGACCCACCAGCGGGCGATGTGGGGCGCGACGAGGCCGACGAAGCCGACGAGCCCGCCATGGGCCACCGCCACGGCGACCACGAAGGCGCCGGCCAGGATCGCGCGGCGCAGGAAGCCCTCCGGCGCGAGCCCGAAGGCCGCCGCCTGGTCGCGTCCGAGGCCGAGGAGGTCGAGGCCCCGCGCCAGGGGCAGGCACGCCGCCAGCGCCAGGGCGACGAGACCGGCGAGGAGGCCGAGGCCGCCCCAGGTCGGGGTCTGGATGCCGCCGAGCGTCCAGCTCAGGACCACCTGCAGGCTCACGCTCTCGTCGGACAGGGCCAGCATGAGGAACGAGCGCACGGCCCCGAGCATCGCCGCGACGGCGACCCCGGCGAGCAGCAGGCCGGCGGTGTCGCGGGCGCCGTGCGCCACGGCCAGCACCAGCACCGTCGCGGCCCAGGCCCCGGCGAAGGACAGCCCGCCGAGCGCCAGGCCGGAGGGAATGCCGAGCGGCACGAGGAGGGCGGTCGTGGCGCCGATGGCCGCCCCTCCGGCGGAGCCGAGCAGGTAGGGCTCGGCCAGGGGATTGCGGAACACCCCCTGGAAGATCGCCCCGCCGAGGCCGAGGAGCGCGCCGACGAGTCCGGCGGCCAGCACCCGGGGCAGGCGCCACGCGACCAGCAGGCGGGCGCCGAGGTCGGGATCGCCGGCCAGCGCGCGGGCGAGGTCGAGGGGCCCGGCCCAGCGGTGTCCGGCGCAGGCCGCGAAGACGAGGCAGGCCAGAAGCGCGAGGGCGAGGAGAACGGGCCGTCCGATCCCCGCCGTCACGGGGCCGCGCCCGGATGGAGCAGGCCGGCGAGGCGCTCGATCCCCGCGACGGTGCGGGGGCCCGGGATCAGGAACTCGGCGCGCGGCACGGCGAAGGCGCGGCCGGTCGTGACGGCGCGCATCCGTGAGAATCCGGGCCGCCCGACCAGCTCCGCCAGTTCGTCGGCCGAGCCGGCGAGGAGCAGCACGTCCGGATCGGCGGCGAACACGGCTTCGGGCGAGACCTGGGGCACGCCCCCGTTCCCCGCGAGCGCGAAGCAGCCCCCCGCGCGCCGGACGGCATCGCCCGTGTAGGTGTCGCGCCGCGCCGCCAGCAGCAATCCGTTGCCGAGGCGCCCCGTCACCAGCACCACCCGCCGGCAGGGACGGGCCGCGAGCCGTTCCCCCACGGCCGCGAGGCGCGCGTCGAGACCGGACGCCAGGGACTCTCCACGCTCCGGCACCCCCGTGGCGCGTGCCAGCAGGCGCAGGTTCCCCACCACCTCCGCCACGGTGCGGCTCGTCAGCACAAGGGCCGGCACGCCGATCCGCTCCAGGGCGTCGAGGATCTGATGCACCGCCTGCCGGGCCGGGGTGAGCACGACGAGGTCGGGGCTCTGGGCCACGATGGCCTCCACGGAGAAGCCGAGGCGACCGCCGACCACGGGCTTCGTCGCGGCCTCCGGCGGGAAGCGGGTGAAGGCGTCGATGCCGACGATGCGGTCGGCGAGGCCGAGGGCCGCGACGAGTTCGGTGTTGGACGAGAAGATCGTGACGATGCGCCGGGGCGGTGCCGCCAGGGCGACGCCGCGCCCGAGGGCATCGACCACGTGCACGGGCTCCGCGCGCCCGGGGCCGGCCGCGACCAGCATCAGCAGGAAGCCGGTCGCGGCCCAGCGCATCAGAACCGCGCCTGGACGCCGACCTGAAGGTCGCGGCCGGGGGACGAGGTGCCGGCGCCGCCGTTGTAGAACCGCAGGTCCGCGAGGGTCGGCGTCTGCCCCGCGATGGCGATGAACAGCGGGTGGTAGTTGGTGTCGAACACGTTGCGGATCTGCGCGAACAGCTTCACGCCGGGCAGGAGATCGACCTCGCCGCGGAGATTCACGAGGACGAACGGGTCCTTCCGCCAGATGAACTCGCGGTAGGGCTCGGCGAAGGGGACGCGCAGGTTCTCCTCCGTGTTGTACCAGACCGGCCCGTTGAGCACGCCCTGGACCTGGACCGTCCAGGGATAGGGCACACCGGCCTGCCCGATGCGGGTGCCGAGCGCCAGCTGGTACTGGTAGACGCGCTCGACCCGGTGGGTGTTGGCCGAGGCGACGGCGAGCGAGCCCTCGTCCTTCATGTCGAAGTTGTAGTTGCCGTTGGCATAAGTCCGCCAGCGCCAGACCTCCGAATCCCAGCCGGCGACCTTCAGCATGTCGGTCTCGAACTGCGCCTCCAACCCCCGGATGACCACGTCGCCGGAATTGTTGACGTAGTCCGAGGTGTTGGCGTTGGCCGAGCGCGCCCGGGTGACGATCCGGTCGGTGATGGTGTTCTGGAACAGGGCGAGGTCGAGGCGGGCGACGCCGTTGGTCAGCGTCGTGCCGATCTCGATCTGCTCGCTGGTCTCGGGCCGGATGTTCGGGTTGCCGAAGATGCGCCCGCCGCCGAGCGTGTTGTAGTCGGCGGCGATCTCGGTGGCCGTCGGCGCCCGGAAGCCCGAGGAGGCGCCGATGCGGAACGCCGCCCAATCGGTCGCCCGGTAGGTGGCGCCGACGGAGTAGGTGGTGGCCTCGTAGGGGCGCGCGCCCGTCACCTGGGCGGCGAGATACGGCGTCGGGTCGAAGCTCGTGGTGCCGTAGGTCCGGCGCACGCCCGCCCGCAGGGTCACCCGGTCGTCGAACAGGCGCTGGGTGTCCTCGACGTAGAGGGCGTGGAACCGGTCGGTCTGGTTGTTGTCCTGGGGCGAGACCTGCGCCAGGGGATTGCCCGGCACGCCGATCCGGAACCGGTCCGAGCGCAGGCGGCTCGTCTCCCAGTCCCAGCCGAGCAGCAGGTCGTTGCCCGGCAGCAGGCGGGCGCGGGGCTGGAACCGGGTGCCCTGGATGTCGAGGATGCGGGTGTTGAAGTCGGCGGCGGTGCCCGGCGCCGGCAGGTTGTTGCCGCCGCGCTGGACCGGCGAGGCCCATTTGAAGCGGTCCTCGTCGGTGACGCTGTAGGCTTGCGCGAACAGGCCGAAGCGGTCGTCCTCCGTCCGCCCGGAATAGCTCGCGTCGAACGAGCCGTTGATGCGGTCGTCCCGGCTGTAGAGGTTGCCGCCCGAGCCGCGAAAGCCGACGCCGTAGATCCCGTCCGTCCGCAGGCTGAAATCCAGGCGCTGGTTCGGGTCGATCTGGAGGCCGAGCGCCCCGGTGATGCCCATGCGTTGCCACTGGGTGTTGGCCATGCGGCCGCCCCCCGTCCCGGCGAAGTAGTCGTCGCGCTGGGCGCCCGACACGCCGAGATAGTAGTCGATGGGTCCCGCCGTGCCCCCGGTCTGGGCGCGGCCCTGCCCCAGCCCCCAGACGCCGCCGATGCCCTCGACGAGGGTGCCGGGCGCCGTGCGGCCGGTCTTGAGGATGATGTTGATCACACCGCCGATGTTCTGGCTGCCGTAGATCACCGAGGAGGGGCCACGCACGATCTCGATGCGCTCCACGTCGGCAATGGAGAGCTTCGACAGGTTTGCGGTGCCGGCGCGCCGGCCGTTCATCAGCACGAGGACCTGGCTCTTGAAGTCCTTGCCCTGCCCGTCGGTGGCGCCGCCGCGGATGTTGATGGAGGTCTGGCCCGGCGTCCATTCCGAGAAGAAGCCCACCGCGTTCTCGGCGAGCAGGTCGGTGATGGATTTCGCCGTCGAGGTCTCGATCATCGTCCGGTCGATGACCTGCACGGTGCCGGCGATCTCGGAGCGCGGCTCGGGCCGGCCGGTGGCGGTGACCACGAGCTGGTCCAGGGTGACCGCCTGCTCGCCTTGCGCGTGAGCGAGCGAGGCCAGGGCGGTCCCGCCGAGGCAGGCGAGGGCGAGGCGGGCAAGAGGGAGGCTGGCAAGGGGGAGGGGGAGGAAGGA
>Ga0182231_1000045_pt1 | contig 39003 bp, 37 predicted proteins | sample G6R1MG_29_FD_129667 | JGI IMG/M metagenome (GOLD analysis project Ga0182231, IMG submission 129667) | Miscanthus phyllosphere microbial communities from Michigan, USA - G6R2_NF_07NOV2016_LD1 MG | ecosystem: Host-associated > Plants > Phyllosphere > Phylloplane/Leaf | place: USA: Michigan...
AAACCGATGCGATGCCGATGCGTTCCTGCGTTGCGACGAGACGCGGCCGTCTTGTGCCGGGGTCAGGTCCCGGCGCGGGCCAGTTCCAGGTAGAGTTCGCGCAACCGCCGCGTGTGCGGACCGGGGACACCGGTGCCGATGGTCTTTCCGTCGAGTTCCACCACCGGCATCACGAAGGCCGAAGCGCTGGTGTAGAAGGCCTCCTGCGCCGCAAGGGCTTCGGCCACGGAGAACAGGCGCTCCTCGAGGGCGAGCCCGGCCTCGGCCGCGAGGCGCAGGACCGCCTGCCGGGTGATGCCGGGCAGGAGCGCCGTCGAGAGCGGACGGGTGACGAGGGTGCCGCCGGCCGTGACGATGAAGGCCGTCGAGGACGAGCCCTCCGTCACCGCGTCGTCCTCGACCATCCAGGCTTCCGCCACCCCGGCGGCGGCGGCCTGCTGCTTGGCCAGAACCTGGGCGAGGAGGGCCACGGACTTGATGTCCCGGCGCTTCCAGCGGAGATCCGGCACGGTGATGACGCGCGCGCCCTTGGCCGCCAGGGGATTGGCCGCCACGGTCTTTTCCTGCGTGAACATCATCACCGTCGGCCGGGTGCCGGCCGGCGGATAGGCGAAGTCGCGCTCGAACACGCCGCGCGTCACCTGCATGTAGACGAGACCTTCCGCGACGCCGTTGCGGGCCACCAGCTCCGTCTGCAGGGCCACCCATTCGCCAAGCGTGTGCGGGTTGGCGATGTCGATCTCGCCCAGGGACCGGTCGAGGCGGGCGAGGTGCGCTTCGTTGTCGACGAGGCGGCCGTCGAGGATCGCCGAGACCTCGTAGATCCCGTCGGCGAACAGGAAGCCGCGATCCATGATCGGCACCCGCGCCTCGTCGAAGGGCAGGAAGTCGCCGTTGAGGTAGACGATGCGGGGGTTCGACACGGGTTGGCCTTCGGATCGCTGAGAGAGGATGCGCGACGCAGGAATCGTGCGACGGGGTTCAGGCGGGGCCGAACACCCGCGAGAAGATCGTGTCGACGTGCTTGAAGTGGTAGCCGAGATCGAAGCAATCCTCGATCTGCTCGGGCGTCAACGCGGCGGTGACGTCGGAATCGGCCTTCAGCAGGGTGAGGAAGTCGCCCTCGCCGCGCCAGACCGGCATGGCGTTGCGCTGGACCAGCCGGTACGAATCCTCGCGGGAGATGCCGGCCTGGGTGAGCGCGAGGAGCACGCGCTGCGAGTGGACGAGGCCGCCGAGCTTGTCGAGGTTGCGCTGCATCTGCTCGGGGTAGATCAGCAGCTTGTCGATGACGCCGGTGAGACGGCCGAGGGCGAAGTCGAGGGTCACGGTGGCGTCGGGGCCGATCATCCGCTCGACGGAGGAGTGCGAGATGTCGCGCTCGTGCCAGAGCGCCACGTTCTCCATGGCGGGGAGCGCGTAGGAGCGCACCATGCGGGCGAGGCCCGTGAGATTCTCGGTCAGCACCGGGTTGCGCTTGTGCGGCATGGCCGACGAGCCCTTCTGGCCCTCCGAGAAGAACTCTTCCGCTTCGAGCACTTCCGTGCGCTGGAGGTGGCGCACCTCGATGGACAGGCGCTCGACGGAGCTCGCCACCACGCCGAGCGTCGCGAAGAACATGGCGTGGCGGTCGCGCGGGATCACCTGGGTCGAGACCGGTTCGGCCGTGAGGCCCATGGCCTTGGCCACATACGCCTCCACGCGCGGATCGATGTTGGCGAAGGTGCCCACCGCCCCCGAGATGGCGCAGGTGGCGACCTCTTCGCGGGCCGCCACGAGGCGGGCGCGGTTGCGCTCGAACTCGGCGTAAGCCTGCGCCAGCTTGAGCCCGAAGGTGACGGGCTCGGCGTGGATGCCGTGCGAGCGGCCGATGGTCGGCGTCATCCTGTGCTCGAACGCCCGGCGCTTGATGGCGGCGAGCAGGGCGTCGACGTCGGCGATGAGGAGGTCGGCGGCGCGCACGAGCTGCACGTTGAGGCAGGTGTCGAGGACGTCCGACGAGGTCATGCCCTGGTGGACGAAGCGCGCCTCGGGGCCGACGATCTCGGCGAGATGGGTGAGGAAGGCGATGACGTCGTGCTTCGTCACCGCCTCGATGGCGTCGATGCGCGCCACATCGAACACGGCGTCGCGGCCCTTCTCCCAGATCGTGTCGGCGGCGGCCTTCGGGACTACGCCGAGTTCGGCCAAAGCCGTGGTGGCGTGGGCCTCGATCTCGAACCAGATCTTGAAGCGGGTCTCGGGCGACCAGATCGCGGTCATCTCGGGGCGGCTGTAACGGGGGATCATGGGCGCCTCGGACTTTTCACGACGGGTGCTTCTCTGACGGGGCGCCTAGCATGGCGGAGGGGGCGGCCTCAACCGCGCCCCCCTTCTCAGGCCGCAGCGCGGTCGCCGAGCCAGTCCCGCGTCGCCGTCACATCGGCCTCCGACAGGCCGTGCCCCGCGGGGAGCACCGTGTGCGCCACGCGGGCGCCCGCCGCGCGCAACCCCTCGGCGAGCCCCCGCGCGTTCGCCTCCGGCACGATGGGGTCGAGGGCGCCGGACAGCATCAGGACGGGAAGATCCGCGAGATCCGGCACCGGCAAATCGGACAGGGGCCGCATCGGGCGCAGGAGCGCCGCGCCGGCGAGCACGCCGGGATGCAGCAGCAGGACGGCGGCGGCGATGTTGGCGCCGTTGGAGAAGCCGAGGGCCACGGGGGCGGGGAGCCCGTAGGCCGCCCGCGCCTCGCCCACGAAGGCCGCGAGATCGGCGGCGCGGCGGCGCACGTCGTCCTCGTCGAACACGCCCTCGGCGAGGCGCCGGAAGAAGCGCGGCATCCCGTTCTCCAGGACGGCGCCGCGCGGCGACAGCAGGGCGGCTCCCGGCGCCACGGTGCGTCCGAGGGGCAGGAGGTCGGATTCGTCGCCGCCGGTGCCGTGGAGGAGGAGGAGGGGCGGGCGGGCGGCCGCCGTCGCCGCTTCGAAGCGGTGGACGAAGGCGAGGGCGGTCGGGTCAGGTGCGGTCATGACGAGCCTCCGGGCAAGTGTTTGGAAGGGCGCCCTGCCCGCCGGATGCGGGCCCGGGCGAAGGAACGGGAGATGTCCGGTCACAACGAATCGGAGGGCCGCGACAGTGCTCCCTCTCCTGAAAGGAGAGGGCTGGGGTGAGGTGTGGTCCCTCTCCGGACAGGTCACACACCTCACCCTGTCCCTCTCCTTCCAGGAGAGGGGACCCGCGTTTCACCTCAGCTTCCCACCAGAAGTTCAGACGTGGCGAGTTGATCGACCGGAGTTCACCTCAAGCGAGGGCCGGCAGGGTACTCTCGATCCGGGCGCGGTGCGGCTCCAGGCCGGCGGGCAGCCTCAGGCCGGTGCCGAGATCCGCCACGGCCTCGTCCACATCGAAGCCGGGCACGTCCGTGGCGATCTCGAACAGCACGCCGCCGGGCTCGCGGAAATAGACCGAGCGGAAGTAGGCCCGGTCGCGCTGCTCGGTGACGCCGAGTCCGTGCCGCGTGGTCAGCGCCTCGACCATGGCCGTTTGCGCCGCGTCGTCCGCCGCCCGGAAGGCGATGTGGTGGACGGAGCCCGCCCCCTGGCGACCGCGCAGGAACTCGCCCACCGCCCGCAGGGTGACGAAGCCGCCCTCGGTGGCGCCGCTCGCGTAGCGGGTCGAGGAGCCCTCCCGCGCCTCTTCGGTGAAGCCGAGGACGTCGGTGAGGATCGCGGCCGTCGGCCCCGCCTCGCCGAGCAGCAGGGTGACGCCGTGCAGGCCCCGGATGGCATGCTCGGCCGGCACGCCGCCGCCGGTCCAGCCCGGCGCATCGCCGGGTTCGGCGACGCCCACGAGGGCCAGGCTCATCCCGTCGGGATCGCGCAGGCGCAAAGTGGGCTCGCCCATCACCGCGACGGGGGCCTCATGGGCGACACCCGTTTCGACGAGGCGCTGCAGCCACCAGCCGATGGAGGCGCGTGGCACCCGGAACGCGGTCTCGCTCGTCTCCCCGACGCCGACCCGGCCGGGGGCCGCATGGGCAATCGGAAAGAACGTTAGGATCGTGCCCGGCCGCCCGGTCTCGTCGCCGTAATAGAGGTGGTAGGTGCCCGGATCGTCGAAATTGACGGTCTTCTTCACGAGCCGGAGGCCGAGGGTGTCCGTGTAGAAATCGCGGTTGCGCGCCGCCGAGGCGGAGAAGGCGGTGACGTGGTGGAGGCCGTGGTCGCTCATGGGTCGTCTCCTGGTGCTGGAGACAAGATGGCCCTTGCCGCACCATGCGAAAACGGAAACGATGGAAACACATCGTTTCCGGAATGCAGGCATGAAGCTCCCCGATTTCGAGGCCTGGGCGGTCTTCGCCAAGGTGGCCGAGACCGGCTCGTTCGGGCAGGCGGCCCGGGACCTCGGGGTCTCGCCCGGCACCGTGTCGAAGGCGGTGAGCCGGCTCGAAGCGCGCATCGGCGCCCGCCTGTTCCACCGCACCTCGCGCAAGCTGGCGCTGACGGAATCCGGGCTCGCCGCCCGGGAGAGCGCGGCCCGGCTCCTCGCCGAGGGCGAGGCGGCGGAGACGCAGGCGAGCGACGGGGCGGCGGCCCCGCGCGGACGGGTGCGGCTGGCGGCGCCCATGTCGTTCGGGGTCCTGCACGTGGCGCCCCTGCTGCCCGGGTTCCTCGCCGCGCATCCGGGGCTGACCATCGACCTGCATCTCAGCGACGCCCTCGTCGACCTCGTCGGCGGCGGGTTCGACCTGGCGCTGCGCATCGCGGCGCTCGCCGATTCGTCCCTGCGCACGCGCCGGCTCTGCACGGTCCACCGCTCCCTCGTCGGAGCACCCGCCTATCTCGCGGCCCGGGGGCGGCCGGACCATCCGCACGACCTCGCCCGCCATGCCTGCCTCGGCTACGCCTACCTGCCGACCCCCGATCGCTGGCGCTTCATCGCGCCCGACGGCACCGAGGCCGTGGTGAGCCCGGGCGGGCCGCTGCGGGCCAACAACGCCGACGCCCTGACGCCGGCGCTTCGCGCCGGGCTCGGCCTCGCCGTCCAGCCGGACTTCATGCTGTGGGACGATCTCGAAGCCGGGCGCCTGGAGCGGGTCCTGCCCGGATGGTCGCCCCCGCCCATCGCCCTGCACCTGATGACGCCGCCGGGCGATCCGCGCCCGGCCCGGGTCACGGCGCTCGCCGACTACCTCGCCCGCGCGCTGTCGGCCGCGCCCTGGGCGCAGTCACCTTTTCCCATGACAGAAGGTTCTCCAGATACGGCGCGGGTCCCCTCTCCTGAAAGGAGAGGGACAGGGTGAGGTGTGCGACCTTTCCGGAGACCCCACACACCTCACCCCAGCCCTCTCTTTCAGGAGAGGGAGCACTGTCGCGCCTGACACCGCCCGTACGCGCTTCCGCCGAAGCGGACCGATCTCACGCCGCCGCGTCGGCCGAGCGAAACCCCTCGATCCCCTGCCGTTCCGGGTTGATGGCGGCGAGCGCGCGCTTGGCCGCCTCCAGGGGGTGCTCGGATTCGATGCGCACGCCCTTGAGGTCCGGGCTCTTGTAGACGGTGACGATGGTGTCCATCACTTCCGTCAGGGTCGTGCGCTTGTCTTCCGGGGCGGCGATGAGAAGCTGCAGGCCCCAGGCCTGATAGAGATCGACGAGGGCCTGGGAGTTGCGCACGTCGAGCTTCGAGAACGCCTCGTCGAGGAGGCAGAGGCCCAAGCCCGGGTTCTCGTCGCCGGGCCGGTCGCCGGGATAGTAGGCCGAGGCCAGGGAGGCCGCGATGGCGACGTAGAACGGCGCCTGCGCCTCGCCGCCGGAGCCGCGCAGGGCCCGGTTCGACATGGTGGTGCGGTTGCCGGCGGCGTCGCGCATGCCGATCTCGTAGACGAAGTAGTTGCGGTAGTCGGCGAGTCGCGCCGCGCTCTCCTCGCCGGCGATGAGGGCCGAGATCTCCTCGATGGCTGCCGAGAGCGGGCCCTCGGCCGGGGTCGTGCCCTCGCCCGGCAGGATCGCCTGCGCGGCGTCGGGCGAGCGGGCGACCTCGGTGGCGAGCGCGTGGACGGCGGCATAGCGCCGGTCGACGGCGGCCTCGAAGGCGTAGGTCTGTCCCGTGAAGGTCTGGCTCGACAGGCGCTCGTTGAGCGCATCGAGGCGGGCGCGGACGCGCTCGAACTTGTCGGCGAGCCGGGTCAGCAGATCCTCGGTCATGAGGCGGCGCATCTCGCCCTCGGCCCGCACGGCCTGGTCGCGGTAGCGCCGGAGTTCATGGCCCGCCACCTCATCGTAGGCCCGCCGGGTCCAGCCGTAGCCGAAGGAGGCCGGGGCGTCGCCGCGCCCCAACGGATTGTCGATGCGCCACTGCACGCAATACTCGGCCAGGTCCCGCTCGGCGGTGCGCCCTTGCGTCCGGGCCGTCTCCAGGGCCTCGCGGGCCGCACTCCGGGCGGCGCTGGCGGCGGCCCCGAGTTCCTTCGCGTCGAGGCCGGCGAGATCGACACGGGCCTTCGCCACCGCCCGCGGGTCGAAGCCCTCGGGGCGCACGAGCCGGATGCGGACGGTGTCGCCGCCGACCCAGCGGGCATGGGCGGAGCGCCGGGCCCCGAGCGCCGCGCGCGCGGCCTCGCGGGAGGAGGCGACCTTCGCCTTCAGCCCCGCTTCCTCGCCGAGCAGGGCGTCGCGCTTGGGCTCCAGCACCTGCACGAGTTCCGTGAGGTAGGCCGAGCGCTCCTTGGCGAGCTCCTTGAGCTCGGCCTCCAGGGCGCCGGTATCGGCCTTCTCGACGCTCTCGCGCTCGGTGGCGAGGCTGCGGCGGCGGCCCTCCAGGGCATCGCACTCGGCCCGCAGGCCCGGCAGATCGATGGGGGCCTCGGCGAGACGGACTTTCAGCCCGGCGGCGATGCGGGCGGCCTCGCGCAGGATTCCGGCCTCGCCGCGCAGGCGCCGGGCCTCGGTCACCGCCCGCTCCATGGCCTCGCGACCCTCCTGGGTGGGGCCGCGGCTGCCGCGCGTCATCATGAGCTGGACGGGGCGCACCACCGAATAGGCCATGCCGGAGGTGGAGCGCCCGCTCGGCGCCACGGCGCGGCTCATATGGGCGAGGGCCGCATCGTCGGGGGCGAGGTCGTAGCCGCCGAGACGGGCGCCGAGGAAGGCTTCCGCGTGGGGGTCGCGGGTCTCGATCATGCTCAAGGGGCCGTCGTCGTAGCGGCCGCCCCGGCGCCGGGCCGTGTCCGTCGTCTTGACCAGCAGGCAGCGGTAGAACTGCGCCTTGCGGGCTTCGAGGTGGGCGAACGCCTGGTTCAATCGGTCGGGTTGGACCACCAGGGCCTCGCGGGCGCCGCCGAGCAGACCTTCGAGCGCCATGCCCCATTTCGGCTCGACGATCTCGGCGAGTTCGCAGATCGGCACGGCGTCGATGCCCAGCCGCGCGAGTTCGTCCCTGAACGCCGCGACGTCCGAGGACAGGCGCGCGCCCTTGGCCGCCCCGCCGCCGGCGAAGGGGGCCGACAGGGCCTGCGCCTCGGTCTCGGCGGCGCGCGCCCGCAGGGCCATGTCCTCGGCCGCCGTGTCGAGGGGACCGGCGATGTCGGGCAGGGCGAGGAGCCCCGCCACCAGGGCGCCGAGGGGGCCGTCCGAGCGGAGCGTTTCCTCCGGAGGGGCCTCGCGGCGCAGGCCCGCGCGGGTGCAGGCCTCGACGAAGCGGGCCGCGCCCGCGTCGATGCGGCGGACCTCGCCGATCACCGCCGAGAGGCGGGCGACGTCCTGGATCAGGCCGACGAGGTTGGCGACGCGAAGCGTCAGGTCGCGCCGGTCGCGGGTGAGCACGGACAGGCCCGCATCCGAGGCGGCGAGCCGCCCCTGCGCCACGGTGCCGGCCATCATCGCCTTCTTGGCGGCGATCTCGCCGTCGATGTCGCGCACGAAGCCCTGGCTGGTGGCGACGCTCTCGCGGGCGATGCGCAGGCGCTCGGCCACGTCGGCGAGGCCGGCGCGGGCCGTCGTGTATTCGACGACGCGGCGGCGCAGATCGGCGCCGGCGGCGCGCAGGTCGTCGAGGGCGGCCGAGAGGCTCGCCTCGGCCCAGGTCTCGTAGCGGGCGAGGATGCGCCCGAGATGCGACAGGCGCCGCTCCAACTCCTCGATGGTCTCCAGCAGGCGGCGCCAGTTCTCCACGGACTGGCGGATGCGAGCCACATCGAGGGGTTCGGGTTCCAGCACGAAGGAGCGCACGAAGGCGGAGGAATCGAAGATCGGCTTGAACGCGACCGCGTTGGAGAAGGTGCGCAGGAAGTGACGGGGTTCGGGCACCGGCGCGCCCTCGCGCAGGAGCCCCAGCACTTCGGCCGTGAAGCGCTCGCCCGAGGCGCGGAACTCCTCGAAGGTCTCGGAGCGGATGCGGAGATCCTTGGCGATCTCGGCCCAGGGCGCGACGAAGCTGCCCTCGGGGGTCTCGCGGACGTAATCGGCGATCTCGAAGCGGTGGCCGGTGCAGACGAAGCGCGACAGGGTGGTCTCGCGGCTGTCCTCGGCCCGCGCCGCCAGCGCCAGCCCCACGGAGACGACGCGCCCCGAGACCGGGTTCTCGAACACCAGGACGATGAGGGTCTCGCAGGCCTCGCGGGTCGGGCGCCCGCCCTCGGCCGGGTCGCTGATCCAGCCGAGGCAGTAATCGCGCACCGTGCGGGCGGAGCGCCCGGAGGCCGAGGCGTTCAGCGCCAGCCGGCTGGCGTTGTTGCCGGCCAGCACCGTGCCGACGGCATCGAAGATCGTCGACTTGCCCGCCCCCGTCGGCCCGACGAGGGCCGTCGCGCCGCGAATGCGAATCTGCTCGCGCCGGATCAGGTACCAGTTCGAGAGGGCGATGTCGGTGAGGCGATACACTGAGGCCGGGTAACTTCGTCACGCTGCGAGGGATCGTTAAGGCCTTCGCTCGCATGGCCGGGGGCCGCGAGGCAAGCCGGCCGGGCCGATCAGGGCTCCTCGTCCCCGGCCGAAGCCCAGGCCCGGACATGGTCCATCCAGGCGTCGGGCGAGAGCACCGCGATGCCGGGCAGCACCATCAGGGGGGTCAGCTTTTCGGTCTTGTCGCGCTCACCGAGCCGCAGGGCGCCTTTCCGCGAAAACAGCCGCAGGATCTCCAACAGGCGGGTCTCCTCGGGCGGATCGCTGCGGGTGGCGGTGCGGATCGATTCGGCGATGTCGTCGGTGGTGCATTCCACCACCCCCTCGGTGGTGACGCGGTGCTCGCGCAGGCCCTCCTCGTAGGCGAGCCGCACGGCGAGCAGCACCAGGGTCTCGTCCTTGCGCAGGCGCTCGGACTGCGCGTCGTGGCGCACGCCGTCCGGCGGAACCCGCAGGAACACCATCTGGTCGCGGTGGGAGACCTCGAAACCGTACCCGAGGCAGGCGAAGTAGCCCTGGAAGAACGGCGCGTAGTGGCGAGCGAGGTCGTAGGTCCGGCCGATGCCGGGGGTGCCGGAATAGACGCACTGGCTCTTCAGCAGCACCTGCAGGGCGCGGGTCAGTTCCTCCTCCGAGGGCGCGCGGGCACCGGGCGGCGGCGGCTCGTCGCCGTCGACGATGGCGCGGAAGGGTTCGAGCATGGCGGTGGTCCGGAACGCGAACGGAGCGCCGTGTCTATCCGTCCGGGCGCCGAGGCGCCAAGGGTGATCGCATTCACGGCGGGGTCAGGGGACACCCTCGACGCTTCGCCATCCCGGGGCCTCGCAGCGGAACCCGGGATCCAGACCCGCAGGTGACGCCAGGTCTTACACTGTCCACTGTCGGCGGTCATGGATTCCGGGTTCGCCGCCGGCGCCCCGGAATGACAGGCCCATCCGTTTTACCAGTCGTCACACGGCCGCGTCGCCCGGTTCAGGCGGCGGCCGGCTCGGCCCGGAACAGGGAGAGGCACTTCGTGTCCCGGTGCATGCTGAGGATCGAGGCCCGGTCGAGGGACGGGTTGGCGGCCAGCACCCGGCGGACCTCGGCGACGATGCTGTCGTAGCGCGCCGCATCGTAGTTCGGCTCGAGCGGGCTGACCGCGATGTAGGTTTCCACCACCAGAACGCGCTCGCTGCGCTCACGCCCGACCTCGACGGCGACCCAGGCGGATTTGATCAGGCACTTGCCGGACACCATGGCCCATCTCCCGAAGACGCGGCGGCGTTTCTCTCTCGCGTCCGGACACAGGATGAACCCTGCCTTCGAAGATTCCAAGTCCCGTCGTTACACGGAAAGGGCAAGTCTTGCCCGGACCGATTACTGCACCGCAACAATCACCGGCCGCGCTCGATCAGGAAGTCCGGGCAATCGAGCCAGCCGTTGGCGACCCGGCCCTCGACCCGCGACAGGCGGTAGCGTCCGCTCAAGGTTCCGTCGAACAGCACGTCGATCTCGCGCAGGCGCTGGAACACCACGAAGGCGTCGACATCGGTGACCCGGATCTGGGAGCCCCGGATGGCGCCCTTGCGCCCGAGCCTGTCCTCGACGAACTCGGCCATCCGGTCGGGCGTCACCGCCACGCGGTGGCGGAACGCGTCCTTGGCGGCGATGAAGGCCTCCACGGCCGGGTCGAGGACGATCTCCGGCAGGGGGTCGCAATCGATGGGCGGGCGCTTGAGGCGCGGCGCGTAGAGGTGCACGGCGCCGATGGGCGGGCGCAGGAGCGACACGCCGGACGGCGGCATGTCCGCCATGCCCGCGTCGGCGCCCGCGACGGCGCGGAGCGCCGCGGCGGTGCGCTCGATGCGGTCGGAATCGCGGTGGTCCATGTAGCGCAGGGCCGCCGCGATCCGCCGCTCCAAGCGGGCGACGATGTCGGCCACCGCGTCGAGGTGGCGGTCGAGGCCCTCGAAGATCGCCAGGATCTCGGCGAGATCCGCGCGCACGGCCCGCTCGGCCGCCTCCACGTCCGGCGCACGGCCCTCGCGCAGGCCGGCCTCGGCGAGCGCCCGCAGGGTGAGGGGATCGCGTAAAGCGCGGCCCGCCTCGCGCACGATGCCGGAGCGGAAGCGGAAGGGATTCAGGCGGGTGTGCAGGGTGCGGTAGTCGCTGACGATGTGGCGGGCCACGAACTCGTCGAAGTAGAGCCGGAAGGCGGCGCGCTGGTCCTCCTGCGCCAGGATGCGCGCCTCGATCTTGCGCATGGAGCCGGCGAGGGTGCGCAGGTGGCTGAGGAAGGCGCGCGACGCCTTGGCGGCGTTGACGAGGGCCTCCGAACGGTCGGCCGGGTTGGCGATGGCGCTCTCCAGGCTCCCCAGCACATCCAAGACGGCGCCGCCGTAGGAGCGGGTCTCGCCCCGGTCGAGGCGGGCGAGTTCCTCGATGAGGATGCGGGCCTCGGGGTCGAAATCCACCACCGGCACGTAGCGCTCGCGCCGTTCCACCAGCCAGCCGGCCTCCAGCAGGCGCCGATAGACGGCCGAGCGGCGCTCGATGGGATCGACGGGCGTGGTCTCGTCGTCGGCGATCTCCCCTTGCGCGTAATCGGCAGAGAAGTCGCCAATGGCGGCCAGGAGTTCGGTCTTGCGCAGGGCCTCGGCCGTGTCGCCGAACACCCGCGCGTGCAGGTGCAGCAACAGGGCCGCGTTGAAGGCCCGGCTCGGGGAGGCCAGGGGCCGGAACAGGTCGTCGGAGAGGCGGGTGAACAGCATGGGACTGCTGCGGACGACAGCCCGTCCCGCGGCCTCCTGTCAATCGATCCGAGGCTCGGGACGACGCGGGCGGGCGGCTATCCTCCGGCATGTGGGTGGGGCAGGCGCCACCATGCTACGACGCAGGCAAGGCGCCGCGCGACGGCGTCGCGAAGGAATCGCGGGAGACCCCATGCCGACACCCGATCGCCAACAGCCCCGCCCCCCCGAACTCATGACCCCGTGGCGCACGGAGGCCCGCGCCGCCCTCCAGGCCGAGGCCCGGGCCTTCGCCCGCGACGTGGTGATGCCCATCGCCGACGACCTCGACCGGCGGAAGGCCGAGATGCCGCGCACGCTGATCGACGCCATGGCGGGGAAGGGCTGGTTCGGCATCACCATCCCGAAGGCGCACGGCGGCCTCGGGCTCGGGGTGTTCGAGTACTGCCTCGTCTCGGAGGAGCTGGCGCGGGCGTGGCTGTCGGTCGGCAGCATCCTGGCGCGGGGGCAGGGCCTCGGCACGCAGGTGCTCGACGACGCCCGCCGGGCCGAGCTCCTGGCACGCTCGGCGCGGGGCGAATGGATCGGCAGCATCGCGCTGTCGGAACCGACCGCCGGCTCGGATCTGGCCGGGGTCAAGACCCGCGCCGTGCGCGAGGGCGACACCTGGGTGCTCACCGGCACCAAGCGCTGGGCGGGCTTCGCACAGGCCGCCGACTTCATCGAGATCCTGGCCCGCACCCGCGATCCGGAGCCCGGTGAATCCCGCTCGGCCGGCCTGGAGCCGTTCCTCGTGGTGAAGCAGCCGGGCACCTTCCCGCAGGGCATGACGGGCGAGGTCATCGACAAGATCGGTTACCACGGCTTCCTCACTTTCGAACTCGCCCTCGATCGTGTGCGGGTGCCGGAGAGCGACCGTCTCACCGGCCTCTACGGCGACCAGGGGGCGGATGCCGATGCCGGCGGCTTCGCCTCGGTGCAGCGGGGTCTGAACATCGCCCGCGTCCACACGGCGGCCCGCGCCGTCGGGGTCGCGCGGGCGGCGGTGGAGGATTGTCAGCTCTACCTTCAGGAGCGCGAGCAGTTCGGCCACCCCATCGGCGACTTCCAGGCCCTGCGCTTCGCGCTGGCCGACATGGCGGCCGAGGTGACGCAGGCCCGTGCGTTCTGGCAGCAGGTCGCCCACCTGCTCGATGCCGGCGAGGCGGCCGAGAGCGAATCGGCCATGGTGAAGCTGCTCGCCACCGAGATGGCCGTGCGGGTGACCAACCAGGCGATGCAGCTCCACGGTGGCAACGGCTACACCACCGAACGCCGGGTCGAGCGCTACTGGCGCGACGCGCGCCTCACCACGATCTTCGAAGGCACGAGCGAGATCCAACGCCGCATCGTCAGCGACCGGATGCTGCCGCGACCGTGAGCGCCGGGGGCCGGGGTAGGCCCCGGCCCAGGCGGACGCCTACCCCTTCCAGCCCTTCAGGGCGGCGAAGGGGCTGCTCGACGGGTCGGGCGGGGGCGGATTGAGGATCGGCTCGACCTGGGCGATGGCGTCGGCGAGGGAGAAGGCCGAGCCCGTGGGCAGCTTGCCGCCGGCGGCGTCCTTGTGCCCGCCGCCGCGGAACCGGCGCGCGCCCTCCAGCGCCGTCTCGTCGTTGGAGCGGAACGACATGTTGCCCGTTCGCTGGACGTTGAGGACGCGCTTGGCCTTGCCCGCATCCATGATGAGGTCGGAAACGCGCTGGAACGTGCCGGAATCGAGTCCGAAGGACAGGTAGGTCCCGTCCGAGAGGGGCTGGAACAGCTCGGACCGGGCGAGCACGCGGGCGATCCGCATGCGGGTGGTGAGGCGGGGGTCGTCGGTCTCGTCGCCGGCGAGATACCCGTCGACGATCCCCGTGCGGATGGCGCCGACGCCCGCCTCGAGTTCGGCGGGCGAGGCCCCTGCCCGCAGGCGGGCCGCCAGGGCGACGAGGAGATCGCTGACGAAGCGGTCATGCCACGCATGGCCGATGGGCACGAGGTTCGAGACGTTGTCCCAGAACACCTCGTCGAGGGCGTGGCCGCCGGCGAAGGCCGGCCGGTCCTTGCGCCACAGGTCGACGGCGTCCACCGCCTCCACGAGGGCGAGGAGGTCGGCGTCGCCCTCCGTGGCTTCCGGCGCGTAGAGGGCGCGGCGGTGGTAGGCGAGCTTCGTGGCGCAGCGGCCCTCGTCGATGAGGACGACGATGGCCGGGTCGTCGAGGTCGAACCGCATCACGCCCGGGTCGTCGGCCTCCGGCACGGGTTCGAGGGTCTGCTCGCGCAGGCGGTCGATGGAGGAGGCGTGGTGGTCGAGGACGATGAGCCGGTGCCGCTCGGCGTCCGGCCGGCCCCGGTTCATCGCCGCGAAATTGCGGATGAAGGTCACCGCCACGGGCTCGAGGCCGAGATCGGTGAGGATCAGGGTCTCTGGCTGGCGCGTCCGGCCCAGGCGCTTCAGTTCGCCCTCCACCACGGGCCCGACGTCGCTGTAGCGCGGCACGTGGACGATGCGGGAGACGGGGACGAAGCGTCCCACGATGGTCGAGGCGCCGTAGCCGTCGAGGTCGTGATGGGTGATCTGGGTGACGGTCACGGCGGGGTCCTCGGCTGGAAACGCGCCCGGCTTATGGCGCGTTTCGCCGTCCGCGGCGACCCGGACGGATCAGGTCGTCTGCTTGCGGGCGAACACGGCCCCGGCGAACAGGATGGCCGCGCCCCCGGCGATGAGGCTGATCATGAGCAGCCGGCGCGGCTGCTGGGGGGATTCCGCCTTCACCGGCTGGACGATCATGCTGAAGAACTCGACCTGCCGGCTGGCGATGATGCGCGAGCGCTCGTAGGCGGCGAGCACCTTGGCGAAGTACTTCTCCGCCTCCTCGCGGTCGCTCTCGAAGGCCTCGAACTTGGTCAGGGCGTCGGCCAGGATGCGCCGCTGCTCGGGGTCCTCGCTCGCCGACTGGCTCTCGATGCGGGCGATGGCCTCGTCGAGGTCCTTGATCTGGGACTTGATGTCCTGGATGCGGCGGGATTCGGGGCCGAGGTCGCGCTGGCCGAGGTTGAGCTGCACCGCGAGGTTGATCCGCGTCGTGCGCAGCTCGCCGATCACCTTGAGGTTCGCGTCGTTGGTCTTCTTCGCGTCGAGCACGCCTTCGCGGTTGCGCAGGGTCGCCATGCCGAGGCGGATCTTCGTCATCCGCTCCTCGGCGAGCTTCAGCTCGCGGGCGCTCTCCGCCACGGCGTCCGCCCGGGCGCGGTCGCTCAGGGCGTTCACCATGCGCTCGCTCTCCTTGAGGATCGCCTGCGTGAGGGCCAGGGATTCGGCCGCATCGAAGGTGTTGACCGTCAGGCTGATGATGCCGGAGCCGCTCTCGATCTTCGTGGAGACGCGCTCGCCCCAGTAGCGCAGGAACCGCTCGATGGGCTTGTCCCGGTCGAAGCGCGAGAGATAGTCGATCCCGTCCCGGTCGAACATCTCGCGCAGGGGCAGATCCTTCTCCAGGACCTCGATCATCGGCCGGCTGTGGATGTAGTTCAGGGTGACGAGGCTGTCCTGGGCCACCATCTGAGAGACGACGCCCTTGGTGGTCCCGACCTGGTCGGAGGAGGCCTTCTCGGCGGAGCCCAGCGCCGGCCGCAGGGCGAAGCGCGCCTCGGTGACGTAGCGGTCCGAGGCGACGAGCCCGAAATAGATCACCCCGAGCAGGGTCGGCAGCACGAAGCAGAGCCCGAACAGGATCGGGATGACGGGGTCGGACTTGTTGTGGCTCTGGTAGGAGCGGATGCCCTTCTTGCGGTCTGCGAAGCGCGAGACGCGCGCGACCTGGCGCAGGGACTCCGCCACGGCGTTCGAGCGGTCGGCCGTGGTGACGGGCTGCCCGGTGGGGTTGCGGATCTCGACGCTCATGTGCCTTCAGCCATCCATTCCGTTCGGGCGCCCGCCCTTCGCCCCGCGTGCCCCGTCCCACGACGGGACGGCGAAAGCATGTCCGGCCGCCCGGGGCGCCGCGCGGTCGTGCTCTCGCCCGTCGCGGCGGTCATGCGTTCAGGCGGCGGTAGACCTCGATGGCGTCGTTGACGTCCTCGTACAGGATCGCGCGCCCGTTGATGAGCACGATGCCCTGCTGGCACCACGTCCGGATCGTCTCCATGCCGTGGGACACCATGATCACGTTGGAATTCACGCGCCGGGCCGCGAAGGCGTCCTCGCAGCGCTTCTGGAAGCGCGCGTCGCCCACCGCCGTGACCTCGTCGATGAGGTAGGTGTCGAACGGGATCGCCATGCTCATGCCGAAGGCGAGGCGCGAGCCCATGCCCGAGGAGTAGGTCCGGATCGGCACGTCGAGGTAGCTGCCGAGCTCGGAGAAATCCTCGACGAATTCGAGCACCTTCCTCGGATCCTCGCCGTAGATGCGGGCGACGAAAATGATGTTGTCCCGCCCCGTCATCTGCGGGTGGAAGCCGCCGCCGAAGCCCAGCGGCCACGACACCCGCATGGTGCGCTGGACGCGGCCCCGCGACGGCGCCTCCGTCCCGGCGATGAGGCGCATCATCGTGGACTTGCCGGCGCCGTTGATGCCGAGGATGCCGTAGCTGACGTTGGGCTTCAGCGTGAAGGACACGCGCTCGAGGATCGTCCGGCGGTGCCCGTCCGTCCGGTAGATCTTGGTGACGTTGTCGAAACGGATCACGGTCGGCTTGCGGCTCCAGGCTCGGAGACGCGCGCCGAGCCCCCGGCGTTTCGCTCCCGAAAGCGGCGAATCTGAGGATGGCCCGCGCCGGCCCGGCCCGGGGCGCGCGGGCCGTGTCTCCCGGATGCCCGGTGGGACCGCATGGTCGGAGATTCGTCACATTCGGGCAACGAACCGCACGATCGCGCCTTGCACCCCGCGAACTCCGCTTGTACAGCGTGCCACCCGCGACGTCGCGGCGACCCTGCAGGCCCTCGGGATCAACCACCCGGACGCCGTCGGTCGCGATGCTCAGGGCTGGAGGGGTGGCCGAGTGGTTGAAGGCGCACGCCTGGAAAGTGTGTATACCGGAAACGGTATCGCGGGTTCGAATCCCGCTCCCTCCGCCAGTCAGACAGCCTGACCCATACACTTTTCCGATATTCTTGGGCTCGGGCCCGAACGGCGACGATCATGGCGGCCTACACTCCCCGTCGCAGCGCAGCCTCGATCGGACGCTTGCCCCGGCAGCGCAGGTCAGGACCGAATACCGACGCCCCGCGAGACAGGCCGCAAAACCAACCGTTGCCTGGCGATTCATGCTACCCGAGCCTGTCGGCGATATCGGCCCTTCCGATGCCGGTGGGAGCGTAGGCAACGACGCGCCGCCCTCGCGTCGACTCGCGATGGCGGCGTTGAAGCACGGCCCGCACCGACTCAGAGCCGTAGGGGCTTGGGATTTCAGGGGCTTGGGATTTCAGGGGCTTGGCTGCCCGAGGGATCGGCCCAAGGATAGGAAGCAGCCGCGCGAATGCCGATGGGAAGGATAGACCTCACGGGCGCGGGCTCGCCGGAGGCCCTCGTGAGACGCATCCTCCAGGCCGAGCCGAACCTGACGGTGCCCGTGCCGATCCAAGAGCTGTGCGCGAGCCTCGGCATCGTGGGGATCGAGGACCTCGACACCGACGCGTTCGAGGGCGGCCTCGTGACCGACGCGCAGCGGTCCGAAGGTATCATCCTCGCCAGGCGCGGAGGCGGACCGCGTCGCCGCTTCACCATCGCGCACGAACTCGGCCACTTCCTGATGGCACACCACGTCCCGGACCGGCCCGACCGGTTCCTGTGCACGAGTTCCGACCTGCTGCGCGTCAAGGCGAAGGAGGGCGACGGGCGGCAGCGCAGGGAGGTCGAGGCCAACCGCTTCGCCGCACTGATGCTGATGCCCCCGCACCGACTACGGGAGGCCATGGCGGGTTTTCGCAAGGCCGACCTGCAGCACGTGCTGGGGCTCGCGCGTGACTTCGGCGTCGGCAAGGAGACCGCGGCCCGGGCCTACGTGCAGCACCATCCCGAGCGGATCGCCATCGTCGTGACGGGCAACGGCCGGGTGCAGCGCTGCTACCGCAGCCTCTCCTTTCCGGCCATCATTTGCGCTGTCGGCAGCCCAGTCCCGGCACGTTCGCTCCATCACGGCGACTCGCATCGGCCGAACGTCGCGAGCGCCATCGCCGCGTGCGGTCCCGATCTCTGGATCGATGTGAGCCGCGATCTGCGAGCGCCGGCCCTGTTCGAGCAGGTGTACCGCCAGCAGAACGGCTTCGCGATGATCCTGCTGCGTCTGGATCCCGTTCCGGAAGAGAGCGCGGAGGAGCGCAGGCTGGATGAGGGCTGGCGTCACCGCTTCCACTCAGGGCGACGGTAGGCGAGATTCAGCCGGCGCTGCGCGGCTGATCGAGATGGTGACGCAGGGAATCCTGCCCCCCTTCGGGTTCGACCCAGGGCACTGAGTGATCCTCACGACGGCATCAGGGGCCGATCGCTCGCACGAACTCGTCGGCCCCCCGATCTCCGCCGTCGTTCTCGGGCGGCGCAAGCTTCGGTCGTCGACGATCTGTCGCTCGAACCGGACCAGATTCTCACGCTCCCGTGCTTCGATCCGCTCGCGCTCGTCTGCCGTTCATCCAGACCGCCGGCCCTGATCCCGCTCGGCTTGGCCGGACCCGGTTGCGCAGCGTCTCGCCCGAACACCCCATCTCGGCTGCGATCGAGTTGGCTGCGATCGAGCGGATCGCCCCATATCGCGAGCCGTGCTCGCCGTGGTGGTCGAACATCATCCGGACCGCGCGTCGCGGACCTCAGGCGAAAAGAGTGTGCTGCGCTTCGTCGTGGCCCCATCCTCTCGAAAATCGGAGCCTCCGGGAAACCCGGTGTGGTTCGGGAGGTCGCTGACCGGAAGGTGGATCGCCAAATTCTACGACCGTCCACAGCTCAAATTGCAGAACCACTGCGCGAAAGAGGAATCCGAACACGGTCGAGGAACGAGGTCATAGTTTCTTAGTGTATTCTGAGCAATTCCCAGATCATCGTCGGAGCTGTTCGCGATCTTGTCTCTTCTGAGACAGCACCTGCATTTGAAGGTCGCTGCGATGTGATTTGGATGGATGGAATGCCCGAGAGCGCCCCTGTCGAAGAAAGAGCCTTCGATGCGCGGCGGATCGAAGCTCATCTCGCTCGTCCGTGGTACCGGATCAGCCTCGACAGCGATCTGGAACGGGACTTCCGCGACGACAGCATGAAGTTCCGTCGGCGCCACGTACTGGTGGAGATCGCCATTCTCGCGGGGATGTGCCTCGCCGTGGCTCCGATCGACTATGTCGAGCATCCCTTCTGGCCCCTCGCGCTCGCGCTTCGCCTCGGCGTTCTCCTGCCCGTTCTAGCCTTCGCGTTCCGATTGGCATTCCGAACCGACGATAACCAGGTGCTCGACGTCGCTGCCGCGCTTTCCGTGTGCGCGGCAATGAGCGTCGTCACCCTCCTCGCGTGCCTCGCGGAGGGTGAATTGACGGCCCGCTATGTGACTGTTCAGGGGGGGCTGATCCTCATTTACAGTGCACTGACTGGGCAGCGCGTCCGAAGCGCGCTGATCTCCGTCGGACTTATCCTAGCGGCCTATGATGCCGCCATTCTGCTCGTCATCGCGCCGAAGACGCGCGGCATGTCGGCTTATGTCGGCTTCGTCACCGTTTTCAGCCTGGGCCTCCTCGGCCTCCGCCTGTTCGTGTTCGAACGGTCCCAGCGGCTGCATTTTCTGAACCGGCAATTGCAGATTTCCCTGAACCGCGACCTCACGCGGCTCACGCGGGAACTCGCGATTCTCGCGAGCACCGATGCGCTCACGGGTGTCTCCAACCGCCGCGCGCACGAGGAACATCTCGACCACGCCTGGGCGGACGCCGTTCGGCGGAGGCATTGGGTCGGCCTCGCGTTGATCGATATCGATCACTTCAAACTGTTCAACGATGCTGCCGGGCATGAAGCGGGAGACCATGGGCTGGTCGCGGTCGCACGTGCGCTCCAGAACAGCTTGCCGCCCCGAGGACAGGTCGCGCGCTACGGGGGCGAGGAATTTGTGGTGGTCGCGCCCGAGACCGATCCCAAGGCAGTGCTCGACCTCGGCGAGCGCCTGCGGAGGGCGGTCGAAGCGTGCGGCCTCGTCAATCCGGGGATAAACGGCCGCGCTGTCACCGTCAGCATCGGCGTCACCAGCGTGATCCCAAGCTCCGTGGTTCAGAAGGAGGATGCGCTTCGGGCAGCCGATCACGCCTTGTACGAGTCGAAGCGAATGGGACGGAACCGCGTCACCGCACAGGCCCTGCCACCGAACAGCATGGGCCATCACGATCCGGAAGGGCGCATGATCGCCTGACCATGGGGGCCTGTCCCGGGCGTGGTGTCGCCGAGGGGTGGTCATCGGCCGTTGCCGGGCGGGGTCGGGTTGCGGGCACCAACCGCGAACCCGCGAGCCCCCCGACGACCGACGGGATGATGGCCCCGCGCGGTCCGATGGCGAAGAGCGCCGAGGCCGGTCTGCTTTGGAAAATTCGATCCTTTCGAGAAGCGGGAGCGCATGCCAGAGGTATCAGCGGCACCCAGGACCCGGCAGGGACCGTCGTCTCGATTGAATTCCGACTGCTATGACGGTCGAAACCCAACACGAGTGGCCCGATCCCATGCCCGCCTACCGCTTCACCGTGACCATCGACGACCAAGCCCCACACGAGCCGGTCTTTCGCCACCTGCCCGACGCCGATGCGGCTTACGAGGAGGTCAGGCGGCTCGCCCGGGAAATCTGGGCCGCGAGCGGAGATCGGCGGCTGATGCGGGCCGCTGTCGTCGTCACCGATGCGGCGGACGAGATCGTCCTCGAATTCCCCTTCACCGAGGCGATTACGACGCCCTGAAACGAGAACGGCGCCGATGGCGGGGGAGCCACGGCGCCAGTCGGGTTGCGATCGCAAAAAATCAGTCGAGGCGCGAGGCCTCGGGGCCCGTGGCGCGGATGGTTTCGGGCAGGGCGGCGAAATCGGTGTAGCCGGCCTCGCGCGCCATGGCGTCGAGGGCCGAGACGGCGTCGGCGGCGCTGCCAGTCCACAGGACGGCGCCATTGGTCTTCTGCTTGATCTGGAAGATGCTCATGATGCGTTCGCCCAGGCTGTCGAGGAATTCTTGACAGAACGCGCGAGGGCGGGCGGAGTTGCGGCGCGGCGTCGGCGGATCGCATCTTCGTTTCCTGCTTTCGCGTCTCCCTCCCGAGTGCTTGCGCGCGCGCGTGGGAACGATGCGGGAACGCCTTGAAAAGGCCGGTGTCGGGCGTCACGGCTCGGGGCCTCATCACCGGCCCCCGGGGCGCAGGACGAGGGAAGCCGGAAGTCCCATGCGCGCGCGATACCTTCTCCCGATCCTCGCCCTCACGGCCGTGGGAAGCGCGCGCGCGGCCGAGACCGCCGCCGTGCCCGACCCGGCGGCCCTCGCCCCCGCCGTCACGGTGGTGCCGGCCGAGACGCGCGAAGTGGTCGAGCGGGCCGTGGTCACCGGCACCCTGGTGCCCCGCGACGAGATCCTGGTGGCGCCCGAGATCGAGGGCACCCGCATCACCGAACTCCTGGTGGAGGAGGGCGCCCGGGTGGAGAAGGGCCAGCCCCTCGCCCGCCTGTCCCTGGAGATGATCGTCACGCAGGAGGCCGCCAATGCGGCGGCGGTGGCGCGGGCCGAGGCCGCCATCGTCCAGGCCCGCAGCCAGATCGTCCAGGCCGAAGCCGCGCAGACCGAGGCCAACCTGTCCCTCGAGCGCGCCCGCAGCCTGGTGAAGACCGGCAACGCCACGGCGGCCGTGCTGGAGCAGCGCGTCTCGGCGGCGCAGGGCGGGGAGGGGCGGCTCGCCGCCGCGCGCGGCGGTCTGCAGCTCGCGGAGGCCGACCGCGCCACCGCCCGCGCGCAGGGGGCCGAGATCGCCCTGCGGCGGGCCCGCACGGACATCCGCGCGCCCGAGGCCGGCATCGTCAGCCGGCGCACGGCCCGGGTCGGCGCCACGGCGAGTGCCGTCGGCGAGCCGATGTTCCGCCTCATCGCCCGGGGCGAGATCGAACTCGAGGGCGAGATTCCGGAAGTCTCGATGCCGCGCCTGAAGGTCGGCGATCCCGTGACCCTCGAGGGCGAGGAGGGCCGCATCCTGACCGGGCGCGTGCGCCGCATCGATCCGGAGGTCGACCGCATGACGCGGCTGGGCCGTGTCCGCATCGCCCTGGCGCCCGATCCGTCCTTACGCATCGGCGCCTTCGCCCGGGGCAAGGTCGAGGTCGCGCGCCGGCGCGCGGTCACCGTGCCGCTCTCGGCGGTGCTCTACGCCACCGACGGGGCGGCCTCGGTGTTCGTGGTGAAGGACGACCGGGTCGAGGCCCGACGGATCGCGCCGGGGCTCGCCGCCGACGGCGTCATGGAAGTCCGCTCGGGCGTTCAGGACGGCGAGGCGGTGGTGGCGCGCGCCAGCTCCTTCCTGCGCCACGGCGACCTCGTGCGGGCGGTCGGGCCGGTCGCGAAGGCCGCCGCCGACGCGACGCCCCGCCCCAGTCCCCAGCGCTGAGACCGGAGCCCCGCCGCCATGCGCCTCAACGTCTCCGCCTGGGCCATCCGCAAGCCGATCCCGTCCCTGGTGCTGTTCCTGGTGCTGGTGGTGCTCGGCCTCGTGAGCTTCCGCGCGCTCCCGATCACCCGGTTTCCCAACATCGACATCCCCATCGTCGCCGTGACGGTGACGCAGGCCGGGGCGGCGCCGTCCGAACTGCAGACGCAGGTGACGAAGGTGGTGGAGGATGCGGTAGCGGGCGTGAAGGGCGTCAAGCACACCCTCTCGGCCATCACGGAGGGCATCTCCACCACCACCATCGAGTTCCGCCTGGAGACCAACACCGACCGGGCGGTCAACGACGTCAAGGACGCCATCTCGAAGGTGCGGGTGAACCTGCCCCGCACCATCGACGAGCCGATCATCAACCGGGTCGAAATCGCCGGCTTGCCGATCATGATCTACGGCGCCGCCGCCCCGGCGATGACGCCCGAGGACCTGTCCTGGCTCATCGACGACGTCGTCGCCCGCCAGATCCAGGGGGTGAAGGGAGTCGGCGGCGTCGAGCGCCTCGGCGGTGTGGCCCGCGAGATCCGCGTCACCCTGAAGCCCGACCGGCTGCTGGCGCTCGGCATCACGGCGGCGGACGTGAACCGCCAGCTGCGCCTCACCGCCGCCGACATGGCCGGCGGGCGCGGCGAACTCGGCGGGCAGGAGCAGTCGATCCGGACGCTGGCGGGGGCCGCGAGCCTCGACACCCTGGCGCAGACCTCCATCGTCGTGCCGGGCAACCGCAAGGTCCGCCTCGACGAACTCGCGACCCTCGTGGACGGCGCGGAGGAGCCGCGCACCTTCGCGCGCTTCAACGGCGAGCCGGTGGTGGCCTTCGCCATCTCGCGCGCCACGGGGGCGAGCGACGCCGAAGTCGCGACGGCGGTGGCCAGGAAGATCGACGAACTCCGGGCCAAGCACGCGGGCGTGCGCTTCGACCTCATCGACACCTCCGTGACCAACACGGTCGGCAACTACCACTCGGCGATGCTGAGCCTCGTCGAGGGCGCCGCGCTCGCCGTCGTGGTGGTCTTCATCTTCCTGCGGGACTGGCGCGCGACCCTCATCGCCTCCATCGCCCTGCCGCTCTCGGTGCTGCCGACCTTCTGGATCATGAACACGCTGGGCTTCTCGCTCAACGCGGTGAGTCTGCTGGCCATCACCCTGGTGACCGGCATCCTCGTCGACGACGCCATCGTGGAGATCGAGAACATCGTCCGGCACATGCGCATGGGCAAGTCGCCCTACCGCGCGGCCCTGGAAGCGGCCGACGAGATCGGGCTCGCCGTCATCGCCATCACGGCGACCATCATGGCGATCTTCGCCCCCGTCTCGTTCATGAGCGGCATCGCCGGGCAGTACTTCAAGCAGTTCGGCCTCACCATCGCGGCCGCCGTGTTCATGTCGCTCCTCGTCGCGCGCCTGATCACGCCGCTGCTCGCCGCCTACTTCCTGCGGGACCATGGGCCCGAGGACGAGCGCGAGGGGCCGGTCATGCGGGCCTATGCCCGCGTGGTGGCGTGGTCCGTGCGCCACAAGTTCGTCACCCTCGTGGTGGGGCTGGCGTGCTTCGCCGCCTCGATTCTCTCCACCGGCCTCCTGCCGGCGGGCTTCCTGCCGGCCGAGGACGCGGCCCGCACCATCTTCGTCGTCGAGCTCCCCCCCGGAGCGCGGCTCGCCGACACCACCCGGGTCAGCGACGGCCTCGTCGACCGGATCAGGACCCTGCCGGAGGTCCGCAGCGTCTTCGTCGACGGCGGACGGCAATTGCCGGGCAAGAAGGAGGTGCGGCTCGCCACCTTCACCATCAACCTGACGCCGAAAAACACGCGCCACCGCACCCAGAAGGAGATGGACGTCGCCATCGGGGCGATCCTGCGCCAGGAGCCCGACATCCGCTCCTGGGCCCTGCGCGAGAGCGGCCAGCGCGACCTCACCCTCATCGTCTCGGGGCCGGACAAGGCCGTGGTGGCCGACGTGGCGGCCCAACTCCAGCGTGAGGCGGCGACGGTCCCGCACCTCGTCAACGTGCTCTCGACCGCCCCCCTCGACCGCACCGAGATCCGCATCCGCCCGAAGGCCGGGGTCGCGGCCGATCTCGGCGTCTCCACCGACCTCATCGCCGAGACCGTGCGGGTCGGCACCATCGGGGACATCGGCGCCAACCTCGCCAAGTTCAACGCCGTGGACCGGCAGGTGCCGATCCGGGTGATGCTGCCCGAGCGCCTGCGCGGCGACCTCTCGCAGTTGGAGACCCTGAAGGTGCCGGTGAAGGGCGGGGCTTCGGTGCCCCTCTCGACGGTGGCCGACCTCAGCCTCGGGCGCGGCCCCACGGCCATCGACCGCTACGACCGCGCGGTGCGCGTGGCGCTGGAGGCCAACATGGAGGGCTCGGACGCACTGGGCTCCCTCATCGCCGCCGTCCTCGACCTGCCGGCGGCGAAAAACCTGCCGCCGGGCGTCGTCATCCGCCAGACCGGCGACGCCGAGGTGATGGGCGAGGTGTTCGAGGGCTTCGCGCTGGCCATGGGCGCCGGCCTGATGATGGTGTTCGGCGTCCTCGTGCTCCTGTTCGGCAACTTTCTCCAGCCGCTCACCATCCTGTTCTCCCTGCCCCTCTCCATCGGCGGGGCGATCCTCGGGCTGCTCATCTTCAACAAGCCCATCTCCATGCCGGTGGTGATCGGCATCCTCATGCTCATGGGCGTGGTGACGAAGAACGCCATCATGCTGGTGGATTTCGCCCTCGAGGAGATGGCGGCGGGCGTCGACCGGGCGACCGCGATCATCGATGCCGGGCGAAAGCGCGCGCGGCCCATCGTGATGACCACCATCGCGATGGCGGCCGGCATGGTGCCCTCCGCCATGGCGCTCGGCATCGGCGGCGAGTTCCGCGCCCCCATGGCCATCGCGGTCATCGGCGGCCTCATCGTCTCGACGGGCCTGTCCCTCATCTTCGTGCCGGCGATCTTCGTGCTGGTCGACGACCTCTCGCGACTGTTCGTGCGCCTGTTCGCCCGCTTCATCGGCCAGAAGGACGAACCGGAGGACGGCCCCTTCGCCCTACCGGCCGCGTCCGCCAACGATCGGAAGGGTTTTTCGCCGCGCATCGCGGCGGAGTGATCCGGCGCCGTCGTCCAGCGAGGGCGGACCGAACGAACGAGAATCGGTAGCTCTTTTACGCAGCGAGCGCGAAAATCGGTCGAATGGCTCAAACAGCGAACTCTTAAAAACAGACATATATACAAATTTGACATTCTGTCATAATATATCTACTACTATAATACTAGACCGCATCAATTAATAAACAAGGCCATTATAAAATAGTAATAAATGAGCGACATGATAGCTAATACGATCGCCCGTTTTCTATGCCGATCCTCGGAAATCTCAACCCCGTCGCATGCATAGGAGCGCGCTTGCAGTAAATGATACAGGGACCAGCAAGACAAAACAACGACGCATATCGCAGCAATTACACTCAAAGGCTTTGCTTGCAGTGTAGCCAACGCCAAAACACAAGCCGCAATCGTAGATATAAATACTAAAATGTCCATCTTTCCAACAGGATAAACATTTTCTTTGTATCTATATAATAGAATCAATTTTATGAGTATGAACAAATAAAATCCCGGAACAAAGTTCATCATAAAGCACGACGTTTCCGAGAAATTGAAAAAGCTTGTCGATCAGTATCTCGGATACAATCGTGAATGGATCAGTGAAAGAATTGAATATTCAACAAACGAAAATACAATCATAACAACTGACTGGAATGTATAATTCTTCTTAGTTTTATTTGGATTTTGATGTTTCATAGATGCCTTCCTTCACCCCAGCCTCCGGAACGAACGGGTGAGTTTCCAGGGCGCGACAGGAGAGGGCAGAAAGGCGAGGGCGAGCCGGCGCCCGAACCACGTCCGCGCGCCGTATCACCCCGGAAATGAAAACGGCCCGAACCGGAGGTTCGGGCCGCGACATCGGATCGTGGAGACCCGAAAGAAACTCAGGCGCGCTCGGCCAGCCGGCTGGCGCCGTAGCAGAGGCCGCCGGCGATGATGAACAGCACCACGAAGGTCTTCACGGTGGAATAGAACAGCGCCGGCTCGATGCCCGTGTCCGTGTAGAGCAACAGGCCGATGGCGGCGATGGGCAGGAGCAGGAGGGCCAGGATCGGGGTCAGCGGGTTCATGGGGACACTCAGCCTCAACTCGGACCCGGCGCGCCGGCCCGTGGGGTCATGATGACGTTCATCCCCTTAGCACCCCGGGCGGCACGGCGCCAAGGGTCGCGTCAGGCCGGAATCCGCACGGTCGCACGCAGGCCCCCCAGGGGCGAATCGTGCAGGCTGACGTCGCCGCCATGCGCCCGGGCGATGTCGCGGGCGATGGAAAGGCCGAGGCCCGAGCCGCCCGCATCCTGGCGGGCGTCGTCGAGGCGCACGAACGGCTTGAACACCTCCTCGCGCTGGTCCGGCGGAATGCCCGGCCCGTCGTCGTCGATGGAGACGAGGAAACTGCGGACCTCGCGCCGCCCCACCACCGCGACGGTGTCGCCGTAGCGGGCGGCGTTGGCCGCGAGGTTGAACAGGCAGCGGCGGATGGCGTCGGGCCGCAGGGTCACGGTCGAATCGCCCTCGATCTCGACGGCCTCCACGTGGGCGCCGAGGCGCTCCATGTCCGTGCGGAGATCCTCCAGCAGGGCGCGCATGTCGGTCGGCACCGCCGGCTCGCCGGAATCCCCCCGGGCGAAGGCGAGGTAGGCCTCCAGCATCCGGCTCATCTCGTCGACGTCGCGCTGGAGATCCTCGGCGTCGGCCGTCTGGTCGATGAGCGCCAGGGTCAGCTTGAACCGGGTGATGATGGTGCGCAGGTCGTGGCTCACCCCGTTGAGCATGGTGGTGCGCTGTTCCATCGCCCGCTCGATCCGGCGCTTCATCTCGATGAAGGCGTGGCCGGCCTGCCGGACCTCCCGGGCGCCGCGCGGGCGGAACTCGATCTCGCGGCCCTTGCCGAAGCTCTCGGCCACGGCGGCGAGCCGCAGGATCGGCTTGATCTGGTTGCGCAGGAACAGGATCGCGACGCCGAGCAGCACCAGGGACGAGCCGCTCATCCACAGGAGGAAGATGTGCGAGTTCGAGGCGTAGGCCATGCTGCGCCGCGCGGTCACCCGCATCACCCCGTCGGGGATGGCGACGCGGATCTCGATGAGGCTGGAACGGCCCACCGTGTCGATCCAGTACGGCCGGCGGATCTGGCGGCGGATCTCGTCCGACAGCACCTCGTCGAGGATCGAGAAGAACGGCCGGGGGCCGGCGACGGGGAGCGTCGCCCCCTTCAGGATGTCGAGGTCGAGGTTGAGCCGGGTCCCGGCGATGCGGGTCAGGGTCTCGGCGTCCTTGTCCTGGGGGTAGCTCTCGTAGACGTCGATGAGGGCGGCCACATCCGCCGTCACGGCGGCCGAGAGGCGCCGGGTCACGAGCTGCCAGTGCCGCTCCATGAAGGTGTAGGCGATCACCGATTGCAGCAGCACCACGGGGGCGATGATGATGATGAGCGAGCGCGCGTAGAGGCCCTTGGGGAGCAGGTCGCCGATGGCGCGGCTGAGGAGGCGCCACAGCCGTCGCGGGGGCGGCGCCCGCGCGAGGGCCGCCAGGATCCGGTTTCGCGGGTGCGCGCGCGGCACGGCCCGGCGATCAGTCGACGGCGAGGCGGTAACCGACGCCCCGCACGGTCTGCAGGAACAGGGGGTTGGCCGGATCGACCTCGGTCTTGCGGCGCAGGCGGTTGATCTGCACGTCGATGCTGCGCTCGGCGGCGAGGCCGCCGGCTCCGGCCAGGGCCTCGCGCTCCACGTTGGCGCCGCCGGCCTGGGCCAGCAGGTTCAGGATCTCGCGCTCCCGCTCGGTGATGCGGATGGTCTCGTCGGCCCGGCGCAGCTCGCCCCGGTCGATACGGTAGGAGAACGGCCCGAAGGTCACGGTCTCGAGGCCGGGCTCGCGCGCCGGGGCGCCTTCGGCGCGCCGCTTGATGATGTTGTTGAGGCGCAGGATCAGTTCGCGCGGCTCGAAGGGTTTGGGCAGATAGTCGTCGGCGCCGATCTCGAGGCCCATCACCCGGTCGTTGGGGTTGGAGCGGGCGGTGAGCATGAGGATCGGCACCCGCGAGGTCTCGCGGACCTGGCGGGCGTAGTCGAAGCCGCTCTCGCCGGGCATCATCACGTCGAGGACGAGGGCGTCGAACACGAAGCACTGCGCCTTGGTGCGCGCCTCGGCGACGTTGGCGGCGGCGGTGACCCGGAAGCCCTGCTCGTAGAGGAAGCGGGTGAGGAGTTCGCGCACGCGCCGGTCGTCGTCGACGACGAGGATGTGGGGCGCGTTGTCGGGCAGCTCGACGCCCGCCTTGAGGCCGGGGAGGGACATCAGGCGGCGCTCCGGGCGCGGCGGGCCATGAGGCGGCGCACGGCGGCGCGCTCCTCCGGCTCGATCATGGCGAGGAGGAAGTTCTGGGCCGAGACGGCCCCGCCCTCCGCGGCTCCGCCCGCCGCGGGTGCGCCTTCCGGCTCGGCCAGGGCCCGCGTGACCCGGTGGGTCTGGACCCGGATGAGGTCGCCGGCGAGCGCCGTGCCGCGCTCGGTGCAGAACAGCAGCCGCTGGCGCCGGTCGCTCGTCCCGGTCCTCTGGGCGATGTAGTCCTGCTCGATGAGATCCTTGAGCACCCGGTTCAGACTCTGCTTCGTGATCCGCAGGATATCGAGGAGTTCGGCGATGGTGAGGCCCGGATAGCGGTCGACGAAGTGCAGCACCCGGTGGTGGGCCCGGCCGAACCCGTACTGCGCCAGGATGCGGTCCGGGTCACCGACGAAATCGCGATAGGCGAAGAACAGCAACTCGATGAGGTCGTCGCCGGGGGTCTGGGCCGGGGGGGTCTGGCTCGGAGAAGGCGCTTCGCCGTGGGCCGTCTGGGTCGCCGGGAGGGTCACGCTGGGAACGGCCTCGTTTATGTCAGTGTTGTTGACATATTTCAGGCGCGTTGCTACCCGTCAAGCCTTCCGGTAGGGCGACGCACGCGGTAAGGCGCGTCCCGCCGCCCGATCTCCCAACTCCCATCAGACGCCGGCTTCGAGGGCAAGCCCGCGTGTCGAGGAAGCCCGCCATGTCCCTGATCCCGTTCGACGCGCGCGAGGGCACCATCTGGTACGATGGCGCGATGGTGCCGTGGAAGGACGCCAAGATCCACGTGCTGTCCCACGGCCTGCATTACGGGTCTTCGGTGTTCGAGGGGGAGCGGGCCTATGGCGGACGCATCTTCAAGAGCCGCGAGCACGCCCAGCGCCTGCTGCGCTCGGCCGAACTCCTCGACTTCACGATTCCCTACACGGCGGACGAGATCGAGGCCGCCAAGGACCTCGTCCTCAGGACCAGCGGCCTGACCGACGCGTATCTGCGCCCCGTGGCCTGGCGCGGCTCGGAGATGATGGGCGTGGCCGCCCAGGGCAACACCATCCACCTCGCCATCGCCGCCTGGGAGTGGCCGAGCTACTTCGATCCCGAGACGAAGATGAAGGGCATCCGCCTCGACATCGCCGATTACCGCCGGCCCGATCCCCGCACCGCCCCCTCCGCCTCGAAGGCGGCGGGCCTGTACATGATCTGCACCATCTCCAAGCACCGGGCCGAGAACAAGGGCTACGCCGACGCCCTGATGCTCGACTGGGAGGACAACGTCGCCGAATGCACCGGCGCCAACGTGTTCTTCGTGGCCGACGGCGTGATCCACACGCCGCTCGCCGACCGCTTCCTCAACGGCATCACCCGCCAGACGGTGATCGAACTCGCCCGCCGCCGCGGCATCGAGGTGGTGGAGCGGCGCATCCTGCCGGCCGAGCTCGAAGGCTTCTCGGAGTGCTTCATCACGGGCTCGGCCGCCGAGGTGACGCCCGTCTCCGAAATCGGCCCGTACCGGTTCGTGCCCGCCACCCTGACCAAGACCCTGATGGACGACTACACCGCCGAGGTGCAGCCCAAGGCCGAGGCGGCCTGAGGCCCCCGCCGTCCGGCCAGGACTCCCTCGGGACCTTGGGCCGGACGGCACGGAACCCCCGCCCGGGCCACGCGTTCACAAGGAACATTCCATGAACGCGAGGCGATGATGACCAAGGCTTCCGAGAAGGCCGTCGCGGCCGACGAGACCAATCCGAAGATCGACCCGAAGGACACCTCGAACCAGATCAAGGACCCGAGCGAGTGGACCACGGGCGGGGAGCCGATGACCGGCGCCCAGGCCTCCTACCTCAAGACCCTGTCGGAGCAGGCCAAGGACCCGGACGCGTTCTCGCCCGATCTCGACAAGGCGGAGGCCTCGCAGCGGATCGACGCCCTGCGCAACGAGACCAAGCGCGGCTGAGGGCTCCTCGCGAAACGCCCGATCGCCACCGGAACCCGGCGGCGTGGCGGGGTTTCGCGGGAGACGCGCGGGCGAGCCCCGGGGGTACGACCCGAATTCGGTGTTCGGGTTAAGCCCCCGGAAGTATCTGGCCGGTTACCGTCACGTTGCTTCGGGACCGGCGGGGATTGGGCGAACGATGGCTGGGGTTCCGAACGAGGGTGGGCACCGCGACGGTCCCGGTGCGGCACCGTCCACCCGATGGATACCCAAGCGGTTCATGCGCGACGCGAGCGGCGCCACCGCCGTCGAGTACACCTTCGTCGTTGCCATGATCGCCTTGGCCCTCGTCGGGGCGATGCGCGCCTATTCCGACAAGATGGTGACCGTCTACAACACCCTGGCCGCGGCGATCACCGCACCCTGACCGCCCTCGGGGGTCTGGTTCGCGGGCCCCTCAGCGGCTCCCCGCCTTGCCTGCTTCCGCCTTGCCGGATCCGGCCCTGCCCGACGGCTCGCCGTTCTGGCCGCCCTCCTGCCAGAAGGTGTCGAACAGGCGCTGCATCGCCTTGGCGTTCTCCTGCTGCACGTCGAGGCCGGACTGAAACATCTGCTGGAACAGCTCGAAAGGCGCCGCGTCGTTGGTGGCCGGCACCGGTTGTCCGGAGCCGGCGCGTCCCGCGACGGGCTGGGAGGCCAGGCGCGCCGGCTTGCCGGTCGTGCGGCCCGCTTGGGGTTTCGACGCCGGCGTGCCGGGCGCGGGGGCGCCGCCAGCCGTCAGGAAGGCATTCACCATGTCGGTCCAGTAGGGGTTCGGGAAGAGTCCGAACGCGTTCGGCGCGGGCGCCGGGGCGGCCTGCGGGGTCTGGTTGATCATCACGTGGACGATGCCGGCCACGACCATTCCGGCCATCACCGGCAGCATCTGCTTGAGGACCGGCGTGGCGATGCCGCTCGCCCCCGCCGCCTGCTGCAACACCGCCTGGCTCAGATGGGGAGAGCCGAAGAGCTGGCGGACCAGCATGTCCATCTGCGGAGAGGCCGAGGGACGAGGTGCGGTGGCGCCCGCACCCGCGAGGCTGAACAGATGGGCGAAGCCCGTGGGATCGTTGGCGGCGTTGCGCTGCAACCCCATGGTGAGAGCGGGCAGGAGCGCTTCCATGGCCCGTCGGGTCTGGTCCTGCGACAGGCCGAATTGCTGTCCGAAGCCCTGAGCGCCCGGACCGGCCTGCGCCTGGAGGATATCGAACAGGTTGAACATGGAGGCCTCGTGGACGGACGGGTTGCGCCGCTCCGGGTCGCGTACTCGGGGATGCGCCCGCAAGTCTGTCGCATCGCCGGTTGACTTACCAGCCCGGCGACCGCGATGCCCCCTTCCGAACCCCCCGAATGTCCACGCGCGACGGGATTTCCCGCCCGAATCCTCCGTCGCCGCCCGAAGAGGTGCCCCGATGCGCTTTCCCGCGCCCCTCATCCCCGCGCGCCTCGTGCGGCGCTACAAGCGCTTCCTGGCCGACATGGAGCTCGCGGACGGCAGCCTCGTCACCGCCCACTGCGCCAATCCGGGGGCGATGCTCGGCCTGCTGGCACCCGGCGCCCGCACGCTCCTGTCGGCCTCCACCAATCCGTCGCGCAAACTCGGGTTCTCGTGGGAACTCGTGGAGGCCGATCTCCCCGGCGGCCCGCAATGGGTCGGCATCGACACCCAGCGCCCGAACGCCCTCGTGGCGGAGGCGTTTCGCGCAGGCACCCTGCCGCCGCTCCGGGCCTACACCAGCCTCAGGCCGGAGGTGCGCTACGCCACGGCGAGCCGCGTCGATTTCCTGGCGGAGGGGGAGGGGCAGGGGCCCTGCCACGTCGAGGTCAAGAACTGCCACCTCCTGCGTACGCCGGGTTTGGCCGAGTTCCCCGATTGCGTCGCCGCCCGCAGCGCCCGGCACATGGCCGACCTCGCCGGGGTGGTAACCGGCGGCGGGCGGGCGATGCTCATCGTCGTGGTGCAGATGCAGGCGACCCGCTTCGACGTGGCCCGCGACATCGACCCGGCCTTCGACGCCGCCTTCCAGGCCGCCCGCGCGGCCGGCGTCGCGGTCCACGCCCATCGCTGCCGGGTCGATCCGGAGGGCGTCACCCTCGCGGAGGCGATTCCCGTGGTCGGTTGAGGGCGCTCAGCCCGCCCGCTCGAAGATCAGGTTCAGGCGGGTGCGGGCCAGCAGCCGGTAGCCGTTGGCCTGCAGCAAGGCCGGCAGGTCGATCTGCCACTGGTCGGTGCCGTTCTCCACCAGCAGCAGGCGCGGGTGGAGCGAGGCCGGGGCGGTCCGAAAGAACGGCTCGAGGATGAGATCCTCCGCGCCCTCGACGTCGAGCTTGATCGCGTCGATGCGGGTGATGCCCTCGCCCTGGGCGAGATCCAGGAGGGTGACGGCCGGCACGCGGATCTGCGCGCCCTCGTTGGTGCCGACGATCTTGAGGCTCGATTCGCCCCGGTTGCGCGGATCGACGAACAGGGTGAGTTCGCCGGCCTTGTCGGCCACGGCGCAGGCCACGGCCTTCACCGTGCCGAACGGGTTCTGGGCGATGTTGTAGGTGAGGCGGTCGAACACGTCGGGCTGTGGCTCGACGGCGAGGATGCGGGCGCGCGGGCCCGCGAAGGCCGCCACGAACAGGGCGTAGGCGCCGATGTTGGCACCGATGTCGAGGAAGGTACAGCCGGGTTCGAGGTGGCGTTCGAGCAGTTCACGCTCCTCGGGGTCGAAGAATTGCGGCGTGAACAGCACCTTCTTCTCGCAGTTGTTGTTGTACGGGTAGAGTCGCATCCGGGCGCCGTAGCGCTCCACGTCGAGGGGCTTTCCGCGCAGGAGGCCGATGCCGACGCGGCGCAGGAAGAGGGCGAGGCGGCGCGCGCCCCAGTTCCCGTAGGAGAGCCGGCCCGTGCGCCGGGCGATGCGCGCGACGAGGCCGGTGGGGGCGTAGGTGCCGTAGGGCTGGGTGTCCTTCATCGCCAGGGGTGATGCCAGCCCGATCCGGCGGGGGCAAGCATGGGCCTCGTCCAAAGGGCTTCCCTCCGTCGCATGCGCGGATCACAAGGGCATACGTCCCGCCCGCCGCCGTGCACCGAGCGCCCCATCACCCCGAGTGTTCCATGCAGACCTTCCTCTCCGACGGCGTCAGCATCGCCTATCTCGATACGCCCGCGCGCGACGGGGCCGGCGACCCGATCCTTCTGATCCACGGCTTCGCCTCGAACCACCGGGTCAACTGGGTCAACACCCTCTGGGTCAAGACCCTGTCGGAGGCCGGGCGCCGGGTGATCGCCCTGGACAATCGCGGCCACGGCGAGAGCCAGAAGCTGTACGATCCGGAGGCCTACGGCTCGGATCTCATGGCCCGGGACGCGGCCCGGCTCCTCGACCATCTCGGGATCGAACGCGCCGACGTGATGGGCTATTCCATGGGCGCGCGCATCGCCGCCTATCTGGCCCTGGACGACGCGTCCCGCGTGCGCTCGCTGTTGCTCGGCGGCCTCGGCCTGCACCTCGTGGAGGGCCGGGGACTGCCCGACGGGATCGCCGAGGCCCTGGAGGCGGAGCCCGGCGCCCCGGCTCCGAACCCCACGGCCGCCGCCTTCCGCACCTTCGCCGAGCAGACCAAGAGCGATCTGAGCGCGCTCGCCGCCTGCATGCGCGGCTCGCGCCAAACCCTGTCGCGGGCCGAAGTGGCGCAGATCGACGCGCCGACGCTGGTGACCGTCGGCACCCTCGACACGGTCTCGGGCTCAGGCCCGGCCCTCGTCGCGCTCATGCCCAACGCGAAGGCCCTCGAACTGCCCGACCGCGACCACAGCACGGCGGTGGGCGACCGGGGGCACCGCGCGGGCGTGCTGGCGTTCCTCGACGCGCGGGCCTGATCGCGGCCCCCCGCTCAGCTCTTCAGGCGATACCCCGTCCGAAAGATCCAAGTGACCCCGGCGAGGCACAGGACGAGGAACACCAGCGCCATGGCGAAGCTGATGCCGATGCTCACGTCCGAATTCCCGAAGAACGCCCAGCGGAAACCGCTGACGAGATAGACCACCGGGTTGGCGAGGCTGAGCGTCCGCCAGACCGGCGGCAGCATGTCGATGGAATAGAAGCTGCCGCCGAGGAAGGTGAGCGGCGTGACGATGAGGAGCGGCACGAGCTGGAGCCGCTCGAATCCGTCCGCCCACAGGCCGATGAGGAAGCCGAACAGGCTGAACGTCACCGCCGTCAGCACGAGGAAGCCCACCATCACGAAGGGGTGCTCGATGCGGATCGGCACGAACAGGGTCGCGGTGGCGAGGATGATGAGGGCGATGAGGATCGATTTCGAGGCCGCCGCCCCCACGTAGCCGAGCACGATCTCGAGGGGCGAGACGGGGGCCGACAGGATCTCGTAGATCGTGCCGGCGAAACGCGGGAAGTAGATGCCGAACGAGGCGTTGGCGATGCTCTGGGTCAGGAGCGAGAGCATCATCAGGCCCGGCACGATGAAGGCGCCGTACGCGACCCCGTCGACGGAGGCCATGCGCGAGCCGATGGCGGCGCCGAACACCACGAAGTAGAGCGCCGTGGCGATGACGGGGGCGACGATGCTCTGGAGGGCCGTGCGCCAGAAGCGGGCCATCTCGAAGCGATAAAGGGCGCGGACCGCGTACCAGTTCATGCCCGTTCCTTCACGAGGTCGACGAAGATGTCCTCCAGGGAGGATTGCTTGGTATCGAGGTCGCGAAAGCCGATCCCGGCGCCGGCGAGGTCGCCGAGCAGGCCGGTCAGCGCCGCGTCCCCCTTGGTGCTGTAGGTGTAGACGAGGTCGCGCCCGTTCTGCGCCAGCGCGAGATCGTGGCCCGAGAGGGCAGGGGGCAGGGCGCTCAGCGGGGCGTCGAGGTGCAGGGTGAGCTGCTTCTTGCCGAGCTTGCGCATGAGCTCGGCCTTGTCTTCCACCAGGATGATCTCGCCGTTGCGGATCACCCCGACGCGGTCGGCCATCTCCTCGGCCTCGTCGATGTAGTGGGTGGTGAGGATGATGGTGACGCCCTGATCGCGCAGGCGGCGCACGAGGCGCCACATGTCCTGGCGCAGGGCCACGTCGACGCCGGCGGTGGGCTCGTCGAGGAATAGGATGCGGGGCTCGTGGGCGAGCGCCTTGGCGATGAGCACGCGCCGCTTCATGCCCCCCGACAGGGTCATGATCCGGCTGTCCTTCTTGTCCCACAGGGAGAGGTCGCGCAGGACCCGCTCGATATGGGCCGGATCGGGGGGCAGACCGAACAGGCCCCGGCTGAAGCCGGTCGTCGCCCACACGGTCTCGAACGCGTCGGTGGTGAGCTCCTGCGGCACGAGGCCGATCGCGCGCCGGGCGGCCTTGTAGTCCCGCTGGATGCAGTGCCCGTCGACCTGGATACTGCCCGTGCTCGCCGTGACGATGCCGCAGACGATGCTGATCAACGTGGTCTTGCCGGCCCCGTTGGGGCCCAACAGGGCGAAGATCTCACCCTTGCGGATATCGAGGGAAATGTCCTTCAGGGCCGTGTGGCCCGAGGCGTAGACCTTGGACAGGTTGGCAATCGAGATGATCGGCGGCATCGGGTCTCCGCTGGGGGCGTGCGCGTCGGCCGGCTTCTAGCACGCCCGGCCGAGGCATCCGAGAAACGAAAAAAGCCGCCTCGCGGCGGCTCTCTCGTCGTTCGATGGGGTCTCGATCAGGCCCGCAGGCGGGTGCGGACCTCACCGAGGCTCTGGCGGACCAGGCCTTCGGCGGCTTCGCCCTGCATGCGCTCGCGCAGGATGACTTCGGAGACCTTCACGGCCGCGTCGGCTGCGGCGGCGCGGACCTGGGCGGTGGCCTGGACCTCGGCCTGGGCGATCTTGGTCTCGGCCGACTTGGTGCGGCGGGCGATGAACTCGTTCAGGCGGGCATGACCCTCGTCGGCGATGCGCTGGGCCTCGGCGCGGGCGCCCGAGACGATGGCCTCGGCCTCGGCCTCGGCGGAAGCCCGACGCTTCTTGTAGTCGGCCAGCACGCCGGCCGCTTCCTCGCGCAGGCGGCGGGCCTCGTCGAGCTCGGCGCGGACGCGCTTGGCCCGGCCGTCGAGGCCGTTGGTGATCTGGTTGAAGCCGCCGACCTTCCAGACCAGGGCCATGAACAGCACGAAGGCGACTGCGACCCAGAATTCGGCTTCCAACAACATGCTCGTCGTCCCAACTCGATGGCGCCCGGGGCGTATGCCCGCTTGGGGCGAAACCGCCCCCGCCCCGGTCGGGCGGTGCGGTCGCTAAGGTGTGGTGGCGCGCCCGCTCAGTGCGGGAGCGCGACGCTGTCGAGGCCCCTGGCCAGGGCCGCCTCGTCGGGCGAGCGGCCGGTCAGGCGCTCGACGATGGCGGAGGCGGTCTCGCCGGCGATGCCGCGGACGTTGCCCATGGCCTCGGCCGTGCGGCTGCGGATGGTGGCCTCGGAGGCCGCGATCTTGGCGTTCAGCTCGGCTTCCAGGGCCTTGCGCTTGGTCTCGGCCTCCTGCGACAGGGCCGTGCGGGTCTCGAGCGCGATGGCCTGGGCCTTGGCCTGGGCGTCGCTCAGGGACTTCTCATAGGCGGCGCCGGCGGAATCGGCCTCGGCCTTGAGGCGCTGGGCCTCGTCGAGATCCGTGGACAGGCGGGCGGCGCGGTCGTTCAGGATGGACTGGATGCGCGGCAGGGCGATCTTGTCCATGAGGTAGTAGAGCAGCCCGAAGGCGAGGGCGAGCCAGATGAGCTGAGACGCGAAGGTGTGGCTCTCGAAGGGCGGGAAACCGCCGCCGTGCTCGGAGGCAGGCGTCGCGGCGAAGCCTTCGTGCGTTGCGGTCGGATGAGCCGGCTGAGCCATGACGTCCTTCGGTCGAATCGGGGGACTTGCGGTCGAATGGGGAGACGGACCGGACGCGTCTCGCGTCCCCTTGAGGAGGCCGCATTCCCTCGGGAACGCCGCGTCCGGTCCAGTGGCGGTTCGGGTCTTAGACGGCGAACAGGAGCAGCAGCGCGACGAGCAGCGAGAAGATGCCGAGCGCTTCCGTCAGGGCGAAGCCGAGGAGCAGGTTGCCGCGCTGGCCGTCGGCGGCCGAGGGGTTGCGCAGGGCGCCGGCGTAGAACTGGCCGAAGAGGTTGCCGAGGCCGATGGCGGCGCCCGCCATGCCGAGACAGGCGAGGCCGGCACCGATGTACTTGGCAGCTAAGGGATCCATCAAATTGCTCCTGGGGTCCGTGTCGTCGTTGCGTGGAGAGAATCCGGGCCGCGAGGGCGAACCCGGGGACGGAAGGGGGTTTCCCGGCCGGCGGCCGGGATGCGCCCGGCCTTAGTGGCCGGGATGCAGCGCGTCGCTGAGGTAGATCGAAGCGAGCGTGGCGAAGACGTAGGCCTGCAGACCGGCCACGAGGAACTCGAGGGCCGTGACCGCGACGCTGAGCGCCAGCGGCAGGGGCGAGATCGCCCCCCAGGCGCCGGCGGCGAGGAGCGCCGGAACGAAGCCCGCGAAGATCTTCAGGGCGATGTGGCCGGCGAGCACGTTGGCGAACAGACGCACCGCGAGGCTGATGGGGCGCGAGATGAACGACACGATCTCGATGGCGACGATCATCGGCATCAGCCAGCCGGGCACGCCCGAGGGGACGAACACCTTCAGGAACTTCGTGCCGTGGGCCATGGAGCCGTACACGATCACGGTGCCGATCACGAGGAGGGCCAGCGCGAAGGTGACGATGATGTGGCTCGTCACCGCGAAGGCGTAGGGGATCATGCCGAGCATGTTGAGCACGAGCACGAACATGAACAGCGAGAAGATCAGCGGCATGAACCGCTCGGAACCGTGGCCGGCGGACTGGCGCAGGGTCGAGCCGATGAACTCGTAGAACACCTCGGCCATGGACTGCATGCGGCCCGGCACCACCGAGCGTTGCGCGGTGGCCACCACGGTGATCAAGGCGATGATCCCCACGGCGGCGAACATGTACAGGGCCGACTGCGTGAACGCGATCTCCTGATTGCCGATATGACCGAACGAGACGAGCGGCTTGAGCTCGAACTGGTGGATCGGATCCATCTTTACGGCCATTGCCGTTCCCGTCCTTTCAGAAACCGAACGGGCCAGGGGCCCGCCACCACCAAAACCGCGCGAGCGGCGTTATCGCAGGACCGCTAGCGGTCCCGTTCCTTCGTCGGCGCCTTGGAGAGAGCCCCCGAGACACGCATGACGTTGTAGACGCCGGTCAGGAAGCCCAGCATCAGCAGGACGATCAGGCCCCAGGGTTTCGTCCCCAGGAAATGATCGCACATCCAGCCGAGAATGCCCCCCGCCAGGACGCCGGCGATGAACTCCGT
>Ga0182231_1000046_pt1 | contig 38793 bp, 61 predicted proteins | sample G6R1MG_29_FD_129667 | JGI IMG/M metagenome (GOLD analysis project Ga0182231, IMG submission 129667) | Miscanthus phyllosphere microbial communities from Michigan, USA - G6R2_NF_07NOV2016_LD1 MG | ecosystem: Host-associated > Plants > Phyllosphere > Phylloplane/Leaf | place: USA: Michigan...
CATCCTTGCGATAAAAAGCCTTGGGGTATTGCCCACTGCCGACGCCGGTGTACTTGACGCCAATAGTTGGATTGCCATCGGCCGTGTCGCAGCCGAGGTAAAACTCTCCGTCTTCGCTGAATGCACCGGTCGCGGTCGGGTCGGCCGCTCCAAGCGTGATGGTATGATCGACGCCCCCCATGTCCTGCCAGCCGGTGTCGCTGACCGGGGCAGGGCCAATCGTGCGCGCGGTAACGGGGTTCGGAATGGGCGCTTGCAGGCCGTCGACACCCCCCTCCAGCAGCGCGACTTGGGCTTCTGCCTCCGTCACCGAAGCAGCAAGTGCAGCGGCGAATTCTTCCAGGCTGCTTAGATCAGCGCTCCATCGGGCGGTGTTGACAGCGAGGGAAGCGAGGGGATCGAACGCCATGCGTATATCCTCATGAATGGGGCGGCCCACACCGGGGCCGCCCGTTCGTCAGTTGCTGGTCAGGGGGACGTAGATCGGGAACACCGGCACGTTCTCGAACCCGCCGTCGTAGGTGCCCCAGAAAAGCTGTCGGTCATCGTAAGACGCACCGAAGAAGCTGCGCACCTGCACCGCCTTGCCGGGATCGGCCGCAAGGGTGATGACCAGCGCCGTCCGCGCCGTGTTCACGGCGATGCTGCTGATCGCCACAGCGGTTGCGAAGTTGTCGGTGCTGACCTGATAACCGTACAGCCCTTGCAAGGCTGGGGTGCCGGCTACGTCGTTGTCGACGGTCGTGGTGGAGACAAGGTCGGTCAGCCCGGTCGCGTCGTTCATGTTGAGCGCCAGGGTGAGCGTAGCACCCGATCGGGTGACGCCCGTCACCAAAGGTCCACGGCCATCCGGTGCCGCACGTCCCTCGCTGTCCAAAATCGACCGCGCGAAACGCCGCATCATCGATTGATAAGCGCCCGACGTATAATGGTATGCATCTGTCCCGGTATGACGCTGGCCGAGCTTGCTATCGGCATAGCGTACCTTGCCAGGATACTTTTCGATCATGGCCTGATACGCGGCAAAGACGGGCTTCGAATTGCCATCGATCTGCGCCCAGGTGTAACCCTTATCAGCACCCGGAGCCGATGTGCTGGCATATCGGCCGATCGGCGAAATCCACATCGGCAGGTTCGGGTTTCCGGTCGCCGTGACCATCTTCTGATAGCCGGCGTCCAGAGCATCGAAATAGCCGTTATTTGCCGCCAGGCCGTCGCGGTCACCTTCGCCCTGGTCCCAAAGTACGCCGTCGACCCAGCCGTCATAGACGTTCCGCAACGCACCGAAGAAGTTGGTGAAGTTCGGCTCCGCAAACAGGTTGGCGATGCCCGAACCGGCAATGCCCGTCGCTGCCATCAGGCAGGGGATGCCCGAGACATCGGCGTAGATGCGCGCGCCTTCGATGACGTTGGCGAAGGGATGCTCTACAGTGCCGAGGCCAGCAATCTCGAAAGCGGGGATACCCTCGCTGTTGGAGTCGGACGTGTAAGCCCGACATGCGGCCTTCTGCGAGTAGGCAGTAAGGCCCAATGCCTGAGCTTGCCGACCGCCGGCATTGCTCTGGCCGTACGGCAGGAAGAACTTGCCGCACGTGACCCGCTTGGTGGTGGTGGCGTGGGTCACACCATCGCCGTCTGTCATCGCCAACTCGATCTCACCCATGAAGCCAAACGGCAGCTGGCAGTTGACCGAGAACTGCCCGTTGGCGGCGACGACATCGGCGCAATCGCGCCAATCCTGCGCGACGGTCTTGGGGATTGGTACGGTCAGCAGGCGGTAAGCCCAACGCGTCGCGGTGCCCTTGTAGTCGCCGCTGACCGAGATACGGCCGAAGTTCTCCGGCGCAGTGCCACCCGCGTTCGGACGTCGCGAGCAAAAGCGTGCGTGCGACGTGATGACCATCTTGAGCGGGCGTAGGCGGACGCCGTTGATCGTGTCGTAGACGTAGGTTGCAGTACGATAGACAGCAGGCCCGATCCGGCCGGCCGCCGTATCGAAGCCGCCGAGCGTGTCGATACCATAGGTGCCATACGGATATTTGAGCTGCGACGCCCGCAGCATCCATTCATCGTGCGGTCCGCGAATGCGCAGCTTGCCGTTGTGGACCTGATAGCGGACCTTGCGGCTCGCAGGTGAGCCTACGGCGGTCCAATCGGGGGCAGTAGTCAAGCCATGATCGAAGAAACCGCCGCGATAGGTTTCGGTGCCGGCCGTCTTTGTGCGATCGATGCCAATGCGACCGTCGTTGCCCATCTGGATGTAGTTGTCCGCATCCTTGTAGATCAAATACAAGTTTTGGGCAGTGTTGCTATATGCGTCGGACCTTCCGTTACCGGGCGTGCCGCTGCGGTTTTCATCCAGCTCGTATTCCCACCCGAAATCATCGGACACCGCAGGACCGAACTGGATGAAGGAGTTTTGCCGGTAAAGTTGTGAGTTATACAAGCCGTGCGCAGACGACACCTTGAACGTGTCCGTGTTAGCGCCAGACGCCGTCCAGTTCGGCCGCGTCAAGACGTTGGTCCCGACTGCGGCATCCTCCAGATCGTCGCTATATTGCCAGTTGCTGACGACTACAGGGGCGTAAGTGTCATCGTCCGTGATCGTGCCGAACGACGGGTTCATGGTCAGCGTGCCGCCGCTCGACGACCGGCTCACCTCGTAGAACTCGAACTCGCGATTGCCATCGACGGCGGTGTTGCCGACCGTCTCGATCGTCGCCGTTGTACTGGTAGCGCCAGCGGCAAGGTCGAACGTCATGACCGGGAAAGCGCCGCCCTTCCAGTCGGCAGCCCTCGACGGGATGGACGATCCGGCCTTCGCACGGACGCCGATCTTGATCTGGCGGGCAACGCTGGTCGCTGCCGTTTCGGTGATGGTATAGGTAGCGATCGTCATGACTTAGTTGCCCTCTGCGATGGTGGCGGGTCCGGTGAGAGCGAAGGCAGACGAAGCGTCGCCTTCTGCGATGGTGTTGGGGCCGGTTAAGGCGAAGGCCGGCACGACGGCGGGCGGGGTGCCCTCGTCAATCGTTGCGGGGCCGGAAAGCACAAACGCCGGCGCAGGTGCGGTGTCGTCATTGGCGATGATGCCGGTGGAGGCGACGCTTGCGAGGCCCGACGATGAGACGGTCAGCGTGAATTGCTCGTCGGGTTCGACCGCATTGTCGGCATAGGCCAGGATCACGACTTGCTTGGTCGTCTCGCCGGCTGCGAACGTACCGGAGCCGCTGGGGAATGCGCCCCCGAAGTCCGCCGCGTTGGCGGGGTTGCTGCCCGAGCCGGTGACGCTGTAACTGTACGGGATAGCGGCAGTCGAGCCATCGCGGTTCAGCGTCAGCGTCCAGCGATATTCCGTGGTACCGGTGTTGCCTTCAACCTTCGTGATTGGCGCAGACAGCGAAAGCGTAGGAGCGGGCACCGGGGCGGGGTTCTCAAGCGCCTCAATGCGCGCCCGAACCTCGTCAACCCCATCCGATAGCTGGTCAGCTAACGCCGAAAGGCTGTCCAAAAGGTCCGACCATGACTTTGCGTTCTCGGCGACCGTGCCATTAGGGTTGTATGCCAATGTCAGGCCTCCAATGCATCAAGGCGGGTTCTTAGAGCGGCAAGGCGGCTCAGGGACTCGGCTATGCTCGCGCGGATCGCAGCTTCGCGTGGATACAGCGCAGCGTAGATCGCCGGCTCGCCATCAATCTGCGCGGAGGGCAGGGTGGAGCCCGCCAGGGTGTTCAGGATCGTATTAAGCGCTACCCCGATTGGCCCAGCGTCCTGCGTCGTCCCATCGCTGAACGTCACAATCAAATGACCTGCGACGATCGCAACGGACAGGATCGTGCGCGGGTTCTGCGACAGGTCGAGCGCCTGTCGAACGGTCGCAAAAATCAGCGCTTGCAAAGACTCGATTTTTGCAAATCGCGCATTCAGATCGGTGATCTTTTGAGCCAGCAGGAAATGGGCATCATCACCAGGTTTGTCTTCTGCGAATGTGACGATGTTCCTGCGCATGGTCTTACACCCCCGGCTTCTTGGCTTCGGCCTTGATGGCTTTCACGACCGGCGCAATGGCGGTGACCGCACTGACTACCAGCGAGGGGTTTGCCTTGACTGCCTTGATGGCGGCGTTGAGTAGCTTGCCGATGTTCATTTCAGCTTCCCCTTAGACAATGCCCGCATCACGCAAGGCGCGCTCAAAAATCTGTGCGTAATCTTCTACCAGATCAGCCCGATCAATACCATTGATGATCTTGCGAGCGGCCATATACTGGCTGCGGGTGGCCACTCCCTGCATCGGCAGATAGTCGCTGTTCTTTTTGCCACTGAACCAGCCTTCGTCCATTCCCCGTCGCATGATTTGCGCCGAAAGGTTGGAATTCAGTGCAAGGTCAGGATAGGTGACAAGATCCACTGACATCTTTTGGCCTACCCGCGCGTAATTGTCTTTCCACGTCAATTGAACGTAGCCACGTCCATAGTATCGTGCGCCATCGCCGGGGGTGGTGTTGCCATGGGCTATGGCCAATTGCGGGCGCTGCCCTGTTACGTCATACATGCGCATGAAATAATCACGTCCGCCCAGCTCCCGCATAGGCTGCATGGTCTTCGCTGTTTCGTGCCAAGCGGTTGCCAGCATGTAGGCGCGGTGAGACAGGGGCGCGCCCTCTATGGCGTCCAAGACAGCCTCAAAGCCGTTGACTTGACCCTGTTCAAGCGATCCCAACCGCGCGCGTACGACCTTGTAGAAAGCGGCCTTGTTCACAACAGCCCCCTCCCTTCCAGATACTCCCTCGACTGCTTAACCTGCCTCTCGTTGGCCATCGCGTGCCGTCGATCCCGCCATGTGCGGCCGACAAGAAACATGATGGCCCCGAACGTCAGGATAGACACCGACCAGCCTTCAAACGGGTTGTTGTACTTATACATGATGACCGGCAGCGTCAGGAACGATCCAGCGCCCATCATGCCTAGCCCAACACGCTCCATGACATTGGCCATTTCCCGGAATTGCGCTAGCTTGTAGATGACCAGAAGCGTCAGGATCGAACGCCCGATCACGTTTGCGATATCGAACACGGTCATGCCTTGTCCTCCCCGCCGATTGCTTCGATCATCTTTTTGAACCGGCGAATAACGAGCGGCATGAGGCTGTTCCAGGCTGTGCCCCCGATATAGACGGAGGCGCAAATGCCGCGAAGATTGTTTTCATCAATGCCGAACCAATCAGCGGCGGCATAGGGTACGAAAATAACCGCGAATGCGAAACCGACGAAAACCGTAAGCATGATATCCGTCCAGCTCATCTCCTTGTATTTCATGTTGGCAAGGGCGGTGATCGATCCCGCCATCGCCGACATGGCAATCCAGACGTGCTTCAGGTCATGCTGCTCAATCATTCCGCTGCCTCGCGCGCTGAAAAAGCCTTAGTGCTTGTGCCGGCAGGCCCGCCCATACGACGAATATCACGCCAGCAATCAGACAAACGATCGGCACAGCCTTCACCCCCTACAAGGAACAACACCGCAAGCTGCACGATCAAACAAGCGTCCAGGACTGCGCTATACTGTATATATTCCAAGCTGTTAGCCCAAGCAACGGAAAGCATAGCCAACATGGACATATGCAGCGACCAGATGATGGGTGACCACCAGACATGCCGCCCCGCGTATCCTATGATAAAGATCGATGCTAAATCCGTCAGCGCCCACGCATCTTCGTGGCCAACCGGCAGTCCTGCGACCTTCAGCAAATGCGCCATGGATAGCGGATTGTAGACCCACGGCATCACGAACAATGCCCAGTTGCCCAGCACCGTCCAGCCGGCCACCTTGGCAAACGCGCGGTCCTCGCGCGAATGCGCCGCCACCACAAGGGCAGCGACGCACAACAGGCCAAAGGTGACCAGCTTACACATTACTTCGGATCGGGCTTCGTCGGCGGGGGCGGGTTGGTGTTGCTGCCACCACCGCTATCATCCTGCGTGGTGAAGCCGCCATCCTCGATCGGCGCGCAATCTTCGTCCTTCTTCGGCTTGTCGTGCCCGTGGCCCTTCGTCACTTGCTTTTCTCCTTCGCTGGGTAGCGCCAGCACGCATACGGGAATCGGCGGGATCATGGAACTACCTTCACGACCCGCCCCGTGGTCGCGTTCAGGTATGCGAGATACTGATCGATCGGCATCTTCGGCGGCGCGCCATCGTCGTCCGACTGATCGTCGTAGACCTCACGTTCGCGCCAGCTATCGGCCACGAAGTCGTCCAGAGGATCGGGCTGCGTCGCATCAAAGCGCCGCGCGCGGCTGCGCTCGTACCAATCCGGCAAGTCGGTTGGTGTAAGCTGCTCTACGATAGTCCACAGCGCCATTATACGCCCCTCTCGATAGCAACGGAAATCGTGCCGGCCGCCAGCGTCACTGCCGCGCCGGTCCAGTTTTGCAGCCGCGCCGTGACCGTGCCCGCTGCCTTCACAGCACCAATGGCGACGACGCCTTGCAGCGGCTGGGAATAGGACACCCGTACCCGATCGCCTGGCATTGCCATAGGTGTGGACACGTCAACCGATACGCCTGTTCCATCCGCAATAGCGGCGGGGGTGTAGTTCTGGCTGCCCCCGAAAACGGGAAAGTTGAGGTTCCCGCTGACCGCGCGCACAGTACTGTTGAAAAAATACGTCGTGGCTGCGCCGTTTTCGTAAGCGTTGCCGACGAAAGCGATGTTGGAGATCGTCTCACCGATTAAGGCGAACCGCCCGATGCGGTAAAACGTATTGTTCCTCAGCAAATACGAGCCGCTGGTGACGGAGATGCCATCGCGGCAATCGGACATCGTTACACCAGCGATCTCGGCTTGGGTCACCGATGCGCCCGTGATGGCCGCAGCATTGGCCCCGCTCAGCCAGCCACCTCGCACCACCACGCCAGCGGTGTTGTTAAGTTGTAGCGAGTTAGCCCAAAGGCCGGTGACGGTGTTCCCCGCCAAGGAAATGCCGGTGTCAGCACCCGCAACGATCAGCCCGTCACCATTCATCGGCACGCCCGTCGTGCACCGGTTGTCGGTCACGCTGATGTCGCGAAGAATACCACCCGTGATGGCGTAGAGGACGATGCCATTTCCCAGGTTTGTACGCATTTCGAGAATGTTGCCGTGGACCCGCGCATTGGCGAGCCTGACGCCACCCTGCACATAGACATGGATCGCGCTTTTGACGGGGCCCCAAATTGCGCCGGTACGATCATCGGTCGGGGTGTCCCCAACGAAATTGTTGGCCTCGACGATCGAGTTGCTGCTGTTGCCGACCAGCCAGATACCATTCCATGTCCAGCCACGGCAGTAATTCCCGATCACGCGCGTATGTCGCCCGCCCTCTATCGAAATACAGCGGCGGAAGCGGCCTTTGCCGTCTTTGGAGGGGACGACAATGTTGCCGATCAGCTCGGAACCGGAAGAGATGTCAGGGCTGCTTTGATCCCCGGCAAAATTGTCAAGCCCCTCCGACACGATCCCTAGACAGCAATCGTTGAAGCTGTTTCCCGGCACCAAGCTTCCATTCTGGAAGCTGTACAGCGCTTCAGCGGCTTGCACGGTATTGCCGACGATCCGGGTGCGGGCACCGTAGTCCGCGATGCCAATACCGCGATCCTCGCCCATACTGTCGGTCAGGGCCGTGGGGCCGGCGCCAGCGCCGATCACCCGCACATAGTTGAAGGCAATGACGTTATCGAAATACTCGCCGGTGACCTGTACCGTGATCCCCATCTGGAAATCGAGAACGGTGCAGTTTTGAATGCGATTGCGGTTGCCGCGAATTGAGATGCCGTTAGTCTGGTCGCCCGTGCGCGGGTTTACCTTACTCGGATTGGCAACGGTGATGCCTTCAATCAGGCAGTCGTCCGCTGCGACGATGATGGCTTCTTTATTCGCTACATCGGCCGTGACGACAAGTCGGCCGCCACCGACGATGCGCGATCCGCTCTTGCTGATCGAGAGGTTGCCCCGGTACTGATATACATCGCCTTGCGGAATGTAGAGCTCGCCGCCACGCGCCAGCCATGCCGTGACCTGAGCCGTTGCGTCGGTTGCGCCGGTTAGATCCGCGCCGAATTGCGCGGGACGGGCACCAACGGCCGCTAGTTCTTCTTGGGTATTGCGCACAACGGCGCCCGCTGTGGGCTGTTTGAAGGTAATACCGTCCGCCGTCTGGCGAACCCACTTCCCTCCTAGATAAGAAAAATTGCCGGCGGGCTCAGTTTCCCCAGACTGTGGCACAAGGCGTGCGGATTTGCGCGCTGGATCAGAGGCGAGAAGGGCGGCGTAAGTGGCATAGGTGTTATCCGCTGGGCCAGGAGGGCCAGTGTACTCCGGCGGGTTGCCAATTATGGCATTGCCTCGCGCGATCTCTATGCCGCCTTGCCGCACCGAGAAGATATATACGCCATCCGTGGCGGTGAAATTGAAAACCCCGAAATTATCCGTGGTAGTGGGATTGGGGCCGGTGGTGACAGAAAGCGCCCCACTACGGTCCAGAAGATACACCATCGCGCCTTCAACAGGTCGGCGATAGCCAGAATCATCCACGACCTGTTCACTGAAATTAGGCATTGCGCGGACCCCCGCTGTAATAGTTAGCTACCGTAGCAATCACGCTTGCGGTTGTCACCATGCCTTTAGCGTCCGTCACGGAACACGTAAAAGTTTCCGTCTTTTCATCACCCGGAGTGACTGTCGCGCTGAAACTTGCCGTGGCGCCGTTGCTGTTCACCGTCCAGTCGCTGGGATTATCCCATGCGTAGGTATATGGCGCGACGCCGCCGCTGACGTTTACCGTCGTAGAGTTGGTGGAAACTCTGGCGATACGTCCACTGGCTACAGAGCCATATACGCTGCTGGGAGACGCCGAAGCGGTGTAAGAGCCGCCGCCACCACTGCCCTGCGTAGTGCCACAATCCACAAGGCCGCTGGCTGTTCTGAATTGCGGGTCGACAAGCACAAGCCCACTGGACGTTCGCATAAACACGTCACACGACACTAGGCCGGATGCGGTGCGGAACTCAGCCACGCGGCTTAAACCAGATGTCGCCAATTTGGGTAGTCGGGTCGGTAGTGTTTTCAGGGCCGAACAGTCGGACAGCCTGATATGTAGCGGAAACGGCATAGGCCAACCCACCGGCATCTTGCCGGTAGACATTGCCTGTCACTGCGCCGCCTGCCGCAGGCAAAGGATTGGGAATACCAGTCGCCATTCGCAATGCCGCCTGGTTGGCCAGCCTCAGAAGACCCCGCCCGTAATCAGTCGTGCCGTCAGCCGCAATCGCACTAAGATCCGCATCCAAGGGCTGGAAATCGGCTTCCGATGCGTATGAAGTCGGGTCATACCGAAGCAATTGCCGGTCAGCGTCCAGCACCCGCAACGAAAAATCCGCTTCCTTCACGAAAACCTGCGTCGGCGTAGCGCCGTTGACGATCGCCCCACCCAGAGTACGCAGCGGCTGCGCCGCCGGGATAGTATAAGCGTCGTCGAAATACACCTGCACCGGCTGCGACTGAGGGTCGGCATTGGCCACGCCGACATAGAGATAACCCCCGTCCAACAACGAGCCATCCGCGTCCAGGAAGATGGGGAGAGGGTTGGTCAAGCGGGTCATTGGTCGTTCCTATTCTGCGGCGGAGTGCGCGTCAGGTTGATGCCAGTCGGCACCAGCCTGCCACTCGTTCCACTGTCGATATAATCGCGCACGAAGTCCCGCGCTTGCTCATCCAGACGCCTGCTAGTTTCGGCGCGGCCATCATAGGATGTGATGCCTTCCAGAGTACGACGGGTAGCCGCGATTTCCTTACCCTTCGCAGCCAGCCCGGCAAAGGCATTGACGGCTCCGCCGACACCGGGGATCGCACCCGCAAACCGCAGCGTGCCCTGTCGCAGGTAGTTGATGATCTTGGTAGCCGTGCCGCTGGGGTTGGTCGTGCCGCTGATGGGGATCGTGGCTGTGCCGATAATCCGGCGAAGCTTCATCAACCCGTTGAACTCCTCCGGGTCCAGCAACTCGCGTAGCTTGTCCACGCCGAATTTCTCGACAGCGCTGTTGAGCTTCGCGCCTGATACGACATCGCCGATTTGCCCGCCACCGTGATTGACATTGCGGCTAATGGCGCTGTCGAAAATGTCCGCCAACCCCTGGTGCTGGATCGCGCGCCACGCCGTCTGCGAGGTCGGGTGCCCGCTCGATAGCAATAGCGATTTGACACGGCGCAGGTTGGTCACGCCTTCCTTGCCGGCACCTATCACCTGTGCAATCGCTCGCTCCGGCAGCATGACATCCGTCTGCGTGCCCTTTTTGACCGCAATCAGATTCTCGACGATATCCTTCGCGTTGAACGTCTGCCGCTGTGTGCGATGAGCATCGCGGGCAACGCGGTAGGCATCGCCGATACCACCTTCCTTTGTCGCCGCGCCCTCGATAGCCGCTTCCAGCGCGTCATCAATTGCAGGTTTGATCGCCTGAGAAGCACGCGTGGGGTCGCTCAGATACAGCCGGTTGATGGCCTTCCGCATGGCGTCAGCCGAAGACGCGGTAAGCACTTTGACCGGACCACGGAACGACACGGCAGAACCGTCATCCAACGTGACTCGCGTAATACCGGCTTCATTGATCGGGCTCGCCTCCCCGATAATGCCATAGCGTGCCAGCTCTTGCGCCACAGAGCGCTTGACGGCTTCCGGCACCGCTTCATCGATCAGCACATCGGTTGCCGCATCACGAATCCCAGCCGTCTCCAGCCGCAAGCCCTCTCCGCCAAGTTCTTCGGCTTGACGATAAAGCTGGTTGACGCCTTCACGGCCGTTATCACGTAGCGCCTTGACGGCTTCCTTAACCTGCGCGCCTCGGTCGGCGGCGTTGCCCGCATCCGCACCGAATGCCGATCGGAAGCGCGTAATAGCCCCCTGGATCTGCTCTTGCTGGTCACGGAAGAACCCGCGCGCCTGTTCGCCTTCCTTGGTAGCCGATACCCGCAGCGCGTTTTCGTCGTTCTGAACGTCGAAATCCTGCTCTGCCTGTCCACGCGTTAGGCGGATACCTTCGCTGTTGGCTTCGTCATACCGGCCCTGCGCCGTAGCGGGCGGTTCGCTAATAGGGGGGGCAATGTCATCCGCCTGCGTGGCAGGAACACGCTCAGAGATAGCGTTGACCAACCGCTGGTTCTGTGCAGCTAGATCCGGGGCTTGCCCCTGCACCGAGCTTGTAGGAGCAACGGTGTCAGGTAGCACCTCGCCCTCTCGCGGGCGTTCTCGCACCGCCTCGCGCGCTGCTTGCCGTTCCTGCGGCGTACGCCGCCCAGGTGAGTTTTGCACAGTGCGTGCACGGGCATAGGACTGCGCTAGATCGTCTTCATCGACGCCCGCGCGCAATGCCAGCTCATGCGCTTCAGGCGTCAACGTGCCGCGACTGGTCAACGCCAACTCCGCCGGCAAGCGGCTGATGATTTTTTGGATCGCCGCCGCGCCCGTCAGGCCGCCAGCCAAACCCCCTGCAACGGCACCGGCCGTGCCGCCATATTGCTGGCCCGCCTCAGATCCAGCCCCGCCGGTCACGCCCGACACAAGATCAACGACGGGAGCCGCCGCGACCTGGCGACCGACATAGCCCGTCAGACCCCCAGCAGCAGATCCCACAGCGGCACCGGCCCCCGCCCCCGCGATGCCGGCCGCGCCACCTCGGCCCGCCATGCTCAGCATCCGCTCTTGATCGGTCACCGCTTCAGGTGCCCCGGTCCAATCTCGAAACGTCTGCCCCAAATCGGTGCTTAGGTTCGTTCCGGCAACGTAATTGATGCCCGCGTTCAGCGGGTTAGCGACGATGCCAAGCAGATCGCCGACACCCGCCGCTACGTCGCCTACGCCGCGATAAAGAGCCTGCCCCGCCGTTTCCGGCGCAGCGTTTGCCGTCGTTGCTCCATCAGTGACGTGTACCCCGAAATCGCGACCCTGCTTGGCTGCGGCAATGGCCTCGTCAATGCCCGTAGCCTGCGCCGGGTCGACGCCTTGCGACCGCAAGAACGAGTCCACCACATCGCGGCGGCCAGTCTTGATCGCAGCCGCCAGCTTCTGGCGATAGACGGATTGATCCATCGGTGCCGCTTGCGACGGCTCGATGGCTGCACCCGCCGGCAGTTCTTCGTACCCTTGCGGGATAGGATCGATCTGCGCGTCCGCTGGAAGTTCTTCGAAGCCGTCCATCACTTTGCCACCACGCGCTTGCCGTTGGGCAATTGGAATACCTGCCTACCTTGGTACATGCCGATCAGCTTACCGCCCTGGGGGGCGGGACCAGCCGGTTTGCCGCTTCCAAACTTACCATTTGAAGGGCCTTCCTTGCGCCCCGCAATCTGGCTGCGCAAACGAGATTCTTGGTCGTTAAGCGACACAACTCGGTTATGCCCGTCCCGCGCCATCTGATCCAGCGCGGCATAAAGCTGTTGCTCAGTCATTGCGTTGTTAAGAATTTCCATGGCCTCGTGACGGGCACTATCGGATGTGACAGCGCCGCCCGAAGCACCGGACGCCAGCTTCGCGTATTCATTTGCGGCTGTGTTAATAGCCACGTTAAACCCAGCGATCCCGGGGTCTCCCTGCACGCTTCTACGGCCCGCTTGCACCCAACGATTGAAAATCGGGACACTCCCTGCTGCGCCAGTGCGAGCCAGACGGCGAACTTCTTGAGCGTTTTTCTGAAACGTCTGCTCAAAGCCCTCAACGTTAGAACGCGTCTTTTGGATCTGCACGAGCGCTTGCCGGGCCGCCTTCACGTCAGCTTGACGCAAATTGCTATCTGCGCCATCCATACCCTGCCCAGCTTGAATTTGTGCGGCGCGCTTCAAGATGGATTGCCGCCATGCGGCCGCCTCCTTACCTGATCCGAGCGCCGGCAAATCGCCCCCAGCGGCAATCTTTTGCGCATAGAAATCAACCGTCGCCTGATCCACAGGATTACCGGAACCAGGCTTAGACGTAAACACCACTCGCGCCCCACCACCACGAGCGGGCGCATTGCCGGTGCCACCGGACGACGACCCAGGCCCTCCCTCGACGCGTGAGATGATTGATTGAAGCTGTGCGATACGGTCCTTGCCGATTACATCCCCTGGCTTCACACCCAAGGTCGATGCCACCGTGCGAATGTAGGCGTTCGTGTCGTTGTTGTCGCTAGGCGGTGCCCAGCGGTTCACGATCTTGGCAACGGTGTTATAGCCCCGGTCGATATACGACTCCAAAAGCGCACCTTGCGCCGCTGCGCCACTGGTCGGGCTGTCGAAAATGGCAAAGCCGCCACTGTCGACGCCAGCAAAGCCGGGCAGCTTGCGGGTGAAGGCGCTGGCCTTCAGATTGCCGGGGTTGTTGTTACGGACGCTGCGGGGCGCACCGCTTCCACCAGTCGCCCCGCCACCGCCAGATGCTTGACCACCTCCTTCCGCTCCGCTGACTTGAACGATGGACTCCGAACCGTCTGCATTCTTGATGGTGCGATATTCGGTTTCAGGATCTCGGTAATCCGTGACCCACTGCCCGTTATCGTCATAATGCCCGATTGCGCGGCCTACGACCTGACCCTTGCGCCCGCCGTCGCCGATGCTTTCATTACGCTTTTGGACGTTTGCCGCAGCCGTATCAGGGTTAACAGCCGCCAGCAGTCCGTAGACGATACCGTTCGCCGCCTTGATCTGCGCCGGGTCTTTGCTCGCCAGCATGTCGCGCAATTCAACGTCGTTCTCGTCCGGCTCCATGCCTGCCGCACGGTCTGCCGCGATATGCCGCTCGACCTCCGCCAGTGCGCGGTCCGTCTGTCCGTTCTGCAACAGCGCCTGGATGGGAGCAAGCTGGCGCACGACACCGGCGCGCTTGTCCTCGCCTACCGCCTTGGCGGCCTGGTTGATGGTCTGTGCGAACTTCGGGAAACGCAGTCCTAGCTGATATAGCTTGTCAGGCGTCGGCTTTTCGCCAAGACCCGTCAACGCAGATTGGAATGCGCCTTGTTCCTGCACAACGGCGGCTTGCTGCTGCTGCTGGAGCAGCATGTCCTGCTGCACCGACTGGTTACGCAGCGCCAGCCCCTGGTTCTGCAAATCCTGCGTCTGTTGGTCGCGAAACGACGGCACCAGCCGCTGCGCTGCCCCTAGTGCCTGTGCATAGTCGCTCAGTTGCACTTAAAAGATACTCCCCAGCGCCTTACTCAGGCTAAACCCACCACCGCCCGCACCCGGCATTCCAGCCTTCACGGCGCTGTCGAGAAAGCTTCCAACATTGTTCCAATTGGCAGCATTGATGCCGCCCTTGGTCAGATAATTGGTTGCCTGCGCCTGCCCGATGCCGATAGCGTTTTGCCCCGCATTCTGTGCATTAGCCGCACCGAAACTCGCCACAGAACCGGTTGCGCCCAGCCCCAATTGCGCCAAGTTGCCATAACCCGACAGCGCGTTCTGGTAGTAGCCTTGCAGAAGTGCCGGGCTGAGCTGACCAATAGCGCCGGCCGTATTGCCACCTCGCACGCCCCCGGTTGCGGATGCCGACTGAAGCAGCCCCGTAGTGGCGTCGGTCAAATTCTGCTGAAAGAACGGGTCGGCTTTCAGCCCCTGAACAGCCAGCCCTTGTGCATCGGCACCATTGGCCCCGATCAGATTACCGTACTGACCGATCGCCGCCGTACCCGCTTGGGTGTACGGCATGTAATCGGCACGGGTCTGCTGGAATTGCTGATTGCCGATGTCGGTCGCACGATTGAGCGCATCGGTTTGCGCCTGCATCGCTTTCTGACTGGCTTTCTTCTGAGCCCCGCCGCCGAAGATGCCACCGATTACAGAAAACAGGCCCACTAGAACGCACCTCTATGTCGAGATATGCCCTGGCGCAGGCTATGCGTTCTGCCAATACGCGGCACGCTACACTAGCCCCGCCGGAGTTTCAAGAACCCTTGTACGGTGTAGACCGTTCCCGCCGGAAGATTGGCGGAAACGGCTGCTTCTTCCGTGGCGTATTCTGTGACACCGGACAGCATTGGCGCCTGCAATGTCTTTTGGAATAATGTCTCAGGTTGATCGGCAGTCGCCAGAAGCCCCCGGAAAGGCACCTGCACTTGCGTGTCTTGCGTGGCCGTCAGGTTGAGGGGGAACCCGCCCAAGACGTGGGCTACCTGATCGTTGACGAACAGCGTCAGCGTAGAGCCATCGTCCTTTGCACTGATGCCCGCCCCCACTTTTAGCACGCGCTCATTGGCGAATGCGTCATTCGGCGATAGCACCAGCACCGTCGCGTTATTGATGGTATCGGTCGCATCGATATTGGATGCCAGCCGGTCGGCGGTATCCGCGTTAATGCTGGCCTCTGCCTCAAACGCTCTAGTCGCTCGCAGATCGCCACCAAGCGCGCGGGTGAGGATGTCGCGGGGGAGAGATGAGACACCGTTAGGCATTGAGCCCCCGAACACCCATCTCACAAGCTGCCCACCCGGCAGCCATGGCGCTGTAGCCCCGGAACCGCACGCCCATATAATTCCTGATCCGTGCGTGGGGCCGCCACTGCACGCGCTTGTATCGCTCGCCTGTCTTGCCGGCCGTCACTGCACGCTCTGGCGTAAATGTCTCTCCGTCGCGCGAGTAGGACATGAACACATCCGCGCCCAAGCTATCATCGCCGCGCCCAGGCAAGCCAACAAGCTCGATACGATCGATAATCGCGCCCCGCGCCTGATTGTAGACCAGCCCCACGTCGAACCGCCACTGCGCCGGCTCGCCGAAATGACGCGTGGCCACATCGCGCAAGGAACCGATAGCGCCGCTGTGCAAATCGCCTACAAGGAACCGGTTATAGGCAAACACCGCCCATCGGATGCGATAGGCACCACCAACGCCCGACTGGCACCGGTACCAGATCGGCTCACCCGCCTTCTCAGTGGCTTTGGCGAGGAACACCCACGTTTCATCCGGCAAATGCACCAGCAACCGCAGTTCGTCGCGCGAAATGCGCTTCTCCAGGACGATATCGGACGGCTCGGCCACCCGCGCCAAGGCATCGTCCACCACGCGCGTGCTGATCTTGCTGGACGTAGCAGATCCAGCAACATGCACCCCCAGCGCGTCGCTGCGGGACGAGCCCACGAAAGCGAATGTCTCCCCGAACAGCGTCTTGGCCTGCGTACCCACGCATCCCGTCTGGATCGTCGCCCCCTCGACCACTTGGAACGGGAATTGTGCGCCGCCGACGTTCTGGAACACCTGTATCGTATCGGTGCCCAGCACGTACACCTCCCCACGCAGCTTGATCAGCCCCACGATCGGGTCAGGATCAGCCTCTGCGCTGGCGTATTTCAGTGGCTTCACTTCGAACGGATCATTGATCTCGGTCACGCCGAGATACTTGCCGTCCGTGAATGCGGTGTAGCCGTCGACCCACAGGCTATCGACGACTTCGCCCAAGTCGGTGTCGGTAACCTGGCGCAGGGCGCTGCCATCGTAATACCAAAGAGCCGTACCGCTGCGGATGATAAGCCGGTCGAACGAGTAATCCAGCGAGGCGGTGCCATCGCTGCCCACTGAGCCGATCTGCTGCACAGCCCCGCCCGCATTCACCGATACCAGCCATTCGCCCATCACCGCATAATAAAGGTCATTCCACACGATCGCCGCGCGCATGGTGCCAGGGCCATTGGCGAAAGGCTCGGTCCCCGCCGTATGCCGCAATTGCCCCTTGGACACGCCGCTGTCTATGATGATAGGCTCAAGGTTCAGCGGATGCGATAGCTGAAATTCAGCCGCCTCATTCGTCGTGATACCATGCAACAGCGGGACCGCGACCATCAGTCAGATCCGGTGTAAGGCGCGTTGATGCCCCAGCCAAGCGAGCGATGACCCGTGCCGCGCACGGTGCGCGCCGGAAACTCCACACAAGGAATAGTCGCGATTTGTGATTGCAGGTTCATCAGCGAACGCGCGGCCGTTGCCTTGTACTCGGGCGGCAACGACACCCCGATACCTGGCGCAATCCGCATCGCTAGATACTGTGCCACAGTGTTGATGGCGAAGTCCGGCAGCCCCGAATTGCCATCCGCCTGGCCTACACCATAAGCCGGTTGCGAGTACCCCAATTGCGCCCACGGCTCTTCCAGCATCAGGGCATTGAGCTTGCGCAGCGCCATGGACTGCTCTTCCGGCGTACGATCAAACTCGTATCCCGCCAGTCCACAATCATCGAACGCTAACTCGATGATATCGCGCTTGGGGCGGCCGGATACGGGGATATGGGCGGTAACGGTCATTACACCACCTTATAGATGGAGATTGGGATAGCAACCGTTGTGGCAACACCCAAGGTCGGCACCAGTGCGCCCACGTTCAGCGTATTGGTGGCGCTGACGTACACGTCTTGCAATGAACCGTTCTGCGGCACGCCATTAAGAACCGCCACAATCTTGTCCGTCGTAACCACCCCTGTTGCCGTGATTGGATAACGTCGAACCGCCAGCGCCAGCGTCACTAGGCCGCTTTCGCCAACCGTGTAATTGCCCACCAACACCAGCCGGCCGGCGGGCATAGCATGGACGTGATCTTCGCGGCTGGCATTGCTGGAGGTGCCAGGGGCAGCAGTGCCCAGAGGTTGCGGCGTCGCTGTGCCTAGCGGGGTGGCTGCCGGAATAGTTGGCCGATCCGTAATATCCGCCCAAAGATGAGTATGCGCACTAGGGGGGAATGTCGTTGGCTTGCCGGTAATGTCGCCCCAAGCATGCGTATGCGCTGATGGCGGGAACGCAGTCGGTTTGCCCGGAAGCGTGTCCCACGTCACCTTGGGCGGCAGCGTAGGGTTTTTAGCCCCCATTACGAACCACTCCCATAGATCATGACCAAACGCGTGCGGATGCCGGTAAAAAGCCACGTCCCATTATTTGGGTCACGCACCATAAAACCTGGCTCGTCGTCGCCCTGCGCCGCAATAAAGTTCGGCATCTGCGTGCGGCCGATATACGTGGCGCCCGGACCGATATAATGACCCTTGCCACGCAAATCCGATGGCATGTCGGTAGCCGACCCAGTCCAACCTGCATACCACACCCAAAACGGATTAGGATTGTTCATCAGGAACGTGGTGATCCCCTTGCCAGTCATAGGGGGCACCACCGTAGCAACCGGATCAGGGCCAACCGGGATGATGACAGGCGCTACTGTCAACTCACGACGGAACGGCTGAATTGACGTGTCCATAGGCATCAGGACTTCACCCATCCGCTATCGGTCTTCTGGACCCCGTTGACGTAGGTATAGGTGCGGGTCCAAGTGTTGCCGCCGTCCATTACCACATCCCCGACAAGATTGCCCGCGCCGTCGTAGTTGAACGTGTGCGCCTTGTACGTCGGCACAATATCGCCGTTGGTATCCAGATCGACACCGCCAGAGCCCGCGCTGACAGGCGCACCGGCAAGGTTCACCAGCACAAATGCCGGAACGATGTACCGCGACCCATCCTGTAAGGTCACCGGTAATCCTACGCCGTTATCACTGCCAATGCGCTGCAAGTCAGTCACGGCCTACCCCCGAAACAAAGTGGGGCGATCCTAAAGCCGCCCCGGTACGCGTTACAGATCGCTGATGCTGGTCAGGTCGTTGGTATACGATGGACCACCGCCAGGCAATTCGTCCGCCTTCAGTTTCAGGCGCTTCATCATCGCCTTGACGTAGGGCGTGCGGTTCTGGCCATTGCGCTCCAGCGCAAGCAGGCCATAGACCTTCTCGTCCGGAATGGAGGTCTGCCCCTTGTTCAGATCCTCCTTGCCCGGCTTGGTCGACATCAGATCTTCGAAAGCATCGACACCAAGCGCGAGATTGTGCGCATAGGGCTGGCTTTCCTCGGCGCTCAGATACTGCGTCGAGGGCGGCTCACCGGGCAGGTTGCCATCAGTCAGCGAGCGATGCACATCCTTGGCGATGTCCTTGACATCTTCCTTCGCGCCTTCGCTGCGGGCCTTGGCCAGTTCCGCGTCCGACAGAGCGATGCCATCGGCCGCGTTGTCCTTCAGGTTCTCTTCGCTAGGGTTCTTGGGATTTGCCATGTTATTTCTCCTGTGCGCGCTTGGTCGCCCAAGCTTTCCTTGCCGCTTCGCTGCGCTGTTCAGGCGACCTAGCGGCAAGGCCAGCCTTTATTGCTATAGAACGCTTATCTGACGTATCGTTTGCATGGGCAAGCTTTGCACTGGCCGACATTTTTGCCCGAGTTTCTGCCGAGCGAGGCCCACGCACGCGAGCCTTTGCCGCAGCACTCAAGTTTGCCCGCCATTCCGCACTAATAATGCGAGAGGCTAGCTTTGCCTTCGTATTGTCATGAATAATGCGGTTGCTGCCGCCACCTGCCAAATTGTAACCGTGTGGGACGCGACTGTTAGCTGCATTTATTGCCTCAATTTCTAAGGCATCCAATGCAGCCGCATCATCACATTGAGCCAAAACATCGACAGAGGGCAATCCGTATTTCCGCCATGCCGCGTGAACCGGGAAATTAGACCCCCGGTTTGCGGATTTAGCATGATTACGAAAACGCTGCTCCACTGTTTTCCTCGTTTGGCCGATGTAAACCTTACCGGATGCGAACGTCAGTTTGTACAGGAACATGGTAATCTCCAATCGCAATACGATAGCAGAATACCATGCCCTGTTCAATCAGGTCTAGGACTGGTTAAACATCATGCAGCCCGCGAACTGCGGCTGCGTCAGGACGGTGCCGAAATCGATATCCCAGCGCATCTTGGTGGACAGATCGTTGATCGCGCCCTGCTTGGTGCAGATGATCCGCAGACCCAGCTTCGGCGTGGTCGCCTGCATCACGTCCCAACCATCTTCCGGCTCGACTTCGAACGTACCCGGCAGCAGGCCAACCGCCGACCGCAGGAAAAACGGCGAAATCTCCGCCAGCGTGGTGTTGAGCCACGTCAACGCCGCGCCGTTTGCAGGCGTCGCCGACACGTTCTGATACTCGCGGCCGGCAATGGTGTTGCCGCCGTTCGAAATCATCGCGGGTGCGATCTGTAGCGTGTTGGTCGCGGTATTGACCGAGATGACACGGAACGTCTGGAGCTGGCCCGTGTCCTGCTTGCTGATCAGGTGAACCGAGTTGACGCCTGCGATCGTGAAGGCATCACCCGGCTTGACCGACGCAATAGCCGCCGCCGTCACCACCAGATTGCTGTAGCGGTTGTCGCGGTTGTTCTCGGTGCCGTCCGGTGCGGTCGTAGTCGCCGCAGGCTCCCAATACTGGTTCGCACCGTTGACGGTGGTCGCACCACCCGCCGCAGGGGCAAGACGGATCGGCTGGTCGTCCACACCGACTTCGAAGCCCGCGATACGGGTCGACAGGCGGCCTTCCTTGTATGCGCCGACCGACAGATCGCCCATGGTCTGGCGATCCGAGATGTTCGACAGCATACCGATGCTGTTGCGGATACCGACCATGGCAACACGGCCATCATTCGGCACGCCGACTTCGGTCATCTGCGCCATCGACACGAACAGATCCGCCGAGCCCGTGGGAGCGACCGTGCGCTTGGTGAAGATCGAGCCTTCCAGGGCGACGCGGTTGCGGATGGCGCGGTTCACGTCCGACGCCAGCTTGGTGCCGACCTCGCCCGCGTACATGTCGATCGCCATCTTGTTGCGCATTTCCTTGGCGGAGAAGCGCTTGGGGCTCGACTTGTGGAAGCCGATCTGTGCCGGCACCCAAGTCTGCGTCAGGCCGTCGAAATTGCTGGTCTGGTCGAAGCCGTCGAAGCTCGAACCGATCATCGGCTGCGGAATCCACACCTTATCGCGGGTGTAGACCTGATCCTGTGCACTGCCCAGGTCGATCTTGGTGGCGAGGTTCGCGTAGACGAGACGATCCTCGAACGACTCAACGAGGTCATCGAAGGCTGCACGTACGACGTAGGGAAAACTGGAGGGCATTGGTAACTCCTGAATAGGTCAAAAGAGACTAGCTCGATTTCGCCTACTCAGGGATCACAGCCCCCCGGACGCTGATGGCAATGCGTTAAATGCCACAATCGTCCGGGGGTTGCAATAGGGGAACCTTCCGCCCTTGCCCTCTGTGTATTACGATGGCCGGGTGCGCCCATATTGCCTCATCAACATGAAACTTCGGACTGATGAGGTTAGGGAGGGCGGAACAATCACCAGTGCGGTTCTACACCGGCAGGTTTGCCACCAACCGAAATCAATTAGACAATTTGGCCGGCAGTATCCTTTGGCGGACGCCCCGGCCCACGACGCGGTGCTTCGTCAGTCGAGGTAGCCGCAGACTGCGCCGCCAGCAGTGCCCGAAGCTCTGCAATCTCGGCATCCTTCGCACTGGTCGCCTTGATCAGCCCGTCTTCCACGCCATGCGCGGCCTTGGGCGACACGTCCCAGCCATTGGTCGACAGCACTTCCGCCTCATCTGCATCATGCGCGATGATCGTCTCACACAGCAGGCCTTCGTAGCGGTTAACCACCGTGGGCTCATCTTTTAGCCCCTCGATCGTGGCCGCGCTGTCCTGCACCTGCTCGACCTCCGTCTTGCGGTACATCATGCGCGGATATTCCGACAACGGGGCCTGATCATAATAGGCGAAGCCAGTATCGCGCTGGACATGGCGAACACCGCCAGCGTTCTGCTGATCCTCACGGGCCATGATGGCGTCGGAAGGTGCGCGGAGCGTGCGAGTATCGGTCACTTGTTGTTACCCTTCTTCATGGCGGTCTTGTGTGCAATGACCTTGGAGCGGTCGCCGCTACGCTCGGCCTCCTTTTCCAGCTTCTCCAGGATCTTATCTGCCGAACCGGCGGCAATGACCTTCCCCCGCACGGGCGTATCCGGTGCGGGCGGGCGAGCGGTAGTGCGCGGCTTCTGCAACATTGCCTCCATCTTGGTGACGGCCTTCACGACCGCGAAAGGATCGCCCTCAGCATCGATACGCGCCAGTTCCGCCAGCTTGGCGGGCGATTTGCCAGCGGCATAGATGAACAGCGCAGCGTTGTCGGCGTGCTTGGCGATCAGTGCCTGCGTGGTGCCCGACAGGGTTTCCAGCACACGCTGCTCAACCTCTTGCACATCAGGAAATCGCAACGCCTTCTTTTGCGTGGCGTAGTTCTCCGTGACCTTGGCCCACTGCTCCTGCTGGCTTTGCTCTGCCCGGCTGCGCTTTTCGTCCTGCTTGGCCTTAGCGGCCCGCCGCGCATCCCACGCGTCTAGCGCCTCCTCGTAGCGATCATCGTCATACTCGAAATCCGCCGGCTTGGGACGTTCCCCGACGACGATTTCCGGCTCGGCGGGGGCAGTCTTCGCGACTTCCGCCAGTCGACGATCACGATCCCGAATCTGCTGTCGCAGATGCTTGACCAGATCGTTTTCAGCCGGGGCTTCCGGCTCGTCGTCGAACCCTACGAACGGTTCTGGCTCGTCATCAGCCGGGGCCGGCTCTTCCTCAGCGCCTTCATCATCCGGCTCGATGATCTGCTCTTCTTCCAGATCGAGGATGTCGTCCTCTACCTGGTCTTCAACGTCTGGCTGTGTCGCCATCTCTCACTCCCTCTCGCCCGTCACAGTCGGCGGTCACTGATGCCCACGGGATGTGGGGTTATGAATAAAATGTGTTAGTTAAATCATTGCCGCATCCTATACAACGGACCACCTTTAATCCATCTTTTCGAATGTAGCACGTCAGCACGTGACTCCCGCAATCAGAACATTGCAATTCTGCGCTACCTTCTGGTGCAGCCCACAAGTTTTTCACAACGCCTTTTGGCAAATCGCATTCAGGACACTCTAGCCCATCCCGCGTTTCAATTGGCGCACAAGCCTCCCACTCATGGCGGCAACCTAAACAAATGGCCTTGCCCTGCCAATGGGGTGTACGTTCCTCACGAACTGCGGCCAAAGAAATTACTGTCATGCTGATTGCCTCTCCGCATGATCCTGCGCCCGCTCGGCTAAGTCAAGCTCCCTCCCGGTCCTGATGCGCTGCAACGGGATTTCGGAACGGATTTTCTCGGCCTGTGCAGAATGCAGATCGGCGCGGGCATATTCGGACACACGCTTGGCGTCATCGTTCGCCGCTTCCAGCCCGCTAGGTGCTTGCGGTACGGCCTCGGGGCCGCCGACCGCTTCGGCCTGTGCTACCTTCAGGTTCGCATCTGCCATGACCTGCTGGATTTTGGCCTGATCCAGACCCGCCGCCGTCAATGCCTTCTGTGTCTCAGCCGCCAGCTTCTCCATCTGCTTTTCAAGCAACTGCTGCTGGACGTCAGGGCCTTGCGCCTGCGCCTCTTCCTGCGCCTGGCGCTGTTCGTCCTCGTTCGGCTTGACCAAGCCCAGCTTCAACGCACGCGCACGCTGCCAATCCTGGAAATCGTTGATGCCCTCGCCGTCCATGTTGAGCCCGGCCGTGATCAACGCCGCCTGCGCCCCTTCCATGTCCTGTGCCGCCACCGACACTTCAGCATAGGTCAGCATCTGCTTGACCGTGCGGTCCCGGCGCGTCGTAGTCGTCTCGGCAACGTCCGCCACCACCTTGTAACGACCCTGCTGGAAGTTGTTGCGGACCTTCAGTTCACCCGCATCACTGTAATCCTCATGCAGCGTCGCTTCACCGTCGTCGCCGTCCTCGGTCATCGTTTCAACGACGCGGCCCGGCTCCACGTACACTTCGCACGCCATGGCTAGGTAAAGCTCGCCGGCGCGCTGCGTGGACTGGCGATCGTTGTCAAGAAATATGCCCGACTTGGCATCCACCCGCGCCGCCGCGATGTCCATGGCATCAGCGCTGGTGTTGGCCTTCACCTCTTCAGGGTTCTGATCGTCCTCAGCAAACAGGCCATTCAGCATTTCAACCATGGCCGCCAAGGTGGCCGGTACTTGTGGCGTCTCGACCTTGCCGACAGGCCCGGCTGCAACAATCTTGCCTTCCACGTCAAGCAAGGGATTGACCAGCGCATAAGGATGCCGATCGATATTCCCCCGCGCCCACATCTTCGCCAGATTGGGCGGCATCTGCTCAGCCGCAAAGATTGGCCGCTCGTAAGGGGCCAGCGTCGTGATTTCATACAGCGACGACATGACCGCGTTGAACACACGCACCATGTCCATATTCTGCTGCACGATGCCCCGGAACCACTCCACGCCGTCTACGTAAGCGCGTTCACCATAGACCGGCACGATGGGGATATTGCCGCCAGCGATGTAGCCGCAATCCTCCAGCACCTCGGCACCGGACATGATGTATTTGTGGCACCGCCGCCGCTTGGCCTTGCGTTTACGCTGCGTGAAGCCCCGGTCGCGCAAGTCCTTGATGTCTTCGGCGGACAAATCCTTCTGCCAGTAGCGCTCCTCTTCGCCGCTGGTTTCCTGCGTGAAGATCAGAACGTTTTCGTCACGATCCTCGACCTCGTAATACTCGCACACAGCGATCGTATCAGGGCGGAACCAATCGTACACCCACGACCGCTTATTGGCATCGGGCCAGCCGGTATATTGCGCGTCCGGGTATTCCTCCTTGAATGCCTCTTCCGACCAGCCAGTCAGCACGAACGCGAACTTGGCATCGGACTTGTCGTATAGGGTTGACGGCCCGAAGAACACGGACTGATCCGCATCCGCGATCAGCGACGCCGGGTTGACGCGCTGATAGTCGCTGTCTTTGTCGAGCGGATCGGCCCAATCGTTGCACAGCCGATACGCACCGAAGCCCCCCTTGGCAGCCTCGGAACGAGCATTGTCGCGGGCTTGCTGCGCCTTGAAGAATTTCGCGTCGGCGCGGTAGAGACTATCGAGCGTATCCGCCGTGTCGCGGTCGCTGGCACCGCCGGATGGACGAAAATCAGGCTCAATCCGGTTCTGTCGGAAGTCATTCTCCAGCTTGCGGAGCGCCCGCTTCAGCTTGGGAAATTCGAGCTTGATGGTGTCCTTGCCGTAAGCATCGCCGACAGAGCCTTCCCACATAGCCCCTGGAATGTCGGCGAAGCGCCGGGCCATAAGCGCCAATTCGCGCACCGGCATCTGAGGCAACACGCTTTCGTCGAAGCGGCGCATGGCGCGTTCATGGATCTTGCTGTCGGCCTCGGTGGACTTCTCGACGGCCTGGCCTTCAGCAATCTCGGTATCACTCATACCAGCCACTCCACCACCGTCCACGCGCCAATGATCGCGAGTATTAGCACCAAACAGCCGCAGCATCCACCCTCTTGACGCTATGGCATTAACGGCGGGCCATGGAGGGGATGGCGATACTCACAGTGCTAGGCCTTTCCTTGATCCTGCGCACGCCTTCCAACGCATAGCGAAGAGCATCGATCAGGTGGTTATTCTTATCCTCCAGCACCGGGATAGGCTCGCCCGTCAGCTTATCCAGCTTATAGCTATACGTTGCCAGTTCGTCCGCCACATGCTGGCAGCGCGGATGCACAATTATATCGAACGATTGCAGGAAGGATATACCCTCCTCCACAGAGCCCGGTCCCTTTACGCTAGGGCGAATACGCGGGAAGCCGTTGTTGCGTAGGTAGCTGATTGTCTCCGGGCGGCTGCTATCAGCCGTGACGGGCCATTTCTCCGCATCGGGTACGCGGCTGAACAACTCAGGCAACTGCACGATCTCGCAGCCGATCTTGTACGCCTCATGATCAATATAAAGCGACTGACCCCTCAGGTAGCACCGCACCAGGCACGATGGGTCGATACTGTAACCGAAATCGGCACCCAGCCTGTATTCAGCCACACTGGCGGTTTCAAACTCCACCTCTGCACCGACGCGCCAATTCTTGAACACGCGCGCTTCACTGTTCTGCCAATAGGCGCCCCGCCAGATGTGCAGGTATTTGTCGTAGTCCCGCTCGCGCTGCCACTCCATTTGCGTGCGCAATTCATCGGGGAACCAAGGGTTATCATCATGCTGGACCTCCAGCACCATGGCCCCAGGTGGCGGCACTTCACTGCGGAATAGCGCATCGACCGGGTCTGCTGCCCGCAGCGGGTTCCAAGTCAGCCAGATTTCGCTGTTAGGCGCGCGGATGGTGGGGATCAGCGTATCCAACGAGCCTTGCGTGATCGACTGCGCTTCATCCACCCACGCAATCGTCACGCCTTCCAGCGACTTGATGCCCGTGGCATTGCCACGAAGGCCGGCAAAGATGAATAGCGAGCCGTTCTTGCCTCGTATCTCGCTCTCGGTCGACTCGAAGAAATGCCCTACGCCCATGCGGGCGATCTCGTCATCCAACAGGCGTTTGGAGCTGTCCTTGATGCTCTTCTGCACCTCGCGAGCGCATAGCACGCGCTCCGGATTCTGTAGCGCCTTCAGCACCAGGGCGGATGCAACGGATCGTGATTTACCCCCGCCACGTCCGCCCCACATAGCCTTGAACCGCGACGGCTGAAATAGCTGCTCAGCCCAGCGCGGTAGTTCTATATCCGCCATCAGCCCTTGAACACGACGTTCACAAAGTTCTTGACCGTCTCTTCAGAGAGTTCAAGCTCCTTGGGCAGAATAGAAGCCACAACCTTCAGGTATTGATCTGGTTTTTCTTCCATAACTGTCTGAATGGCTTCCTTGCCCCCGCTGGCAAAGCTTTCCTGCAACGCCAAAAGAAATGCTTCACCTAGCTTGTGGCGCGCTCCCTTTGGCCGGCCAGCCGGATTACCTGACTGGCCCGGCTGAAACCTATGCGGGCGTTTGTTCCCATCTGTTGTATCAGTAGCCATGGCTAACCCAAAATAGCCTTAATCACCCGATTAGCCAAGCCCCTACCGAGCTGAAGATAGAAGCCTGTCTCGAAGAGGCGGAAGCGGTGTCGGTTGGTCATGCCTGAACCCCGTCAATCACCAGCGACGAACCCCGCCGCCGCTTCCGAAGCGTCACCCGTTGCCCGCCGGCATAGGCCGCGACCAACAGCCGGAGCGCACCCCGGCCCGGATCGAACCAACCGACCGCCTTGATCGGCTCGCCAAGCGTCAACGGAGCGCCATGCTTACGCAGTGTGTCACCCGCAAGGTGAGGCAGCATTGCCATGCGCTCCCATTGCTGTTGTGAGATGGCCGGCATCATTTCCTCCCTTCATGATTGCGGAGAGCGGTGAGGGCCCCCCACACGACCGAACCGACCAGCCAAACCTGCCCCATGATCAACATGGGCCAATAACCGGGCGAATTGCTGCCCATGACCAAGGCGCTGATGCACCAGAACAGCGCAAACGCGGACATAAGGAAGCGCGTCATGCCTCGTCATCCTGTGTCTGGGGGTGGGTCATGGGCGGCGACCTCCGCAGAAAGCCACGCAGAAACAACCTGCGAACGCGGCCAGAAATATCCTGGCCGGCTCCCCACTGAGGCCACTCGGCATATCAAACGACGCGCCAAACCAGCTTGCTATCGTCATGGCTAGGTAAACCACGACGAAATAAATGCAGAACTTGCGGAAGTCGCTCACTTCCCGGTCTCCCCGGCAAGGGCGAGTTCACGGCCGCGCTTGATGGCGGCGGTGGCAATACGAATTTCGGTCGTTTCGTCCCATTCGCCATTAATAATTTCAGACCGATATGGCCTTGCTAACCCAGCCACGATCTCCCGCGCCTCGATCAGGTCAGGGTCCACCGGCTCGGGCAGCAGGGCGACGATGGCGCGGGCTTCTTCGGCCATGTACTTGGTGATGAACGCGTGCGGGCCATGCTCGTCTACTTCCCTCACCAGCGCCTCCATCCGCGCCGTCACATCAGGCTTGGTGTCTGCCTGGGGGGTGGGCTGGGGGGTGACGTTGCGGATGCGCCAAGGACCACTGGACCAGCTTAAGCCCGTCGCAAAGAAGAGTTCATATCCGCCTTCCAAAACCGGCTCGACCCACCGATCACCGTCATGATCTGGCCCGTCAACCACCGTAACAGCCACCACCCGACCATCCTCATGGACCGCCTCAAGCTCCCCGCTCCAGTCGATCGGCGCAGGCTTTGGGTTGTACGCCACGATGTCGAAATGCGGCATCCGCAGCTTGTCGTCGGCAGTCGCATGACCCCAAGTGAATGCGTCCCGCACGCCCTTTGGATCGACCATCGTGCCGATACGGGTCAGGACTGGATTGCCGTCCCAATCGTCGGGTGCTGCCTCGCCACCAGCCCACGGCTTCATTCCCGCGCTCAACGCCGCCTGAATATCCATCGGATGCCTCACATCGGTCCTTTGGCAGCTCTCCGGCGCAGGCTGACGGTAATGCGGGTGGTCGGCGGGGAGGCGGATGGCGTTCAGGTCGTCATGCCAAACCACGCTACGATCTTCCATAGCCACACCGTAGAAGTCGTTACCGTCCTCCTGAACGTCGATAATGTCAGTGCCGATAAGCCACCCCGGCCGCTTGCCATCCACGGCGATGGCGGGGCCCCAAACGATCTCCTGAGTATCGGTCACTTCACCTCTCCCTTGCCGATGGCCCCTACAGCCGCCTCCAACCGCCCTAGCAGCGCTTCGAAGCGATCCAGGGCCTCTGTGCTGGGCCTGGCTACTGCGATAGGCTCCAGCGCGTTGCGGACGCGCACCGAGTCGCTGATGCACAGCCGCCCATCTTCGGTAAACCATTGGCGGGTTTTCCCGGCATAACCCACGCGGCGGGTGTGTGCGCCTTCAGTTCGCGTTTCCAGAAGCACGGCGTAATAGACCTTACCGTCAGGCTCCACCACCTCCAGTTGCCCCGTCCAATCGATCGTGCTAGTCATATCTCAGCGCCCTCCTCTCTGGCGTCAGGCGGGACCGTCGAGCAAGCCTCTCAAGCTCCGGTCCCGCCGCTCATAAAACTAGGTATTGGTGGGTTTGGCAAGGGCGTTGCGGGCAATATCATTGTTTGTGTTAATGATATTGTAGCTGCGCTGGTCATGCTCCACCGACATGTCCCACCGCCCCGTGTTCTGATGGATGCATAGTTCTCCTCGCCGGATAATTTCCCGAAGCGCCGCCTCCATCCGCGCGATTCGCTCGGCCTTGCGGGTGCGGTAGGCCGCGTTGCGCTGAGCTGGGGTCTGGGTCATGCGATCCATCCCTGCATATACACGAAGCCCACAAGGGTGACGGAGGCGACAAATATGGTTTGCCACGGAATGTTGTTGTTACGGATCAAGCGCCCGCCAATTGTCGTCCAAAACCATACCGCCACAACGAGCAGTGCCAACTTCACCAATGTGTAGATATCCATATCGTCCTCCTCTCCCGTCTCGTTACAGCACTTGTCGCGTTACGTCAACACCCTCCCCAATCCCCATCTGGAAAACCAGCCAGCCTCCCCAATTTCATCGTCGTGCGGTGGGCGGGGGTGTCCGGTTAGCGATCCGATACCGCAGATCCTCGGCGATGACCGGATACTTCTGCCCCAACCAGTTAAGCAGCTCAGACATATACCCCACCTGGAATGCCGCATCGTCCGGCAACGTCGCCACCAGCTTGTAGCCCAGATCCTCGTTCATCTCTCTCATCCTCTCTTGAGCCATTGTTCGAGGTACGCCGCAGCGGTCGCCTCGGGGATTGCGTATTTCTTCGCCAGCTTTGCCACGTCCGCCCCGGCCAGTTTGTCGGCCGGGGCTTTCATCATGGCCAGGATGAAGGGGGTTAGGCCGGTGTCTTGCATTTGCGCAGCCTCACTTGGCTCAGGTCATCAATCAGCGGCATCCCGCGCCGACGCCTGGTGTGGTTAATGCGGGCGATCCTGTGCGCAACCGACTTCTGATACAGGCTGCGATGGTATGCCGTCCGCTCGGCCTCAATCTCGCACATCACGAGTTGAACTCATTGACGCGAGAGTTGCGGTAATCGAACTTCACGGTTGCTGTGCCGATCTTACCAGGCAGACCCATGCGCACCTTCACGATCGCGATAACCCCCTTATTCACCGCCTTGTCCTCTCTGTGATAGACAATGCCGTAATCGGCTTTGTTGGCCCAATTGGCTGAGTCAGAAACATCGTACAGCGAGGGCATCGTATTAACGCCCTTCTGTGGCTTGGTCGGATGCGCGACGATCCAGAATGCAACCTGATATCGCCGCGCGAACGCCTTCACCAAGCGGATGCACCGCCCGATATATTCCGTCCCCGTCTCGTTCTTGTCGCGCTTATGCTCAAGCTCGTTCCAAGGGTCGAGGATGACGACGCGCGTACCGTCGCGAACGACGCTGATACGGGCCAGCTCAAGAAACTGTTCAACGTCAAGGGATAGGTCGTCGTCCAGCGCATTCGAGATGATACGGACGTTGCGCTCAATGGACTGGTAGGCCGCTCCCCGCTGATGGTGGGTTTCAAACTCTTGATTGGTACAGCCGATCAAAGCCTTAGCGATGCCGTCGCGCAGAATTGGTTTCGGCAGCGTTTCAAAACTGGCAACGCAGACCGGAACCGCCGACGCCACGCACCGCGCGAGCATTGTATTGACTACGGTCGACTTGCCCATGTTCGCGTAGCCTGTGAACACCGTCAGCGTACCAGGGACGATCTCGATAAGCTCATCCAGGCACGCGATGCCGGTCGTCATACCTGAGACAGGCGGCGCGTCGGGAAAATCTTCCATGTTGTACAAGCCGCGAACGGGGAAAGGCTTGGCGTTAGCGATTGTGCGCGTGACGCCTGCTTGACCCTCGGCAAGGAAGACCTCGTTCAGATCCTTGCACTGTGACGGATAAACAACGAACTTGCATCGCTCTGCCCCCAGGATCGACGCCAGATCGTGCGCGAGCTGCCGTCCCGGTCCATCGCTATCGGTGGCAAGGATGAACGACTTAACACCCTCCAGCGCTTGCTGCGACTCCCAAAGGAACGCATACCGCTTGGAGTTGACCGGATCGTCCATACGCTCAGCCGGGGCACCATTTGGCACGGACACCACCGTCTCGAAACCGCACTGCATGGCGATCAGGGCATCGAACTCGCCTTCTGTGATGATGACTGCCGCGCCGTTATCAATGACGGCTGGTGAGCGCAGAACCTCCGCGTTCCACAGGCAAAGGCGTCCCCCCTTGTCCATCTCGTGCTGCTTGGCCGCTGTCAGCCGGCGCTTGCGGTTTACGATTGCCCCGTCCAGCATGTATGGGAATTGGAGCCAGTTGCCGCGATTGTCGCTGACGGTCGTAACCCCCATTGCTTCCACCGTATCGGATTGGATGCCGCGTTCTTGCAGCCACTTGATATGCTTCTCGTGCAGCATTGATGCCTCCTGAAAATCCGCAATTGAAACAGTGCCAGACCAGCCCTCCGCCATCTGAGGCCGACACGCTTAGGCACTTGTCGGTTTTTTTCTTTCGAGTGTGGCTACACTCTGGGCAGACGAACCTGCCCGGCTGCTTCGGCTGCCAAGTCATATCGGGATGCCCGAGTGACCGCTGCCGTATCCAAGATCCAGAGGCCGCTGCGCTGGCCGCCCAAACTTTTCCGAATTGCCGATCCAGGTTTGCCAAGCTGCGTTCCAATCGACCATCCGTGTGCCTTTGGCGGTATGATGTGAACGCCACCGCTCAATCTCCTGAACTCGCCGTTCTGGCGACCAGCGAGCGGCAATATCAGCCATCCGCCCCTTGCCATCCGACGGCTCGAACGACGGCGAGAGCCGGCTTGCGCGGGCGCTTGCGCCTATATCTTCTTTCTTCTTATCTTCTTCCCTTTCTTGTTCTCTGTCCGGCCGCTGTCCTGTTTGTGTCCCGCCGCGTGTCCTGCTTGGCGTCTTGGCTGGTGTCTCATCACCATCCTGCGAAGCCTGAAAAACGTCGTAATTCCGTACAGTTATGACCAATGGAGCTGTCCTGCCCCCTTCCGCTCTACGTGTCTCGATCATTGTCTCGTTTTTGAGACGGATTATGAGCCGTTCTATCCACCCTTTTGGCCGGTCCAAAACCGCCGCAAGGTCGCGAATTGACACCGCCAAATCACCCCGCCGAAGCGCGATATTGTGGTCCTTGTACCGAACGCGGGTATCCTTCCAGCTCGCTTTTGTGACCATCCAGGCAAACGCCAAAGCCTCACTGTCATTGCGAAAAGCCGGGTGTCCAAGCAGCCGGCGGTGAATGCGGACATACCCAGCATCAGCCATGATTTGTTGCCTTACAAAGCACGTCGACCGCTTCCATTGCACATCCGATTGGCTTGGAGAAAATCTCTGAGCCGGTGAAATGCATCACCAGCAACCCAAGCGACATCAAGTAGCGGTCCCGCTGTTTGTCACGAGACGCCTGCGCGCTAGTCTTTTCGTGGAAAGCGTGACCGTCACACTCGACAACCAGCCACCGGATTTTACCGTCTTTCTGATGCCCTAATAGGAAATCGACGCGGTAAGCGCCGATAATCGCCTGCGGCCAACAGCGGATACCGTCTTTATCAAACGAGCGAACATCACCATACGTGATGCGTTCGTTATGTAGCTTGATGTCTTCCCGCTCTGGTGCGAAACAATCCGCGCCGAGAAGGCCAGCTATAAAAAGCTCCTCAATCGGGCTTTCCACCACATCCTTGAAGCGCCAAACTTCATCAGCCATGAAAACGCGGTGAGCGTTACAGGCTTGGGTAAAAACATCCTCGCAGTTCATGCTGCCTCCAAACCACGGCTAGCAATCTCGGCGAAGGTTTCCACGACGGACAGCAGCTCGCTTTCATACATTGTCAGGATCATTGCCTTAGCGTCGGACTGGCTCTCAGCCATATCCATGCAACGCAACAAAACCGCCCTCACAGCCAACCTAAATGGTTGCGGAAGACGGTCTTCGGGTGTAAAATTGCGCATGTCGGCGGCTCCTCATAAGCCTCTGATACGGGCGGTGGATGTGTTGTCAGCACTCCCCGCCCGCCCCTTTTACGCCATCTTGTTCATGGTGTCCAGTCCCTCACAGCAGCGCAAACTGCATTCCCAGCGCCGACAGATACGTCTCCAGGATAGCGTTTTCCTCCTGCACATCCTCCCGCTTGCGCTTGCGAAGGGCGACGATGCGCTTGACGATTTTCGGGTCATAGCCGCGCCCCTTGGCCTCGCCGTAGACATCCTTGATATCGTCCGCGATACCCTTTTTCTCCTCTTCCAGGCGCTCGGCCCGCTCGATCAACAGGCGGAGTTCATCAGCGGCAACGTTAGCGATGTTAGACATGTTATCGTCCTCTCGTAATCTGGCGCAAAGGCGCGCCAACAGACATCATCCAGTCATAGGCGTTGTACGGGTCGAAGAAGCACGCGACGGGCCATCCCATATCGTGCATCCGGTTGCCCCAATCGATCTGTGCCCTGGACAGCTTGCCGGGGCGTCCTCGGCTGTCGTAGCCCTTCATCTCAGGGCTACACGATCCTCGGTTCCACCATGCCGTCAGATCAAAAACGCCGGCCATTAACCCCTCCTTTTTGGCGAGGGTGGGATTGCGTTTGCCGGCGTTAGCGTTGGCGTACATGAGGATCGATGGCCCGCCGGTTCGCACCAGCGTTCGTAGCGTGGCCTGGCGATCGATTTCCGACCAATGCTTCTGTCCGTCCGGCGGTTCGACCGGAAAGCGCGGGACGGGGTTGAGGGTCTCGTCCAGCGCGTCCAGTTCCTCGAATGCCGTCAGACGCGGCATGTCGACCGCCGCAGCCGTTCGTTAAGCAGCGCCTCGGCAGCCTGCTGGACCGACACCCCGGCATAGGATGCCGCGATTTCCTTGGGCGTCAGACGATCCAAGGCCGCGTCGGTGCAACCGGCCACCAGCATCTGAAACTGTAGCCGGCCCTGCTTTTGCGTCATGGGCTTGGCTCCGTATGAGCGGTTCATTCGGCGTTACGCGGCTTCCCGGCCGCCTCCCAGGACGCCACGGCTTCGAGCCAACTTTCCAGCTCATCCATCTCATATCGGCAGCGATCGCTTTCGGCCTCAATTTCCTTATCGGTCATGCCGTCAAAGTCGGCGGCATATTGCTTCCAAGCGTCTTCCATCACATACCCTCCTTCTGAACAAACCCAACCGGCACACTAACCCCCCGGCGCTTGGCGATCTGGCCAACCTTAGCCCGCCACCGCCAGGGGATGCCGCGCACCTTCCAGTTCTGCACCGCCGACACGGAACGGCCACAAGATTTTGCGACCTCCGCCGTGCCGAGCAGGTTGATGATTGCGGCGTCAGTCACCGCGCGCATCCTCAGCGCGGGAAACCGCTTCCTCTATCTCGTATTTCATGTCCTCCAACTTATCGTTGGCTTCGGATAGCTTGCCGGCGCATTCCTCCAACTGCGCCTGAAGATCCAAAATAATGCCTGCGATTTCGTCAATGCTGGACGACCGCAACGACGCAACTTTTTGCTCAATGTCGCGCCACGAATGAGCCACTAACCAAGGCATTATTCCACCCCCTCAACAACCGGTGTCAGCTCACCCAGCCGCTTGGCATAGGCCGCCTCGATCTGGCCATGCAGTTCCGGGTTGCCGGTCGCCAGCTTGGCCATAGCCCGCTCACTGGCCTTCTGGAGCGCGTCGATAGCGTCGGCGTCCTGCGCGGCCTCAATGCCCGCGATATGCTCTGCTGCCCATTCCTCGGCTGTCTGGCGGCCCTTCTGGGGGGCTTCGGGCTGCTTCTCGGCCTGCAACGGCTGGACGGTATGCACCTTGCGGTTTTTCTTGTTCTCCGCCAACGCCATGACCAGCGGTGCGTCGAGGTGCGACATATGCGAAATGCGGATGCCGCCGGTTGCCACCCCGCCCCATTTGACGGACGGGTCACGGTACAGCGTCATCTTCTTGCCGGCATACTTGCTGGCGTCCGGTCCCCAGCCGGCGACCATCAGACGTGCGGTGGTCTTGCAAGGCCGGAACACCTTGTTGGTTTCCTCCAGCGCGACCGAAATGGGTTGCTCCTGTCCAGCGCGGATCGTGACCTCGCGCACGGTAACGGTGATGGTGCGACCAACCAGATCTTCCGCATTGATCTGGTCCGACTTCGGCGCAATGGCCTCAAGCATATTCATTGGTAGTTCTCCCTAATCGCTTGTTGGCGAGCCGTTTCAGGCTGTGCGCCAAGTTTAAGTAGTTCGGCGTCGATCGCCGCTAAGGCGATGGACTGACACCATCCCGTCAGCATGTGCGCCTGTGCGTGAAGCCCACGGAGGCGGAATATCCGCCATGACCGCGCACGGGCTTTGTTCTGCGCCTCGCTCGGCCGCTTGGACGTGTTGGGCATCAGAACATCTCCTGTTCAACAACACGTTCGGTGGGCACCCAGCGCAGCGCTCCGGATGCAAGCTGGACCTCATAGGCGGCGACCGTCTCAGCGATGCGTTTTTCGAAGTCAGCGGCGGCGGTGAGGATAGCATCCTGCAACTCCGGATCAGGCAGCACGCGAATGACCGCCATGGGCATACCGCCGCAATAGGACACGTAATCGATCCAGGGCCGCTCCGTGACCAGCAACCCGGTCTGAAGCTGTAGGATATGCTCATCCGGCACGCCTTGGGTGATGGTCTGCACCTGGAACTTCTGCCGGCGCGATTTGCATTCGATCAGGCCATCGTCACCCACCAAACCATCGGGGGAGTAGCCGATCGTGAACCCCCACTTGTTGGACGTGATGAACCCGCATTCCGTGACCTCGCCGTATTTCGCGGCATAGGCTAGGCGGGCGCGCACCTCGTCTTCATGACCACGCAACATGTCGTCGCCGACGTAATGCGGCTCGACGTGCTGCGTGATGCGTTGCGCGGCCAGCTCATAGACGTGGGCGCGCGTCTTGTCATTGTTGGCGACCTTCAGCGTCGGCGTCAGGATCAGCTTGACCTCAGACGCTGTCAGCAGCCCGCAGCGTGCCTGAAGCCACTCCTCGCTGCCTTGGTCATATTCCGCGTGGCAGGTGATGTACGGCTTGTCCGCCGGGCTGTAGCTGGTGAAAGGCGCGGTCATGCCTCGCCATCCGCTTTCCAGCGCGCTTCCTGCTTGGCGCGGTTGCGGTTGTCATGATCGACAAACAGCGCGTCGATCTGCGCCTGGCCAATTTCCTTCTCGGCCAGAAACGGCGTTGGATCGCGCCAAAACGCCTCCAATGCGCTAAAATCCGTGTTGGGTGTAAACATGTAAGCCTCCTCTCAGGCACGCCCATATTCGCCCATTTGGGGCGTGTGTCAAGCCCAAAGAAAAGCCGCACTAGCCAAGATCCCCCCGGCTGTGCGGCCCTATATCGAGGCAGAGATTGTTCGGCTGTGGCCTATGCGGGTAGAATTACGCCACCACCTCTAGACCTACGCTCTCGCAAGCCGCCTGAAATTGCTGGGGGTCACGTATCCAATGCGCGCCGGTTTCCAGCTGGCGGCGAAGCAAGGCCATACTGGCGACTTTTACATGCTCCTCAAATTCCACGAAATTTTGAACTTTGGTGAAGCCGGCTTCCAGGCATGGCATGTCACGCGTGGTCATTGCCCCTACGAAAATGTAGGCAACACGCCTTTTGCTGCTGTTCAACGCTATTTCCATGACCCCTTTCTTGGAAAGCGAACGAACAGCTTCATTAACCACTGATACCGAGAGCCCCAAATGAGCAGCAATGACATAGTTTGTCGGGCAGGTATCATTGTTTTTTGCAGCAGCAATGATAGGAGCGATTACCTTTGCCTCTATTTCTGTCATGCCTCTGTGGTTTCTGTTGCTGCGCTCTGATCGCTCTCGAAGAGAGTCAAGACTTTTGCCTAGCTTTTGCGCGATCTCACGAAATACCATACCTTCCTTGCGCATTTCGATGAAATTGATTTTGTCTTTTTGGGTCCACTTAGCGGCGGTCATTGGGGGTTCCTCTCTTCCAACTCTGGAACTTGAACGCCACGAACCATCGCCAGCAAACGCAACGAATTGCGGTGGATCGGCGGAACACCGTCCATTGTCCATTGATGCACTGCCTGGCGCTTGATGTTGTAATGCGACATGATGGCAGCGCGGCCAATCCTGTCGATCGCGGGGGCATGGGGGTGTTTCATATCAGCTTGATATGACGTCTGTGTTTTTCTGTCAACCGGGCTTGACGCTTTGTGATAGCGGTGCCATACCATCCCCACAGAGAAGGAGCATTCCATGCAAACGCAAGACGCCATCATCGCCGCCATCCAGCGCTTGCCGCTGACGGACCAGATCGACATCATGCATAAGGTGGCGCAAGGCAGTGACTTCGACAGCATCGCCAATCACCTGGCCCATGAGCTGGAAAGCGTCCTTACGCGCATGAGGGGTGATGCCCATGACGCGGCGGTGATGGAGCAGACGCGGTTGCATGGTCATGAGGTGGGCTATCTCACACTGGTCCACAATCGCAACGGCGGGGTGTGGGCATGACCCGCATCCGCTATCAGGGCCGCGACTATCATACCCCGGCGTATATGCCGGTGCAGGAAAGAGAGAGGATTGAGGGGATGAACAAGGAATTCGACCGCCGCTCCACATGGGCGATGTTGCTGGCTGTATGCGCCATTTTCTGGTGCGCTGTGTTTGCATGGATTTTCGCAGCATGACCGCCCCTCAGACTGTGGCCGATGTGCTGGATAAGCTGACCCTTAATCAGCGACTGGTGCTTACCGGACGCGAGTGGGACATTGACAGCCGGCGTTCTCGGACCCGTGCTCGCAATGATCTTCGCGCTCTGCGGCTGTTATACAGCGAAGGGGATGGCCGTACGCCTTTCGGTCAAGAGGTCGCCAAACTTGCTGACAGTCGCGCAGCCGCCACCTCCGCCCGTCAGGGAGAGACGAAGTGACAGAGATCGACGATACCGCGATTTGCCCTGCCTGCGACGGAAGCGGTGCGGGTGTGGCTGACACCTCATGCGGGTTCTGTGGCGGCTGCGGTGGAGTGCCTCTCGCCGCCGCTCAACGCTTCTACGACAACCGCCGCAAGTGGGAAGAAGCCTCCGCCCGTCAGGAGGCCCGACATGGTGAGTGAGAAGCTGCTGCCGTGCCCGTTCTGCGGCGCGGAAGACAAGTATCTTGTGCAAGCGTTCACTCAGGCAACCGAGACCTTCGCTTTCTGGTCGGTCGAGTGCTCGTTCTGTGGCGTCGAGGTCGCAGATGACGAAAGCCAAGAGAGGGCAGACGCCGCCTGGAACACCCGCGCACCGGCTGATCTGCGGTCGGCGCTGGAGGCGGAGACATCTGCCGCAGCGTGGGTGAACAGCATTCCGGGCGTTCGCCCGTCCGACCAATTCATCGCCGCTGATCGTCGCGCCCTCGAAAGCATGGTCGCACGCGCCTTGGCCGCGTCCGCAAAGGGGTGCCGCGCATGATCTGTCAGGACTGCGGCGGCCCCGTCGAGTGGAAGGGCCCTTTGTCGGCGCTCACTCACACCGAATGCGCGCGATGCGGCGCGATCAACAGCCAAGTGCCCGAAGGTCGCGAAGGCGATTACGAAGAGGATTTGGACGCATGACCCACACGACCACCGATGCCGCAGAGGCGCGGGCGCTGTCCGTGATCCAGGCTGATCGACTAGCGGCTGCAAAAGCCTACTTCAATTGGACGGCATACAGCACCGAGGAAATCCGCGATGAAATCCTAGCGGGGCTTCGCGACGAAGGTGTGACCGTCCAAGCCTTCGCCCGCCACCGTCTCGCCACCGCCGAAGCCGCGAGCGGGGCGGGTTTACAGGCGAATACGATGGATATTGTCGAGGGCGTTTGCGGCACCTTGAAACCGCGCGTTATCGGCTATGATCCGCTAAACAGCTTCGTCGTAACTAATATGGCGCGTTGGCTTGTTCCCGCGCTCAGCGATGGCGCGCACACTTGGGAGGATGCGGATGAAACGATGCAGGAG
>Ga0182231_1000047_pt1 | contig 38520 bp, 31 predicted proteins | sample G6R1MG_29_FD_129667 | JGI IMG/M metagenome (GOLD analysis project Ga0182231, IMG submission 129667) | Miscanthus phyllosphere microbial communities from Michigan, USA - G6R2_NF_07NOV2016_LD1 MG | ecosystem: Host-associated > Plants > Phyllosphere > Phylloplane/Leaf | place: USA: Michigan...
CCATGTGTTCGCTCATGGCGACATGGTAAGTCGTCATGTCGACTATATCCTCGAAGGTGCAACCGCCCTCGGCGAGCACCGTGCGCAGATTCTCCCAGCAGGCGATGAATTGCGCCTCCGGGTTGAGGATGACTTCCATATCCCGCGTACGCCCCACCTGGCCCGCGCAGTACAGGGTATCCCCAACCCTGACCGCAGGTGCATAGCCTGCACGGTCCATGATCGACTGCATGGTGGACGGAATGATGAGCTCTCGGTCTGACATGTTGTAACACCTGTTCGTAACGCTTGAATGTGCAATGGCTGATCTGGTTATCGCTGTTCCGGCCTACGCCTTGGCGGCCGGTCTGGCAGCGCGCCGCGGCTTTTTCGCCGCAGTATCCGTCGTGGCGGTGGAGGTCTTGGCGGCGCGTTTAGTAGTCTTGCGTTTTTTCTTCCAGGGCGGTGTAACGCCTGCCGGGCTGGCTGGTCCGCTGATACTCATACGCATGCCGACGCAACGGCTGACCTGTTTGCTCATCCACGCCGCCTGTTTGGCGACGAACTCTTCAAGGCTCATTTCGCCGCTCTGGACCATGTCCAGCGCCTGTTCCCAGATGGCGGTGGTGCCCGGATCGGCGATGGCACGGGGCACGGCGTCGATCAGGCTGAAGGCTGCCGGTGCTGCGCACAGCGACTTGCCTTGCTTGGTCAGGTAGCCACGGTCCAGCAGGCCTTGAATGATCCCGGCGCGGGTGGCTTCGGTGCCAATGCCGGTGGTGTCCTTGAGCTTCTGTTTGAGCAGCGGGTCTTCCACCAGTCTGGCGACGTTCTTCATTGCCTTGATCAGGTCTCCCTCGGTGAACGGCTTGGGCGGCTGCGTCCAGAGGTCCTTGAGGATGACCTCGGCGACCGCACACTCGCAGCCCTGAAACAATGCCGGCAACGGCTGCGGGGCAGGCGCTTCGCGACCCTTGGCCGGGGCCAGCGCTTCGGGCATCGCACGCTTCCAGCCTGGCTCGACAATCTGCTTGCCCACCGCACGCAGCGCGTGGCCTGCACAGTCGAAGTCAGCCTGGGTGCGATCGAATTCGTGGTTGGGCAGAAACTGCGCGAGGTAACGCGCCCTGATCAGGGTATACACCGCTCGCGGTTTGCCGGTCAGACGTTCTACGCCGCGCACCGCCGCGGTGGGAATGATGCCGTGGTGGGCTGTCACTTTGCTGTCATTCCAGGCCCGTGATCGACGTTGTGGGTCGAGATGCGGCGACAGGCCTGCCAGCGCAGGGTCGGCCTTGCACAGCGCCGCGATAATGCCTGCGGCCTCACCATGCTGACTGTTCGGCAGGTACCCGCAATCGCTGCGCGGATAGGTGATGACCTTGTGGGTTTCATACAGGGACTGGGCGATGTCGAGGGTTTCCTGCGCGCCGAGCCCGAGCTTCTTCGAACAGATTTCCTGCAGGGTGCCCAGGTCGAACGGCAAAGGCGCCGCTTCGCGAATGCGCTCGGTGCGCAGCTTGACCAGTCGTGCGCTGGCCGCGCCGCGCATGTCGTGCGCAGCCTGTTGCGCAAGCGCCTGGTTCAGGCAACGGTCCTGGTCGTCGCAGGCATCCGATGGTGCGCGCCACTGGGCGATGAACGCCTGATTGTCATGCAGCAGCCTGACGTCGATAGCCCAGTAGGGCGCCGGGACGAAGTTGGCGATGCTGCGATCACGGTCTACCACCAGTCGCAGGGTCGGGGTTTGTACCCGACCTACTGGCAACACGCCCTGATAACCGGATTGTCGACCCAGCAGTGTAAACAGGCGACTCATGTTCATGCCTATCAGCCAGTCGGCGCGTGATCGACCCAGCGCCGAGTGATACAGGCTGAACGTATCGGCACCGGGCTTGAGCGCCGCCAGCGCCTTGCGGATCGAGGCGTCATCCAGTGCCGACAGCCACAAACGCTGAATCGGCCCGCGATAGAGACAGTGCTCGATCAGTTCGCGGGCGATCATTTCGCCCTCACGGTCGGCGTCGGTGGCGATCACCAGTTCCCGGGCTTCACTCAGCAGCCGCTTGACTGCCTTGAACTGGCTGGCGGTTCTGGGCTTGACCAGCATTTTCCATTTTTCCGGCACGATGGGCAGGTCCTCCAGTACCCAGCGTTTGTAACGTGCATCGTAGGCGTCGGGCGGGGCGGTTTCCAGCAGGTGGCCGATGCACCAGGTGACCGTCGCATTGGCACCCACCCAGCAGCCGTCGCCACGCCGGGTTGCGCCGAGCGCAGCCGCAATGTCTTTGGCCTGGGAAGGTTTTTCGCAGAGAAACAGCCGCATGACTACCGTCGTCGATTACCGGTGCAAGGGCTGCAAGGATGAACGTTGAATGCGTAGCGGGCAAGGTTTATCTGTATGGATATACAGATAAACGCGCTATACGGCCTCAAAAATGGACCGCCTGACGCCATGCCCGCATACGCTGGTCAGCCTGGAGAATTGCTTTTGGTTCAGTTCAGTAATTCGGAGAACGCCTTGTCTGCTTCCAGCACCGCCGGCAACCCGGCAAACAGCGCGTCCAGATCGATGCCTTCCATCAGCGGACCGCCTGACGCCTGCTGCGCCTGAGGTGTCGCGCCGCCGTGGGCCTCCAGCGCATCCGAAATGGTAATGGCCTGGGCGACGATCCTCGGCAGCGATGCGTCAGCCGGTGCCCTCATCGGCGTTGCCTGATAGGCGATAGCCTGTTGAATAACCTTGGGTAAATGCCAGCGACTGGCCAGCTCTGCACCGACTTCCGGGTAGCTGAAACCCAGTTGCAGGGTTTCGCTGGCCGCACGTCCTGGCGTCCCGGCTTTGGCGGCGTTGTTCAGGCGTTCGGCAACATCGGGCGCGCCGGTCTGGATCAGCAACTCACCGATGTTATGCATCACCCCGCAGGTAAAGGCTATTTCAGGGTCGGCGCCCGTCTGTTTCGCCAGCATCCGGCAGATTCCTGCTACCTGAAAGCTTTTCAGCCAGAACCCCTTGAGATCAAAACTCGGCCCGGCCTTGAATGCACCGGTCACTGCCGAGGCCATCACCAGCGTACGCAGCGTATTGAAACCCAGGCGCATGGCCGCGTCTTCGATACTCGAGGATTCCCTTGAGCCGCGAAAGCGCGCCGAGTTGGCCAGACGCAATACCTTGGCCGCAATCACCGGATCTTTCTCTATATTGCGGGCAATGCTTTCCAGGTTCGAAGAGGGATTGTCAAATTGCAGCATCAGATCCTGAGCCACTTTGGGAATACTCGGGAGGCTATGCAAACCGTCAAAAAGTTGCTCGATACTTGGCATGGCGAGACCATCCTGTGCAGGGCGGGGGATGATTTCAACCATAGCCAGTTTTTCCTGTTCTGCACGCTTGAGTGTCGATTGTGGGAAGGGCGTCTCGACCTGCGACGAAAAAAATAATCAAGGACTCGTGGATCGCGCCGATATGGCGATACAAGCGTCTCTGTAAGGTTTCGATACTCGGACCTGCCTGGTGATTGACGCCGTGGCAGACGTATCGGCTCCGGTTGCTGAACGGCCTGTGGGTTGTAATGTGAAATAGACGGCACTGTTGTGAAGTTTGATTGGCGATCCAGAGATCGTCCTTATTGGTTTTTTGCCGTGGAAGTAACCGCTATGAAAAGTCTGGGTTTCAGCAAAAAGATTCTTCTCGCCGCTGCATTGATTGTGGTCGTGGCGTTCAGTGTATTCATTGTCGTCAATGACTATCGACAGCGTCAGTCGCTCAAATCCAGCGTCAAGTCCGAGTTGCAACAACTGGGTACGCTCACCACGCAGAACATTCAAACCTGGCTGGAAAGCCGCATGCAATTGCTGCAATCGATGTCGCAGCAAATCGCCGCGGATGGCAAGGAACTGCCCCAGTTGCAACGCGCCATCGGCCTGCCTGCCTACAGTGACAGTTTTCAGCTGAGCTACTTTGGCAGCACCGATGGCGTGATGTTCTCGGTGCCGTCGGCCAATCGCCCATCTGACTACGATCCGCGTGCACGTGGCTGGTACAAGGCGGCACAGAATGCCCCCGGCACCATTGTGACCGAACCCTACATCGCGGCATCTTCCGGCAAGCTGGTCATGACCATGGCCACACCGGTCAAGTTCCAGAATCAGTTCGTGGGCGTGGCCGGTGCCGATATCGCTCTGGACAACGTCACCAAGATCATCAACTCGCTGAACTTCGATGGCCATGGTTATGCGTTTCTGGTCAGCGCCGACGGCAAGATTCTGGTGCACCCGGACAGCAAACTGGTGCTCAAGAACATCAGTGAAGCCTACCCGACCAATACGCCGAAAATTGCTGCCGGGGTGAGTGAAATCGACTCCGGTAAAAAGCCCGAGATCATTTCCTTCACGCCCGTTCAAGGTGTCTCGACGGCCAACTGGTACGTGGCACTGGTACTGGAGCAGGATTCCGCCTACGCCATGTTGACCGAGTTCCGTACCTCGGCCATCACTGCGATGGTGGTTGTGGTGATGGTGATCATCCTGTTGCTGGGCCTGTTGATCCGGGTGTTGATGCAACCCCTGCATCAGATGGGCCGCGCGATGCGTGATATCGCCGATGGCGAGGGCGATCTGACCAAGCGTCTGGCCATCACTTCGCAGGATGAATTCGGCGCACTGGCCGAGTCGTTCAACCATTTTGTCGAACGTATCCATACCTCGATCCGCGAAGTGGCTTCGACTGCCGCGCAATTGGGCGAGGTTGCCACCCGGGTGGTCAAGGTCTCCAACGCGTCGATGGGCAACTCCGACCAGCAGGCCAATCGCACTGAAAGCGTGGCAGCGGCGATCAACGAATTGGGTGCCGCTGCCCAGGAAATCGCCCAGAATGCGGCGCGCACCTCGCAGCAGTCGAGCGATGCGAGCGGCCTGGCCAGCGACGGCCAGAACGTTGTGCAGCAGACTATCAAGGCGATGAACGAGCTGTCCGGCAAGATCAGCGAGTCGTGCGTGAACATCGAAAGCCTGAATGGCAAGACCGCCAACATCGGGCAGATTCTCGAAGTGATCACCAGCATTTCCCAGCAGACCAACCTGCTGGCGCTCAACGCCGCCATCGAAGCGGCGCGTGCCGGTGAAGCAGGGCGCGGGTTTGCGGTAGTGGCCGACGAGGTGCGCAACCTGGCGCACCGCACTCAGGATTCTGCCCAGCAAGTACAGACCATGATCGAAGAGCTGCAGGTCGGCGCTCGCGAAGCAGTGACCAACATGACCGAGAGCCAGCGTCAGAGCGAGGACAGCGTCGGCATCGCCAACCTGGCCGGCGAGCGTCTGAGCAGCGTGACCCGCCGCATCGAAGAGATCAACGGCATGAACCAGTCGGTCGCGGCGGCAACTGAAGAGCAGACCTCGGTGGTTGAGTCGATCAATGTCGACATCACTCACATCAACACCCTCAACCAGCTGGGCGTCGACAACCTGCGCCAGACCCTGGATGCCTGCAACTCGCTGGAAGAGCAGGCTGCGCGTCTGCAGCAACTGGTGGGCAGCTTCAGGATCTGATCCGGCTGCGTTTGCGCCGCTCCGCAGTACCGGGAGCGGCTGCCTGGGCTTCTTTCAGTCCCAATGCTTCAGCGTGGCAATGCAGCGGATGAGGGTCCCACCGCTGTCCGTTGCCACACGATTCGTGACAAACTGTTATCACTTGGTCACTCGCGGTTCATGACGCTGCAACAACACAGGTTCAGTTTGGTTGACAACCAAATGCGACCTGTCCCGGGTCGTGCACAGACCGAGAAGCCTCATGAACGAAGCCATTCATGTACAAGGCCTGAACAAGACCTTTTCCCACAAAAGCGCTCTCATTGATCTCGCGTTGTCTATACAACCTGGTGAGATGGTCGCGCTGATTGGCGCTTCCGGTTCGGGCAAGTCAACGCTGCTTCGGCATCTCGCCGGTCTGGCGTGCTGTGATCGCAGCAATGGCGGTCAGGTTCAGGTATTGGGCCGCGAGGTTCAGTCCTCCGGCCGCCTCAACAGCCAGGTGCGACGTCTGCGCGCCGATATCGGTTATATCTTCCAGCAATTCAATCTGGTCAATCGCCTCAGCGTGCTGGACAACGTCCTGCTCGGTTGTCTGGGGCGCATGCCACGCTGGCGCGGCAGTCTGGCGCTGTTCAACAACGAGGAAAAACAGCGTGCAATGGCCGCGCTGGAAAGGGTCGGGCTGGCGGACCTTGCCGCGCAACGGGCTTCGACCCTGTCCGGCGGGCAGCAGCAGCGGGTAGCGATTGCCCGCGCCTTGACCCAGCGCGCCGAAGTGATCCTCGCCGATGAACCGATTGCCTCACTGGACCCGGAATCGGCCCGCCGCGTCATGGAAATCCTCGCCGACATCAACCGCCGCGACGGCAAGACGGTCGTGGTGACCCTGCATCAGGTCGATTATGCCGTGCGCTATTGCCCGCGTGCGGTGGCGCTCAAATCCGGGCGTATTCATTTTGATGGCCCGGCGCAGGAGCTCAGCAAACAGTTCCTCAACGACCTCTACGGTGCAGACGCGGACGCGAGTCTGATGATCACCGAACGAAGCCGGCGCGTGCGGCAAAAAGCCAGCCTGACGCTGGCCAAGGTCTGACGTCCTTTCAACATCCCCCACCTGACATTTTCCGGAGAGCCTGCATGTTCAAGCGTATCGGTCGTCTTCTCGCCTCTGCCGCCTTGCTGACTGCCTGCGCGTTGGGCACCGTCCAGGCCGCAGAAGAAAAAGCCATCAATTTCGGCATCATGTCCACCGAGTCTTCGCAAAACCTGAAAAGTATCTGGCAGCCGTTCCTTGATGACATGAGCCGCAAGACCGGTCTCAAGGTCAATGCCACCTTCGCTTCGGACTACGCCGGCCTTATTCAGGGCATGCGCTTCAACAAGGTGGACGTGGCCTGGCTGGGCAACAAGGCGGCGATGGAAGCGGTGGACCGCTCCAACGGCGAGATCTTTGCCCAGACCTCCGCCGCCAACGGTGACGCGGGTTACTGGAGCCTGCTGATCGTGCGCAAGGACAGCCCGATCAATAGCGTCGAAGACATGCTCAAGAATGCCAAGAGCCTGACCTTCGGCAACGGCGACCCGAACTCCACCTCGGGCTATCTGGTGCCAGGTTATTACGTGTTTGCGAAAAACCACGTCGATGCGTCCACTGCCTTCAAGCGCACCTTGAACTCCAGTCATGAAGTCAACGCCCTGAGTGTTGCCAAGGGGCAGCTGGACGTTGCGACCTTCAATACCGAAAGCTGGGATCGCCTGGCTGTGACCCAACCCGACAAGGTCGAGCAACTCAAGGTGATCTGGAAATCGCCGCTGATCCCGGCCGACCCGATTGTCTGGAGCAAGGCGCTGTCGGACCAGGACAAGGCAAAGATTCGTGAGTTCTTCACCAGTTATGGCAATACCGATGAAGAGAAAACCGTCCTGAAGAACATGCAGATGGGCAAGTTTCTCAAGTCCAGCGATGACCAATTGCTGCCCATCCGCCAGCTCGAACTGTTCAAGCAGCGCACCGAAGTGGCTGCCAGCACCACGCTGGACGCCCAGGAGAAAACTGCCCGTCTCAAGGATATCGATGCCAGCCTGAGCAAGTTGCAGGAGCGTATCACTGAGCTGAACCAGAAAACCGCAGGCAGCTCCGCAGGTTGAGCCAGCCGTTCACGATCAGGAGTTCGTCATGACCACTCACGTTGCCTACGCCCAGGTTGCAGGCAAACCCAACTGGTCCCGTTATCTGGGCTGGGGCCTGTTGCTCGCTGCACTGGCCTGGGCCTGGCAGGGCGCAGAAATGAACCCGATGGCACTGGTTCGCGACTCGTCGAACATGGCCACATTCGCCGCCGATTTCTTCCCTCCGGACTTCCGTGAGTGGCGCAGCTACCTCAAGGAAATGCTGGTGACTATCCAGATCGCCCTGTGGGGCACGGCGCTGGCGATTGTCTGCTCGATACCCTTGGGCATCCTGTGCGCCGAGAACATCACACCGTGGTGGATTCATCTGCCGCTGCGGCGCTGCATGGACGCTTTTCGTTCGATCAACGAGATGGTGTTCGCGATGCTGTTTGTGGTCGCCGTCGGGCTGGGGCCGTTCGCCGGGGTGCTGGCACTGTGGATCAGCACCACCGGGGTCCTCGCCAAACTGTTCGCCGAAGCTGTCGAAGCCATAGAGCCCGGACCGGTCGAAGGGGTGCGCGCCACCGGTGCCAGCGCCTTGCAGGAAGTCATCTACGGGGTCATTCCGCAGGTCATGCCGCTGTGGATCTCCTATGCTCTATACCGGTTCGAATCCAATGTGCGCTCGGCAACCGTGGTCGGGATGGTCGGCGCAGGGGGCATCGGGGTTATCCTCTGGGAAAACATTCGCGCCTTTGCGTTCGTCCAGACCAGCGCCGTGCTGCTGGTGATCATCGTTGTGGTAAGCGTCATCGACATCATGTCGCAGCGCCTGCGCAAGCAATTCATCTGACAGAAGAGGGGTGTTCAATGAACACTTTTTTTAACCATGCAGTTGTCTAGACAAGCTGAGCCGATGTACCTGGAACTGGCCGAGACGCTGCGTGACGAGCTGACCACGTACCTGCCTGGCGATTACCTGCCCGCCGAGTTTCAGCTGGCCGAACGCTTCAGCGTCAACCGCCACACGATTCGCCGTGCTGTCGACGAACTGGTCCGCGAGGGCAGTGTGCTGCGCCGGCAGGGCAAGGGCACTCAGGTACTGGAACGCCCGTTGATCTACCCGATGCAGGCCGAAAGCGCCTATAGCAAGTCGCTGTCGGCGCAGGGCATCGGGGTCGAGGCCGTGCTGCTGGTGCGCCGCGAATGCATCGCCAGCCAGGAAGATGCGCTGCATCTGGGGCTGGCCGAGCATGCGCCACTGATTGAACTGCAGACCTTGCGCAAGCTGGACGGGCAGGCCGTGAGTCTGATCTGCCATCGCTACAGCGCCCGTTACAGCGAGTTGCTGGCTGAGTATCAGGGCGGCTCGGTGCGCCAGTACCTGGCCGAGCGCGAGTTGCCGTTGAGCCGTGCACAGAGCCTGATCGGTGCCCGCTTGCCGTCCCGCGGAGAGGCCGGGTTGCTGCTGATGCCCCGACACATGCCTGCGCTGACGGTGTTGACGGTTTCGTGTGACCGGTCGGGGCGGCCCGTAGAGCTTTCACGCTCGGTCAGCCGTTCAGACCGCTTCCAGTACCAAGTGGCATTCAACCCGATTGCCGACAGCCAGATGGCTGGCCACCCAACGACGGACTGACCCCGAGGTGTTCCATGCAAGCATCCCCTGAAACAGCCGCACGTCAGCACTGGATGGGCGTCTTGGCACGTGCCCATGTCGATGAGCCGAGTCGCGAGCGATTGCAGCGTCACGAAGCGGCGTTGCGCGACACCGATTACCAGATGATCCGCGCTCCGGAAATCGGCATGACCCTGGTGCGGGGCCGTATGGGCGGCACCGGTTCAGCTTTCAACCTCGGCGAAATGAGTGTGACGCGCTGTGTGGTGCGTCTGGCCGATGGTCGCACCGGCTACAGCTATCTGGCCGGACGCGACAAGCGCCACGCCGAACTGGCGGCTCTGGCCGACGCGCATTTGCAGGGCGCGCAGCAGGCCTGGTGGCTGTCCGAACTGATCGAGCCGCTGGCGCGTGCGCAAGCCGAGCGTCGGGCGCGCAAGGACGCGGAGGCCGCTGCCACCAAAGTCGAATTCTTTACCCTGGTCCGAGGAGAAGACTGATGAATGCCGTCCTTTTGAAACCTGCCTTCACCGATCCTGTACTGGATGCCCAACGCAGTTTTCGCGTCGCCCTCAAGGCGTTGTCCGGGCCGGGCGTGATTCAGACCCTGCCCACCGCGCACCAACCGCCGGCCTTGCAGGGCCTGGACAGTGCAACCCATGCCCTGTGCCTGGCGTTGCTGGACCTGGACACGCCAGTGTGGCTGGCGCCGGCATTCGATACCCCGGCGATTCGCGCAAACATTGCCTTTCATTGCGGCAGCCCGATTGTCACTGACCGGCACGCGGCCCGCTTCGCGTTGCTCGATGCATCGACTGCTCTGCAACTGCACGATTTCGATACCGGCAATGATCGCTACCCGGATCAATCCTGCACCTTGCTGACCCAGCTGCCTGACCTGGAAGGCGGGCGGATGCTTGCCTGGAGCGGTCCCGGCATCGAGCGACACCATTCGGTGGCGCTGCCGCTGGATGAAGGTTTCTGGGCCGCACGTGAAGCACGTAATGTCTTCCCTTGCGGGCTGGATGTGTTCTTTATCTCTGGCAATCGACTGCTCGGCTTGCCACGCAGCACCCGTGTGCAGGAGTGTGCCTGATGTACGTCGCGGTCAAGGGTGGCGAACAGGCCATTGATAACGCTCACCGTCTGCTGGCCAGCAGGCGTCGTGGCGACACCGGCATTGCCGAACTCGACGTCGAGCAGGTCCGCCAGCAACTGCCGCTGGCGGTCGCGCGGGTCATGAGCGAGGGTTCGCTGTACGACCCGCAACTGGCTGCGCTGGCGATCAAGCAATCGGCGGGCGATCTGATCGAAGCGATCTTCCTGCTGCGTGCCTATCGCACCACGCTGACGCGCTTCTGCGCCAGCCTGCCCATCGACACCTCGAACATGCAGCTCAACCGTCGCCTGTCGGCCACGTTCAAGGACGTCCCCGGCGGTCAATTGCTGGGGCCGACCTTCGACTATACCCACCGCCTGCTGGATTTCACCTTGCTGGCCGAAGGCGAGCACCCGGGCCCGGAAGTTACCCCGCACGCCACCCTTGAGCCCTGTCCGCGAGTGCTCGGGTTGCTGGCCAAGGAGGGTCTTATGAAGCCCGAAGTCGACGACGGTGAGCGCGTGGCGGACATCACCCGCGAACCGCTGGAGTATCCGTCCAGTCGTGCCCAGCGCCTGCAGGCGCTGGCGCGTGGCGATGAGGGGTTCCTGCTGGCGCTGGGTTATTCGACCCAGCGCGGTTATGGCCGCAATCACCCGTTCGCCGGGGAAATCCGCATCGGCGAGGTGGAAGTCTGGATCGAACCTGAAGAACTGGGCTTCCCGATTGCGATTGGCGACATCGAAGTCACCGAATGCGAGATGGTCAATCAGTTCGTCGGCTCGGCCAGCGAACCCGCGCAGTTTACCCGGGGTTACGGCCTTGCCTTCGGCAACGCGGAGCGCAAGGCGATGGGCATGGCGCTGGTGGACCGCTCGCTGCGCGCCGAGGAATTCAACGAAGAAGTCCGCTCACCGGCCCAGCAGGAAGAGTTCGTCCTGGCGCATTGCGACAACGTCGAAGCGGCGGGTTTCGTCTCGCACCTCAAGCTGCCGCATTACGTCGATTTCCAGTCCGAACTGGAGTTGATCCGCAAGCTGCGCAAGTCTGCACCGAAACCGGGGAGCGACCAATGAGTAATGCACCGATGAACACCGCACAGCAAAGGCCTGCACGGGATGAGGCCTACAACTTCGCTTATCTGGACGAGCAGACCAAACGCATGATTCGTCGCGCCTTGCTCAAGGCGGTGGCGATCCCCGGTTATCAGGTGCCGTTTGGCGGGCGCGAAATGCCGCTGCCGTATGGCTGGGGCACTGGCGGGATGCAGCTGACCGCTGCGATCCTGGGCGCTGATGATGTGCTCAAGGTCATCGATCAGGGCGCTGACGACACCACCAACGCTGTCTCGATCAGGCGTTTCTTTGCCCGCACGGCCGGCATTGCCACCACCGAGCGCACGCCTGAGGCGACCGTCATCCAGACCCGTCACCGGATCCCGGAAACGCCGCTGCAGGCCGATCAGATCATGGTCTATCAGGTGCCGATTCCCGAGCCGCTGCGTTTCATCGAGCCCTCGGAAACCGAGACCCGGACCATGCACGCGCTGGATGATTATGGCGTTATGCACGTCAAACTCTACGAGGACATCGCCACCTTCGGCCATATCGCCACCAGTTACGCCTACCCGGTGATGGTCGATGAACGCTACGTGATGGACCCGTCGCCGATTCCCAAATTCGATAACCCCAAGCTGCACATGAGCCCGGCATTGATGCTCTTCGGTGCGGGGCGCGAAAAGCGTCTGTACGCCGTGCCGCCGTATACGCAGGTAGTAAGCCTGGACTTTGAAGATCACCCGTTCGAGGTGCAGCGCTGGGAGCAGTGCTGTGCGATCTGCGGCAGTCATGATTCCTTTCTCGACGAGCTGATTCTCGACGATGCCGGGACGCAGAGCTTTGTCTGCTCCGACACCGATTACTGCGCCCAGCGCGTCAAACAGCAGGAGAACGACCGATGATCAGTGCACGTTCATTGGACGCGGCGGGCGGGCGCCTTCCTGATGCGGTGCAGCCGCTGCTCAAGGTACGCGGCCTGACTCGCCTGTACGGTGTGCAGAAGGGCTGTCAGGACGTCAGTTTCGATCTGTACCCCGGCGAAGTGCTGGGCATCGTTGGCGAGTCCGGCTCGGGGAAATCCACGCTGCTCTCGCTGTTGAGCGGACGTTGCCCGCCGGACCGCGGCAGCATCGACTATCGCAGCAAGGCGGGCGACTGGTTCGACCTGTACAGCGCCAGTGAGGCGCAGCGGCGCACCTTGCTGCGCACCGAGTGGGGTTTTGTCGAACAGAACCCGCGCGATGGCCTGCGCATGGGCGTGTCGGCCGGCGCCAATATCGGCGAGCGTCTGATGGCGCAGGGGGTACGTAATTATCAGCAGTTGCGGGGTGCCGCGCTGGACTGGCTGACCCAGGTGGAGATCGATCCGCAGCGCATTGACGACCTGCCGCGGACCTTTTCCGGCGGCATGCAGCAGCGCCTGCAAATCGCCCGCAATCTGGTCTCCAGCCCCAGACTGGTGTTCATGGACGAACCCACCGGCGGGCTCGACGTGTCAGTGCAGGCCCGCTTGCTCGATTTGTTGCGCGGCCTGGTGCGGGAGCTGGATCTGGCCGTGGTCATCGTTACCCACGATCTGGCGGTCGCGCGGCTGCTCGCCGACCGGTTGATGGTCATGCGTCGCTCGGAAGTGGTCGAAAGCGGCCTGACTGACCAGATTCTCGATGACCCGCAACACCCGTATTCGCAACTGTTGGTGTCCTCGGTATTGCAGCCATGAGTCGCACTGTCCGAACAGCCTGTACAGAAGAGGTGAGCCCGATGACAACCTTGATCGAGGTCCGTGACCTGTCGAAAACCTTCACCCTGCATCAGCACAACGGCGTGGTCCTCAATGTGCTGCGCGGCCTGAATTTCTCGGTGCGCGCCGGCGAATGCCTGGTGCTCAGCGGGCAATCCGGCGCGGGCAAGAGCACGCTGCTGCGCACCCTGTATGGCAACTACCTGCCTGCCGCCGGCAGCATTCGCGTGCAGCATGAAGGCGAGTGGACCGAGCTGGTCGGCGCAACCCCGCGCCAGGTGCTTGAGGTGCGGCGCAAAACGCTCGGCTACGTCAGCCAGTTCCTGCGCGTGATTCCGCGTGTGTCCAGCCTGGACGTGGTCATGGAACCGGCTCTGGCGCGCGGCTGGTCCCGTGAGCAGGCGCAGGAGCGCGCGCAACTGCTGCTGGGGCGGCTGAATATTCCGCAGCGCCTGTGGCCGTTGGCGCCCAGCACGTTTTCCGGTGGCGAACAGCAGCGCATCAACATTGCGCGCGCGTTCATGGTGCCGTGGCCGGTGCTGCTCCTCGACGAACCGACTGCGTCATTGGACGACGCCAATCGCCGGGTGGTGCTGGAACTGGTCGACGAGGCCAAACAGGCCGGTGCCGCCCTGATCGGTATCTTCCATGACCGCGACGCCCGTGACGCTGTCGCCAATCGTCAACTCGACATGACCCCGGTGGACCTTACCGCCAAGGAGTTGCTGCAATGCTGAATGAACAGGTTTTCAGTAACGCCCGCGTGGTGACGGCCGAGCAGGTATTCACCGGCACTGTGGTGGTCCGTGACGGCCTGATTGCCGAGGTCGAGAGTGGATGCAGTCAGTTGAGTCAGGCCCAGGACATGCAGGGCGATTACCTGCTGCCGGGGCTGGTGGAATTGCACACCGACAACCTGGAAAAGCACCTGTCGCCGCGTCCGGGTGTCGACTGGCCGTCGATGTCGGCGGTGATCAGCCATGATGCGCAAATCGTCGCGGCGGGCATCACCACGGTGTTCGACGCGCTGTCGATCGGCGACATCAACCCCAAAGGCAAGCGCATGCAGCAATTGCCCGCCATGCTACAGGCGATTGCCGACGCCAATGCGGCAGGCCTGACTCGTGCCGAGCACGTGTTGCACCTGCGCTGCGAGGTCAGTCACCCGGACACCTTGAGCGTGTTTCGCGATCTGGTGGACCAGCCACTGGTGCAACTGGTCTCGGTGATGGACCACGCGCCCGGCCAGCGTCAGTTTGCCCTGGAGTCCAAGTACCGTGAGTACTACATGGGCAAGTACCACATGAACAATGAGGAAATGGACCGTTTCATCGTTGAACAGGTGGCCAACTCCAACGAGTACGCCGACCGTTACCGGCGTGCGATTGTCGAACTGTGCCTGGCGCGCGGCCTGTCGATTGCCAGTCACGACGATGCAACCATGGCGCATGTCGAGGAGTCGGCAGGTTTCGGCATGAACATCGCCGAGTTCCCGACCACGCTCGAAGCGGCCCGTGGCTGTCGGCAACTGGGCATGAGCGTGTTGATGGGCGCACCGAACATCGTGCGCGGCGGCTCGCACTCCGGTAACGTGGCGGCAGCATCGCTGGCCCGTGACGGGTTGCTGGATATTCTGTCCAGCGATTACTACCCGGCCAGCCTGTTGCAGTCTGCATTCATGCTCGCCGCTCAGGACAACGCATGTGACCTGCCGCAGGCGATCAACATGGTCAGCCGTACGCCGGCCGTGGCTGCCGGGTTGGCGGATCGTGGTGAAATACGTGTGGGGCTGCGCGCTGATCTGATCCAGGCGCGTAATCATGCCGGCCTGCCGGTTATCGACAGGGTCTGGCGACAAGGCAAGAGGGTGTTTTGATGGTTGGCAGGTTGATCTATCTCATCGGGCCGTCCGGATCAGGCAAGGACAGCCTGCTGGACGCGGCCCGGGATACCCTGGCGCAACGTGATTGCCGGGTCGTTCGGCGGGTGATCACCCGTTCCGCCGAAGCGGTGGGCGAGGCAGCCCAGGCGGTGACCGTCGAGCAGTTCGAGCAGATGCGCGAGCGAGGCGCGTTCGCCTTGAGCTGGCAGGCCAATGGTCTTCACTACGGCATTCCCGTCGAGATCGATCAGTGGCTGCTGGAAGGCCATGACGTCCTTATCAACGGCTCCAGGGCGCATCTGCAAAAGGCGCAGGCGCGCTATCCCACGCTGCTGGCGGTGTTGCTGACCGTCAATCAGGAGGTGTTACGCAAGCGCCTGCTGGCGCGCAACCGGGAAAGCCTCGCGGAAATCGAGGAGCGCCTTGCGCGCAACTCGCGCTTTGCCGGAGATTTGCTGGCGAGCAATCCGCAGGTTTTCCCGCTGGATAATTCCGCTGATCTGCAACACACCGTTGCCACGCTGCTCGGCTTGCTCGACAAGCGTCACGCATGCGCCTGACCCTGTTGGGCACCGGTGACGCCCGACAGGTGCCGGTCTACGGTTGTCAGTGCGTGGCGTGTGCTGCCGCGCGGGCCGACCATGATCTGCGCCGCTTGCCGTGCAGCGCGCTGATCGAGTGCGCCGACCAACGCTGGTTGATCGACAGCGGCCTGACCGACCTCACCGAGCGTTTCCCACCGCGCAGCCTGAGCGGGATTCTGCAGACGCACTATCACGCCGACCATGCGCAGGGGCTGTTGCACCTGCGCTGGGGCCAGGGGCTGGTGATTCCGGTCCACGGCCCGGCGGATCCGGAAGGCTTGGCCGACCTCTACAAACACCCCGGCATTCTGGATTTCAGCCAGCCATTCGCGGCTTTCGAGCGCCGTGCACTGGGTGCGTTGCAGGTCACAGCGCTGCCACTGGCGCACTCAAAACCTACGTTCGGTTACCTGTTCGAAGGCGACGGGCAACGTTTTGCCTACCTGACCGACACCGTCGGCCTGCCCGACGACACCCGCGAGTACCTGCAACGTGCACCGCTGGACCTGCTGGTACTCGACTGCTCGATGCCTCCACAGCCTCAGCCGCCGCGTAATCACAACGACTTGACGTTGGCGCTGCAAACCATCGAGTGGCTAAGACCGGGCAGGGCGGTGCTGACGCATGTCGGCCATACGCTGGATGCGTGGTTGATGGGGCGAGCGGGGCAACTGCCTGATCAAGTGTTCGTCGGTCAGGACAGGATGATCCTGTAAGACGCTGGCGCGAAAATTCTGTTCGCTGATCGCCCGCAATACATCGCGCCAGACGCCCCGCGGCTTTGCCCGGTCCTGTCAGTAACCTGAGTCTGCCTGATGTCGCTCGGCCATGACTTTATCCATGCCTGGCAGGCTGCGACAATTTGTCTTAATGAACCGTTTAGTACATTCTGCGCGCCTGTGAAAATCCGACAGGTTTGAAAAATGACAAATGCGCAAAATACAGGGGCAGCCGGCAGGTTCCTGCTGCCTGGACTGGGTGGGTTGATCGCCTTGATCGGACTCGGGCTGGCAGGTGGCGGTGGCTATCTGGTAGCGCTTGGCGGCAGTTGGTTCTTCCTGCTGATGGGCCTGGCGATGCTGGTCAGTGGTGCACTGATCGCCGCCCGCAAGCCCAAAGGTGCGTTACTGTATGGCGTTGCCCTGATACTGACCGCCATCTGGGCTGTCTGGGATGCAGGCCTGCATTACTGGCCGCTGGTTTCCCGAGTACTGACCTTCGCCGTCATCGGCCTGGTGGTGGCACTGATCTATCCGACACTGGTTCGCGCCTCGGGTGCTCAGGCAGGCCGCGGTGCCTATGGCCTGGCCGGTCTGTTGGCCATTGGTGTTGTAGCGACCATCGGTTATATGTTCGTCCCGAGCCATGTGGTCAGCGCCGCCAGCATGCCTGATGTGATTCCGGTGGCTCCGGGCTCCGAGCAGAAGAACTGGGCGCACTGGGGCAATACCCCGGCAGGCAATCGCTTTGCCGCTTTGGATCAGATCAACAAAAGCAACGTCGACAAGCTGCAGGTTGCCTGGACCTTTCATACCGGCGACATCCCGCAAAGTACCGGGGCCGGCGCAGAGGACCAGAACACCCCGCTGCAAATCGGCGACACGGTTTACACCTGCACCGCTTACGGCAAGGTCTTCGCACTCGATGCAGATACCGGCACACAGCGCTGGAAGTTCGATCCTCAGGGCAGTGCGCCCAACTGGCAACGTTGCCGAGGCTTGGGCTACTTCGCGGCACCTGTAGCCGAAGCAGCGACAGCCAATGCGCCAGCACCATCAGTCTCAGGCGCATGCGTCGCGCGCGTGTTCCTGCCGACTGGCGACGCGCGTCTGATCGCACTCGACGCCAAGACGGGCGAGACCTGCAAGGACTTCGGCAGTCAAGGCGTGGTTGATCTGAAAACCGACATGGGCGAAGTCAAGGAGGGCTACTACCAGCAAACCTCGACGCCATTGGTGGCGGGCAATGTAGTGGTTGTCGGTGGTCGTGTTGCCGACAACTTCTCTACCGGTGAGCCACCGGGCGTAGTACGCGCCTACGACGTGCACACGGGTGAGTTGGTCTGGGCGTGGGATCCGGGTAATCCGAATACCACCAAACGTCCGCCCGCAGGCGAAACCTATACCCGTGGCACGCCTAACGTCTGGTCGGCCATGTCCTACGATGACAAGCTTGGCCTGATCTACCTGCCGACCGGTAACGCAACACCCGACTTCTTCGGCGGGACGCGTACCGAGCAGGATGACAAGTGGTCCTCGTCAGTCGTGGCGGTGGACGTCAAGACCGGTCAGGTGCGCTGGAGCTTCCAGATGACTCACCACGATCTGTGGGACTTCGACATTCCGGCGCAGCCGTTGCTGTATGACATCCCGGACGGCAAGGGCGGTACCCAGCCGGCACTGGCACAAGTCACCAAGCAGGGCGAGATCTTCCTGCTCAACCGCGAAACCGGCGTGCCGATCTCGCGTGTCGAGGAGCGCGCTGTGCCGCAAGGTAACGTGCCGGGCGAACGCTATTCGCCTACCCAGCCGTTCTCGGTGGACATGCCGTCGATCGGCAACCAGACCTTGAAAGAGTCGGACATGTGGGGCGCCACGGCATTCGACCAGTTGATGTGCCGGATCGCCTTCAAAGGCATGCGTCACGAGGGTGTCTACACGCCACCGGGGCTCGACCCGGCGTTGCAGTTCCCCGGTTCGCTGGGTGGCATGAACTGGGGCAGTGTCTCGGTTGACCCGACCAACAGCTACATGTTCGTCAATGACATGCGCCTGGGCCTGGCCAACTACATGATCCCGCGCGACAAGATCGCCGCCGGTGCCAGCGGTATCGAAATGGGCGTTGTGCCACAGACCGGCACTCCTTTCGGGGCCATGCGTCAGCGTTTCCTGTCTGCCGTCGGCATCCCCTGCCAGGCACCGCCGTTCGGCACCATGTCGGCGATTGACCTGAAAACCAAGAAACTGATGTGGCAGGTTCCGGTCGGCACCGTGAAGGACACAGGCCCGATGGGCATTCGCATGGGCCTGCCGATTCCGATTGGCATGCCGACGCTGGGCGCTTCGTTGTCCACCCAGTCGGGCTTGCTGTTCTTCGCCGGTACTCAGGACTTCTACCTGCGCGCCTTCGACAGCGGCAACGGCAACGAAATCTGGAAGGCCCGTCTGCCAGTCGGCAGCCAGTCCGGCCCGATGACCTACGTGTCGCCCAAGACCGGCAGGCAGTACATCCTGCTCACCGCCGGCGGCGCCCGCCAATCGCCGGATCGTGGCGATTACGTGATTGCCTACGCGTTACCCAAGTAACGCATGTCACCTCTGAGGGGCAGATGCTGCCCCTCAGCCTTGTTTATCTTGCTGCGCCGCTTTCACATCGCACCAATCTCCGGCTTGCCCGTTCTCGATCCGCCGTAAACCGGCGGATGCGTGACGATGTGCGTCAGGTCGACCGCCGAGGCCAGCAGTTTCTGTAGGTCCGGGCGTGGGCGAGACAAGCGTGGGTCATTCGCCGTCGCCTGTTCAAGCGCTTCGGCGCAGGCGAGCAGTTTTGCGTCGCCGCGGAACCCGCCGATCACCTGCAGCCCGAACGGCATGCCGTTGTGGTCGGTGCCGCAGGGCAGGGACAGCGCGGGGTTGGTGGTCAGGGTGATGGTGTAGCACAGCGCCAGCCAGCGATAGTAATTGTCCAGAGGCACGCCGTTGACTTCGCGCAGGTACAGCTCGCTCCAGGGGAAGGGCGAGACTGGCGTGGTGGGCGCGAGGATCAGGTCGTAGTGCTCGAATTGTTTCTGGAAGCCGCGAAAGATCCGGCTTTGCTCGCCATGCGCCTTGACGCAGTCCTGCAGTGACATCGCGGCACCCATGTCGAAATTGGCGCGGGTGTTGGGCCCCAGTGCATCAGGATCGCGGTCGTGAGCGTCCTGCAGCCCGGCGACGAACGCTTCGGCGCGCAGTACGTCGAAGGTGCGATGGGCGCTGGTCAGGTTCAGGTCGATGGCTTCGCAGGACTTGAACAGCGATTTCAGGGCGCTGATCTTTTCTCGAAAGACGGCACGGATCCTGTCATCCACAGCACACGCGCCGAAGTCCTCGCTGTAGCCGACGCGCAGCTGGCTTAGGTCGACGGTGCGTGGTGCAAACGCGTCATCGGCAATGGCATAACTCAACGGGTCGGACTGCCCCAACCCGGCGCTGGCGCGCAGTTGCAGCAGGGTATCGGCAACATTGCGACCCATCGGGCCTACCACTGAAATCGGTGTCCAGCCGAGCTTCTTGCGTTCGCTCGGCACCAGCCCTGGTGAGGGACGCAGGCCGACGATACCGCACAGCGCCGCGGGAATGCGCAGCGAACCGCCGGTGTCCGAGCCGCTGCACAACGGCACCATGTCGACGGCCAGTGCGGCGGCGGATCCACCCGAGGAACCGCCGGCGTTCAGTTCAGGATTGAACGGGTTACCGGTCGCGCCCCACACCACATTGCGGGTATTGGCGCCTGCGCCCAGTTCCGGAACATTGGTCTTGCCGACCACGATTGCCCCGGCAGCACGCAGGCGTGCGACGAACAGGTTATCCTGCGCGGGAATGTTGTCGCGAAACAGTTGCGAGCCGTAGGTGGTGAGTACCCCGGCGGTTTCTTCCAGGTCCTTGATGCCGATTGGCAGGCCATGCAGCAGCCCCAGTGGCTTGCCCTGCAGGACGGCATGTTCGGCCAGCAGTGCCTCGTCGCGGGCGCGCTCGAAACAGGTCGCGGCAAAGGCATTGAGCTTCGGGTTCAGACTTTCAATCCGCTCGATACAGGCGTCCAGCAATTCCACCGGAGAGAGCTGTTTGTTGCCGATCAGCGCACGCAGTTCGGTGGCGGATTTACCGAGCAGCTCGGACGAATTTTGCATGGAGTGTTCTCCCGAATGTCATCGTTCCGCACGCTCCGCGTGGGAATGCATTTCGTGACGCTCTGCATCACACATTTGCGTCGCGCCTCTTTTTCCAGATTGGGCGCACGTGGGCAGTCTCTTCAAACATCCCCCAACGCCAGTATCGTCCCGACCAGCGCCTGGCCTCTGGGCACCAGGGTGTTCAGTTCCAGGTACTCGCGGTCGGTGTGAACCTTGCCGCCCACCGGGCCGAGGCCGCACAGGGTCGGGATCCCCAGGCTGGCGGTAAAACCCGAGTCGGCGCAGCCCCCGGTGAATTCGCCCTCCACGTTGAACCCCAGTTCCTGCGCAAGACCTTGATAAATACCCAGCAGTTCAGTGCTGTGCCGGGCTTCCATCGGCAGGAAGGTCGTGGCTTCCAGCAGTCTGGCTGACGTGCCGGGCAGTTCCTCTTCGGCGACGATCGCTTGCACGGCTGCAAGTATTTCCTCCCATTGCCGAAGCTCGACAAAACGCACATCGAGCTTCGCCGTGGCGCTGGGCGCTACCGTGTTGCTGGAGGTACCGCCAGAGATCAGCCCGACATTGGTGGTGATGCCCGCTGCATAATCAGTCAACGCATGCAACTTGATCACCTTGTGCGCCAGCGCCTGAATGGCGCTTGCACCGTCGGCGTGATTGACCCCGGAATGCGCCGCGCGGCCGCTGACTTCGATAATCAGCGTGGCACCGCCTTTGCGCGCGCTGACCACATTGCCACTGGCGCGTCCCGGTTCTGGGTTGAGCACCGCGCGCGCCTGGCGGGCGTAGTGTTCGATGTGAGTGCGAGCGCTGGCGGAGCCGATTTCCTCGTCGCCGGTATACAGAATCTGCACCGGGAACGGCAGCGGGCCTGCGCGCTTCAAGGCCTTCAGTGCAAAGCAGTTGAGCACCAGTCCGCCTTTCATGTCGGCCACGCCAGGGCCGTAGGCCAACTCACTGTCTTTTGTGTAGCCGCGTGTTGTGGTTGTGCCCTTGGGGAATACGGTGTCGCGATGACCCAGCAACAACACTGGTTTGCCGGGGCCACCGGGCAATTCAGCCAGCAGCACATCGCCGAAACCCTCAACCGGGATACGTTCGACGCTGATCCCGTCGGCCTGCAATTGCGCGGCGAGCAGTTCGCCGACCGCATCCACTCCGGCCTTGTCGTAACTGTTGGAATCGGTATCGACCAGGCGCTGCAGCAGCGCTTCCATCGCCTCATATTGCTCGGCCAGCCACGCGGTGGCGTGCAGTTGTGCCTCATTCATTCACTCAGCTCCTGTGCCCGCTGCTCCCGGGTCAGTCGTGCGCCGTCCGTGCCCAGGTCCCAGAACAGTCCGGCCATGATTTGCAGGCTCTCCTTGACCACCGGAGCCAGCAAGTGCTCGTCAGGTGCATGCTGCGAGCACGCCGGGTATGAGTGTGGCACCCAGACCGTCGGCAGGCCCAGCACTTCAGCGAATACGTCATTGGGCAGCGAACCGCCCAGATTGGGCAGCAGCGCGGGTTTCTTGCCCGTGGTGGCGGCCAGCGAATCCAGCGCCCAGCCGACCCACGGGCTGTCCGGTGACAGGCGCGTGGCGTGCATCACGTCCATGCGCGTCTGTCTGACCTCGACACGATCGAAGCCATGGGCATCCAGGTGCGCGCGCACCGCGGGGATGAACGCGTTGTAATCACTGTCGACCACAAAGCGAATGTGACACAACGCGTGAGCCTTGCCGGGAATGGCGTGTACCGGGGCGTCCGGGTTGCCGGTCTTGAAGGCGAGCACGTCGAGGGTGTTCCAGCCGAAGACTTTTTCGCTGAGCGACAGCGCCGGGTTGCCCCAGTCGGCGTCGATGTCCGGATCGCCAGGGCCGCCGCCGACCTCGATATCCGCCAATGCGGCCTTCACCGCGTCGGGGATGGCCTTGGGCATGAGCCCCGCGACTTTCACCCGGCCATGCTCATCGACCATGCTGGCGATGGCATTGGCCAGAATGATCCCCGGGTTGGCCAGCAGACCGCCCCAATTGCCGGAATGGTGCGCGCCTTCGCGCAGGTTCACCGTCAGCTCGAAGTTGAACACCCCGCGCGAGCCGAGAAACAGGGTAGGGCGTGCCGCTGCGAGGCGCGGGCCATCGGAGGCGATGAAGATGTCGGCGGCGAGTTCTTCTGCGTGCGCCTGGCAGAACGCGCTCAGGCCGGGGGAGCCATCTTCCTCGCCCATTTCCAGAAGCAGTTTGACGTTGAAACCCAGCTTGCCGTCGCGCGCCTTGAGGGTCTGCTCCAGTGCCGTCAGGTTGATCAGGTGCTGGCCCTTGTTGTCGGCGGTGCCACGTCCGTACCAGCGCTCGCCACGTTCGATCACCTGCCACGGCGACAGGCCTGTCTGCCATTGCGCGTCATAGCCGCGAACCACGTCACCGTGGCCGTAACTGAGCAGCGTTGGCAGTTCAGGGGCTTCGATGCGCGTGGCGATCATCAGCGGGCCGCGTCCGGCGACCGGGTTGTCATGCACGGTAACGCTGAAACCCAGACGCTCGACATGCGGGGTGATGAACTCATGAAGATAACGATACAGCTCGGGCAGGCTTTCGGCCTCCTGGCTCTGGGTCGGGTAGGCAACGCTTTTGCCGAGCAGGGCGAAAAACGCGCCGTTGTCGAACTGTTCAGTGACGTTTTCGATGGCGTGCGAACGGCTACTCATGAGGGCATCTGCTCCAGAGGTTTTGAGGTGTCGTGCAGGTGGCAGCGAACGGTTCCGCCTTCGATGCGGCCAATGGCCGGGGCTTTTTCCTTGCACTGGGGCATGCAGGCCGGGCAGCGCGGATGAAAGGCGCAGCCGGACGGCGGCGACATGGGATTGGGAAAGGCCCCGTGCAAACCCAGATCGGGAATGCCCAAGTGCGGGTCCGGGGTCAGCACCGAGTCCAGCAACGCCTGGGTGTAGGGATGGCCAGGCCGGGCGAACAATGATTCGCGGCTGCGCTCTTCGACGATCCGCCCCAGGTACATGACCGCCACGCGGTCGGCCAGATGTTCGATGACGGCCAGGTTATGGCTGATCAGCAGGTAAGTCAGGCCGAATTCCTGTTTGAGGTCCTGCAACAGATTGAGAATCTGTGCCTGCACTGAAACGTCCAGCGCCGAAGTCGGCTCGTCGCAGATCAATACATCCGGGCGCATCACCAGCGCCCGGGCAATCGCCACGCGCTGGCGCTGGCCACCGGAAAGCTGGCTCGGGTAACTGTCGATCACGCGCTTGGGCAAGCCGACCACGTCCATCATCGCTTCGGCGCGCTGGCGACGTTCGGCCGGGGTGCCGATGCCATGCACGATCAGCGGCAGCGTGACGATCTCGCGCAGGGTCTTGCGCGGGTTGAGTGACGAGTAGGGGTCCTGGAAGATCGGCTGAATGCGCCGCGCCATCTCCTTGCGATCGGTGCCGGCAAGGTGCTTGCCGTTGACCAGTACGTCGCCACTGCTGGGCGCAAGCAGCCCCAGCAGCATCTTCGCCAGGGTACTTTTACCGCAGCCCGATTCGCCGACCAGCCCGAGTGTTTCGCCACGCATCAGACGCAGCGACACGCCATCGACGGCTTTGAGCGTGGCATTGGGTTTGAAAAAGCCACGGCTGATGCTGAATTCGCGGCGTATATCGCACAGCTCCAGCGCGATGTCTTTCTTGACGCTGGCAGTCGGGACCTGTTTCACGGCGGTATTCATGACGGTACGCCCTCACGGTGAAACACAGGTTCGGCACCCGCTGCGGCAAACAGGCAGCGAGTCATGTGGTTGTGGCTATTGACCGGCGGGACATCGTCGGCACAGGCGGGGATCGCTTGCGGGCAGCGATTGCGAAATGCGCAGCCGTGTTGTTCGCCGACCAGGCTGGGCACCAGCCCCGGAATCGACCCCAGCGGCTGACCCGGTTGAGTGCGTCCGGGGATCGGTATGCTCGCCAGCAAGCCGCGGGTATAGGGGTGTTGCGGGTTCTCGAACAACTCGATGGCCGGGGCGGTTTCGACGATCTGTCCGGCGTACATCACCGCAACCCGGTCGGCGATACGTGCCACCAGCCCCAGGTCGTGGGTGATGAAGATCACGGCCAGACCCAGCTCCTTCTGAATGTCGCGGATCAGGCGCAGGATCTGTGCCTGAATGGTCACGTCCAGCGCAGTGGTCGGTTCGTCGGCGATGATCACGTCCGGTTCGCACATCAGGGCCATGGCGATGATTACCCGCTGGCGCAGGCCGCCCGACAGTTGATGCGGGTACTGACGCAGGCGCTCGCCCGCATTGCTGATCCCGACTTTCTCAAGCATCTGCGCGGCGCGCTGCAGGGCCTCCTTGCGGGACACCTTGCGGTGTCGGATAAGCACTTCGCTGAGCTGATCGCCGATGCTGTAGGCCGGGTTCAGCGAGGTCATCGGCTCCTGAAAGATCATCGCCAGGCGGTTGCCGCGCAGGTCGCACATCTGCCGCTCGCTCTGGGTCAGCATGTCGATGCCGTCCAGGCTCAGTGTCGTTGCGGTACGCCGGGCCTTACGCGGCAGCAGGTCCATGAGTGCCAGCGAAGTCAGGGATTTGCCGCAGCCGGACTCGCCGACGATGCACAGCATTTCGCCGCGCTCGACCTGAAAGTCCAGGCCGCGCACTGCGTGGAGCGTGTCTTGGCCGAGAGGAATCTCGACACGCAGGTTTTCAACATGCAACAGCGCCATGTGCGTATCTCCTCTGTCAGTTGCGCCCGTCGGGCAGGATCAGGTCGCGCAGGCCGTCACCGACCAGATTGATGCCCAGCACCAGCACCATCAGGGCGACGCCGGGAATGGCGATGACCCAAGGGGAAAAGAACATGTACGGTTTGCCCTCGGCGATCATCAGCCCCCATGAAGGAATGGGCGGCTGCACGCCGACCCCGAGAAACGACAGTGCCGACTCGAGGAGGATCGCGTGAGCCATTTCCAGGGTAGCGACAACGATCAGCGCGCCGACCAGATTGGGCAGGATTTCGCTGGCCAGAATGCGCAGCGTCGAGCAGCCCAGGGCCTGGGCCGAGGCGACGTATTCAGCGTCGCGAATCTGCTGCACGGCAGCGCGCACCACCACGGCAAAGCGGTCCCAGAGCAGGCAGCCAAGCAGCACGATCACCACTTTCAGCGAGCCACCGATCAGCGACGCGGAGGCCAGCGCGATCATCACCACCGGCATCGCCAGGCGGGTGGTGATCAGGTAGCTGATCACCGCGTCGGTCTTGCCGCCGAAGTAGCCGGCCAGCAGGCCCATGATGGTGCCGATAACGCCGGAAATCAGCGCCGCCGAGAAGCCGATGAACAGTGAGATGCGTGCGCCGTATAGCAGTCGCGACAGGTAATCGCGGCCCAGTTTGTCGGTGCCCAGCACGTAGTCCCAGGTGCCGTTGGCCATCCAGACAGGCGGTTTCATGCGCAGCATCACGTCCTGCGCATAAGGGTCGTAGGGGGCCAGCCAGGGCGCGAACAGGGCGCCGAGCAGGATAATCAGCAGCAATACTGCGCCGATGGCGAAGCCGCGATGCGCGAAGCTGCTGCGTAATGTGCGCCAGACGCTGCGCGCCGGAGGCTGGTAATCGTTGATCAGCAGCGGCGATGAGGTGGTTGTGCTCATGGGGCCTCCTATTTCACGCGGATGCGCGGGTCGAGCAGTGCGTTGAGCACGTCGGCCAGCAGGGTGAGGACGATGTAGATCACCGCGATCAACAGCACAACCGCCTGCACCACCGGAAAGTCGTCACGGGCAATCGCGTCCCAGGCCAACTGGCCAATGCCCTGCAGCGAGAAAACCGTCTCGATGACCACCGAGCCGCCGAGCATGAAACCGAATTCCACCGCGGCGAGGGCCACCACCGGAATCAGCGCGTTGCGCAGCGCATGCTTGAACAGCACGGTGGCGGGGCGCAGGCCCTTGGCCCGCGCGGTGCGGATGTAATCGGAGTTGAGCACGTCGAGCATGCCCGCACGGGTCAGGCGCATAATCGCGGGCGTGGCGTAGTAACCGAGGGCGATGGCCGGCATCACGAAGTGCGCCCAGGTCGAATTGCCCGACACCGGCAGCCATTTCAGGGTGACCGAAAACACCACGATCAACATCAGCGCGAACCAGAAACTGGGCATGGCCTGACCCAGTACCGCGATGCTCAGTGCCAGGCGATCGATCCACGTGTCGCGTTTCACGGCGGCCAGCACACCCAGCGGGATGGCGATCAGCAGCGCAATACTCAGGGCCATTGCGCCCAGCCCGAGGGTGATCGACAGGCGCGAGGCGATCAGGTTGTAAACCGACTCCTGGAAGAAGAACGAGTCGCCCAGATCAAGACGCACCACGTCGGCCAGCCATTCGAAATACTGCGTAACCAACGGCTTGTTGAGGCCGTACTGCACCCGGATCTGTTCGATCTGCTCGCTGGTGGCTTCCGGCCCGCCGATGGCAGTGGCCAGATCGCCGGACAGGTGCAGCAGGGAAAAGCTGATCACCGACACGGTAATCGCTACGCACAGGGCAATGCCCAGGCGGCGCAAGAGAAATCCGAACATGGCAAGTGACCTTGTGTTCAGGGAGTGACGGGGTGGCTGACCCAACTGCAAGGCGCGTCATGCGCCTCACAGCCAGGTTTGCCGACGGTCTTGGTCAGGCGCTTATTTCCAGCTCGACAGCACGAAGCGCGGCAACTCGTCCGGGTAAGGCTTGAAGTTCAGGTCCGAGACATAGGCGTAGTTCATCGAGTAGTTGAACAACGGCGCCCAGTAAGCCTGCTCGCTGATGCGTTGCAACGCCTTGCGGTAGTTGTCCTTGCGCACCTGCGGGTCCAGCGCGTTGTCGGCGGTCTGCAGCCAGCCCTGGACTTGCGGGTCCTTGATGTTGTCGTCGGGATTGCCCTTGAACCAGGTGCCGGCCGACGCCGAGGTATCGAGGATCGAGAACGAGCCCCACGCCTGGAACGACATCGGTACCTTGCCGCCACGCTGCTGATCACGCAGAGCAGCGTACTTCAGGTAGCGCAGCTTGGCGTTGATGCCCACGGCGCGCAGGTTGCCGATGATGGCCTCCACGTAATCGCGGTCACGGTAGGCGAAGATTTCGGTTTCAAAGCCGTTCGGGTAGCCGGCTTCGGCGAGCAGCGCCTTGGCCTTTGCCGGGTCGTAGTTGTAGACCGTGGCTGCGCTGGTGTCGCAACCGAACTGGCCAGGGTAGCAGGCGACCTGCAACGGCTTGCTCTCGCCGCCGACCAGTTGCGAGGCCAGACCGTCACGGTTGATCGCGTGGTTGATCGCCTGGCGCACCTTCAGGTGTTTCATCGGCGAATCGGCGCTGGAGGTGCCGCGCGCATCCAGAATCAGAAAACCTATACGCATGGTCGCGCCGCTGGTGACCACCAGATTGGGCATGGCTTTGAGGTTTTCCGCCTGATCCGGTGCAACCCGCCAGGTCCAGTCGACGCCGCCGGTCATCAGCTCGGCCAGACGCGTTTCGGCATCGGCGATCACCCGGAAGTTGATGTGACCGATCTTCGGTTGACCCTGTGGGCTGTCCTTGAAGTAGTCCGGGTTCTTGTCCATTTTCACGCCTTCGCCGGTGGCGATGGCCGTCACCTTGTAAGGCCCGGTGCCGATCGGTTTACGGCTGAAGCCTGCCAGCCCGACTTCTTCGAAGTATTTTTTCGGGAACATCGGTACGGCGTTGGAGAGGTATTCCAGCGCAGGCGGGAAAGGCTTTTTCAGGTGCAGACGAACGCTGTAGTCGCCCAGCTTTTCGGCGCTCTTGATCCAGTCGACATTTTGTACCGTGACCACCTTGGACTCTGGAGACACCACATAATTGAGGGTGAACACCACGTCATCTGCGGTGAACGGGTCGCCGTTGTGAAACTTCACGCCCTGGCGCAGCTGGAAATCGATGGTCGTATCGTCGACCTGTTTCCAGCTGGTGGCGAGCATCGGCTGGTACTCGCCATTGTCCGGGTTGCGGTAGACCAGGTTGTCCCAAATCAGGCGACCGAGGATCACGCCTTCGCGCAAATCGTTGTGATAGGGGCTGATGTTTTCCGGTTCGCTGTCGGAGGCGTAGACCAGTGTGTCGTCGGCCTTGCCGGCCAGGACGGAGAAACTGCTGAACAGGCTCAATAGCGCGATGCTGCGAGCGAAACCCTTGATTCCCATGCCGTCGTCTCCAAAAGGCAAAGTGGATGTATCAAAGGGCAGTGGGTCGCAAATGCGAGAAGAGGGGGGAAACAACGAGGCCGCAGTGTTCTTTTGATTGGGTTCTTTTGGTGAGTTGCGCCTCGACATGACTCTAGGCAAAGCGTATCAATGCCACAAGCACAATATTTCGAACCTTTCATTGCTGAAAAGGCAACGCAGGAGCAGTCATGCAACTCTACGGCGTACAGTCCACGGCCTTGCGCTACTTCCTCGAAGTGGCGCGGTGCGGATCGATCAGCGAAGCCTCGATCCGCCTCAATGTCGCGTCTTCGGCGGTCAGTCGACAGATCAGCAAACTGGAGCGGGAGCTGGACGCAGTGCTTTTTGAGCGCCAGGCGCGCGGCATGATGCTCAGCGAGGCGGGCGTTCGCCTGGCGGCCTACGCGCGCAAATCACAGCTTGAGGCCGAGCAGGTAGTGCTGGAAATCACCGAGCTGCAAGGCTTGCAGCGTGGGCATGTGCGAATCGCATGCTCGGAGGGCTTTGCCCTGGATTTTCTGCCGCAGTGCATTGCGCGTTTTCGGCGGCAGTATCAGGGTATCCATTTCTCGATGGAGGTCTGTGCTCCGGCGCAGGCCACCGAGCGGGTGCGCTCGGGCGACGCTGACCTGTGCCTGACCTTCAGCCTGACGCCGCAGAATGAGATCAAGGTCGAGCACATCCACAGCGGCGCGATCTGCGCGGTGGTCAGTCATAACCATCCGCTGGCCGCACGCAAGGAGGTTACGCTGGCTGAACTGCAGCCTTACGCCATCGCCCTGACCAATACCGACACGACCTTGCGCCAGTTGTTTGATATCTGCTGCGGCGTGCAGGGCCTGCTGTTCGACCCGGTGCTGACCAGCAACTACATCGGCGCCTTGCTGCGGTTTGTTCGGGAGGAGGGCGGAATCAGCCTGTCCAGCGAAATGACCCTGGATAAACGCGCCCATGAGAAACAGCTCAAATCGCTGCCGATCAGCGACGATGGCATGAAGGCACGGCGTATCGAGTTGCAAAGCATGGCCGGGCGCAACCTGCCCGCAGCAGTCGCTGCCTTCCGGGATTTTCTGATCGAGGAGCTGGCAAAGACCTGAGCCGCTGGCGGTGTTACGTGGGCGCCGTGCGGGGTGAATAACGTTTGGTTGATGAAGTTAACAATCATGATGTTATAGTGTAACGAATTTATGGCCGTGCACTGTACGGCTGTGAACCGCCAACATCAGGCTTCGCCCGCGTGGTGAAGTTCGCCAAAGAGACGAACGACGCACATGAACAAACCTCTCCCGGATGTTGCCCTGACGGAAATTTCCCCGGCGCTGGTTTCACTCGACTGGGTCGGCATGCAAGGTGTGGAAGTGCCGATCAGACTGGCTGAAGCGGGCATCCGTCATCCTGTTCACGCGCATGTCGATCTGCAGGTCGATCTGGCCGACCCGAGCGTCAAGGGTATCCACATGTCGCGACTCTATCGGCTGCTCGACGGCTACGCCGAGCATCAGATCGTCAGCCCCTATACGTTGTCGGCCTTGCTGGAAGCCATGGTCGAGAGCCACCTCGACTGCCACTCCAGTCATGCCCGACTGACGCTGAGCTTCAATCTGCTGTGCCGCCGCCCGGCGTTGATTACCGAAGGGCTCAGCGGCTGGAAATCCTACCCCGTGAAGCTCGATGCCACCTGGCATGCCGGACGGCTGTGCCTCGACAGTTCGGTGGATATCACCTACTCGTCCACCTGCCCGTGCTCGGCTGCATTGTCTCGCCAATTGCTGGAAGAGGCATTCGCAGCGCGCTTCGGCAGGCAGTCGTTTGTCGATCCGATGCAGGTCGCGAGCTGGCTGCGCGAGAATGCATCGTTTGCCACGCCGCACAGCCAGCGCAGCGTTGCGACGGTGCAGGTGCGGGTGGCGGACCAGGCGACCGAGCTGGGCCTGATGACGCTGATCGATCTTGTCGAACAGGCGTTGGGCACCCCGGTGCAAACCGCGGTCAAGCGTGCCGATGAGCAGGCCTTCGCGCGGCTCAACGGCCAGAACCTGATGTACGTCGAAGACGCTGCGCGCAAGGTCCAGCAAGCACTTGAAGGCCGCTATGCAGCTTCCAGCGTCAGTGTCCGCCACTTCGAAAGCCTGCATCCGCACGATGCCGCTGCCCAGACTTCCAACTACCTGTCCTGAGGTTTCATTCCGTGATCCGTAAAAATCCTTCCGGCCATCTGCCGGTCATTGCCGAGTCCGCCTACATCGATCAAACCGCGATCATCTGCGGCAAGGTGATCATCAAGGACAACGTATTTGTCGGCCCCTACGCCGTGATCCGCGCCGACGAAGTCGATGCCACCGGGGACATGGAGCCGATCGTCATCGGGGCCAATTCCAACATTCAGGACGGCGTGGTGATCCATTCGAAATCAGGTGCTGCTGTCACCATCGGCGAGTTCACCTCGATTGCCCACCGCTCCATCGTGCACGGACCTTGCATGGTCGGAGATCGCGTGTTCATCGGTTTCAATAGCGTGTTGTTCAATTGCCAGGTCGGCAACGGCAGCGTGGTCAGGCACAACTCGGTGGTCGATGGTCGCGATTTGCCGGAGCACTTTTACGTGCCGTCCACCACCCGGATCGGGCCGGGCACTGACCTTTCGCAATTTCCACCGGTGAGCATTTCGGCTTCGGAATTTTCCGAAGATGTGGCGCACACCAACATTGATCTGGTGCGCGGCTACAAGGCGCTTCAGAACGAGTTCTGACCCAAGACACCCTTGACTCATTGCACTTCCGCCCACGGATCTGGATCTTTCATGACAACAGCTGTTCACTCAACCCGGGCACCCGCATCACGGCTGCGCTCGATCGATGCTCTGCGCGGGCTGATCATTCTTTTCATGTTGCTGGACCATGTCCGCGAAACGTTCTTCATGCACCACCAGGTCATCGACCCGATGGACGTCACGACCACCGCGCCGGAGCTGTTTTTCAGCCGGACGCTGGCGCATTTGTGTGCGCCACTGTTCGTCCTGCTGACCGGGCTTTCGGCGTTTCTCTACGGCGAGAAACATCAGGGCAAAAGCGACGTTTCGGCGTTCCTGCTCAAGCGCGGACTGTTTCTGATTGCGCTGGAATTCACGCTGGTGAGCTTTGCCTGGACCTTCCAGTTCCCGCCAACCATCATCTACCTGCAAGTGATCTGGGCCATCGGCCTGAGCATGGTCGCGCTGTCGTTGATGGTGTTTCTGCCGCGCTGGGCGCTGGTGGTCATCGGTGTGGTGATCATTGCCGGGCATAACCTGCTGGACACGGTGCATTTCGGTGTCGAGTCGGCCATGCACGTGCCGTGGGCGGTCCTGCACGACCGTGGCTGGATCGAGGCTTCCGATAACCTGCGCTTGCGCACGTCGTATCCGTTGTTGCCGTGGATCGGCATCATCGCACTGGGCTACGCCGCAGGCCCCTGGTTCTCAAGCAGCTACGACGCGGCGAAACGCCGTGCGAATCTGTGGAAGTGTGGGGCAGGGGCACTGCTGGGCTTCGTGGTCCTGCGCCTGATCAACGGCTACGGTGAAAAACCGTGGAGCGTCGGCGACAGCGGCATACAGACAGTCATGAGCTTCTTCAACATCACCAAATACCCGCCCTCGCTGCTGTTCATCTGCCTGACGCTGGGGATTGGTCTGCTGATCCTCATCGCCTTCGAACGCAGTCAGGAGAAAAGCGGGTTAAGGCCGCTGGTGGTGCTCGGTTCGGCGCCGATGTTTTTCTACCTGCTGCACCTTTACGTGCTGAAAGTCCTGTACCTGATTGCCTTGGCGATCTGGGGCACCAATCAGGGCACGTACTTCGGTTTCGACCACATGTGGGGAGTCTGGCTGACCTCGGTGGTACTGGCCGTTCTGCTGTTCCCGGCGGTGCGCTGGTTCGCCGCGCTCAAGGCCCGTCGTCGGGATATCAGCTGGCTGAAATACTTCTAATCCCCGCAACAGCGGTACGCCTGCTGGCGTACCGCGTCTCGCCTGGCGTCAATCTCCGTGCGCCCCGTAATTCATGATCGACAGCAGTTTGATCGGCACCTGCACCAGTTGCTCTGGGCCATGGGGGATGTCGCCGTCGAAGGTCAGGCTGTCACCGGCCTGCATCGGATACAACTGGTTGCCGTGGCGGTAGATCAGCTCGCCTTCCAGCAGGTGCAGAAACTCCGTACCTGGGTGTGAAAAGGTCGGAAACTCTTCGCTGGCATCGTCCATCGTCACCATGTATGCCTCGAAACTCTTCTTCGGCCCACGGGTATGGTTGAGCAGGTGATAGGTGTGGCCTTTCTCGGTGCCGCGCCTCACCACTTCGAGTCCTTCATCGGCCTTCACCAGCAAGGCACTGCTGCCTTGCTGGTCGTACTGGCTGAACAGTTTGGACATGGGCATGCCCAGCACGTCGCACAGGCGGCTGAGGTTGTCGAGGCTGGTCGAGACCTGCGCGTTCTCGATCTTGCTCAGCATGCCCTGGCTGATGCCGGCGATGCGCGCCACGTCGGCAAGCTTCAGTTCCTGAGCCTGGCGCTGACGCTTGATCTGAATGCCCAGGTACTGCTCAAGCTTCAATTTCGGATGAGGGTCGGTCGGCATATTCATCGGCTTTGCACAGTTTCCGTTCAATAATTTTTATTTCGCACTGGGAATGTGCGTTTTGAAGCAGCCTTGGTCTGGCAGACTCGCAGATTATTCCCAGAGGGAAAACGAGTTTCCCATATAAACAGCCGAATTACCCCTCCCGAGTCACTTCGTTTAACTGGCATACCAAACTGGCAAGCGCCTTGCATTCCTAAAGGGAAAGTAACTTTCCTGTTCGGAATATATACCGAGAGGCAGTGAACAGCGGTCCTTCCCTGAAACGTTTTGCTTTTGCCAGGAGACACGTCCCATGTTGCCACCCGAAACACAGCGTCTGATCGAACAGCACGGCATCAAGTACGTACTGGCTCAGTTCGTCGACATTCATGGTTCGGCCAAGACCAAATCCGTTCCTGTGACAGGTCTGGAAATGGTTGCAGAGGACGGCGCCGGTTTTGCCGGTTTCGCGATCTGCGGCATGGGCATGGAGCCTCACGGGCCAGACTTCATGGCCAAGGGCGATCTGTCGTCGCTGACACCCGTGCCGTGGCAGCCGGGCTATGGACGTGTGGTGTGCATCGGCCATGTGGATGGCAAACCCTGGCCCTATGACAGCCGCTACGTGCTGCAGCAGCAGGTCGAACGCCTCAGTCAGCGTGGCTGGACCCTCAATACCGGCCTGGAGCCCGAGTTCAGCCTGTTCAAGCGCGATGTCACCGGCAGCCTGCAGATGGTCGATGCCAGCGATAACCTCGACAAGCCCTGCTACGACTACAAGGGGCTGTCGCGCTCTCGCGAGTTTCTCGAGCGCCTGACCGAGGCACTGCAGCCGGTGGGTTTCGACATCTATCAGATCGATCACGAAGACGCCAACGGCCAGTTCGAGATCAATTACACCTACAGTGAGGCCATGGAATCGGCCGACCGCTTCACCTTCTTCCGCATGGCCGCCGGAGAGATCGCCAATGATATGGGCATGATCTGCTCGTTCATGCCCAAGCCCGACCCCAAGCGTGCCGGCAATGGCATGCACTTTCACCTGTCGATCGCCAGTGCCAGCAACAAGAACCTGTTCCACGATGCCAGTGACCCGAGTGGCATGGGGTTGTCGAAGCTGGCCTATCACTTCGCTGCGGGCCTGCTGGCTCATGGGCCTGCGCTGTGTGCCTTTGCCGCGCCCACGGTCAACTCCTACAAACGCCTGGTGGTTGGCAATTCACTTTCGGGCGCCACCTGGGCCCCGGCTTTCATTGCCTTTGGTGCCAACAACCGCTCGGCGATGGTACGCGTGCCCTATGGCCGCCTGGAGTTTCGTCTGCCCGACGCCGGGTGCAATCCGTATCTGGTCAGTGCCGCAATCATTGCCGCAGGGCTGGACGGCATCGACCGGCAACTGGAGATCGATCACGTCTGCAACGAGAACCTCTACACACTGAGCCTCGAAGAGATTGCCGCACGGGGCATCAAGACCCTGCCGCAGTCGCTCAACGAAGCCTGCGATGCATTGCAGGCCGATCCGTTGTTTGGCGAAGTGCTGGGCAGCGAGATTGTCGATGAATTCATCCGCCTCAAGCGCATGGAGTGGGTGGAATACAGCCGCCACGTGAGCGATTGGGAAGTGAAGCGCTATATCGAGTTTTTCTAGCTGCACGTTTCAGGCTTCAGGCTGCAAGAAGAAGCTGGATTGCGGCGAATTTGATTTTTCTGTCTATGCGGTTGGCTTGCAGCGTGAAGCTTGCCGCTCCCGAACAAGGTGAGGCTTATGTGCGGAATCGTTGGTTTGTATCTGAAAAACCCGGCGCTGGAGTCGCAACTCGGCAAGTTGTTCGAGCCGATGCTCGAAGCCATGACCGACCGCGGACCGGACAGTGCCGGGTTCGCCATCTATGGCGATGAAGTGGCGCAGGGCTGGGTCAAGCTGACCTTGCAGGCCACCACCGAACAGTATGATTTCACGGCGTTGATCGCGGCGCTTCAAGACAGGTTGAGCGCGCCTCTGGACTGGTTTCAGAACGCCAGCGCCGTGGTCTTGAAGATTCAGGCCGAAGAAGCCCCGGTGCGTGCCGCGCTGGCGGAACTGGCACCGAGCGTGCGCATCATGAGTGCCGGGCAGAGCATCGAGATCCTCAAGGGCATGGGCCTGCCGCGGGAGATTTCCGAACGCTTCGGTCTGGCGTCCATGAAAGGCAGTCACATCATCGGCCATACGCGCATGGCCACCGAAAGCGCCGTGACCATGGAGGGCAGTCATCCATTTTCCACGGGCTCCGACCTGTGCCTGGTGCACAACGGCTCGTTGTCCAATCACTTTCGTCTGCGCCAGAACCTGCGCCGCGAAGGCATTCACTTTGAGACCGACAACGACACCGAAGTGGCGGCGGGGTATCTGGCCTGGCGTCTGCAACAGGGCGACAGCCTGAAACAGGCGCTCGACAAGTCGCTCGAAGACCTTGATGGCTTCTTTACCTTCGCCATCGGCACACGCAATGGCTTTGCGGTGATTCGCGACCCGATCGCCTGCAAACCGGCGATCCTTGCCGAAACCGATGACTACGTCGCCATGGCTTCGGAATATCAGGCGCTGTCCAGCCTGCCGGGGATCGAAAACGCCAGGGTCTGGGAACCGGTCCCGGCCACCATGTACATCTGGGAACGCGAGCCAGCCGAGGGAGCACGTCCATGAAAACCGTCGATCTTTCCAACGCCACCGTGCGTGATCTCAATCAGGCCCTGCACGACCAGGTCAAGGAATTGCAGGACCGCGAATGGCTGGTCACGCATCCCGATGGCGCACACAACCTGGCGGTCGGCGTCAACGAAGCCATCTCCATCGATATCCAGGGCCACGCGGGTTACTACTGCGCGGGGATGAACCAGAAAGCGTCGATCACTGTGCACGGCAACGTCGGCGTCGGCTGCGCGGAAAACATGATGTCCGGCGCTGTGCGGGTCAAGGGCAGCGCCTCGCAGGCGGCCGGTGCGACGGCACATGGCGGCTTGCTGGTGATTGAAGGCGATGCCGGAGCGCGTTGCGGTATTTCCATGAAAGGTATCGACATTGTGGTCGGCGGCAGCATCGGCCACATGAGCTGCTTCATGGGCCAGGCCGGTCGGCTGGTGGTCTGTGGCGACGCCGGTGATGCGCTGGGCGACTCGTTGTATGAAACGCGGATCTACGTCAAAGGCAAGGTCGAGTCACTGGGCTCTGACTGCATCGCCAAGGAGATGCGTGAAGAGCATCTGCAGGAGCTGCAGGAGTTGCTCAATCGCGCTGGCTTCAACGAGAAGGCAGCGGATTTCAAACGCTACGGCTCGGCCCGTCAGCTTTACAACTTCAAAGTCGATAACGCCTCCGCGTACTGATTCAGGAGCATTACCATGAGCGACCCCATCAGCCACAAACCTGCTCCAGTCCTGCGCGAATCGGCCACCTTCGATCGCCTGACCATTCAGGAAATCCAGCGCGCTGCGGAAACCGGCATCTACGACATTCGCGGTGGCGGCACCAAGCGCAAGCTGCCGCACTTCGACGACCTGTTGCTGCTCGGCGCCAGCGTGTCGCGCTACCCGCTGGAAGGCTACCGCGAGAAGTGCGGGACCGACGTGGTGCTCGGCAATCGTTTTGCCAAGAAGCCGTTGTACCTGAAAATTCCTGTAACCATTGCAGGCATGAGCTTCGGCGCGTTGTCGGCCAACGCCAAGGAAGCACTGGGCCGTGGCGCAACCATCGCGGGAACCAGCACCACCACCGGCGACGGCGGCATGACCCCGGAAGAGCGTGGCCAGTCGCAGCATCTGGTCTATCAGTACCTGCCATCGCGTTATGGCATGAACCCGGACGATCTGCGCAAGGCCGACGCCATCGAGATCGTCCTGGGGCAGGGCGCCAAACCGGGCGGCGGTGGCATGTTGCTGGGCATGAAAGTCACCGAGCGTGTGGCCGGCATGCGTACCTTACCGGTCGGCGTCGATCAGCGCTCGGCATGCCGTCACCCGGACTGGACCGGCCCGGACGATCTGGCGATCAAGATTGCCGAGATTCGCGAGATCACCGACTGGGAAAAGCCGATCTACGTGAAGATCGGTGCCAGTCGTCCCTACTACGACGTGAAACTGGCCGTGAAAGCCGGCGCCGACGTGATCGTACTCGACGGCATGCAGGGCGGTACGGCGGCGACTCAGGAAGTGTTCATCGAACACGTCGGCATCCCGATTCTGCCTGCCATCCCGCAAGCCGTGCAGGCGCTGCAGGAGATGGGCATGCATCGCAAGGTGCAGTTGATCGTCTCCGGCGGCATCCGCAACGGCGCCGACGTGGCCAAGGCCATGGCGCTGGGTGCCGACGCAGTGGCGATCGGCACGGCGGCGCTGATAGCGCTGGGCGACAACCATCCGCGGCTCGACGAAGAACTGAGAAAGATCGGCTCGGCAGCGGGTTACTACGACGACTGGCAGAACGGCCGCGACCCGGCGGGCATCACCACCCAGGACCCGGAATTGTCCAAACGTCTCGACCCGGTCGAAGGCGGTCGGCGTCTGGCCAACTACCTGCGCGTACTCGTCCTCGAAGCCCAGACCATGGCCCGCGCGTGCGGTAAATCACACCTGCACAACCTCGACCCGGAAGATCTGGTGGCACTGACCGTCGAATCAGCGGCCATGGCCCGAGTGCCCCTGGCCGGGACATCGTGGATTCCGGGGTCTGGCTCTGGGTACTGACGCCATAACGGGCTTTTCGACCGCGATGGCACAGACGACGCAGAGTGCGACGTAAGTGACGGCTGAGTCGTGGCGCTGATCCGGGGGTAGCCTGGCATGACGCCAGGCTAGCCGCACCGGGTCCAGGCTGTGTAAAAACTACTGCGCTTGGCAATACTGCGTTAAAAACAGGCGAAAAATGCTCATTTAGAACACCTAGAGTCGGTCGCGACCCCGGCCGTTTTCGCCTGTTTTTGCCTTGTCTTGCCTTCGCTCGTGACGTTTTTACACACCTTGGGCCATGGATGGCCCGTTGCGGCGCCCCCCGGATCAGTGACAGGGAAGGAACCCGACGAAGCCGGGCCGGAAACAGGAGCGAAGGGATTTGCCTACTTCGGCCCCATCAAAGTAGGTCGCCGAGGGGCGAAAAGGTGACTCAAGTCGAGCCTGAATCTCACTGAGTCGCAGAACTGTGTGACGCGGAGCGTCACGAAATGCATTACCACGCGGAGCGTGGCA